>BNJU01005154.1_pt1 | contig 318328 bp, 511 predicted proteins | sample 8539281 | NCBI WGS metagenome assembly BNJU01 (sample SAMD00202456, study PRJDB9452) | human saliva metagenome | isolation source: human saliva | place: Japan
GGCATGCCCTTCTTCGCTGTCTCGTCCTTTGCATTGAATGCGATAACCTTCGGAAGATACATGGCATTTGCTGCGCCGTGAATAATGTGAGCACCTAAGTGCTCGAATACCGCACCAGTCTTATGTGCCATAGATGTACGATTCAGAAGCGCATTGGAAAAATGCCATTCGGCGAACACTATGCATTGTGCATCTCATCTCTAGCCTTCTTATCTTCATTATCAAAGATCTACGAGGTCATCGAATCATCTCAATGATACAGTGCCAAAAGGATCCGATATAGTCGCAATTTGCGGTAGAAACATAAGCCTCAATCGCATGGGTTAATGCATCCATTCCGGTATGTGCAAACGAGCTTCTTCGGCATGGTCTGTGCTAAAGCCAGATCAACAATGGCAACATCCGGAGTAATCTCAAAGTCTGCAATCGAGGTGCTTAATGCCCTTCTTGTAGTCTGTAATAATGGAAAATGCAGTTTACCTCAGTAGCTGGTTCCGGATGTAGAAGAAATCGCACAGAACTTTGCCTTGTTTCGGGTGTCAGGATGCGAAAGAGCACACATATCTTCAAAGGTGCAGTCCCGGATACTCATACTTAATCCACATCGCCTTAGCCGCATCAATGGGAGAACCTCCGCCGTTGCCACAATCCAATCCGGTACAGTCCTGCACTTTTCCTTTTGCGCCCTTCGATTACAGTATCTGCGGAAGGATCAGACTCAATTCCTTCAAAAGCTTTAGCTTCCATACCAGGCTTCCTGTAAGTATTTGGCTACCCTGTCCAAAAATCCAAAACGCTTCATGGATCCGCCGCCCACAGACAAGGCCTTCTTTTCCCGTGAAAGTCTTCAATGCCTCAATGCATTCTCTCATGATAAATGTCTCTTGGTAATGTAAATCTCATCTTAAGCCTCTATAAATAGACCTTCCAACTTTTATACGTCCCTCATCCTACTCTCCAAATTTTTAAATGTCAATCTTTTTAACAATATTATTTTTTAACGATATAATGCCACTTTGCGCACGATACTCGTTAAAAATTGATTTTCTCTATTTCCTATAGTACATTTTAGACCCAAAAATGAGGAGGATTCTTCCTGTATTTCCTTTTCCTACTGCATCAGCGGATTCCCATGGAGATGAAACTGACTTATTCCATAGTTTGTTAACATTAACAATAATATAGCGCAAATTCTAAGATTGTCATTTTTATCAAATAAAAATAAATTTCTGTCTAGTGAAAGTGTATTTATCATTCTCCAGTTAACGCTACCACTTCTTCAGAGTATAATGAATTTCCGCAACATATATACGGTAATGATGCTTTCAGATCTTCCGCCTCCAGAAAAGCGCATCAGCTTGATACTCTGTCGATTACAACCGCAACAATTTCTTTTTATGCTCGTGGCGTAAGCTCCGACAATGTCATAGATACTCATCCCGCTATGCAGGCGATTTAAAACAAAGTCAGTAATCTCCTCCGACTTATCGGTGATAACACAGACCCTCTTTTTGATGCTTTTGCCCGAAAAATGGAAATGATCCAGAATAATTCCGTTAAAATGAGTTCCTAAAACAGACAGAATGACCGACTTTTCTTTATCGAAGGCGAAAAATAGACAAGAAAGCAATAAAGAGACGGAAAACCCAGAGTGCCTTTCCGATATCCATATGCAGATACTTCCATCAACATCCACAATATCCAAACCGCCTGAACCAGGTATTTCTGTTAAATAAAATAGCAAGCCCGATGCTCACAAAAGATATACGCAATTACATCCAAAAGGACATCCCCCGTCAGGATTGATTGTTCGGAAAGATTTTCTCAAAAAGCATAATCGCCGGCAGTACAATCGTTGCGTAAGCCGTTTATAGAAGCAAGCTATGACTTAGAAAAATAAAGCCAATAATCAGCAGGATAACGTTCCAGAATCATAGTCAGCGTTGCCACGGAAAGCGGCAGAAAATGATTCAGAATAATCGCCAGTCGAAATCGAAGAGCAGCCACATGACTCGGAACTTGAAAGAAAAGAAAATCGCCGCAGCAACAATCACAAAGCAAATTCACCATAAAGAATCTTTTATCTTAGCCAATAAATCCTTATTCAATTTCCAATTCCTCCTCTTTCTGTCTTCTTACCTTCCTATTTTACCTCTTTTTCCTCTCGTCTTATGAGTAAATTCCTGTACATAAAGAGCATGCCAAAAACAGAACAGCGGAGAAGAAAGGAGTCCCGTCCGAAAATCTTTGCCCAAAACAAGGAGGAAAACTCCTACTGCCGTATAAGCAGCAGCCATCCTGCTTCCCAATCAAAAGGCGAAGTATTTCTTTCCGCACACCGAAGTTCGAGGCGTCGAATGGATGATTGCCGGATGGAAATCGCACAGCCCGAGTCCGAAAGAAGCAAAGCGCAAAGCAACCAGAATCATCATGTAACTCCATCCCGAAAAGGTTTTGCTTCCTGACTTGGAACCATCGAGGCAGAAATACTGAGTCCCAGAATCCTTTGCGCAGCCCCCAGTATCAGGCTTCATCCTGCCATTTTGCCGCATAAGAATGCTCAGCAGAAAACGCCGAAAGGTAATACCGAAGTAAAACAATGCCACAAAAGACGCCTGGCAAATGGCCTCTATCTTTAGAGGCTACACCATAAAAGGAGCCTGACCAAAGGTCCGAGTGTTTGCTCTAGCGCTTTTGAGTAAAGGAGGAAACTCACCAGGCTTTACTCAACCGCATATTATAGAAAAGAATTTGTCGAAAAGGAACATCGTGTTTTCTTTTTCTTCATCTTCTCATTTTCTTCTCTCTTTCCCCCACAACCCAGGCTAGGACACGACCAGGTAGCGCTGCCTGCTGCAATGCCAAGCATCCAGATAGCCCAACCCGCTCCTCCAGGACTCCTCTTTGTAAAAACACGGCCCAATATATAAGGTCTACGACCGCTCCTATCCCCCACATGCCAATGCAGCCAGTTCATACTTCTCCCGGAATAATGTACTGCTACTGATAGTAATTTAATGCGCACGTCACTGATCCTGCACTAGTCCGTAGTGCAAAAGAAAAGCATAGTAGCAAAACGACGGGCTGATGCGACCGAAAATCGCAGCAGCCGTCGGCGTACGGAGGCGGTGATTTTCCTGTTGTTCAAAAGCGAGGGTACTGGCTCTCGCTCTTCAAACTGGACAGAATAATTTTGGCGAAATCAACATGTAATACTGCGTCGGAAAGGAAATGGGAACCCGAGACTCTTTCGCGAATAATCAGCCATTGCCGCTCCAGTACCAGCGTCAGAGCCCAAGGACTGATAAGGACAGATTATACTATAAATAATAATAGAAAACATTCTCTTTCTCCTAGCCATGGTTGGCTTTGCATCCGTGATCAGCTCCTTTAGATTCCGTCGGTAATCAAGAAGGCAATTAGCGCACTGCAGACTTATGCCACTTACAGGCTGGGACGATTGCACCGATTGGGCCGAAAGCGGTGGAAGAATCAGCCGAAATCGGAATCGACCGATCACTGCCTGAGCAACGCCACGATGCGAGGCACGAAACGGATATCCCATGGTCTGACTGGGCGAAGCGCCCGCCATCATGAAAGCTGCGCCTGCGAGATGAATAAAGGCGAGGCAGTCCCCTCTCAGCGCTGAAAGCCTACGCAGATCACCTCCGCATCCTCTTTTTCTAAACGCGGTAATAAGCGGTTTTTGCCGATATAAAACCACTACTCCCATTACGACGGGATGGAGTAAACTCAGGCTGAAATAGCCAGGCCTTCTCCACCCTATTATAATTACTTTACCGTAACAATCATCCGCAAACCGCTGCGAAAATCTGTCCGAGGCGATAACAGAGATTGATAAACATGGTAATCCGCATGACGATTGCCATCGCCGCGATTGCCGCATCTCCGTATGGGTGTGCCGAAAAGGTCCAGACTAATCAGCTGGACACACCAGCTGACTTCCCCTGTCTTGCCAGGCTGGAGTCAGCCGAGTGCCTAGGTAGATCTAGCTGCTTGCAAGGCTCGGTTTAAAATAAAAGAAACGCTGATACAGGCCGGCATCTTGTACATTGATAAGTAAGATGCTGAGGATACTATCTGACTGAATTGTGCAAGTGGCTGCCATGCCCCATAATTCCATGTGCAAAACCGTAAGAAATGGCGGATCCAGAAACATGTCAGAGTCCCTCCCCGTGCTGAAGTTCCATCATGGAATAGAATTTCCTAAAGCAGAAGCATGTTGTTCATCCGAGGAAAGCTATAATAAAAGGCGTACCGAGAAGGATGTAACATTGGCGCTGACTAGGTGCGTAAGGTTGCGATAGTCTCGGTGGACCAACGCGTAGACCAGAGGCGCGCAATGCACGATGCCTGAAAAGCGCAATAATCGTGCTCAAAAATGATTTCCGTAAAACCGATAGCCACAAGGTTCCTTCTTCCACTTAGCGCTAGCAGTTGAAATTTCATCGGCAGCCATCCGATCATAAGCAACCGCCTGAATAATCGCAGCCATGGAAACGCAATCCCGACCGCGCACAGACGCAGAAGTCCCAACTCGAGATACAGTGTCCGCCATATTGCCAAAGCAGCCACCACAACCGCCAGAAGACCACGGACGGAAGGACGAGGCGAGAGTTAACGTATTCACGTTCTTCCATCATTTGCCTGTCTTTTCTTCGCCGATCAAGGCTTTTCTCGCCGCCTCTCCTTTAAAAGTTTACATACTCCGCGCTCATGGTAGGATGAGGCGGGACGAATCATGCGTTTTCCGCGGGATACTAGATCGGAATAACAGTGCGCTCACATTATACTACCGGGTACTCTGCAAAGCGGGGTTCGTAGGTGCTGAAAGCTTTCATGCATTAGCAGGTCACGGTATTGCCGGCGCCCAGTCGGCATCTCTCCGTTTATATCACATGGCTGGCGACCTATTTCCTATTTTGTTTCAACACCAGCTGTTCCGGAAGTGACGGACTGGCGGTCGTGAATCACAATGGTCGCCTTTATACGGCGTGAGTGATACGCCTCGGCTCGATGCTCGGTATCGAGGCGCCTACAGATACAGCATCAGAAAGCAAAAGAGAAAGATGTCAGCGGTTTCTTCCTCCAGGCCCGTTTTTGGAATGCCGTTTTCAGTATTCCTTTTGCTTGCCGGTCTTTCTTTTCGAGGAAAATTCTCCTTTGCAGGAGCTGACCGGGGTTGCGGAACTCGGCATTTCCCTACCTCCAGACCATTCTGCCTTTTGCCTTCTTTTTATGGTAAATTATACCAGCGCCTATGTGACACGTCAACAATCCTTCCATGCATGATGGGCTCTGTCCTCCAGCCTTTTAATATTGTCTTCGACTACTATTTTCATATTCATAGGAATGGCATCGCAGTGACTGCTCGCTCACCGGAATTTCCCCTATTGTCGGCTCCGCCTTCATGCTTCATTCATTACTGCGAAAAGAAAAACACGGTTCCCTTCGGCTGGCAGACACTGCCGCTAAAGCATCTGTGCTTGCTGTCAGCTTGGACTCTCAATTTCGTCAGGAGAAATTGCAAAAGTGCAGTCACCATCGCCACCTTCAATATGCTGATTTTCATCATGTCCGGAAATGCCGGAATTACAGCTTACGGTGTTATCTCCACGCATTTCCTCTGTCTGCAATGCCATCTATAATGAGTCTGGCACAGGGTGCACAACCTTTGATGAGTCCTGCTACGTGAAAAAGATAAGCATCTCCTTCAGTATTTACAGTACGGTATTGTCTGCCCTGCTTATTTCCCGTCATCATCCTTTTTCTTTGCTGAGACTACAAAAGGCGATTTCTTTATCGCACTTTTTAACAGTGAAAATAGTCGGATCTATACGTTTATGCCAAAGAAAGGGATTCGGCTTTACTTTGGTATTCCTCTTTGTGGAATCAATACACTTTTGGTCTCTATTTCTCCGCTACAGAATAACCTCAAACCCGCCCTTTCTGTCTATTTCCCCTGATTCGAGGAACCTTTTGCCATTGTGTTCTTTGCCCTTCTTCTTTCTTATTTCTGGAAAATGCTTGAGTCTGGCTCCTATTTTCCTTGCTCAGGCTTTTTCCTTACTGCTTATCCTTTATTACTACAAAAGAGCAAAAGAAAATCAGCTTAGTCAAGCTGCAGTTTACAATAATAAGTGCGCTCCTCCTCCGGTAAAAGAGACTGCAAGTCTTCTACTGATATCTTCTTCATCCCATCCCTACCGGGAAGAGTCCAAGGCTCAATGCAGAGGAAAGGCATCTTTTTCATAGGGCTGCCAGATAGCGATATAGGAATAGTCCGGACATTCTACTCGCAGTCCTTCTTTCTCTCCTCTTTATAGGAGAACAACCCTTCCTCCAGTGCACGGAAACGCGAACATCATTACGGAACAAATCATAAGAAAGAAGGCTTTTCTCCTTTAAAAAGCTTCTCCTCTTTCTGTCAGAACTCTCTTCTAGAGAATTTGTTCCAACTTTTCTCCCCTGACAATCAGGAAAATCAAGTTCAAAAATCTGAGATTTTTATCATTCTCCGAAAAGTTGGAAATCCGGATGACAGCCCCAAAAGCAAAATACATTGTCTCCATTCCCCAAATTTTCAATTTCGTCTCTATAAGGAAAAGCTATCCCTTTTACTCTATAGTACTGCCTTAATCGAAAGGCAAAAGGATAAGCCTGTCTGATTTACCGCCGTATCTCTCAACTCCAGAAGACAAGAATCTTCGTTGTGTTCCACCACACAGACATTCTCTCTGTAAAGCCGTGCAAATCCATTGGATATTTTTGTCACGTTATAAGAATAGGCCTTTCCTTTGTAGACGTCCGATGAACGGAAACAGAATCTAGCCTGCTCGCCAAAGTCTTCTGTCTCCCTGCAAGCAATTCCACTCCTTTTCTTTGTCATAGATAGAGGCAGAGCTCCGCTCCCTTTTCTTTGATGTTTTACGCTTAAGTTCGAGGATTCAATACACAGCATAAAATACTCCTTTATGAATGCTTTACGGTCTCCTTAGTATTGTACCCAAATTTTGCAAAACTACTATGCTTTCTTTCTATCCTGCTATGTCTGTCCAGAATAGCCTGCTCCTCCTTTTGTAAGATGAAAATTCTGATGATCCAATTCCTCTATGTCCGACGTGAGTTACACTTTCCGGACTTTGCGCCTTCTAGCACAGGAGCCAGCTTTTCTTTGTGCTCCTTCCGTAATGCACGAAGAACCAGCAGAATCAAAGCTGCCACAAAACAATTGCTATAATATTTCCCATAGTCGCCTGCTTTTCAGTAAGCAATCTTGTCTGACTTTTTATTATTATAGGGATAGTGAGCCAATGAAACAACTGTAATCATTAAATTTCTAAAAAGAACCCTCCCTTTCCGGCTATGCCGAAAAAGGAGGGGTTCAAGACAACAGGAGTAGTGTTCCTGTATCACGAAATCTCGCAGAACAAGTCCAGCAGCCTATCAAGCCATCGCTCTCTCTACGGCTCTTTCTTCTCTCTCGAGAAGGGTACTCCGCTTCCTTGCGGACGGAGGAGTCCCCAGATACCTGCCGCAACAAGCAAAAAGGCTACGATAGTGAGAGATATTAAACTTCACCGCACCAGTAACAAGACCGCCGATTTGATAAATTACAAGGGATACACAATAAGCCCAAAGCACTCCCAACCAATGTAAACATCGTCCAACGACCATTGTTCATCTCTCTCTGAGTAAGCGCCGTGCTGCGAAGCGAGGCACAAGAGCAAGTTGAAAGCAGAAACTGTATAGCCTGCAGACCCGATCCGAAAATACTCTCTAACTTTTTCCCCAGATTGCCGAGACATCATCTGCCAACTCACTGGCATCTCCGCATAATTAAAGAGCGTTCCAGAAAGGTACCCGACATTTTTCCTTTGCAATGAGACCGGTAACAGCTGCCACTGCAGCCTTCCTGCCCCCAGCCAAGAGAGCACAAAGGCCAAACCAGAGAATTACCAAAGCCGGCCAAGATAGAACTGTCCATTTCCTCTTCCGGAAGATGCTGCATCTGAAATTAAAATCTGGACGAGAACCAAACCAAAATCTACAAAGCAAGGAGAATAACCGTTCCCAGCCTTCTTTACAAAGGACATTCCTCTCACCATACTCTTTAAAAATATCAATCGGTCTTGGCATGTCGATATGCGGGCTCCATAACAGATGGTGCCGGCTGTCCTGCAAACATCTCTGTCTTCTTAATACGATACCGGAGAACACGATGGCACAAACGCCGAGAAATAAGCACTCCAGCCTACCCACGCCGAGTTATTGAATAAAGGCTCCGGCAAGAAGGGCAGTAACCGGCAGCTTTGCGGAGCAGGAATGAAGGTCGTCGTCATAATGGTCATACGACGGTCTCTTTCGTTCTCTACGGTACGAGAACCCTAACGCCCGGAACACCGCAACCGGTTCCGATCAGCATCGGAATAAAGAGTTTTCCGGAAAAGCCGAACTTACGGAAAACACGTGTGCAGTGAGGCAACTCTCGCCATATATCCGCATCCCTCCAGAAAGCAAGAAGAGGAAGAAGGTGAGGCATCTGCAGTGAGAATCCGATTACTGCACCGAGCTCCGCAACAATACCATCAATCACAGACCCTGCAAAGCTTCGTTGACGTTCATGGACTCGAGGACTTGTTACCGCACCGAGGATGGACGGCATCAAAAGAAGTCCGAAGAAGATAGGGATCGTTTCCGAAAGCACATCGATGTGCAGTCGGTCATCTTGGTTTCCTACCGTGGAAAATGGAGATATAGTACACTGCCAAACGTAATAGGCGCAAAAGGCTGGAAGAGCCAGAAAACGATTCGTTACAATGGCATCAATCTTATCGGACACCGTGAGTCCTGTCTGTCGCGCTTCTCATAAGCGGAAAATAATGCTCTGGATATACTTATAACGCTCATTGGTGATAATGCTTTCCGCATCATCGTCTTCTTCTTTCTCAATCTTGGAGATAATAGCTTTCCACATCGACATTTTTTGCTTTTTCCGGAAGTTCGTTTCAGAATCTTGTCGTCTCTTTCAAAAGGAAGCTTGATGGAGAAAAACGGGTAAGCGCCTCAGGAACCTCTCCGAGTAATCTTACTTTGAATTTCGGAAAGCGCTTTTCCACATTCTCCGAAAAACGATGCTCGATAGCCGGTTCTGCACCGCTGTTTGCTTCCGCTACCGCTATCTGGAATCAACTCATCGATTCCCTGATTACGAAGAGCGAAATACTGATGACTTTTGGCCACTAAGCTGCCAAGAGTATCAAGATTCAAAACATCGCCGTTCTTTGTTACGACATCCATCATATTGATAGCCATGATTACGCAGAACGCGAGCTCCTTTAACTGCGTGGAAAGGTAGGGGTTTTCTCTCTAAGTTTGTACCGTCCACGATATTTAAAATGGCATTCGGTCTGTTGTTAATCAAATAGTTTCTGGCAACCACTTCCTCAAGCGTATAGGGAGAAAAGGGTAAATTCCCGGGAAGATCGGCAATGATGACATCCTTATGTCCCTTTAACTTTCCTTCCTTTTCTCACAGTAACACGGCCAGTTACCAACATACTGAGTTCAGGCCCGTTAACTGATTAAATAATGTTGTTTTTCCGGCATTCGGATTGCCGGCAAGTGCGAGTGTTACAGCCATCTTCTTCCTCCTAAACCTTCTCTTCCACTTCAATCATCTCTGCATCTGCCTTACGAACAGAAAGTTCATAGCCCCGAACGGTAAGCTCCAAGGGATCCCCGAGAGGAGCTACCTTACGGACAAGTATCTCCGTTCCCTTCGTCAGCCCCATATCCATGATTCTCCTCTTGACTGCACCTTCTCCTGTCAGCTTCTTTACTACAGCGCTCTGTCCCGGTTTTTAAATCTTTCAGTGTCATGCTGTCCTCCGCCTTCTTCTTTGCATATGTTAAAAAACCTACACCCATAATTTTGTTTGCCATCTCTTTTACTGAGTGGCCACTCTAGCATCTTTGATCTTCACAATGACATTGCCGAGTGATGTTGAAATCACGGTCACTTCTCCACCGACCACAAATCCGAGTCACTCAGATGCTGTCTCATTTTCTGCAGATCCGCCAATCTTCTTGATTTCCAGCGCTACTCCTGTGCCGGCTAATGTAAGTGGCATACCCCCTCCTTCTGCTCCCATTTCTTTTTCAGTCATCGAAAGAGAAACTAAGCTTGCTCTATAGTTAGTATGCGAAAACCAACCGTTAAATTAGCATTCTCTAACTTGTTTGTCAACAAGTGATTGTTTTTATATATAGAGCCGATCCTTTCAAAGGGAATTGGCTCTATCTCCGTTCTTTCTCGAAAAATCATATTTTTCAAGAACTATTTCTCATCGTATTCGCCTTTTTTAAACTTAGCATAAAAATCTTTAATCTTTCCGAAGGACTCCGGACTCAGCACATGTTCCATCCTGCAGGCATCCTGGGAAGCCGTATAAGCATTTACCCCGAGAGCCACAAGTACATCCGTAAGAACCGTATGCTTTTCGTAAGTGCTCTGTGCAATGGCAAGCCCCTGTTCTGTCAAGGTTAAGGAGCCCTTTTCATCCGATTCCACTTTTCCTCTTCTTTCAGTCTTTTCAGCGCAATGCTGACACTGGGCTTGGAAAAGCCGAGCATATTGGCAATATCAATTGCCCGTACCTTTCTATGGTCCAAGGAAAGCATCAAGATAGCTTCCAAGTAGTTTTCTTCCGATTCATGACTTTCATACGGTTTCATACCAGTCCTCCTCTGCCTTTTCCGCCCGGTTTTTCTTGAAAATATTATGCGGATTTAGCATTTATCAAAAACATAGCCCTCATTGATGGCTACAGCATTTTGTCCTAAAACTCACTTCTTCCTTCTTCTCTTCCGGGAGAAGAGCCGTCATACTCTTTAAGCCTGTCGCAATGGTAGAAAGATTATGGAAAAGAGCGGAGCCGGAAGGCGTGATAACGCCGAAGAAGCCCATCGCAATCAGAGCGGAATTAAATCCGATGATAAAACGATAATTGTCGTTAATGCGGCGCATCAGACGATTACTAATCTCTTTCAGAACCACCAGTTCGTAAAGATTTCCTTCAGAGACCGTCACATCCGCCACTTCCACTTGCGATGGCGGCCCCTGCCGATATGGCAATACCGGTATCTGCCTCGGAAGAGAACCGGTGAATCGTGATTCCGTCTCCCACCATAATCACTTTTTCTGCCTTTTTATGCTCTTCCTGAATAAAAGGTAGCCTTATCCTCCAGGGAGAACCTCGGCATAAAATTCATCAGCACCAACCTTCTTTGCAACGGCCTTGGCCGTATGCTTATATCTCGGTCATCATAACCACCTTGTCGAGTTCCCAGGCTCTTGGGTCTTCCGATAACATCCTTTGCCTCTGCTCGAAGAGGATCAGAAATCAAGATGGCTGCCGCAGAGCTTTCCGTTTACTGCAAGATACAGAGACGAGTATTCTTCCGGAATGGAATGGAATTTTTCTTCTTCTCCCTTTGGAATCTCGCAATGCTCATCTTCAAAAACAAAGTGATAGCTACCGATAAGCACTCGTTTTCCTTCGTAAATACTGGAGATGCCGTGCGCTACTACATACTCCACCTTGGGTGGCGTTTCACGCATGGTGCAGGTCACGAAGTTCCGCCTCTGTAACCACTGCATTCGCCATAGAGTGGGGATAATGTTCTTCCAGGCAGGCTGCCATACGGAGCATCTCATTTTCATCCTCTCCCATAAAGGTAATAATCTGCTCTACCTTCGGCTTAGCGTAAGTCAACGTTCCCGTCTTATCGAATACTATGGTATTTGCCTCGGAAATGGCTTCCATAAATTTACCGCCCTTGACGGAAATATGATATTTTCCCGCTTCTCGCATTGCAGAAAGAACCGCAACCGGCATCGAAAGTTTCAATGCGCGGGAAATCCACCATCAGGAAGGCCAGTGCCTTTGTTACATTCCGGGTCAACAGGTAGGCCAATACCGCCCCGGCCAAGCTGTACGGAACAAGCTTATCCGCAAGGTGAGATGCTCTGTCTTCCGTAGAACTCTTTAATTTCTCCGATTCTTCAATCATTTTTACGATGCGATCACTGGCGACCGGAGCCTGCCGCTTTCTCCACAATAATGGCACTCTCCTCTTCTACAACCGTTCCGGCATAAGCATAGCTACCGGCTACCTTTCATACAGAACCGCTTCTCCCGTCATGGATGCCTGATTCACCATCGCCTCTCCGGAACATAATTTTCCGTCCAACGGAATCATATTTCCCGTACGAATAATAATTTCCGCACCGATTTGCACTTCATTGATGGGAAGGTACTTCCTCTCCCTGCCACAGTCCAAACCTTATCCACATCCAGAGACATGGTACGCGCCAAGTCATCTACGGACTTCTTAAAGTCCCACTCTTCCAGGATTTCTCCGATTCCGAGCAAAAACATCACCGAAGATGCCGTATCATAATCTCCGGTTAAAATTGACGCTGTAAATCGCCACGGCATCCAGCAGCGCGACTATTTTCCCTCTCAGTAACGTTTCCGATTCCCTTTAAGACGTAAGGAATCGCCTTAATCCCCTGTGAGAACACGTTTCAAGGTTGCGGGAAAAAGAGACGATTGACCACTCGGTTCACTACGCTAGAACCAACTTATCTTCATATTCCCTGTTTAATTCCTTCGGTGCGCTCCGGCACAAAGAGACTATTTTCCTCATAAGAAAAAAACGGGAAAGGTATGTACAATCCCCTCACGTGTTCCTTCGTAGTAATAATGGCGTCACCGGTTCTATCATTTACCTTTGCATAAAGCGCCCTTCGAAGGCCTTCAAATAATACTCTAAAATATCCGCCTGCTCCATAGTCATCCGGTGCTGTACAGCATGAACACGCATTCTGCCTTGGGATTCATGTAAAAATCTTACCACTTCATCGCCCTTACCTTTCCTTACTAAAAACAATCTTCCGATTAAACTTCTTTTCCGTCACACTCTTCAGCGTCACAGATTAAAAGCTCTCTCTTCCTCTTCGCTCTCTTCTCATTGATACGCTTTGCATCAGCATAAATATCTTCACAGTTCTCTCTTAATGGGTGGTGCTAACCTTCATAACACATTCCTGTCCACGAAGAACTGCTGCTGCTGCCTCTGTAAACCTTCTTTGCATCCTGGATCCGAGAACCTTCATTCCTGCTGTTCCAAAAAGTACTCACCTGCAAAAATACCCAGTTTCTTCCATGCAATATTTGTTAAAACATATTATCCTCCTCTATAAACAAAAAAGTAAGTTATGGTTTGCAAAAACGCCTGTACCAGTATAAAATAGAATCATTACTAAGTCAAGCCTAACTATTTTTCTTTCGTAAACATACGATACTTAGTTAGTTTTGTCTACCTTTTGTTGCTTTTCTATGTCAATTGGCAAACGAGATACCGCACGCTTTGCGTGCTGATCCCTCGATATGAACAAGATATCTCAGAGCTTCGCCTTAGCCATTGCTATGAACCAAAAAGAGGGCGAAACTCGCCCCTTCAACCAGTATATTTGCTCTGCCGCATAGATACACGGTTTTCTTATGCAATAAATTACAAGAGTAACCTTAGCGCCTTCAGCCTCAAGCTTAGCCTTGATGTCATCAGCCTCAGCCTTGGAGCACGCTTCATAGAACCTTCGGAGCTGCCTCAACGAGATCCTTAGCTTCCTTAAGTCCAAGACCGGTAGCCTCACGAACAACCTTGATAACCTTAATCTTGTTCGAGATATACATCAGTAAGCTCAACATCGAACTCAGTCTTCTCTTCCTCAGCTGCCTGCTGCACCTGCGCCTGCTGCAACTACTTCTACACCGGCTGCTGCGGAAACGCAAATTCCTCTTCGCAAGCCTTTGCAAATCATTTAATTCCATTACGGAAAGGTTCCTTAGTGCCTGCAATAAACTCTTCAACAGTTAACTTTGCCATTGTTTTTCCTCCATTATTATTTTTTTAAATGTCACGAAATATCTTCCGTACCTAAGCGCCTATGCAGCTCTCCATCACCATCTGTGCAATCTGGTTGAGCACACGAGGCAGAGTTTGTAACAGGGACTTGATCGATCGAGAGTCTTCCCAGAAGCTCTTCTCTGGACGGAATCTCTGCCAGTGCCTGTACAGCTTTTTGCATCGTAGAGACTTTCCTTCTACAGCGCCCTTAAACTCCAATTTGGGAGAAGTCTTTTGCAAATTTTGCCAAAATTCTGGCTGCCGCGAGTAGCATCATCCTTCGATACTGCAGAGGCGGTAGGGTGTCTAAAACCGGATCAGCAGGCGAAGTCTGTTCCCTCTGCTGCTCTCTTAATCAGGGTGTTCTTGAGAGACCTTGTACTGCACGCCTGCTTCTCTCAAAGCCTTACGAAGTGCTGTATCTTCCGCAACAGTAAGTCCACGATAGTCTACTACAGTGGCTGCCTACAGCACCAATCAAAAATCCCTCGATTTCATCGATAATCGGCTGCTTTAATTCAACCTTTGCCATCTTCGGTTTCCTCCTTCTTTATTTTTAGAAAGTATATAACGCGAATGGGCTTTTTCAGTTTCACGAAAACTCCCGTAAGAACAAAGCTGTCTCAGGATTCGCCCTAGTCACTTGTTATGAACAAAGATGTCTCCAGGATTCGCCTTAGTCACTTGTTAAGAATTAAAAATCCCTGCCAAAGACAGGGGATAAAAATACAATTCAACACTTCATTTCTGAAGGTATTGCTTTATTCTTTCCTCGGCGGGCGATTGCTCTTTAGATCCTCTCTTCTTAGCTTTTTCTTCCAGAAAACCTGTAGAATAGCTTAGAAAAATCAGGACTACCTGCTGTCTTCGGTTAATACCTTGCAGATACTAGCATTTTTCCAAGATAATGTCAAGGAAAATATGTGTAGTTACTTTTTGCTCAGAACCGAGATCTTTACATACTCTACCCTTCAGCTTCCCAACGATCAGTCCTCTCCTTCGTAGTGGTAATCCTCTACAAAGGCTGTTCCGGAAATGAGGACATACTCCGGAATGTCATCCGGGTAAAGTTGAAGACCTAGTGCCGTCCTCAGAGAATACTCCATAGACTCGTCCAGGTGGATGCCTTCCAGCTTCTTCACCCAGTAACGAACGGTTCTGCCATTTTCCTCAGTCTCCCCGGAAAACCAATAGAGCTTGAAGTTTGCAGTATCGGAATACTTTTCCGTGGGAGATTAATCGAGACGATTATCCGTAACATTCATCTTCTTCACTATCCCATAAAAAGCTTTTTCAAATGAATGGAAGCTAAAGGGATTACCGTAGAAGTCGTTGTCGGTTCGGTCTGAATCAGAGATTTCTCTTAATAGAAATGTTTTGGTTGTCATCATAGTTGTAGCCAGGAAGACAGATGCTGACACGCAGTCCGAGACCGGAAGTGATGTCCTCACCAAATTTCCTTCGATGCAATGGTTCGCTCCGTCGTGCAGGGGCAATGCCGGAAGCACGCCAAGTCAGTTCTACGATGTTGATTTAAAAGGCATTGTTCTCCGCAGGCTCAGTTCTGTGTGGATATAACGAATCCGCTCTTCCCCATTGACATTTTTCTTTGATCTTCAGAACCGCTTTGCTGGCAAGGTTGCCAGACCATCATCTCCATTTCCACGGATATTGAGTTCTGTACCTTGAATTTCTTGTTCCCCAGGCAAAGTTCACCCCCGTCTGCAAAGTTGTTTCGGATACGGCTGTTGGAAACGGTCAGATTCTTGGTGTGTTCATTTGATCCGCTTCACATGGTCTCTACCCAGATGCCACCTCAAAATGCTCAAGCCAGAGGGTCGTGCGGCAAATTCTCTCCCAAAACGCCGGCGATTCCCGCACCGCTAATCCGGAATATCCCTAGCGCTTACGATGAGCTTTTGGTCAAAGTCGAAGGGTGCCCTCCGGAATATATAAAGGTCTTGTTCACCTTGTTCCGCGTCTTTCAGGGCATCCAGAAAAGCTTTAGAATCGTCCTGTCCATCGTTCGGCACCGCATTGTAAGGAGCGTCTGTTATGGAAATGCTGTTGCTTGGTGCTTCCTTTAGCTTCGGCGCTTGCTCCAGCTCGATAAAGTCGATTCCCAGTTCATCCGCTTTTTATCGGTTCTGCGAATGGTGAGTGTCTCCACCTCCAGTTCCAAAAAGAGCATTGTTCTCATTTTCCAGAAAATGTCTCTATCAAAAACGAAAACGAGAATGAGGGCCGTCTATTTTTCATCGAATACATCATTTTCCTTCACATACTACCAAAGCAGAGCTGTTGTCCAAGTCACTGTTTTCTTCCAGAAGCTCTCCATTTCTTTCACGAAATCTCAGTTCTCATCTATGCCTCCGGCATGGTAAAACGAAGAGTCATGGCATTGGCTGCCTTCTTTACCGTAAAGCGTAATGAAGAATCCTCCTTGGTCAACTGTACATAGCTTTGGTTGGACGCCTCCATCTCCAGTTTCATCGTAGGCCGTAGGTGCTTCAGCACCGCGTCCCTTCCGACTGCCTCTTCCGCCTCATAGCGTAGATAGGGAAAGCTTAGCATCGTAGCCTTAGCTCTCCTTCGCCCAAAGTTCTGTCCGACTTTCTGCAAATGCAGTTCCATGGGAAGAAGCCCCAGGCCTGTCATGAGTCAAAGAGTAGCGTAAGTTGTTTTCTAAGTTTCATTCTTCTTCCTTTCTTCTCCAAAAAGTTGCTTTGGTTTTTCGACTTAGCTTTTAGTTTTAGAAGACAATTCAGAAAAACGATTATGAATTTGGAGTAAGACTTAAAAAATTCCAAAATTCGTCGTAATTTATTTATTTTGCCAGTGATCTATATCCTGAGACCGCGTATTTTTACAAGACTACCCAAGCCTTTGACCTGGTAGTCTTTTGAAATATTTTTATGCGCGAACTGCACCATCAACTTCACACCGGGTCCATAGTGGAAGTCAAGGTGATGGACTTCATATAAGCACCCTTCAAGCTTGACGGGCGAGCCTTTACGATAGCTGTCGATTAAAGCATCAGATTGGACTTTAGCTGCTCCTCAGTGAAGGAAGCCTTTCCAACAGGAACGTGGATGATGTTTGCCTTGTCCAGTCTGTACTCTACCTTACCGCGCCTTAGTATCTGCGATAGCCTTCGCTCACATCCATCGTCAGCGGTTTCCGAGCTTCGGGTTCGGCATCAAAACCCTTCGGTGGAAGTAAACGTCCAATACGTCCTACTACACCCATCATGTCGGGGTTGCGATAACAACATCATGGTCGAACCAACCGCCCTGAATTCTTGGTACAAGGTCATCGCACCAACAGAAATCCGCACCTGCAACCAAAGCCTCATCAGCCTTTGCATCCTAGCAAAAACCAGATACGAACTATTCTTACCGGTTCCTGCCGGAAGAACAACGGAACCTCTAACCTGCTGATCGGCATGACGTCCGTCACAACCGGTTCCTGATGTGTAACTCTACAGTCTCATCAAACTTTGCAGTTGCATTCTTCCACCATGGAAGTGCATCTGCTTCACTGTATAACCTGTCTGTCAGCCTTTGCCACTTCGACATATCTCTTACCCTGTTTCATTTAACAATCGCCTCCCCTTCTTGTTGTTCTACGTTGACACCCATGGATCTGCAGGTTCCTGCGATCATGGACATTGCAACTTCAATCGATGCAGCATTTAAATCTTTCATCTTTGTCTCTGCAATCTTCTGAAAGGTCAGCCTTGGGAGATGGTTGCAACTTTATTCTTGTTCGGCTCGCCGGATGCCTTCTGCAGCTGCATGCTTTCTTAATGAGAACAGCAGCCGGAGGAGTCTTTGTAATAAAGCTGAAACTTCTATCTGCATGAAAACCGTGATAACTACGGGGATAATCATATCGCCTTCATTTGCAGTTCTGGCATTGAACTCCTTTGTAAATGCCAACAATATTAACGCCGTGTTGTCCTAAAAGCGGGATAGCTAGGGGGAGCCGAGGTTGCTTTTTCCAGCCGGAATCTGTAACCAATGTAACCTTCTACTTTCTTTGCCATATAGGCACCTCCTTGTGGTAATTGCGGGTAAAACCCTCCCACGAGCTTGCTTCAAGCGGTGGCTAAATAACTCCATGGGATAAAATCCCTCAGTGTATCGCAAATATCATCTAGCTTTGCACTTCACCGTAGGACAATTCTACCGAGGTATCCTTCGAACATCCTACGTTAATGGTGACAGTCTTCTTTTGGTCATTGATTTGTGTAATGACACCAATGGTATCTCTCCATGTGCCGAAATAACGGTAACGGTATCTCCACTGCCAAATCCACCAGCACCTCAGTTTTCCTATCCCAAAGGTCAGGATTTCTTCTTCAGAAAGCGGTACCGGCTTGGATCCGGGATACAAAACCTATTACTCCTCTGGTGTTCGAACCACGTACCAAGTTTCATCATTCATGACCATATTTGCACAGAACATGGCGAAACATTTTTCTTGTCCGTCTTCTTCTCTCACCGTTCTTCGCTCAATTAACCGGTTGCATGGGAACACTGACCTCTAAAATCACATCTTGAAGACCACGGTTATCAATGGTTTTTCAAATCCATCTTGACCTTATTCTCATAACTTGAGTAGGTATACGCTACATACCAGCTGGTATCTGTGTTTTCTCTGCCATTATCCACCTTTTGCTTTACAGGAACCAATCCAGACCCCATTTCATGGCAATGTCCTAAACCGGTAATCAGCATCCCGATTAAAACACTGATGGCAATTGTGGCTATGGACTGCTTAATAACAGTCAGCTGTGTTGGGAAAACAATCTTCTTGAATTCTGCTTCAACCCCGACACAAAGAGCCCAGTCGGACTTATTCTCTCCTTGCATTATTTTGTCTCCTTATGCAACGTGTACTTTTTGCAGAACTTGCAATACTTGAGTCACTTCCATACGCTCAGGATGAAGTTTCTTCTCCTTCGTAATGAAGTAATTTCTTTAACTTACATTCTGTACATGCTAATATAATCTTTGTACACGGCTTTTACCTCAATGATTTTTAACTTCATGACTACGAAATTAGTGCATAAAAATAGAGGCAATGCCCCAAGTACCATACCAAGTCTAACATGGACGAGGCGCCCGTCAAGCAGTATTTTGAGGACGAGAAACCTTTCATAGTCCATAAATATTACCCATTAAATTTATTTAATAGATTTCTTGTATATAAAAAGATCGACTATATTTTTCTAATGATGGATTAGGTCGATAGAAAAAGATTCGTTTTATAAATGTAAGGAGAAAAATGAAACTAAAAATATTTGATAGACTTCTCTTTTTATTCCTGCCTTTTTATGGTCATCGTAATCTACGATATCATCGAAACCTTATTACAGAGCCTCTTTTTCGTTTTGGATTTGTTCCGTATTTCATTTGACTGGGTGAATAACACGCCAGCCTTTTGGATGCTTTTCTGGCAACATGTTTATCTATTATTCTTTATATTTTTATCATGAGGTCTTTCCCCAGAAAACGGCGGAAACCAAAAATTGCTCCATGGCAGAGGCTTATTATTTTCCGTTGTAATCGGTTTCGGCGCAGGCGGATTGTACCACCATCTGGCTGAACTTGGTCGACAATTGCTTCGCATTTTTCTGCTTTGGGAGAGCAGGCTGAGCTTTTTCCAGCATGATGACGACTTGGAGAAAAGCTCCTATATCTGGGTCTTCTTAGCGATTGTTGCAATCAGCCTCTTGTGGAAGAAAATTTTATTCAGAGGTGTTATTTTCCGCAGTTTTGAAGAAGCCACAGATCTTCCTGGTTTTCCTCTTCTTTTATCCGGCGTGATGTTCCGGAATCTGCGCAGCAGCTTTATTCAGGCTGTATGCACTGCCATGATGGGTATTATTTTGGGCTATTATATTAAAAAGACCAGAGCACTCTTCTATGTTGTTCTTGCCCGCAGTCAACAACAAAGCGGAACCTTACCTTCCGCCTTGGATACTAGTTTTAACAATAACCTTATCACCGTACTTTCCTATGTTTGCATCATTCCGATGTTTTTGTATTCTTTACTATCTGCACAGACAGGGAAAAATGCGGGATGAAGGTATTTCGAATCGGCGCAAAGCGAGGAGGAAGAAGCCGTACAATTCGCAAACAGCACCTGTTTAATCATTTTAAACGAGATATCGTACGCCCTGCACACCCATACTCGTTAAGGACAAACAGTCTTCGGCATCGCACGCGCCACTTATTAAGAATAAAAACGAGAATATCGCGTAGCTTTGCACGATACTCGTTATGAAAAGAAAAATGAGGCTGTAAAAATCAAAAATAGTTTTTCTAAGCAATATGAGGTCTAAATTTGGGGCACGCTCTCTGCTAAGCTTCGCCACGTATCGGATACTAAGCAAAAACTTCGATTCTCTTGTTTTTCGCAAGTATCGAGCTCGAGACTCCCCTCATTTTGAGACCTATATTGCCAAAAATCTGTTATTGTTTGATTCATAACAAGTGGCGCAGGCGAGCCTGAGACATCTTGTTTTATGCAACCCTGGTATCCTTCTATCATAATCGGCAGCTTTTCCGAGCTTCTTCTCCCCTTCCTTCAGGAAGAGCTTCAGAACCCCTGTTCAAGCTTTGCTTTTACATCTTCCTGTAATGCTGTCTCCGACATAAAAGCTTCTCTGCATAGAGCCCGAGTAACGTTCTGACGAATGGGTTTACCTTCTCATCCTTCTCTTCTTCATTTAAGCCCTTCACGGCACTGACTTGAAGATAACCGTCATGCAGCTCTACCTTGATATCCTCCTTCGTCAAATCCGGCAGGTCAATATCCATATCGTGCTGACGTTCTTCTCGCGAGACATCCGTCTTCATCAATCTTCCGCTGCGGTCTCCGTAAAGCTTATTTTCTACTCTGCCAAGACCTCCAAAACGGAAAAATCAAACCAATCATCAAATAAATTCTCTCCAAAAACACTAGGTGCTAACTATCTTTTTCCTCATATACTCTTTCATTCACTTCTGACTTTTTGTCATTGTTTTTAACAGGGAAGAATCTTCATCATCGTGAGAACCTTTAAAGTCCTTGCGGTCTTCTCTGTTCCTCTGCTGATTATAATTATACTCAAGTTGTTAGCACTGTCAAGTATTGAGTGCTAATTTGGTTGTGAAAAATATGTCTTTTTAGTTAAGAATCAGCCTTCCCGTCAAAGCTGATTCTTTTGTTATAATATCCACCTTCGCCATAATGCCAAAGGGAATAATCGCTCTGGGAGTGGCATGTCCCACATTCAGATTAGAATACAATCGGAAGAGTGGGATTTTCAATCACTTCGGAAGAATTTCTGATACTCTCGGAATAACGCTCATCCATGACTTCCCCACAAGCACACCGCTGAGGGACTTCGAAATACCGCTTTGCTTTAAGGCTTTGAGCATTTTCCTATACTTCTCCGGTTTGGCTGATTCTCGCTACTTTCCAATAAAGAGATTTTTCCCTTTCCAGTCTTCCAAATCGAAATAGTTCATAATTTTTGCATAAGCTGACAGAGTCCTCGTGCCTCGTTGTGTCAAAAAATATCATAGAGGGTATCTATACAACCTCCTAAGATTTCTCCTTGAAAAACAGGACTGCCCTGTGAGTGAAAAAGCCTTCATTCTCATGGCTACTCGTTTTGTTCCTATTGCTTTCGATTAAAAATCCGTCCGCTCCTCCTACCAAACCGGGCTCGGTTCAACACAACGAATACTTCCGCTTTGAATCAATTCCGAAAAGTACTCGCTGTGAGCAACATTTCCTCTTCCAACTCACAAATATCCGGTGAAAAAGCCTGTCCGTAAAGCTCTTGATTCCCAATTTTGTGAAGCATCAAGTGATTCATCGTGGTATCGGAAAAGCCAAGGAAAATCTTTTTGCTTTGACCCTTTTTCCAATTGTCCCTCTTCAAAAGATAGGGAAGCAGGCGATGAGTATCCTCTCCCCTATGGCACATAAAATCATATCTACCGAGTCGTCGGAGCCTGTAAGAGATCTTCTGCCCTCTTTTTCCGGATGCTCTTTGCAGATAGTCTAAACCTTTTTAAGGCATTTTTCCATAATTTCACTCCCAGCCCAAAACAGCGTAGGCGTTTCCAAACCTATTTTTACTTCCTGCTGCACAAAAGTCTTCTCCCAGAACACCGCTGGAAAGACTGACAATGGCTACTGAGTCCCCTTGCACCACGCTTCTCCTTCCTTTAAGACAATAGCTTTTTAATTCTCCGACTCCAGGAACCGTCCGCTTACGATAAGTTTCACGTCAATCGCGAGGGATGGCGCACTGAGTACCCCAAGCTTTACAATCTCAATCAGCTCCTCCACCTTTATGATTTTAGCATCCTTCCCCAGCTCTTTTACCGCCTCTTTTACATTTTGATATAATGTATCACATTCTTTACAACCTGCACCGATCACTTTGATTTCCATATTTATCCCTCGCTAAAACACTTTTCCGCTTTTAATTCTTTCAATTTCATGGGGCTATTCATCGTCTTTTCGAGCTTCATCAATGCTCCGAATCACTTTTGGCTCGACTTTTGACAAAAATACCAGCTCGAAAATATCCTTTGTTGGACATGGCTTATAGTCGATTAGTTCTTCCACCACATCCACCTGCATCCATCAATTGTCCAAAGGAAAAAGCCCTTGATTCGGTAACAGTCCGGTAAAACTGCTTGTAAAAATTGATGAAAATTCTCTTTAGACATTTTCCGTACATACCAGAGAAATGGTTTTTCGGCTTGTATCCACCGTATTTAAGCTTTCCTCCTGAAAATGCCCCAATCCCCCTGTGAAAAAGCTTCTTTCATAAAGCTTAAGTCCGCCTGACCATGGGCGCAGGATAAGACTTTGCAATGAGTTCACTTCGAACCAAAGAAATGACTTTTTGTGTTGCTCTCCTGAAATCAAGTCTATTTTATTGATGATGGCAACATCGCAATGCTTTAATTGCCTATCTACCGTTTCCGTATCCTTTACCTGCTTTGGAAAATGCACACGATCAATCAGACAGATGACTCCTTGAAAATCATAGACGTCCCCGGCTAGAACTTCTACGCTCTTTAAAATGCTCGAATATTCGAAGGATCTGCAAGACCCGAGCTTTCTACAAAAAGATATTCCGCATCGCTCTTTTGCAAGCTCACTAAGAGCTTCACAAAAGGACAACTGAAGGCAGGAGCAAAAATGGAGCCTCAGTTGATTTCTTGATTTGTATCCCTGTCTTTGAAGAATACTCGTCAGTCGATTTTTCCGGATTCATTTTTGAATCACCGCAAGCTTTTTATCGGAAAATGCCTCCAAAAACATGCTGTCAGGAGCTGGTTTTCCCGCCCCAAAAAGCCTGTTAAAACAAAATAACTTTTTCTTTCCATTGCTCCTCTAAAAAGTGTCAAAGTATTGCCTTTTTCTGTGCATATATCCCTTCTTAATCACTAAGCGGAAGCACCGTCTGCAACGCATTAAACAGATAGCCAGATCAAGATAATGCCAATGACACATATCCCTACGAAAAATTCCAGCTTCCGGCAATCACCTTCGAAGCATAATCATAGAAGGAAGCGACAGCGTTATCCTCCCATCGTAAAGGAAAGCACCGTCCCAAGCTCCGCGCCTTTCAAAAGTGAGTTCCGCTATAGGAATGGTTCGAAAAATGTCCGCATACTAGGAATCCCCACAGTCGCCAGAATCACGCCAAAGTTCCTTGCTCTGAGTAGAAGCCAAGCCTTAAGGAATCAGTTATGAATGAAGATCCGATTCCCACCTAAAAAGAATATAGGAAAAAAACCTTTCGAAAAGTCGTTTTCACTTGCTCTTTGGCATAAGAAAGTCGTTCTTTAAAGGATAATGTGAGAGTGTCGCTCTACAGCCGGCAAAGCCCCGAAGTATATCCTCTACTTCATTTTCCAAACCTAAGTGCTTAATCATAACTCCGCCCGACAGCAGGCACAGTCCTAAAGGACATAGATAAAAAGCAATTTTTATCCCAAATATACCGCTTAGCAATACTAAACTTCCCAAATCCACCATGGGAGAGGAAATCAGGAAGGAAAAAGACACGCCAAGGAAGTCCTGCTACCGTAAATCCCGCAAAAATCGGAATGGAAGAACAAGAACAAAAGGGGTAACCGTCCTAAAAGGCAGCTACCAGATTGGCAGAAAGCCCCCGAAAATGCTGATATCTTCTTCGTTTCTTTCCGGCGGACTCTGCACTGAAATTGCAAAATTAGCACACAAAAGGTAAATCGTAATTTTTCACACAGTCCATATAAAAAAGAGTGTAGAGCTGCCCCCGATGCGACTGTACATCCAACCTAAATTTTCAAGCTAAGCAAGTAAATAAACATTAGCCATGTCATCCTAAGAACTTCGTCCTGAATAAATTCCATTCGTTGCACCTATCTCTCCATTAAAAGTTGATCTTTCATTTCTGCCATTCTTTCCTTTAAGGTTATTTTTCCATTATACCTTTCTATCCCTTCTACCTTCCTTTATTCTACCTTTCTTCCAAAAGTTCCTCCAGATACTCAAAATCTTCTTGCAATTGCTTTTTCCGGATACTAGCTTTCTTGCTTCCTGAGATCCATCTGCACCACTCTCTTTTTTCCATAGCAGCAGAGATCGAAAACAAATCCAGAATGGTAAAATTCTTTTTATAGAACGCATTTTCTTTGTATTTTCCAAATAGAGCTTCACTGTCTTTATAAAGAGTCTCCGCCTCCTTGTATTCCTTTAAGTAAAAATAGTTTAAGCAGAGATTCAGCCTTCTCACCATCTCTACAGAAGGCATTTTTCTTTACCCTCAGCGCCAATTCCTTTAAATTTCCACCGCAGCACGATGTTCTTTTTCCTGTTAATGCCAGTACGATTCAGCTCGGCAATAGCTCTAGATGCTTGGATTTACCTTGTCTCTAATGCTGTTATCTTGTCCAAATATTCATCATACTTTGCTTCCAGCGAGTAAAGGGCATTAGGGCGTTAATTTTCCTTCCATAAAATAAATTATAGGACAGATTTATGATAACACTGAGTGAGTAGAACTGCTATCGACGAGGAAATGTAAATGCGCATGGTTTCTTCTTCACTATAGCTGAAGCCTTGAGCTTAATAAATAGAAGAATAAGACCAAATAAGATGCCCAGAGCGATACATATTTTCATGCTTTTCTGATTGTTTTCATATATTTCCTCGTTTAAACTGTTTCACTAATCTGTAGCTGTTTCCTAATCTGTTTAAGCTGTTTCACTAATCTATTTAAGCTGTTTCACCAATCTGTAAAAATAACTTTTGCAAACTTTAGGATAGCAAAAATTGTATAAATAAATATTGTCCTTATTTCCTACGTGCCATTTTTACGATATTCCGACGGAAAGGAGTCCTGTATTGTTTTTAAAGTTTGCCGCAAATCTTCCGGCATTGGAATACCCGACAGCCAAGCTACCTGGTCGACTGTAAGATCTGTAGAGAGCTAAAAGCATTTCCGCACTGACTCGTACGTCGCTCTTGGATGTACTCGAAATGGTGCGTTGATAGACATGCTTAAAGAGTCTTCAACTTTGTTGTACCCATACAGAGCGATTCGTGAAAGGGTATCCAGCGGCGGTGCCGAGTTAAAATGGTCATGGATCGGGAGGTAACATTACTAAGGCTTCCCTGTCCTGCTGGGATATTTTGCAGATAAATCACTTTTGCTTTGCTCCGTGTTCATAAACAAGCGAAACCATACCGCAACCTTTGCTTCATAGAATAACTTTGCCGGTATGCCTTTTCCATTATACTCCCAAACTTGACGTAAAAGTCAGGACATCTCCGGGAAGTCAAGCATCTGCCCGATACGACGGAACGCCTCATTGGGAGGAAGGTAGTCATCCGGATAGCTACCTCAGATATTTTTCGCAATATGCGAAATACTTCAATTCCCACGGAACGAATCGGAATATTCTTGTGCATAATGGATTGATAAAAGCGCATGCCCTCCATGAAAAGTTTTTGACACATCCCGCAGTTAAACGGCGGTGAGGGGTCAACTCCTCCCCAGACACGGAATCATAGTAAGTAATGCTTAAACACTCCGGCGTAGTAAGAGATAAAGTGATCCTCAAAAATAGAAATCATGGATTTTTAATATCAAGACAATCCTTTTCTCCGTAAACCAGTAATATCCACATGCCAGCTCCTTTGGCGCGAGATACAATTTTTCCGGCAGGGCTAAAGTTCTGTGTAGATTCACATTCTACAAAACCGCTGCGGGTAAAGCCATTCTCTGTAAAAATTCGTTGACTTCCATAGAATCCCTCAAAATCATACATATCGGACATCATTTCGTACAGTTCAGGCAAACAACGCTCGACTGTATTGTTTCCTTCTCCTGATATACTGTTTTGCGATTAGCGGCATCTAACAATGTATTACCACAGCATCTCTTTCATTTCAATATGTATGGTTAAAAGGGAGGACATCTCTCTATGACAAGCAAAAGAAAAATCAAGAAACAGAACCTTACAATCAGAGGATCTCATTACGGTCGGCATTTTTCTGCCATCATTTTTGTATGTATCTCCCCTTGAGCAGGCACTTTTGCCTTGTTCCCGGCTTTGACCTTTTATTTTCCGGTGGGGCATCGCTTCTTGCCAGATAGAGTCTATCTTTTACTGATTGCAAAAGTGCCAAAAACCAGGTAATCTTTATCGCAGGACTCTTGATGGCAATTTTTCTGCTATGCGACCGGCATGCATATCGGCATGACCATCGGATATCTGGTCAGGCAGCGCAGCGGATCTTCTGGCATGGACTGCACGATATAAAAGTATAAGAATCAACATTCTATCCTATATTGTTTTCTGTCTCGGTGGAACCGGTTCTTATATTGCCTATTTCTTAAATCCCAAAGGCCTGGGTAAGTCGGATGTTGGAGAAAGGCACACCTAAAAGTATCTGGACACAATGACATCCGCAGTCAACCAACGGGTTTTTCTGACCATGCTGGCAGGCACAGTTTTCGTTGCTCTTCTTGGTGGCCTTGTTGGCAGCAAACTGTTAAAGAAACACTTTGCAAAAGCGGGAATCACTGCATGAGATCAGGTGCATATACAAAAACCGATTCGGCCTGCAATTTGACCCCCGCACAAAGATCGTTCTACTGATTCTATGCGTGATTTTCAGCGACGTTGCCTCTTCTCTCCTGTGAGAGTGCGCTTATTTTTGCGATTACCGTTTTCGGCTGTGCAAGCGGGAAAGTACGCAGATCGACTTTTCTGCATGGCATTTATGGCGCTTTCTATATATTAACGCTATGGATTCGATCGCTTCGAAAAAGGTGCTACACCGTGTTCACCTCCTGGCTCAGCTTGTTTTACACGGTCTACCCTGTGCTTTCCTTTTCGAGCATTATTCTTCACAACGAAGGTGAACAGGTTCCTGGCTGCGATGAACAAACGCACATATACCGAAGAGTGCTTATTCCGCTCGCGGTCATGCTTCGCTATATTCCACAGTTCGATGAAGACTGGGGTATATCAAAGAAAGACGCTATGGGGCTTAGAGATCGCACGCCATCCTTATTCGGATTGCTTAAAAAACCCAGCCATGACGGTGGAATGCCTATGTTCCTTTATTGACGGCTTCAATACAGCGGAAGAACTCTCTTGTGCCGCAGTAACACGCGGGATAGAAAATCAAAAGCGTACCTGCCTTCTTGCGATACGGTTCCGGGGAGATATCGTTGCCATAGTTCTTGCAGTATGTTATCCTTATTTTGGGTTTTTATCCGGGAAAGGCTGGTAGCAGCCTATGATTACGTTTCAGCATGTATCTTTTTCGTATGACTCCTTGCAGAGCAGAAAGCCGGACGGAGAACCGAGTTTGCAGGACATCAACTTGACGGTGCATGACGGAGAATGCGTCTTCTCACGGAAAAAGCGGATGCGGAAAGACCACGATGACGCGCCTCATAAATGGACTTGTTCCGCATTTTTATCCCGGGAAGCTTCGTGGGGAAGTTCTGCTTGACGGGCGAAACGTATCTGAAATGCCAATGTATGAAACGGCATCTCTAGTCGGCTCGGTATTTCAGAATCCCAGAACGCAGTTTTTAATGTAGACACAGACAGTGAGATTGCTTTCGGTTTTGGAAAAGCCAGGCATTCCTAAGAAGAACGGATGGTAGAAAAAGTGGCTGCCGCCGCAAGGGTTGAAAATTGAAAATCTGCGCGGAAAAATATTTTCTCTCTTTCAGGAGAAGCAGAAGATTGCTTTTTGCCTCCGTATATGCCATGAACCCCTCTGTTTATCTCTTGGATGAACCATCCTCCAATCTGGATATGGAATCAGTCGCTTCTTTGCAATCTCATCTTAAAATGCTGAAGTCTCAGGGAAAGACCATTTTAATAGTCGAGCACAGGCTACATTATCTCATGGATATCAGCGAGCCCGGATTATTGTTCTGAATGAGGGGAGAATAAAAAGGTTGCTCAGCGAAAGAGTTCCTGACCCTTTCAGACGAAGAACGCCTAGTATGGGGCTTCGAACGACGGACTTACGAAAAGAGCTACCCATAATCACCGCAAAGAAAGCGCAAGAAACAAGGCTGGATCTGAAGAACGTTTCTCTTTTCTGCAGAAAGAAAGCCGTGCTGGAAAATATCAACGCATAAAGTTTTCACAAGGTGAAGTGATAGCGCTTGTCAGGGAAAAACGGCGCAGGGAAAACAACATTTTCACGGGTCTTTGCAGATTACATAAAAAGAAATAAAGGGGATTTTCTCCGGGATGGCAGAATCCTCTCAAAAAGACATGACAGAAAATCTCCTATATGGTCATGCAGGATGCTGAATTATGAGCTTTTTGCAGAAAGCGTAAGCGGAATGTTCCTTTGGAATACAGACCGGATGCCAATTTAGTCGCAGAAACAATGGATGCGCTGGGACTGACCCCTTTAGCGAACAACATCCGGTACCCTTTCCGGCGGACAAAAGCAAAGACTGGCCGTCGCTGCTGGGACAGGTCTGTAAAAAGAGCTGATTGTCTTTGACGAGCCTGGCCAGCGGGCTCGATTATGAAAGCTTTATGGAAAGAGTCGCGAAATTGTCCGTAAGCTCTCCGAACAGGGAAAATCCTGTTGTTGTGACGCATGATTATGAATTTTTGCAGAACTTGTAGCCGTATGCTTGTCCGATGGGAAAATACACCACGATTACAATGCCGTGCAGAGAATAAGGAAGAAATAAGGCAGTTGTTCTTTTCCGCCGTGGAGGAAAAGAAGGTGGAAATAAGGGAGGAATTGCTTTTGCATAAGAACCGGGAAAAAGCCGATAAAATTACTTCTTACATGGGCAGGCAGCAACAAATGGTACTTATTTGCCTCAGTTTTCTGTGCTTTCTTGAGCGGACTGTTTGTAATCAGGGTAGTATGTCGGCATTTATCACCTGATGGACGCCGTCCTCCTCGGAACACTGACAAGGAAAAGGATTGACGGACTGTATCGTTCTCATAAGTGTCACGACTGTTTTCCGCATGGTTCTCTTGGGGCTGTCGGCGTGCTCTCCACAAGGGGCGTACAATGCCGCTGTTTCGCGTGCGCTGCATGTTATAGAAAACTCGCGAAAATGCCAGCTCGGATACGTTAGCGAACGGAGCACAGGCGAAATCAAAACGGTCTTGAATGAGAACATTGAGAAGCTGGAGTTGTATCTTGCCCTAACGTTCCGGGCTTGTGAGTTATCTCACCGATCCTGTCGTGGTTTTATGTACCTAATGACCGTGAACATCCCGCTGGCACTGGTTCCCTGATTCCTCTCTTTTTGGATATCCCCGGTAATGATGGCAGTGTTTCAAAATATCTGCCCTATTGCGGAGACCAACGCCTCTCTCGCCGACTTCAATTCCGTCATGGTCAGAATATGTCCGCGGTATGCGTCTCATTAAAGCATACCGGATGGGCAACAAATCCTTTAAAAATTCAGAGAAGCCATTCTCGACGAAAACAGAGCATGGAACAAAATCGCGAAAAAGACTGCTCCCTATATGCCGTGTTTATCCAGCTGCTGGGTCGGACTTTTACTCCTTGTTCCTCTTGGCGGAGACTTTTCCTGCATGGTTCTATCCCGGCAAGTGTATTTCTCCTCTTTTCCTACATCGGATCCTTGTGTTTAACGGAACTGCTTCGCTTCAGCAGCTTTCAGGAATTTTGCACAGGCATTTAGCGGCATGAGCAAAGTCAAAGAAATACTGGCGCTTCCTACCTTTGAAGGGAGACGATTTCGAAAGCCATGATATCAGGTTAAAAAACGTGCGTTTTTCCTATGACGGGAAAATAAACGTGCTGGAAAATGCCAACCTGTCCATCCGGGATGGCGAGAAAGATTGCCGTTGTGGGCGCATCCGGAGCAGGGGAAAAAGTACAGTTGCCGCACTGGTTGCCCGTTTCCATGATGTGGACGAGGAGAGGTTTTGATCGGAGGAAAAATGTTAAAAGCATTCGCTATGAAACGCTCCTTCAGCATATCTCTCTTGTCTTTCAGAGACTTTCCTGACCCATGACTCTGTCTTTGACAATATCCGTATGGGGAGGTACGCATCTCTTACGGAGGTGCGGGAAGCTGCAAGAAAAGCGCAGATTGACGATTTCATTATGTCCCTTCCGGATGGATATGATACAAAGGTCGGAGGTTATGGTTCCCGCTTTTCAGGTGGAAGAAAAACAGCGAATCGCCATCGCAAAGTGCGCATTTTGAAAAATGCGCCGATTCTCATCCTGGATGAAGCAACAAGTGCCGCAGACCCTGAAAACCAGATGGAGAGTTGACAAGGCGATTAGGGAACCTCTGCAAAGGAAAAACCGTAATCATCATTGCCCATCGGCAGTGTGGTCAGCTTTGTGTGACAGGAATTATGAGTAGTAGAGAGTCACACGATTTCCGATATGAGGAACCCATGATGACTGCTTTCTGGAACAGATATTATCAGAAAAGTTGGGGAAAGCTATGAAGCGGCAAGAAATATCCGTTATGGGAAGGAGGACACGTAAGATGAGAGACAACAATCTTTTCCATGAATCGGTTTTACCTCCGGTCTGCTATTAACTGTTCTGGAAGGACTGCTTTCCGGAAGTAACTACATTGTCCTTTACGCAGTGCTGAAAATGCTGTACGACGGATCCGCTGATATGAAAGTATCATTCGAGATATCCGTCCTCGTCAGCGTAATCTTCCTGATACGGCTTGCCATTTACTGCAGCTATACACAGGAAGCCAAATCAGGGCGCCGGTTTCTAAAAATATCCGCCTCGGACTTGGCGATAAGCTGAGAGTTCCATTATCCTGCTTTTACGGAGAAACAGGAGGGACAATATATCAATATCATGACGGCAGACGTAAACAGTTATGAGCAGATTCTGACGCACAAACTTGCCTCCCCTTGCGAAAAACGGAGTTCTGTCCGCAGTCGTGATTGCTTTGATCTGTGTTCTCTATTTTTCCGGCCGCAATCCTCCTGCTGTTTCTCTTCTCCTAGTTCCGGAAATGGGTCTGTCGTTTCGGGTGTGGAAAAAGTATGGTAAAAGGAAAAATTCCGTTACTGCGAGAGCTGTGGGACAAATCGTCAGTACATTGACGGAATCCGGATATTCAGTTCCTATGGAATGGGTGGTGTTAAAAACAGAAATACAACAGATGCCCTGCGTAAATTCCAGCACCGTCAGTTATCAATATGAGGGCACATGGGTATGCCGGTTAATTTCGCTTTTAACATTATCAATTGGCTGACTGTCCCGCTTGTGATGTGGATTGGATTCATCCCTGGCGGTCGGAAACATTTCGCAATCACTTTTCCTGTTTCTTTGCATGATGCCAATGTGGTTTTTAGCTCGTCTTACCGCTGCGATTTCAGTCGATCTGTTCAGTTACAAGAATCTTCTCTATCCAAGACAAATATTCAAAACGTGTTGGCAGAAAGAAAGAAAGCGAAATAATCCAAGCTGTCTCCCAAGAGCACAGCATCTCCTTTCACGATGTATCGTTTTCTTATGTGCAGGGGGAAGTTGTTCTGAAAGAAATGAGCTTCTCTATCCCGGATTGCAAGCTAACCGCAATCGTGGGAGACTCCGGATCGGGCAAATCAACAATTTCTGAATCTGATGGCAAAGTATTATGAGTCCGGATAGCGGAGAAATCGCCGTCGGAGGACAATCTATCCGAAATGTCAATGCGGAAGATGTGCTGGATAGAGATCTCGCATGGTGGATCGAGGACACCTTCCTGTTTAATGATACAGTTCGGGAGAAATATACGCCATGCAAAAACCTTCCGCTACCGATGAAGAAATGTGAAAAAGGCCTGCCAGCGAACTGTGAACCGTTCATTCGCAAAATGGAAAAAAGCTATGATACTCCCTATCGGTGAAAATGGAAATCTGCTTTCCGGCGGTGAACGGCAGCGGCTTTCTATTGCCCGAGCCATATAAAAACAGCCCGATTCTGCTTCTTGATGAAGCAACCTCCTCTTTGGATATTGAAAATGAATTCGCTTAAAACAGGCAGTGTAAAGTCTTCTACAAAGAAAACAAGACTGTTGTAATGATTGCGCACATTATCTATTATAAAACGCGAGTAAATCCTCGTGCTGTCCGGTGGAAAAGTAGTGAGTCGGAACCCATGAAAAACTTTTGGCATTGGGCGGTAAATATACTGCCATGTGGAACGCCGAGCAATCGATTACGGCGTAGAAGAGGCACCTGAATTTACTCTTCCGGCGTCTACTTTAAAGGAACTTTTATATGTTACTATTCATAAAAAGTTCCCTAAAAGCGAAAAGATAACTGTGATAATCTCTGCGCTAGATATACTCAAGCGGTAATGCTAATAAATTTTCTCTAAAGATGAGGTCTTTTTATCAATAAGGCATGAGATGATTTACGTTCTCTCAGAATGAAAATCAGTTTTATGGTCGGTTCACTTACGCCAACATCTCCCGCAATGTTTTTATAATTCAGCATTTCCCCTGTTCTTGCTGCAGCTGCTGTTAGATTTGTAAACGTATTACTATATCACCAGCAATCAGTTCATGGATATCTCTTTTCCAAATAAGTGGCAACATAGGAAGAATAAAATTCCTGCCAAAAGATTCGCTGCATACACTAAACTCTAGCTTTTACCAGTGTGGATTTCCCACCTGCCCTTTCTCAATCAATGTACATTGCTGCTTTTACCCTGCTTTTTAAAATATCAAAATAAGCTCTTGGAGGACTGCCACGCCGACCTCCGACTAATCTAAAAAGTCTAATTTTAGATTAGTCGCCCTCGGAGGTCTTCGTTTTGTGTTGTCAAAAAGTGGGTGTATCATTCAGTGTTTATTAAAATACGGTTTATGATTCTTTCTTTTCGTTTTCTTTCTGATAATAGTTTTGAGTGTTTCCACCATGCGATGCTGCTAAGACGTTTCTCTTACTTTCTCTTGATTATCATTATTCTAATTTCAAACAAACGTTATATTCAAGTAATAAAACGCAGAATGCCTATCACATCAATAAGTTTGTCTTGCTTTTCCAACGCTCTCTCTTTTGGACTTTCGCATAGTGGGTATAATAATGTCTAGCAAGTATCTGCGACAGTCTGAGCAAATCCAGCGTCAGTTACATAGTAATAATCCCTGAACGGCCCATCATTCTTTCCAATGAGAGGTCATTCCAATCTTGTACGCAAGATATTATATTTGCAGTTTCTCTTTTGGGTATCGCACAATAACAATTTTCTATATCAGGATAGTCTGACAACTCCCAAAACAGCTCAATTACGTCATAAAATATTTGTCTTTACTATCTGTCAGTATCTTGCGTGAAATGTTTTCAATGCCTGAGCAATATTCAGAAAAATCATTTCAGGTGGCATATCCGTATGCTTGAATAGCGATAAATATAGTGAATACGGGTTCTAATCAAAGTTGTCTTTATTTATATCTAGTAAATAACTGAGGAGCAAGCGTGAGTTGTATTCCACTGACTACTGTTATAAATGGGAAGATGATGCTCTGACGTATACAAATGGTTCTGAAGTAATGTATTCAGTATGCTCTCATCGAGGTTGATTAGCTATCGCTCATAGTCCTTACAAATACTGTTCGTTTATGTTTCACATTATGTTGAATGAAATCAAAGATATTACTGTTACGTACTGAGATGAAATCGATGTTTCTGCTTTTTATCCCGCTTCCAATCGCCCTGACCGACGTTCAGCAACCTATCGATTCCTCTTTGGTAAAGTCCAAAACAATTCACAGTTCAATGAAGTATAAGAAATGTGATTGTTGCGATCAAACAATGATCTTACATATTATCATTTACTTTGAATTTTATTACCGAAAGGTCACTCGTATCTATGGCAGATAATCCGCTCCAGTCCAAAGCATTTTTCTAATACACTCTAATTTGTGTACTTAATATTTGTGCCTTCCTTTTGACCATATCGAATATTCCAGCTAACATAAACAAGTTTCTGGAGTCTGGAAATAATCGCGTTTGATTCTGGGTGCAACGATTATGGAAAGAATGTAACTATTATTCCGTAAGAACGCCTGTGATTATATCTAAGTTTCCATAGCTTTTCACAAGGGAATATCCAATAGTGCTTTACAAGATTGAGTAAAAGTGGTGCCTCTCTCTGTTTATTATGAATTAACTGCATAGTTATCTCTTCTTCACCAATTTTTGAATGTTCCTGCAAAATGCCTATCAATATTATCCTGCATATTTTCACCTCATATTCTATCTCCATGCGCTAGCTCTTCCCATAGTTTTCCATATAAAGCCAATCAATCTCTCCGCTACAGGAAGCTTTATAATGGTAGATTTATCACCTTCAGAAACCCATTTCTGACGTATGATTATCTATACTCTCCTTGACAGTACTGCAGAGAACAAATAGCACAATGTCTCCAAATATCACTTCATATCATATAAAATATTTACATGTCTATAACGCAAGGTTGATGCTGATAAATGCTTCACGACCAGAACCGTTGCCAGCAATGATGTGTGTGCTATCATGTTGCATCCTGCCTCTATAATTAGCTGTTCTCGTGTTGAATCCACTGGTCGATGAAAAGGTGCTGCTATTCAGTGATTCGATTCCACTTTCCATTGGAAGCAGACCAAGTTTCAGCAATTCTTTATTCTCTACTGCAGCTGCATTGTATAGGCTCTGACAAAAATTTTCTTATCGTTTTCTCAGCACCGTAATAAAAGTCATCGGTCTTTGTATCAATCTTTCGACCAGAAGGCTTTCCCACTTTTCTGCACAGCGTCGTCGCTACCGAAGGTCATAATCAGCTCGAACTGCTCCACCCGTAAAGTGATGCTCACGATTTTTAAGGTCTTATTCCGGTGCTTTTCAAAGTCGGCGTTGCGCCATCGAAATCAAACTTGTTGCGAGGTAATAAAGATCCATAATAGTCCTTCATCCGGCTGGAGAATTCCATCAGAAGGATAGCGATCAAAGTTTTCCGCAACCGTGGTTTCCAAAGAATACGATGTTGACCATTGGGCGATTAAAATCGTCAGAGTTGCGTCGGTATCTTTCGCTTTTTCCTGCTTCGGCACGATTACATCGCCCATCGAAGTCTATACCGAAAGGAGTTTTCGTATTCTTGATCTTCGCCAGGGAAGCACCGATCGGCATGTTTCTCTTTACCACCGCAATGAACTGAGTCCACAATTTCAAAGGTAATATAGAAAATTGTCGCCAGTGTCTGTCGCTATGATTTCTTCCAATATGGCCTTATGGTTGTTCCGGTGTGTTCGGTATCCTCCTGGGCAAAAGAAATCAACATCGGCGGTAACACGACTATCAAGAGTCCGTGAGGAATAGATGAACAGACCGCAACTTTTACAGCCACGGGTTTTTCTCGCATGTTGGAGCTTTTCCAGTCTGCGCAGAAACTCCTCCCTGCCAGAAGAGTTGCAGGCAGAGCTGATGGCTTCTGCCACTTTCGTCTGCCTTTATTTTTGAGTCGATACTGCGAGCACAGATGTGAAATATCAGCCATTCCTTAACCTTCTCTGAGTTCTGTCACTATACGCATACACGCTCTGGCTGCGTATATCGAAAGATTCTGCAGATCCCGGATCGACTGCGCCATACGCATTGAGTGCGCTGTAAAAAGTCTCCGTATCCAAGCCTTGCGCGATATTTGAAGCAGTCACAGAGCGTTCGTTCCACGGTCATATGCGCATTACTCCGTAAAAGTATGTATATATTTTGCCAGCTCATAGATGTCACTGCTGAGACCTGTATGCTTGCAAGCGAATGTTGTCTCCGAGCTTTGTTCGTGAGCATAGAGCGAGGAACGGCAATCGACCATCTACCGAGGTAAAATCACGTATCCGTAATGAAAAGAGTGCCGATTCGACACAGACAATTCGCTAGGTTGGCAGTTTGTGGCATCTGCTCTTCGAAGCGGTATCATGTTTGGCAAGACCGTAATACCCATGACGAACGCGTTCAAGAAAGCCCGCATTGCACAAAAGATATTACTTGAACGGCGGAAATACCGGCGGCGACTAAAATCAGCCGGTTTGGCTATTCCGCCTTGTTGAGTAGTTATATTTTTAACGGTTGCAGATATCCGTCAGTATACCTGCTTAACGCAAAATATCAAACGCTGTGCTAACTTCTATGTACCTAATTTTTATTATACTCATAATCTCAAAATAATCATCATACGCACACATTTTTATGATTAAGTATGCGCATACATTCGCTTCTTTACTATCCTGGCATCAAGCAACCGCAGCCATATCCTATAATCTTAACTTCCACGATGAGTGGCACTCCAATCGAGATAAAAGACTTTGAAAAAGCCTGGAAAAATCCAACGTTTCTATTGTTCCGGGCTATCTTCTAGTATAATTAATGGTGGTATTAGGTACATGCTTTGTTTTGGGGTTAAACAATCTAAATGTACTACGATTTCAAGGTCAAGTACCCAAGGTCAAGTAAGATTTATGAACGGACGATCAGTCGTCTACATCAGTGACAGTATGACCGGATTTGTATAAGCCGGACAAGAAATACAACATCGCACTTTAACGATCGGTAGAAATGCGAGACGATCGGAAATGATGTCCGAGTCAGGCTTTCCTGACTTGCTCCGAGACGCCGAACTTCACCCGCCCGGAGGATCAGGGGCGAGATGCCAGGAGCAGCTGCCGCGTCGGGACATGGATCGTGATCGAAAAACTGATGGTGGAAAGCTGCTTGACAGATCATCAGCGGACTTTATGGCAACTGACCGCGGCACAGGCCTGTTTCTTGGTCTGGCAGCGTATCTCATCTCCTGCAGAATAATGCCGGTCGGTACTATCCGGATTATGCCCTACGCAACAAGCATCCGCTTTGCTCGCGCCGGAGTATAAGATCTCCACCGACGCGACTCCACCACGTATCGACTGTTCATCAGCCAGATCTCCAGTGGAGGACGGCGACTGCTTTCAGAACGAGTGGAACGCGGTCGAGAAAAGCAGGATAAGATCTATATTTCCTGCGATTCTACCAATAAGAACTGCCGGGCCAGGCACGGTGATATCGAGATCGTTGAATTCGGACATGCCAAGGAAGACCTGGGGCTTCCGATCTTCAACTATTCCGCCGTAGCGGTACGGCAACTTTCTTCGGGAGCCGCTGTTCTACGAGGACCTATCCTGGGCAGTATCGTCGATATCTCTCAGCTTCAGCTGATGCTGAGACAAAGGCCGTATCGTATGGGTATAAAAGTGCCGGTTTTATCCTGGACGGAGGGTATTTTTCCAGAGAGAACATTCGGTACATGGATCATCTTGGCTGTGATTTCGTGATCGTGGTCGAGGGGATGATCTTTTTGTGAACGATACAAATCCGGGAAGTCCAGAAGCTTTCGAGAAACGGCGGTATGCGATCCGTCGGTACCAGGCAAATGGTACGACCGTAGACAAGGTCTTCTATTCGGATGAAAGGATCGGTATCCTGCGCTGTGCTGCTATCTGGTAAAGCTGCTTCGGAGCGTGAAGACCTGGAATCAAGATCGACCGGATCGCGGCATACCTGACAGGAAGGACAGCCGGTCATCATTGATGAGAGTTATGAAGTACTTCAGCCTTGGGTATTATCACGAGAAGGAAAAGGGTGACCAGTGTTTTGTCTGCGGGATAGAAAAGGCTGCTGTCATAGAAAGAAGAGCTGAAGATGTGCGGATGCTTCCTGTCATTACTTCAGCTGAAATGTCTCTCGCAAAAGAAGCGCTTGATCTCTCTAAGAGTAGGGACGTCTCGGAAAAAGCTGTTCAAAGCGTTCGACTGCCTGGGCAACCGAGGTCTGAGGGTATATACGGTGAATCTCTTGAGAAGGAAAGATGCTGATCCGCGTTTGTCGCGCTGAGTTATCCGGGACAAACGCGTAATGTTGCACGAAGGCTGAAGATGAGGAAGAAGAACTTCTGGAAAAGCTGGGCTATATGAACGTGCCGGCATCCGCCGCGGGAGCTTGAAAAGATAGAGATGATCCGCCAGGCAGACGGTGTGTACGGCGATCATGCGTCGGCAGCTTACAGAAAACGATGCTGAAAGCGTTTGGAGTCGACACGAACTATGTAAAGGAAAGCCCGGGAGATCAGCGACCAGCTGAGACGAAGGTGCTGAAGGCCAGGATATGAGGAGGGAAAGCAAAGATGGCGCACGCGGTAGACGTACATGTCATCGCAGACACACTGGATGCAAAGATCCAGACAGCAGAAGGGCTGCTCTGGAGAAAGCAAAGTGAAATGCGAAGCAGAAAACGCTGGCAGGTTGGTCAAACTCTGCGACGAGATGTCTGGAAGGAAGAGCTGATGGAAGCTGTTATAAAAAGTGATCGCTCTTACGCGGAGGATCGTGGCGATGATTAAAAGGCGCTCCGGAGGCAGAGTACAGAAAACAGCGAGTAATGTGCACGTGAGACCGCTACTGTCTTCGACTGATGGCGAGTAGTGTCAGGCTGAGCCTACAATATATATAATCGCCGGAAGAAACTGGCTTCACGCCAAAATCACCACCTGTAGTATAGCTTATTTGGAGACTGTATGGGAATGATAATGTGGGAATCATTCACACCATTACCGTATCTATTCCGGCGCTACCGAGTGATGAGGTATTCCAGGCTGCATGAGCCGTGCGGATGGAATTGAATCTGATTGTAATGCAAATAGGGTGGTACGAGCTGCAACTGATGAAACCAGCCAAGATTAAAAGTACCAGATCCGTGAGGTTTGAAGCTTTCCATACTCTGATGGGCACAAGCAAATAAAAGAGGAGGTAAAATATCACTGCAGCTTTTAAAAGCTCTGAAAGTTCTCTGCATGTACCTAAGAATCATGCCTAAGTCAGCTCCTCTGAGATTCCTGCAGTAATCCCAAAAACTAAATATCCTCTTATCAAAGATATCCAAAAGCTTCCGGTTTTGCAATGTAAACTGCTTGGCGAGTATATGCGCATACCAGAACGGTAGCGCAGAGTGGCAGAGATGAAAGCAACATGCGTCCATCTTTTGGGTTTGAGTCCACAGCTCCTGCTGCTCGTTTGAAGTAGCTTCGACGATACAAAACGAGCGAAGAGACGAAGCACCGCAATCGCTACAAAAGCCGGTATGACAAAGGCTTAAATACTGTGGAAAAACGTTCTTGCACTAAACTTTCCGCAATAGCACCGTTAATTAGCACCAGTATGGAAAAGTACTATAACTCCTATGTTTTCCTATTAGCTGTGTGTTTCATTCTGAGCTCCTCAAAATTTGCAGCAATCTTATCAAAGGTATTTCCGTTTCGAGATCGTAATTTGCTTATAAAATCCTGCTTCATGTATGATGTGGTTTTAGATATTCACGTCTCATCCATTTTCCCCCAAGAGCTACAGCCTGTTTCCCGATATATACTATTTCTTTGTAAAATGTAGAGCTTCTCTATAAAGAAGTTGAAAGTCCCGGATATATATCCATACCACAGGAATAAAACAAAAACATCTCTTCTTGCCAACTCCTCTTCCCACCAAGCCAGTAGTACCCGCGTGTTCTTCCAGATACTCCCTCTTTCGTAAGTCAGCATATAGGAATCGAAAAGTCATAGTTTCTATCTAAGACTTTTCTTATCTTTCTAAGATACAAAGCCTCGACTTTCCGCACTACTGAAAACAGATTGCCGCTGTTGATATAGGAAGCAAATTTTCCAAAACCTGCATTATCCAATAGAGCACTTCGTCCGTCATAGAAACTTTATTTTTCTCCACCCCATTAACGCCTCGAAGAAAGGATGCTCGCGAAAAGCTACCTGCTTAATGATGGTATTTTTCTTCCTGACGACAGCAGCATACCGATTGCAGGAGATTATCGCTCCGACCACAATCTGTTCCAAGAAGTCCGGGGCATTGATCTTGTTAACGGCAATGTTGTTTGCCATTTAAAGATGCCATATTCCGCCAGCATCATACATTAGACCAAGAGAAAGGATAAATCCATTTCCCTTTTTCCCAAAAGTCATCCCCAATCAGCACCGGACTCAACAAATGTTGTTACCGGTAGAATAATCAGGCTACATCAGACTGTAGCCCATCCGCATCTACTTCGCGCGTAAAGCAAAATACAATCATGGCAGGTGCCCAAAATCAGAAGATAGGAGGAGTATGATGATGATTTATTTCTAATATTGCTCTCCATGCCACTGTACCTCCCTAGCATTTTGTTGTAGGAAGATACGCCCCTGTCGTCCAACAAATGGCTTTTTACATCGCTTAAAGCGTGTGTCAAAATCTACATTGTCCTTTTTATTGCTTTAATTTATCGCTAATCTCTTTCAAATACTTCTTTTGATCTTCAAATCCCTGGATAGGGTTGTTCAGCTTATAGATTGTTCCTATTTTCTTATAGATAAACAATCCTCAAGAGTTCTCTCTCCGTGTTGTTATAATAAAAGCTAACAGCCAGAAAATTTTTAATGTTTGCAGGCGATTCATGATAACTTTCCCCTCCTGTATCTTTAGTATTCTTTGATGTCCTTCCGAGTTTTAGCTATCTTCATCTGTTCCGTGATTTTACTGATCTTTCCGGAAGGAGTCCGTAATGATTCATTTCCGTTATGTCCTTTGCCTCCGGCGTAGCTTCAGTTTCCTTCTTTGCTTCACAAGCTGTTAAAACAAAAACACAGAAATAAGCTATAAGCTTGATTCCCATATACTCATGTGTTTATCCTCCACAAGTTTACTGCTGCTATGCACTTTCGTAACTTGCTCCAATTGCTTGAGTTCTCTTTGAGAATATCTTCCAACCGATTAGCAGCTGCTCTTCCAAGGCATTCGGAAGACTGCGCTCAGCTAGCTTTTATACTCACTTACGCCAATCGGCTTTGAAAACGTCCTTTAGGAATCAGTCAACCTTAAGTATTCTTGCTCTTGCGACCAATAAGCCGATGGATGGATTTGTCTTCCTCTTTCTTTAGAGAGTTCCATCTACTGCCAGATGAGGTAGAAGTTCCAGCTGCGAGCTCACTTTGCGGTGATGGCAAGCGGCTCTCAAAGTAGAAACCTTATCCAGCTTAGCACCTGCCGCTGATATGGTCCGCTTTCGATTTGATGCCAGCACTTGCGATGGACCAGCCGATTCTTTGTCGCTTCTCGTATACCATATATGTTTCATCTGCACTCTTCGAGTTTTATCGCATCAAGGCAGTGTAGTGATACCAAGTTATTTGTGCAAGTGCCTCTTGCTAGAAATTCTCTATCTGAAACGAAACGAGCAGCAAATTTTGCCATATACTTTGAAATTGCGAACAGGTAACCTTTGCTTTCGGGAACGCCATACGAGATATCGGACGCAAGGTTGTCAATGAATTGTTTCCCAAGTTTTGGCTGGCTCATTAAGCCGAGCGCAGCCGATGTCATAATATAGGGCAACATATCTGCGTTTTACGCGAACAGCTGCCTTACGATACTGCGCTCTCGTAATTTCACTCTTCTCTTCCTCAACAATGGAGATATGCTCGACGAATTCATTAACACTCGCTTCACCTCACTTTCAATATAATCCATGTTTTTACAATAATGCGTTGATTTCTTGCATCCTTGCTCGTGATCTGAGTCCCTATCAAATCTAACTGAACTTTTGACAGCAGAATGGGATACTCAGCCTACTGTAGAGCAGGCATTGTCAGCTCGTACGCTACTTTTGCCTTCTTTGTCGCATGAACTAACAAAATAGCAGCAACTATACATATTACTTTGGATGCATTCCCTGTAATTACATTATCTGTGGAAAGTAATTTGAATTACGTGTATTCATTAGTGCATGTGTCGTACACTATCCGTAAACTATTTGAATAGGCAAAATAATGCGTGGTAGTGAAACAGTTTGTGAATAGTCAACGAGAAATTAAGAACATCAGCCGTTACAATGCTACCATCAATACAAAAAGAACAAAAATGCCTGCTTCCCAGCACTCAAAGGTCATTATCGTCGCAACGATATGGGAAGCTCTCTCTAAACAGGGCTGGAGAATATCTCCATCCTATTTCTTCCTATTCCACTGATGAAGATGGACAAGAAATAGAGCTATCAGAATCCGCCATTTTCAATTTGGATCCCTTACTTGTGCCACAGAACAAAAGTCTATAGTAAAAACACAATTGCCATTACGCCCAGATTTTTAAAGTAAAGCATGCTTTGTCTTGCAGAAAAATCCTTTATTATTATACGCAATGAGCTCCCGTATATTTCAATTTGATAAAATACGCCCCAAAAGCAGACGACACACACTCCGTAATAGCAAAAACCGTCAGAATGGTAGCCTAATCCACTTATCCTTTTCTCTTTTAGGATTCCAACCAGTACTGCAACTGCTGTTATATGAAGCAATGTTGGAAATATATATGCTTTCATAATCGACTTATTATTCATTATACTTTCTTTTCTACCGGGCACCTGTAATCTGACCGATGCTGAAATTTTGCCAAGTTTATATTTATCACCTTTTCTATTGGGGCTTATTAGTGATAGAAAATGCAGTGCCTCTTCTCTGATTTCGCATCGTATGATTCATTTCAGAATTTTCCTTCAGAAGTTCTAAATAGACTTCCGCTTGATCTGTTCCATTGATCAAGACGATTTAACGGCATCAAATCTGTATGCAAAGTAGGCATTCTTTTTAAGGACAAAAGGCTCTGCTTCATATCCTTTTATAAAATCTCTCCACAAAATGGACGATTGGTGGGGCTTCCAAAGTCTGTCGAAAGGATGCCTTTCCATCAGTCGAGCAAAGACTCTACAGAGTCCTAATTGATTATAGTGTTCTTCTATTTCCTCCATAGCAGTCCATCATAACAGTTTCAAAATCTCGTTATCTTGAATACAGGCTCCATTTTTGAATGATGCTGTTTAACGTTTTGCATGTCTGTTACACCTCAGATTTTCTCAGATCTTCTCTTTTCGTGCCTCTTCTCATCTCTTCAATCACTGCTGCTATTCTATGCAAAGATCACTTTCATCGTTCCTTGCTTTTTCAAAAGTCTTCCTTGCTAGAACCATCTGTGCATAGCTGTCACTTCCTATATCCATGGCAGACAAAACATACTCTGTCCACAGGCATTCAGGATCTTTCCCCACCTTGGGATACTCCTCTTCATCATTTAATATTTTCTCATCACGTCTCAAGATTTAGTCCGGCACTTAATTTACGCACAGCAGGAATAAAGCTATCCTTTCTGCTTTCAATCCAGTTCTATCACTTTCCTTTCCGCTCTAACGCGAAAAGCTCTTCCCAAGCATGATCCATATCTTCCATACTTTCATGCTTGTGTTTTTTAGAATCGTCGCTGTTTGGGGTCTGCCAGCAGGAGCTTTGTTAATTCTTCAAATGCGGATTTACGATTGCATCCTCATTTCCTATCACTTCCGTATACGTCTTTTCATCGGGAAGAACTTCCCTTTTTACAAAGGCTCTCATAATCTTTACGGCATCACTATAGCTGAAGTCGGAAATAAAGATATTTTTATCCTCTATTTTTCAAATATAAGTTTACCAGCTCTTTGCTTTTTCCCGACTACCGCTTTCATAGACGTACAACCCTTTATATGGGATGGGACAGGCTTATCTCTGCATAAGTAGTATATCCGTCATGCATTGCTTTTAGAGAATTATCAATTCCGATGATATGAAATCCATTTCTATCGTCAGTGGGGTCTTTCATGTGCCATTCTTCATAAGTTTCAAAAGAACACTTTCTGTATCCAATTATAGATGCTCATGATTGTTTTCCATCTCCTCCTTCGTCATGCCGCTAAGTTCTTTTCACCCACATTCCTACAGTATCGGAAAGCAAGGGAATCACAAGTATATTCCTCCATTACCGTCCATATATTTTGCGGAAAATAAAAGGCTCTCTTATCGCTGCTTTATAAAACTGCATTGCTACATCCGCTAACTGCTCCGGATGACAAAGGGCAGAGACAGTTCTTTCTAACGTCCCCGAATCTTGTCAATCCTTATGATCTTTATGATACTCTTCCCGGATTCTGAGAGATATCCGCATAGCTTTTCAATAAGCTTTCCCTTTGATAAAAGCTTCTGACAGTTAAAGTCAAATAGATTTCCTGTATGAATCAAAAGGTCAGAAGCTCTGCAAGGCTCACAATTCTTCCCACCTTCCTTCACTAATCGATAAAACCAACACTTTCATCCTGCAACAGCACAAATTCTCCGCCACTCGCATCATGTGCAAATGCCTTAGCTTGCATAGAATACACTTTTCATTATTCTCAAAAACTGAACTTCCTGAAGTTGCTTGTAAAAGCAAATATCACACTTTGCATAAGCAAAAGCTTGCAGATCCTTATTACTTAATCTGTTCCCATAAATCCATGTCGTTTTTCTCCTCCCCATAAAGTCCTTTTATTTGCTTCTCCGTTTTTATCAAAAATTATTCTTTAATGCGATCTCTGTTGGAATAATCGCGCCAACCAAAGGAACCATCTGTATCATCGTGATAATACCGCCAACCCGTTCCCCACCGTCTCTGTTCCCTTTTCCAAATACAAGGGCTATCGCAATCACAGAGAAGGCGCTGAAAGCAGTCCGCAACGATGCATTAACTTCCCCAAATATTGATTCGCAAACTCCATGTTCCTCATTTCTCATGGTTCTTTTTGTGTTCGGTATCCATAAACATAATTGATTTCTTTCGGATGTTCTCTGAAAAGTAGCCGGCCAAAAGAAAAGCATAGTCAACGGATAAGTAAAACCACGATTAGCATGAATATCCAGAATCCCATCACAATATTTTTCCATAATAACCGCTATGCATGCTCATTTTCTTTTCTACGCCCGTCTCCGTAAAACCGCATTTTCTCCAAAAAGCACCTGCTTTGCCTATTTCCCTTTCATATGGCCAGCCTTACTTTTTATAGCCTGCTCTTTTTCCATGCCGTTAAAGCCTCTTTGATAATAACACTCCTTTCCCTTTTCCGGACTCTTTTGCTGTCCATCATAAACAAGCCGATAATCGTACCTTCATTTGGAAAGGAGAGAATAAAGTCCATAATAGCAATCAAGCTGTCCTTTTCAAAAGCCGATATAAAACTTGTCCTCAGGCTTTTTCCTCGGCAATGCTTTTTAAATCATTCAGCACCGTTTTCCCTACATGGCTTTGGTGGGCAATACGCAAAAGTATAAAGTTACCGTACTCCAGATTCAAAATCCTGGAGATATCCTCTTCCTCCATTTTCTTAATTCTATACTTTGTAGACAGTTGGCTGATGTTTCAGCATACTTCTTCTATCTCCCCAATCCTCTTGAAAATGTAATCTCTTTTATCTTCACAGACCTGTTTAAGCTTTAGTTATCGGAATCCACAGCTCCATTTTATAATCTTTGCTGTGCATATCACCTTCATAATAATATTCAAAGTCAGGGTTCCCTGAATGGACATAGCCATGCTCAGGAAAAAGACTTCCATCACATATTCCATCCATTATGAATGCAATCCGGAACACTTCCTATTAACTCCTGACAACTGCATACTCTGCTTCTTCAACTTCAAAACATCTAATCTCATACTTCTTGCTTTGTCTGCATCAGTAACAATATAGCCTGCCATATCGTTTATTGTGCTTGGGTTTTCCACATCATGACAAAGCGACCGTTTTCCCAAGCTTGCAGCTCATCGTGGCTATATTTTCTCCTCAGCTCATCCCAGACACTCCGGACACAATGACGAATTGATGCGTTCATTTTACCCTGCAACCGTAAAAGGATTTTTCTTTTTGAATTGTAATATTCATACTTCTTCCTCCTCTTACGCTCAATGCTAATTGCACTCGTGATACTAATTTGAACGGTTTCCCGTTTCTCACCTCTGAAGGAGTAAATCCATGAAAATTTTTAAAAGCAGTCCCAAATGAATCCGATGACTCGTGTCCGAATGTGAAAACAACATCAATAATCTTTTCATCCGTATCTCTTAATATAACGTAGCTGCTTCTGTTAATCTTCTGCTTCTTAAATATTCTGAGAGTGTTGTTTCGGTTTATTTTAGTATAGAGGAAAACTTCTTTTCCTACCCTACAATATCCGTACAAGTTTTATAGGTTTCATCTCATAAAAACTTATACCTTGCTAAGTTCAACAAACCGAGGTTTCCGTATGAAATCAGTTTTGTGAAGTTCCCATATAGATTGAGGTTTTCTCCTCATCCTCAAAATCAGGTACTCGGAAAGAGTCTTTCTGCTGAAAGCCAAAGCCTCTCATACAACGCGATTGCTTTCATGTTTTCCGGATTCGGGTCGACCCATACAATCTCTGCACCGTTTAGAACGCCTCTTTAATCGCATGGGAGAGCCCGGCCGTTGCAATTCCATCCCCGTGCAAATCCAAACAATTTTATGTCCAGGCAGCGCTTCGATGCTCTGCGTCGATTCATAGAACGATTCTCCGCAGTATTTCCCGTCTTCGAAAATTGAATAGTGGTTTTAAAGCCGGGTCTATTCGATTCAATCCGCGAAACCAATTTTGCATTCCTTCATCTGTTTCATGTAAGCCGTTCGGAAAAGCCGACGAACTGTTACATCCCCGTCACTCAGGCTGTTGAACACATTTGATATCCTCAATCGTTGTTTCTTTTATCTCAAGCATTTAAGCCCCCTCAAATTCTAGTTGTATCAATTCATGTAAACCATATCTCCTGAATTCCAAATATCAGGATTGCCGATGCTAGGTTCTTTTCCTTTTCACCCAAAAGCCCAGCCTGTATAGCTTGTACAATAGCGAAAGTATCCTTCTGTTAGAATTTTGCAAAATTCCCCCATCATAGTTTTTCAACATTTGTTCAATCACAAGATCGTCTAAAGCCTCCCTAAGAAGAACACAACTTTTTAATATTTGTTGAATGATACGCTGCACTATACTCACATACCTTAATGATATCCAGCTTTTTCAGTTCAGATTCTTCAATGCATAAGTTTTTCTGTTAAATGCACTCTTTGTATTTGCCAAAGGAGACACAGTATAAAAGCTGATCGCATAAGGCCTTTTTCCACTTCAACAATACGATAGTATTCTCCTTCTTGCAACAAACGGATGCCGAGGAGGAATGCCTCGGAAGGTACATCGCGGTAAGTAAATGTCCCAGCTGTTTCGACTTCTTTTCTTTTTCTTCTCAAATGTAGCAAAGTAACGGTATATACCGCTTCCGGAATCATCCCATAAACTAGAGCATATTCACAAAGGAAATGTAGGAAGCGTAAATACTGCCCTGCAGTAAGTATGCCGGAGTATGCTGGTCTGTTTCATAAATTCCTTTTGTGATAGGAAAAGTACTCACCACTCTAGCCAGGCAGGGAGAGCTTAGACTTTGAGAACCATATTCCTTAATTCCTCAAGGAGCATTGCCCACGGATTTCTTACATATTCACTGGGATTCTCTTTTTGGAAGCGACTAAGCGCTGAATGGCATCTTCCGTTATAAAGACAATCATCCCAATCCTGCACCGTTCTATTATCGGAATCCAACTGTCTATTTCGAAATTTTCTTCTATCCATGGCTCACATGGCCGTCAGAATAACACACACCATTGCATTTGATATGGGCTTTTGAATCTGCAATGTCAATACTTCAACTCTGTATTCGATTAGCGGTTCATTTTCATAAATATAAAAAGGAATCTTCGCTCGTCGCTTTCCTCAACTATCTTTACTAGAAAATGTAGTCCCCACCAATTCCTTTCTATCGCTCTCATCCGTATCTATCGGATTAATACATATGGAAGGAGAAATCTCATTTCCTCGAAATCTCAGGCTTGAACCAATGTCTACAGCCCATGAGGCCTTTCCTCCCCGTCCGCTTTAAAAGACATGAGGCAGGTTCTTCTGCCTCCCCAATCCTCTTGAAATGTAAAATCTCTTATCTTTTAACATTTTGCTCTCTACAAATCGGAACTTGACGAATTGCGTCACTCTTATTAATCTATGTTCAAAACTTATGAACAATTTTCCAAGTATTTTCTTCGATTCTTCCCCTATATTAACAAAAATAACCGCTGCAATTGCTAGGAACTCAAGTATAGTTCAACCGTGAATAACCTCAAATATTTGGGTGTATCCTGCTTTTAAATTCATATTGTTGTATTTATCACTTTCATCAACCTTAAATGTGTCATCAAATTCTGTGTTTCTCTCCAACTGCGTCATATATATCTAGAAAGTAGCCATCCGGAAAGCCTTGCTGATAGACAATCTTACTAACATCATATTCAATATGAAAATATTCTTTTACGTTTCTCTACTATATAGTCATTTTGATTTGTAACATATATGCTGGAAACAAAAATCAGATGACATAGAGGCCACAAAAGTATATACATCAATTACTATGAGATAGAATCAACATCAAAATAAATACGCTTTCCTCATACTAATCACTTCCATAAATTTAAATTGATTAATTACTATAATAAGCTTCCCATTTCCTATTGCTGCAATTAGACCGTATATTAATACATAAACAGCTGCACTTTCATTGTAAAATAGAAATATAGTTGGAATAAAGATAGTACATTAACAATAAAAATATCAAGTTAAAAGAATGTCTAATCCCATAAATGAGAAGTTACAAATACATGGAGTTAAAATAAGTAGTATACCGGTTCCTGTATCATTAGTAGAAAGCAGGCAACACATAAAAAGCTAAAAGTTATCACTATTAAGTAAACAGACATTTCTCTTGTTTTCATTTTCCTTTTACCTCTGGAAATTCACATACTTTATTTTCTACGAAAACTGAATTATCCATTAATCGATAATTTCATAAAATGAATAGGGATTACTCCCGAACAAAGTGTTCATCAACAAATTGACACCATATTTATCCAGCCATAAGGCCAATTCAGAAAAATTCTTTTTGTGACTTAACATGGTACAGCTTACAATCGTATTATTTTATTCCTATATCTTCTACAAAACCTCTTATCATGTTCCTAGAGTGAAATTAGGATTTGCTTCTTTTATAATTTCCTCAATCTGTATTCTTGATAATACATCTAAATAATTTAGTGGTTCATCCCAAACAAATATATGAGCTCAGCTTTTGATAAACTTACAGTAATTAAAACTTTCTGTCCATCGTATAGTTCTTCATACTGTTTCCAAATAATTCTCTTGCAAAATCTAATTTTCTAAGGATTGTTTTGCCAATCTTCATCAACATGGCTTTGAATATACTCATTTAGACCTGCAAATTAGATATCTTGAGGAATATATGATATTTTTAAATCACTGCTAATTTTACAACACCTGAATACTCGTGATGTAAGCTATATAATTTTAATCAAGCTTGACTTTTCGCTACCATTCCCCCTATACAGCCACTATATCCCCTTGCTTTTATCTCAAAAGCTGATATTCCTATGTGCTCCTTTCTCCATAATAGGATGATAAATCGCAAACGGATATGAGGAATTTTTGAGGATAATCTAGCGTATGCAATAATAGGCTTTCCTCAATATCTTTTAATAAATTCTGTTTTTCTTCTATTGCCTTATTTTGTCTATTCTCCAAATTCTTAGATCATCATCTTGTGACTGATGACCTATAGTCCCTTGTCGGTTTTTACACCCGACGACTTTCACAGTGTTTTTAGTATTTTCAATTTTATCAGACCAAATCTGACTTTGTCTGCAGCTTCTTTTTAATCGTTTAATATCTTTTTCTTGTTTCTATTTTGACTAATTTCAAATGGTCTTTTCATCAATTTATTTTTCATACCACGATGAAATTTCCTGATTGGACATCAATAGAATTCCTGTTGAGAAATAACATGATTGATACAGCCATCTAAAAATCTCTATCATGAGATATAAGCACCTACTTTTTCAGATAATCACATGACAATTTTTCTTCGTCCATATCCTAAATGGTTTGTTGGTTCATCATAAGTACCATCTTCTCTTGTCAAACAAAATACTAAAAGGATTTTGTTTGTTCTCCTTTAGAAAGCGTTTCAAACTCTCTGTAAACAAGGCTCTCCTCAACATTTAGCAAATTGAGTTCTCTATATAATTTCCATTCTTCCGCATCTGAGATTAGCTCTTTTATATAACTCAATCCTAATTTTGAAGTATCGCTTAAATTAGGTGGGAAATTTAATAAAGTCAACACTTTTGCTGATTTTTTACCTTGATAAACTTCTTGGTTAAGTAGCTTAAATAGCGTTGATTTTTCCAATTCGTTTCTTCCTATTAGTCCTGTTTTCCAGTTCGTATCAAAGGAAAAGGATACATTTTCAAATACAGGTTTTTGCATAGCCATAATATGAAAGTGAGTTTTCAATTTTAATTGTTGACATCACCTCAAATTCTAATTTAAAAATACTCTTTTTATAAACAGAATGTCATATAGCCGGTTATACCTATTCCATCTTTCATTGAAGTTCTTGGGTGAATAATATAACTCTCGCCTATTCTTGATTTATATTTTTCGTTAAAACCGATTCAGAGTAGCTGTAGTATATTTTCTGACTTTACTTCTATAGGATACATTTTATATTTTCAGCTTACTGTTGTTGGATATGAGAAATCAATTTCTATATCATTGCGATGTTTTCATAGGAATAGTGCTGTAAAAGTACAGTTTATGTCCATTTGCTAAAGCATCTGTGCTGTACATTCCTCACATTCCTTCATTGATAGAGGTTTATCATTCAGAATCTGTATATACTCACCCTCTAATGATTCATTTTCATCAAAATGCATGGCTGAGCAAAAGTCCTGTATCTCATATAACACTTCACATAAGTTCGTTCTTCATTGGTTGAAAGACCAACATTGGGATCATTACACACACACTCGTTTGAAATCATAGATCAGACAGCCATGTTTCACTATATTGATCCGCATACTGCCTTCCTGTATTTTTGAACACTCACGTTTCTCATGTTGAAACAATCCCGGAATTTGATCCAAAAATCCCAAAACTTTACCACGATACTGACTTAATCTTCATAATATCATTACGATACAATTTCAAAAATATCCGTTTTTCAGCATCAACTAAACTGAAATATTCTCAATGTAAATAATAGCGCCTTTTTGGCATACCACCTACGAATATACTGCTTAAAAGCATCATCGCCTTCATATGCATGCCTCTTTCCAAGGTTCCTTTTTAAAACAGCTATATAATTTAAAGCTGTTCTTCTCTGATGCTTAAACAAACTCCTCAAAATCAAGGGGATACATTGTAATCTTCTCTCCTCTGATGGAATTACGATATCCTTAACATTTTTCCTTAATTGATATCAATGAGCCTGTTTCTATATAGTCGTATCTGCCATCAGCAACAAGATGCTATTGACAGTTTGCTTGTCAGGAAACATCTCACTTCATCAAAAATCAGCACAGATTTTCTTGTAACAAAGATTAACCCCATAGTAGGTGCTAAGCAGCATGAATAAATCATCAAGATGATTTAGGTATTGATTGATATTCTTCTACGACTTTATCCTTCTTTGCAAAATCTATAGAATATATGAGCTCATATTCTTTCTTTGCAAAATTCCTCAATCAGTAGACTTGCCGATACGCCTAGCTCCCCTCCACCATTATCGCTTTTTGTTCCTCCGCACCATTTTTCCAATCCAATAACACTATAGATCTTTTTAAAATCATCCGGTTCTCCTCGCAGTGATCTGCCTCATTTTATGGATTTTTGATTATGCACAGAATTTTATGTCGATAATTTTTGATTATACGCATATTGTATTGGTTGTTTTGACTATGCGCAAGATAGCATTGCATAAATTTTATGATTATTATTAGCTTCCAGCCTTTTGAGCACTCAACCAATCAGCAGCCAGTAGCGGTCTCCACTTACACATTACTGGCTGTTTTCTTTACTCTGTCTCCGAGCGCCTTTTAATAAACGCCATGATCTCCGCGTAGAGCGATCACTTTTTATAACAGCTTCCATCAGTTCTTCCTTCCAGCCTCATTGCAGAGTTTGATCAACTCTGCCAGCGTTTCTTTCTCTGCTTCGTATTTCCACTTTTGCTTTCTCCAGAGCAGCCTTCTGCTGTTCGATCTTTGCATCCAGTGTGTCTGTGTTGACCTACGTCTACCGCGTACCATCTTGCTTTCCCTCCTATATCCTGGCCCTTCGCACCTTCGGGTTCAGCTGGTCGCTGATCTCCCGGGCTTTCCTTTTTACATAGTTCGTGTCGATTCCAAACGCTTTCAGTATCGTTTTCTGTGTTGCCGTGACTGCATGATCAAGCCGGTACACACCGTCTGCCTGGCGGATCATCTCTATCTTTTCAAGCTCCCGTATGGATGCCGGCACGTTCATATAGTTCAGCTTTTCCAGAAGTTCTTCTTCCTCATCTTTCAGCTTCGTGTACATACGGTTTCCGGATAATCAGCGCGACAAAGCGATCAGCATCTTTTCTTCAAGAGATTCACCGTATATACGCCCTCAGACTCCGGTTGCCCAGGAGCTCTTATCCGCTTTGAACAGCTTTTCCGAGACGTCCCCTACTCTTATAGAGATCAAGCGCTTCTTTTGCAGACATTTCAGCTGAAGTAATGATACAGAAGTATCCGCACATCTTCAGTTCTTCTTCTATGACAGAAGCCTTTTCTATCCCGCAGACAAAACACTGGTCATCTTTTCCTTCGTGATAATACTCAAGCTGAAGTACTTCTCATAACTCTTATCAATGATGACCGACTGTCCTTCCTGTTTTTCAGGTATGCTGCGATCGGTCGATCTTTGATTCCAGGTCTTCACGCTCCAAAGCAGCTTTACTGTAGCTGTAATAAATGTGCAGATGCCGATCCTTTTCATCCAGATAGAAGACCTTTGTCTTTACGGTCGTACCATTTACCTGGGTACCGACGGATCGTATACTGCCGTTTCTCCTCAAAGCTTCCTGGACTTCCGGATTTTTATCGTTCACAAAAGACTGCATCCCTTGACCATGATCACGCAAATCATAGCCAAGATGATCCATGTACCGAATGTTCTCTCTGGATACCCTCTGTCAGGATAAAACCGGCGATTCTTATACCCGCCTACGATACGGCTTGTTCAGCATCAGCTGAAGCTGAGAGATATCGACGATACTGCCCGGATAGGTCTCGTAGAACAGCGGCTCCCGGTTGTTGCAATCGTACGCTATGGAATAGTTGAAGATCGGAAGCCCCAGGTCTTCCTTGGCATGTCCGAATTCAACGATCTCGATATCACCGGCCTGGCAGTTCTTATTGGTGAATCACTAGGAAATATAGATCTTATCCTGCTTTTTCTTGACCGCGTTCCATCTTTCGTTCTGGAAAGAAACGCTGTCCTCCACTGAGATCTGGCTGATAGAAGGTCGATACGGTGGGTCGCTGTAGATCTTATACTCCGGCGTGAAAAGCGGATGGTTGGGCATAATCCGGATAGTACTGTCGGCAGTATTCTCTGTAGTGAGATAATACGCTGCCAGATCGAAACAGGCCTGCTGCCGCGGTCATTGCCATAAAGTCCGCTGATGATCTTGTCAAGAAGGCTTTCCACCATCAGTTTTTCGATCACGATCCATGTCCCCGATGCGCAGGCAGCTGCTCCTGGCATCTCCCCGGTCTCCGGCAGTTCGGCGTCCGGAAAGTAAGTCAGAAAGTTTGGATTCGGATACATCGTTTCGGATCGTCTTCACATTTCTTACCGATCGTTGTGCGTTTGGGATGTTGTATTTCTTGTCCGGCTTATAAATCCGGTCATACTCGTAATTGATGTAGACGACCCCTTTGATCGTCCGTTCATAAAAATCTTACCCTTGACCTTGGGTACTTTTGACGCTTGAAATCGTAGTACATTTAGATTGTTTAACCCCAAAATAAAGTATGATACCTACTCATTAATTATACTAAAGATGGCCCGGAAAATCAATAGAAACGTTGATTTTCCAAGCTTTTTCAAAAGTATTCGATTGAGTGCTAACCTCATCGGAAGTTAAGAATTAGTAGAAATCTTCATCTATCCTTTTGCTACTATTCTTGGCGGATTAGGAGCTTTTGTCTCTTTAAAGCTCATGCTAAATCTCTATTTTTAGTATGCTCTCCCCTACAAACCGGGATTTATATTTTACTTACAAAATAGTATGAAAAACTATACGAATAAGTAGAATTAAAATTGACCTACACATACAGCAAATTACTTTTTGAAAATTTCTCTTGTTTAGTCATATAGTGTACCTGTTCATAAACGGATACCTCAAAATTCCCAAAGTTACTTAATCTAATAAATAGGAGTTCAAGATGTACTAAATATCCAGTACTTCTACTATTTCTCCATTTTTCTTTAATATAATTTTTTGACTACTTCTTCTCCTAAATATTTTTGTAAAACTTAGTCAATTTGTTGTTGATACTTTCAAATACTATATTATGTTTTATATCACTTAATTCAAAACTCGAATCATATCTTGTTTTATCTGACCAATAGTTCCAATTTATATCTGTCCTTTCATAATAAAACATAGTTTCCTTTTTAGATTACAAATACTCTTTTATTTATTAACTTCTTTTCATCTTCGGTTTAAATATTTCAGAATACAACTTCATCCTTTAAATACTTTGTAATTACTAATTTTATCATTTGAAATATTTAATTTAATTTCTTCATACTTCATAGAAAAACCTCCTCAAATTCTAATTGTGTTTGCACTATGTCAGCAAATCATAATCAGTACATTTCTTTGCTTTCGATATATTTCCCTTTGGCTTTCAATATATTTCCTTTAGCTTTCAATATATTTCCCTTTAGCTTTCAATATATTTCCTTTCAACTTTCAATATATTTCTTTAGCTTTCAATATATTTCGCTTTGGCTTTCCATTATATTTCGAGTGCAGTTATAGCTAACGTTTTAATGCTGTGTATCATCCTTAGTAACTACAGCCAGCATCCAAATCTGAGTCTCAAATAAAATCAGCGATTCTCCTGCATATTCTATCGTGTCTGCTTGGCCCGGAGTAGCAATAGTGCTCGGCAAGATCAAAATCGTCTTGGAACTTTTGCGCTATCCCCTTGGCTTTGACATGCTCATTTTCCTCCGTGAATAGTGGTAAATCACGTTTGGATTTGCGTTTATTTCTTTCACTTTGTCGTTTTCCTTTGGGCAAAAGACAGTATATTTTTCAAGTCGGCTCAAAATAAAAATTTACAATTCTTACATTGGGAGACAGTATTTACAGATGTTTCATGCTATTTCTGTTTGTTCAGCTATAATTCTTAAAAATTCCGCTTTTATATCCATTTAGGATACCTCATCATTAACCCCAGAATTTCGTGATCAATTCTATAAACCACATCCCTGAATTCCAAATATACAGGATAGCCATATGCAGTTCTTTTCCTTTTCTCCCAAAAGCCAGCCTGTATATGTTGTACTATAGCCAAGTATCCTTCTGTTAGATTTCAAATTCTGCATGGACATATTCTTTCATATATTCTTTTAATCTGATGGCTTTTCGGAAAATTCTCATATACAGTCCTATGAAATATCATATTACATTCCTCTAAATCACTGTCAAAAACAGAACTTCTCCGGAATATAATTTTTCTTCTGACTATGTTGATATTGTATCCAACTCTGTTATTAGAGCATCGTTTTAAAGCTAAAACTTCTTTATCCTGCTATCATGCAAACCAAAGAATATTACTTTTCCCTATCCTGCGTAAAATCCATCTCTTTCTCCCATACTTATATCTCTAATTTTCCTAACCACTCCCTCAATATCTTCCACGGAGGTATTCACAGAAAGCATCAGTGTGTCTCATTATTTTCATCACATAAGATCAATTCCTGTCCCCGGATATTTCTTTTCTATTTCCCTACTAAATTTTTCGACGATACCGCACGCTTTTGCGCACGATACTCGTTATGAATCAAATCATGATTTTCCGCTTTATTTATGTAAAAACTTGTTACAGATATTTCTACTTTCCCTCAGGTGTAATGGTTTATATAAGGAAAATTTTCCTGTTAATATCAGTATGCCCGGAGCGAATGTCCTCTTCTCAAAATCAGATTCGGAAATTCTGTTCTTAGTTCATCCGCAACGCAATAGATTTCATCATTATCCCACTCATCGCATATTCTTTTTGCATTGATCCAATGCCTTACGATTCGAAAAAGCGACATCTCCGATTAGAATCTTTCCGCCATCTTTAAGATGTGCAAGCAAATCTTTTAGAAGGACGACCTTTTGTGCATCTGTCAAGTGATGAATGGAATAAAGTCGCAATAATAAAATCAAAGGACTCTTGGTTTAGTTCATCCGCTAAGCCATTTGAAAATCCCCTGATTAGAGATGTGCACCCGGCATCTTTTTCACACGCGAGACTCTCATCATTCTTGAAGAAAAATCCTGTCCGTAAAATAGTGCATCCCGTTCTCATATAGTCTTGTGGTTAACGTACCTAGTCGAACGCGAGATCCAAAAACTACTGCATCCGGCTCCATTATGATTTTGTAAATATCTCCCAGAATCCTTCTTGTACCTTGCAAAGGATACAACAATTCTCTTCTTCCGATACTGACTGATTTATCATAATCATCCGCCCATAAATCAAAACCCTTTTACTATTTAACATTTTCCCTCCGCTACTCCTACTTTTCTATTTATACTCCTGCTTTTACCACCTTTACCCTACCGGACACAGTCATCTCGCTCAGTCTCGGTTTATTTCGAGTGATAAAGCAACCGGACTTCCCCATAATCTTTGCATCCATATATTGCAAAAGCTCAAAATCCCTTTTGCACAGCGAGATTTACATCTTGCCAGACGATTGCCCGGATTTACTTCGCCAGTCGTCTCTATTCCCCAGATTTAAAATGTTTTGAGCAAGTCTTCTGGTATTTTCCTGCATGGTTTTTAAAATAGGATGTCTTGTTTTTGAACTCTTTATCCAATAGACAAATAAAGCTTTTCCGGCAGAATTTTCATCGCATTTTCTTTGTAAAATTCATAATCCCCGGACACAGAGGCCCGACACACTGGCCACACGGTAAAGACATCCGTCTTATATAGGGCATACAAGGCAAATAAGCCGGCCAGAGAACAGCCTGCCAGACCCATGAATTCCGGGCACCATTTATTTTTCTCTTTACCACGGAAGGATTTCGGACAAGATACAATCTCAGATATTCCTCTCCACCTCGGTAAAATCATCCCCCTCTTTTCCTAAGGCGAGGGGAGAAGCCAAGGACAAACTCTCTCCCAGTTAAGATTTCCGATGAGGAAATGAAAATCCTTTGTATTTTCTTTTGTAAGTCCAAAAAGCGGCCTCCCCTCATCGGAAAATTGGTTGAAGATAATGAGCAGGGAGTCTGTTTTCCCCGCCCTAAATAAGCTTATTTTATAATCACACAAGATAAAAATCTTCTCTATTCATAGGGCGCATCTCCCTTTCTTCATTTTGACATCCTTCTATTTGGCCTATGATCTATCCTTTATTCTTATGTGGAATCACAGCGCTATCTATCCTGTATTTTTAAAGGAACAGCAATTCTTATAAAGTCCTTTACCTCTGCTCCGGCTTCCAGATAACGAAGTAAAATCTCTGCACAGGCATGACTGTCACTGTCCGCCTGATGGTGATCGAAGAAATCCGAAATGCTCACAAACCATATTTAACTTATGGCTCATATCGGGAAAGAGGCTGCCCATTTTCACCGTGCAAAGATAGCGGGCATAGGGCTTCCAGTCAATGCCATAGTCCAAAAGACAGCTTTTCAGCACATTCATATCAAAAGAAGCATTGTGAGCCACCAGCATTCCGTCGGAAAAAGTGGCTCAATCTGCTCTATAATTCCGGAAAGGTGGAGCATCTGACACTGGCCTTTACTGATTCCGGTGAGCTTTACATTAAAATAGTCAAAGTCTGCTTCCGGATTCACAAGGAATAGAATTCCTTACTGATTTTTCCCTCTTCCACCACGGTAATGCTAATCGCACTCTATACGATTGTTCTTTCGGTTCGGTGTCTCCACATCAAAAACAATAAATGTGCCATGATATCCCTCTTCTCATACAGCTGACACAGCTTCGATATTTCTCCTCAATATAATCCAAGAAATACTTTACATTGAACTCTTCCCTGTCACCATTTTCATAAGCTCCGGTGCCTCATAGCTGGAAGCCGTAGGTATGGATATGCTCCTTCAGCCAGTTCATAATCTCCTCAAAACGGTTTTCTTCCAAAAGCCTCTACATCCAAATCTTGCACTATAGCCTGCATGAATTAGTGCTGCAAAGGCTGTTCCCAAAGGCATAGGTGGGGAAGTAGCTGAAGCTTTCAGTCCGACCAGTGCATCTTGTAAGATGCCCACTTTATCATTTTGGCATATCCACGCCCAAATACTCCTTGTACTGCATTCCAAGTCTATCCAGCCCCTCTGTAGAAAATGCTTCCGTTAAATAAGCCCTTCTCGATTTCATAACGAATCAGGACATGCAATGGATAGGTCAATTCATCCGCTTCCGTACGGATAAAGGAGGGTTTAGACACATTGACGGCCTGATAAAATTCTTCTAAGGAAACCTCCCAGTTGCTTCGGAAAATGCTGCAACTTAGGATAATGATATTTCCAAAAGGCCAAAGTTCTGCCCAGATAGTTTTCGCAAAGTCTGGACTGGGACTCATGCATACCGGAAGACACTCCCTCGGATAAAATCATGCCGTCATACTTCGGATTGATATTGTGCTCATAGTAGGCATACCACCTCATGCACTGTAGATAAAATGGCAGAAATCACATTATTCTCGATATACTTGTGGTGGTACGGCAATCATTTTCGCATAGTCCAAGAAGTAAAGGATGTCGGACTCATTTTGATAGCCGGGAAGAATCAAATGCAGATATTCTAAAAAGACCTTCCATAAACTTCTTGCTCTTCCACAGGGAAACTCTGCGTAGAAAAATCTTCCTGAAGCTGCTTGGGCCTTTTGTCACCTTCTGAATGAGGGTACCAGTCTTTCTCTAAAGCGGCAAAGAAGGTATCATATTTTTCCTCGTCCATCCCCGGCTCAAAGTCATCCAGCATCTGGTTATAAATACTCTTTTCACTCTTTCGATAGCCATAAAGCTTCTTCTGGCTCTCAATCACCTTTTTCAAATAAGGGGCAAAGAGAGAATAATCCGCCTTGGATTTTTGCCAAAATCCAGGCATCAAAGGACTCGTCACAAAGCTTTTTAAAAGGCTACGAATTCCTCTTTGAGAGATACAAAGGGTGTCTTCTGCCTGCTTATAGTAAAGTCGGATAGCCCGCTTATTTTTCCGCGTCTACCTTCGATCCTCCTGCAACCTTCAGTAAAGCCACTGATTTTCCGGATCGGTTGCCAAGCTGAAAAGTTCTCCTGCCAAAAAGGCGGAACGTCGTCTCTATAGCCTGCTCCTGCCTCCGGCGCCACCGTCTGCTTATCAATGCCAATGATATTTAAAGCCATGTGGTAGGCGAGCATCAAACAACCAGTCTTGATATTTCTTTAATTTTTTCTTCGGTAGTCATATAATTTCCTTTTCTATTATTACACTCTGGCAACGCCGCTTTCTTTTGCTGCTTTCCGCTACGGCTTCTAGCTACAGCATCCTTTCACTTTTTATCAAATGCCGCCGGTAGGATATACTCCGCATTTAACTCCTGATCGCTCACCAGTCCGGCTATAGGGCATAGGCTGCGGCAACCTTCATTTCATCATTGATATCCTTTGCCCGCACATCGAGAGCTCCTCTAAAAGATTCCCGGAAACATAGTCATTATTGATTTGGTTTGGAAAAATCCGACCGTCCTGTAGAGACCACCCGCAGCACCGGCTTCCTTCGCCTCCTCGGGAAAATCTCCGTACAGGATTTGCACAGGCAAAAGATAATGGGCTTCTCTGCCATGCTTTTCACCATATCCTTATTCAGGGTTCCCGGTGCGGGAAACACTGATAAAAACATCCGCATTCTTGATGACGTCCGAAAGGCTTCCCTTTTCCATGGATTGGTTAGTTATCTCCGCCATTTCCATCTTAATGGGATTTAGTTTTCTCTCCCTTATAAATAGCACCTTCCCTATCCGTCATAATCACATGTTTTGCTCCCATGCTTAAGAGAAGCTAATAATGGCAATGCCTGCTGCCCCGGCTCCGAAGTCACAATCTTCACTCCTCAATCTTTTTCCCCGGTAATTTTTAGAGCATTGATTAAGCCCGCCAGAGTCACCACCGCAGTGCCGTGCTGGTCGTCATGGAAAATCGGAATATCACAAACTTCCTTTAACCTCTTCTCAATCTCAAAGCAACGAGGTGCGGAAATGTCTCCAGATTCCTCCCCCAAAGCTTCCGGCCAGGAGGCTCCACTCGTCTTACAATTTCCTCTACATCCTTCGTTCTTACGCAAAGCGGGATGGCATCCACATCACCGAAAGGCCTTAAACAGCACACATTTTCCTTCCATCACCGGCATACCGGCTTCCGGACCAATGTCTCCCAAGCCTAAAACCGCAGTTCCGTCCGTTACCACGCCACAGTGTTCCAGCGTCTGGTCAGCTCATAACTTTTCTCCACATCCTTCTGTATCAAGGCAGGCCCGCTACTCCCGGGGGTATAAGCAAGGCTTAGTGCCTCTTTACTATCTACCTTTGCTCTCGTGTGACCTCCAGCTTTCCCTTTAATTCATAATGCAGTTTCAATGATTCCTTTGCGTAGTCCATTTTTTCTTCCTCCATACTTTATTTCAATTTTTTCTTATATCATTTTTCCGGTTGAAACACTTCGTCAAATTTCTCTTCTGTCAAGAAGCCAAGCTGCAGGCAGGCTTCTTTAGAGAGACATTTTCCTGAAAGCGCCTTCTTTGCTGTCTTCGCCGCATTTTTCACTAGCCTATATAGGATTTCAGCAGGTTACCAGCATCAGAGAAACTGTGAAGATTTTCCTGCATTTTCTCTTTGTTCGCCTTGATCCCCGCAACACAGTTCTGATTAAAAAGGATAGCATAGCATCGGAAAGCAGACGCACCGACTGCAAAAATTGTAAATGCACACCCGGCAGGAAGACATTTCAGCTCAAAAATTCCTCAGAAGCCGCCATGCCCACTGCCACATCATTGGCCATGACCTGTACACAAACCACGGTGAGCGCTTTCGCACTGGGTGGGATTGACCTTTCCCGGCATAATGGAGCTTCCCGGCTCATTTTCCGGAAGGAAAAATCTCTCCAAGACTGCATCAGGGATACTGCCAAGCCAGCGGATGTCATTAGCTATTTTCATCAAATTCGCTGCCAAGGCTTTTCAATGCGCCATGGGAAAAACCAGCTCGTCCTTACTGCTAAGAGAATGGAATTATTTACTGCGGTTTTAAAATCCTTATGCGTAAGTTCAGAAACCGCTTTGGCCACTTCCAAGTCAAAGCCCTTCAGGGGCATTCAGTCCCCGTTCTACAGCAGTTCCGCCAAGAGCCAGTTCCCAAAGTCCGGGAAGACTTAGTGAAGCATCTCTCTGGATTTTTCCAGCATCGCTTTCCAGCCGCTGATTTCTGAGAAAAGCTAATGGGGGTAGCATCCTGCAGATGCGTCCGCCCAGTTTTACAATGCCTTCATTTTCCTGCATGAGTCTTTCAAAGGATTTGCATGAGGGTATCAAGACTGGGAAAAAGTCTCTCCTCGATTTCCAAAGGCTGCTGCGATATGCATGGCGGTTGGGAAGGTATCGTTGGAGCTTTGGGACATATTTACATGGTCATTCGGATGCAGAAGCTTTTCTCCTGCCATTTCCATTTCCCGATTGGCATGACTTCGTTCATCTCATGTTGGACTGGGTTCCGCTTCCGGTCTGCCATACCACAGAGGAAAAATGCTCATTGAGTTTCCTCCAAAATCTCATCACATACGCCCGGAAATCAAAGTCTTTCGTCTTTCGTCAGTTTTCCAAGGCGATTGTTGGCCATTGCCGCCGCCTTCTTTTAAAATGGCAAAGGTACGAACAATCTCCGCGGGCATTTTTCTCGTTCCTATTTTGATAAATTCTCAAAAGCTTCTCTGGGTTTGTGCTCCCAGTATGTTCTCTACCGGAACCTGCACTTCTCCCATAGAATCGTGTTCTGTTCTATAGTCCATTTCTTTTCCTCCATACAGCATTTACAACAGGAAAAATTACTTCGGGTAGATTTTATCAAAAATCCTTAGTCAGAAATAAGTTCCTCTAACTCTTTATCCGAAAGACCTCCTTTTCATATAATTTTCGGAGCAATCTCTCATCAAAGGATTGTTCATAATAGTCTTTGACAAAGTCCCGAATCTCTCGAAACTTTCAAAGGCATAAGACAAAAGCCACATTCCACCAACATTCCCCCTAAGGAATATTGATGCGACTCTCCATCATACCAAAGAGCCGTTTCTCTTTTTCCTCCTGTGAAAAAGAGATTGATATTCCGCCGGAAGTCCGGCATGCATTCTGATCCACTAGCTTTTCTCCTCTTGTTCTTTCGCAGACAGATTCAAAGCATTTTTCATGGGCGAATCTCTTTTCACCAATACCAGCTTTTTCCGTAAAAATCACGGACAAAAGAATCTCCTGCTCCATTATCCACATGATAACGAAGCTTTTCCCCGTCTTCTGTCTTTCGAATCAAGCGTAGATACTCTTCAGAAGGATCTGTCAAAGCATTATCCAAAACATATAATGCTTCAAGCTTTTCGTTTCATTTATTCCAATCCCTATACTTCATAAAAATGCTCACTTTCCGTCGTTATCTTCATTTTCTCCGCAAAATCTTTTTAGTTCCTCAAAGCTATAGTCCTTATAAACCTGTCCTCGTTTTAGCAAAAGAATCTGCCGTTTCAGGCAAGGCTTTCCATTAGTCTTTCCACTGAATTTCTTTTCGGCAAAGAACCCCCTTCCCATCAGCATATTCCGCCTTGTGCGCCATAAAAAACTAAACTCTCCCTTTCCCAGTCCATGCAAAGCTATTCATCACTTCTGTAGCAGACACTTGCAAGAGACTTTCTTCCTGCGAGATTATATTTTCATGAGAAATTCATATAGGGCTTCCTTACCGATTTTTATCACTCTGACGGTTTTCCTTCATCCTCCAAAAATCATTTCCATCGTTTCTCTAATTCTTTTAAACTCTCTTCCCTTTTTCAAATATTCATGCAAAAGGGATACGTAAAAAGAAACTCATGGGGCGAACCTGGGTAGGACTGGCTCACATCCCAAAGCTTGCTTCTTGCCCAACGTTCTACCACTTCCAACAGCTTTTCTTTTTGTCCGAGATACCGATAGCAAGATACAAAGCTTGCTCGTAATACAGTTCCCAAGATTTAAGTCCTTGATTGTTTCATAATAGCCTACTGTATCCTCCAGGCGTCCCTTCATAAAAAGTAAATTTAAAAGCTTCATCCGATCAAAGTCTTTTTCCATATTTAGTTTAAACTCTGAGATTAAGTCCATAGCGATTTTCGGCTCTTTTGGAGGCTGATATTCCGTAGCTTTTGAGCCGGGGAAAATGTCTTTATGAATATACTCTAATAAAATCTTACAATAATTATAGCGTTGACAAGAACCCTAAGACATTTCTCTCCCTCTGCTTCCATTAGTCTACTTTGTTCTTCATGAAGAGCTTTACTTACTTCTAATTCCCGTCCAATTTTTTCTTTGCCGCAAAGCACATGGCCATCATATATTCGTTGGCCACATTGGAATAATACCACTCATCCCAAAAAAGGCATTAAAAGGAAGTGACTTAGCGCCTCCTCATACTTTCGGTCAAAAACTCACTCCGGCCTTTACCGCAAGATTTTGATGCAGGAACTTCTGTTCAAAAAGCTTCCAATTTCGTCAAACTTTCATAAGAGCCATTTTTAATTTCCTCGCAAATGTCTCTGTACTTCTTAGGCAGTTTTTATTGCTTCCATAAATGTCTCCTCTGCTCCCCTCCTGAGTAGGGAAAAATTCTATAAATAGATAATTTATTGTATCACGACTTGTTCGAAATATAACTTATATTGACTGCTACATTTCTTTGTCTTTTTATAAAAATATTTGACATATCAAGATTAAGATGTATATTGCTTATGTAAAGTATTTACGACATTTTGTAACATATATTACTTTCCGCCCTAGAGTGTGAAGACAAAGAAATGAAAAGGAGTTTTTGATGAATTATTTCAACTTAGGAATTGCTGTAGGTATTTTTGCCGGTTCCCTCTTAGTTCTCCTTCGAAACAGATTGAGTAAGGATAAACAGGATTGCTATGATGAAAGGCAGGCAATCGTCCGCGGGAAAAAGCTATCAATACGCTTTTTCCACCACCATGGGACTCCTCATACTGTACACTGTTTTTGCCGAACCGATTGAGAAATATTTGGAAGCCGGGATTGTTCCCCTTGCCATTCTTCTTTTCTCGGGACTGATCAGCATGGGATACTGCCTTTTCCATGATGCGTTCTGGGGGCTTAGCAGTAAGAAAAATAAAAGAATGATTGTTACTGTATGGGCTCTGTACAGTGTCCTGAACGTCATGCTTCTCGTTGATAATAGCTCTCCAGATAAAATATGGATTGCCGGAAGGCTCAGCAGCCGCTTTATGGTTCCTCTCCTTCTCAGTATCTTTCTTGCTATTGCCCTGATTCTCATAGTACTGAAGAATCGAATGAAGCATGACGAAGAGTGAGGTGGAATAATGAAGAATCTACGTTTAAAAATCCGCTCGGGCGGGAAAAAGACCCTGTCCCAGCAGGAACTGGCAGATCTGATAGGCGTCAGCAGGCAAACCATCAATGCCATAGAAAAGGGGACTACAACCCCTACCATCCGCCTCTGCCTTGCCATTTGTCATGTGTTGGGGAAAACATTGGATGAATTGTTCTGGGAAGAAGAGGATAATTAGCTGTAGAAAAAGAGAGCTTTAAAAAATCAAAATGATTTTTCAAAAGCAATATAGGTCTGAACTTGGGCACGCTCTCTAGCTTCGCTCTGACTGAGCAGTGGTTTTGTTAACCACTGCTCACTTTGCTTTCACAAAGCAAATTCCTTCGGAAGTTGGTCTCGTACAGGACAACTTTTCTGATGAAAGTTTGTCCTTACGTATCGGATACTAAGCGAAAAACTGCGTTTCTCTTGTTTTTCCGCAAGTATCGGGCTCAGAACTACCCTGCATTCAGAACTATATTGCAAAAATCCTTTTATTATTTTGTAATCTCTTATTTTTCACATGCTAAATCATAGAGTACGTTGGTATAAATCGCACATGCGAGAAGCATCGTCTCAATCTCAAAGCCCTCGTCCGCCTCATGCTCTGCGCCAACCCAAGAAGCATATTCTCTTGTCGGGAAAATCGGATCAAAGGCCGCAAAATTCTCAAAAGCTGCGCGCATAGGTACCTCCGCCGATACGAAGAGGCGGTGTATAAAGTATCTCCGCTAAAGGCACGATAGTGCTTCAAACAGGTTTTTAATAAGTTCACTGTCCGGATTGTTCAGAAGCCACTTGGAATCGTCTACTAAGGTCGTATCGATATGTAAGACTTCCTGAATGATATCCGCACTTCTTTTTAACAAATCACTGCCTTCACATTCATTCGGATAACGGTAGTCCAGGGCAAAAATAAACCTGCCCATTTTCAATATTTGCCTTACCTAAGTTAAAGGTCAAAGGGATTCCATGTAGGCACCGTCATAATCCACCTTCAGTCCGACACCATACGGATCCTTGAACAGCTTCACCGCATTTAAGCTGAAGGCATCGTTATAGCAGCTTCCGACAAATTCAAACATCTTCACCGCCGCATTCACACCCATGTAAGGGCGAGAAGCATGGAAAGGCTTTCCATCAATATGATAATGCGCGCCTTCCTCATCCTGATGACATTCTCCGCAAAGTCCATTCGCAAGCAGGAACTTTTCAAAATACTCTTTTTCCAGCGGCTTATCCACAATCACATCCGCCTTACCGATTACCACATTAAAAGCTGTTCCGGACTGCATATACTTTATGCAGGAGTCGATTTTTCCCCTCTGCCGTAAAGTCCAAGATCCCCTTTTCTGCATAGATACAGGGAAACTCCGCATCCGGTACGATTCCCATGATGGGGTTCTTACGCACCTTCTTATAGTAAAGGATGCCGGCAGAGGTATTTTTCTTCATCCGTACCCAAAATCATCTGGATATTATGCTTTAGCTTATAGCCCTTATCCTTTAATATCTTCATCGCATAATACGCCGCAATAGCAGGATCATATCATCACAGGTTCCTCTTCCCATGATGTAGCCGTCCTTAATTTCTCCTGCCAAGGGATCAAAGTGCCAACCGTCTCCGATGGGAACAATGTCCAGGTGGCCGAGTATCCCCACCGACTCCTCCAGATTTCCGTACTGAATCACACCGGCATAGCCATCGACATTTTCCACCTGAAAGCCGTCTCGCTTACCGATCTCCAAGGCCTTATCCAAGCACTTTGCAATGTTTGGCGAATGGAGCCTCCTTCGTTGCCGCATCGTCATTCCGCACGGATTCAATTTTTACCAGCTCTCGCAAGTCAGCAATCATGTTTTTCCTGATACGCCCGTGCTTCCTCTAAAAATTTCATAGTCTGAAACCTCCTTTGATTCTATAATTTTGTTCTCTTTTTATACTGTTTTTAATCCTATTGCTTTGTTCTCTTTGAAGCTATTTCTTTATCTTCTTTGCTATCCTCTGGATTCTACTGCTTTCCATTATAGCTGAAGGATATGAAAAACACTTCTTTTTTATCCCTATACTTCATAAAAAGTGCTCACTTTCTGTCGTTATCTCCGTTTTTCTCCGCAAAGCTCTTTTAATTCCTCAAAGCTATAGTCCTGATAGACCTTTCCTCGTTTCAGTAGAGATTCAGCCGTTTCCGGAAGAGCTTTCAACAGTCTTTCCGGCTGAATTTCCTTCGGGAGAAATCCATTCTCCATCAGCATCTTCCGCCTTATGCGCCATAAAAATAAACTCTCCCTTTCCCAGTCCACGGCAAAAGTGATTCATCACTTCTGTAGCGGACACTTGCAAAGACTTTCCTCCTGCGAGATGATATTTTCATAGAGAAATTCATACAGGGCTTCTTTACCGATTTTTATCACTCTGACGGTTTTTCCTTCATCCTTTTCCTTCCTAATCTTTATCCGAAGATAGCTTCTCTAATTCTTTTTAAACTGTCTTCCTTTTCCAAATATTCATTCATAAAGGGATACGTAAAGAAGCCCATGGGGCGAACCTGCGTAGGACTGGCTACATCCCAAAGCTTACTTTTTGCCCAGCGCTCTATGACTTCCAATACCTTTTCTTTTTGTCCGAGATACCGATAGCAAATACAAGCTTGCTCGTAGTAAATATCTAATGAGGTAAAATTCCTACAAACAGATGATTTATTGTATCACGACTAGTTGGAAATATAACTATTTCCTTGCCCTTTCTTTTTGTTTATGATAGAATAATAATATTATTATGATAAGTACATAAAAAGGAGAACCTCTATGATTAATATCCGTCCGGTTTCTGACTTAGAAACAAATTCCCTGAAATTGAAGATGTTGTTGTTAATTCCAATGCTCCTGTATTTCTCACAAAAATGGTTATGGAACAATGGTATTAATGAGTCTTGAACAATATTCCGCCTTAACCGATGATACTGAAAAAGCTGGATGAAGCAGATGCCCTTGCGGCAAGCACTACAATCAGACTCTCTAAGTCTGAGGTCTTTTGACTCAGTAAGGAGAAGAATTAATGAACAAGGCAAAAATATAACTTAAGCTTTCTCCCTGTCTTCCGGGAAGATTTATTCGAAGTAACAGACTATATTACCAATACTCTCAAAAATCCCTAGTGCAGCCCACCGCTTGCTTGATGATATTGAATATGCAATTAGCAAGCGATTAGAGATGCCACTTTCCTTTCCAAAGTACCAATCTTCTAAATCAAGAAAGCAAATTTACTACAGAATCAATGTAAGAAACTTTTCCATTTTTATGTAGTAATAGGCATACAATGGAAGTAAGAAGATTATTATATGCAAAGAAAAATATTGATGAATTGCTAAGATAAATTGTGTCTTAGCATTTTTATCAACTAGCTAGATCATCCCGGATTTTTCTTTTATCCGTTTTTCTCCTTCATATTTATCTGAAAAATAGCTTCCCTTTCTCGGACAATACCCCCATTATCAATGCAACTTTCCAAATATCAAAAATCCGGATTCCCCTCAGTCTATAGTTTGTATAATCTTATCTACTAACTCTGAAAGCCCTGCTGCTGCATAAATCACCTCATCCGGATCATGAATATAGCAAAGAATCTGTCCCTCTTTTCCTCCTTATCCGGGTCAAAATCCAGCATCAAAAAGCAACTGTCACAATACTCCGCAAAGGGAATCCATTGCTTATGAAAAAGATAGGGCTTAATCCTGCTATCCACATTTTCTCTATTTCTTCTTCGGTGAAAAAAAGTCCGGAAATTCTGTCAGAAGAGCATCTCTGTTCTGAAAAATATTGCTTTGTCTTCTCCATCTGCTCTAAACTCATCAGGAAAATGACATTTTCCACATCATGGATTACAGAGGGTAAAATGCTGAAATATTTGCTTCCGTTTTTATAGCTGTAAAGTGCCTTAATGTCTTTTGGTAGCTTGATGGAAAAGCTTCTTCTCAAAAGCCTCTATCTCTTTCTGCAGAAGCCCCGGGAATCTCTTGATACTCCTCCCAATATCCTTCTTCTATCGGATCATCCAAGTCCAGTTCATCAAAATTTCTACTACGTACTGCTCTATCCGCTTTTATCTTCTGAATAAGATCCATTTCTACTCCTGCTTTCTTTTATCATAAATATTCGATTTTATCCTGAATATTCAACACAAAAACTCTTCTGCTTCTTCTTAACTAACGATGGTAATTATACTATATCTATCCTAAAGAGCAGGATTAATGAACAAAGCAAAAACAACTTAAGCTTTCTCCCAACTTTCCTTACCGAAAAGCACACGTCCGCCATAATCAAGAATCTTGACGTTCTGTTTTGCAATGCAATTAAATAGTATAAACAAACTTATCATAAATAAATTTTATAATGTGGAAAGCCAACATTTGAAATTTATAGGCACGAGCTAGTAAACGAGTATCGCACGCTTTACGCACGATACTCGTTATGAATCAAAAATCCATGTAAGTAAGTTCTCTTACATGTCATTCCCACTGTAGTTCTTTCGAGTTTTCCAAAAAGCTGCTACCGTCAAAAATCATTTCCTAAGCGAATTCCTTTTTCCTCGATAATCACGCTGTTATACCACTGCCCCAAAGAAGCATATTGTCCGTAATGAATATTAATCAGCATACCGCAAATAGGGCTCCAACTGCCTTTCTCCACCGTCTCCGCCAGTAGAGTAATGGTAAAGGGGTTATCGGGGAAGAATAGAAATGATTTTGACAAATAACAGCACACAATCCAGCGTGAATGTTGTAAGAACACCTGCGGACGATTCATGGCGACGTGCGTGGCTGTGCGACTGCTGGTTGCTCGGCTCGCTTTGCTGAGGCCTCAGGTGTTGTTCCACATTATCGTTGTTGTGATGGACTGTTTGTTGATGCGTTGCAAACAGGGCGATCAGATGTGGGTATGTTTCGTGAGAAAGGATTGGCTGGGGATGTTTTTAACGTTCGTAATCCGCAACTGCAGGACAGATATCAATTACCGTCGTTGAACAGAGAAAAACGAAATTTCGTCGTCAATCGTGTTGTCAAAAGCAGGGGTCGTGGATCTTGTCACGTGGTGGGCACGATGGACAGATCCGGTGGATGGGGAGTATCAAGTTCAGGCAGGGTGGGGAGGCACGAGTTTTCCGTCGAGCTGAACGATGAACTTGCTGACTGTAAACAGACAATGTTCGGCGTTTTGCAATCCGTGATCGTTTTCTGGGCGGACCTGGGTGAGATGGCAGGGGCAGTTGCGGCGTGGAGAAATGCGGGATAACGGGATTATTGTCTTGCACATCGTTCGCAGATATTACTGGTTGACGGAGGGGAAAAGGGACCACGCTGCTCGTGATCCGGATGAGGCGTTGCTCGCGGCGGCGTAGAAGTTGGTAGATGGATATGCAAACGGACGAAGTCGGACCTGTTGGAAGACCGTCGCGAGGTGTCCGAAGATATTTCGAACAAATATGAAGGAGAAGGCGGATGAAATCGGGATCTAATAGTTGATAAAAATCGCTGAACACAATTATCTTAACAGTCATCATCTTCCGCAACGTACTTCCATTAATATGTAAAAAGGTGAGCCGATGATTCTGTAATGGTGCTGATTGATGCTGAAGGAAATTAGTCGCTGGCTGGTGCATGATTCAATCGTCAGGCAAGCGATGGTTGCTGAGGACACAGTGGTCTGTTGCTCGAGATCGTCTTCCCGGGCGGGAGGCACAGGATATATTTTGGCAGATAAACAATTCTTCTCGCCTGATCGAGAACCTCGAACGGAAATCTGGGTAATTAACGCAGGCGTGCTCGTATCGTCGAACCAGGCGGAGATGAACTCGTGTACCGTTCCGTGCAATACGAGGGCATTGGTAGCATCTTCAGCCTCGGGAATTTCGGGAAACCGGACAGATGATAATCAAGAGGTTCTCCTTGCTTATCGTAATGTGTCGTGGCAAAGAGAGCGAAATGGTTATATTCCAGCGGTGATGGCGTCTCTGTTTGTGAAGATTTTACCTCATTGAAATATTTACCTGACAACAGCATTATATCGTATCCTCGAACAAAAAGTAGGTGAAGTCATGAAACTGGTGTAACAGGTGCGGCAATCGCAATTCGCCATGAACATCACTGTAAATAGGAGGACGGTTAAAATTGGGCTCGGATGGTGGGAAGGAAGGATGAGGAAGAAAAACCGTCAAGTGGGTGATGGCCTGTGTGAACTGTGTGTCGTGCGCAGGAGGAGTGCTGCAGTGATCATTGCAAGTGATGGATCACTGTGCGTGTGGAGGGAGGGACTGTGTGGAGGAGGTGGTTCTCTCGGGGAGGACTATTTCAGGCAACTGGATGCTGAGGAGGCGAGGTCGGACTGTAACAGTGGGCTGGGCTGAGACAGTGGGCACTGTGGTGTGGGACGGTGTTCATCGCCGGCCCGCAGTGAGCTGGCAGGTATCGGAGAATAACCGGGAAGACGAAATAACAAAGGGGCTGCGGTCAAGCCGTATGGTTAATTATGGAATCAAGGGCTAATTTTGGAGGCTGCTGATTGCTGACAGGCTGATAAAGTGGTCCGTGGGCGCAGATCGACAGTTCAGGTGGATGTGCCAGTCCTGTCTGGAGGGAGTCGATGTCAGCTCAGACTGTTAACACTGATCTGACAATAAGGGCTAAGCCAAGCATCGGATGTTTAGTGCAGATGAAGAAAATACTGCCGGCATGTGGAGGTGGCGTGTTCGTCGTGAAGGATCGTGCCGGATGCTGGAGTTTGTCTGGCGAAAGGGATCTTGGCTTTCTGACGGAAAATGTTCCTCGCAAAGTATGCGGTCGAACAGCACACAGCGGGCGGATGTGATTGAATGTGCTGAAGTGTTTTGAAGTTCACTGCGCGCAGCGGTGTCGTCGGGTGGTGCGCATTGTTGATGGGCGCTGCCCCGTAATGGTGCGACGTGAACGATCGAGCTGTTGTGCGGCTGGGCAATTCGGGATCGTGTCCGGACTGAAGGTGGTTATGTTGATGTGGACCGCCGACGGGTGGGCAAATGTTGGACCTGGACCAGCTCCAGGCGAACGGTGTTGGGGTGGGTCTTGCTGTCGATACGACATGGTGGCTGGCTGTTCATCGGCGTGAGCTGTGCGTGTTTGTCGTGCGGGGCTCTCACCGCCTCTTCGTATCATGAAGTGGGCGGACGAGGCACAGACGGACGATGCGTGCTCTGATTTAGCGTAGTGAAAATAAGGATTACCAAAATAAAGGATTTTGCAATATGGTTCTGGTCTGAGGTAATCTGAAGGAAAGGAAAACATAACAGTGTTTTGTGGGACAAACTTTCGTCAGAAAAAGTGATCACTGCGAACCAACTCGAAGGTGCAGGCAAAGTGACGGTGGTTAACAGGCTCACTGCTCAGTCGAACAATGAGCGTGCTGAGCTAAGCTCAGCACTGCAGTGTCGCTGTTTCAGTCCCCGGCACGCGGACAGGCGGTCAGCTGGTTAATGGTCTGCACTGTGGCGTTGATGGTTGCCTGCTGTCGTGCTGCCGGTTCAGGACAGGCTCCGCCAGCTTTGGTACAAGCTGTGGTGTGGTGTTCCGCCTCGCTCTTCGTCATGCTCGTGGAACTGGCCGGCCTGTGGTCGAGGCGTAACAGAAAGGCGGGGCCGCAAGCGGCTGCTGGCGCCGCTCGGCAATCGGCTGGCTCTGGTGTGATTCAACAGAAACCTCCCAGCTGTGGTGCTGACCCTGCTGCTAAGTACGCTCATGGAAAATCCAATGTCGAGGCAGAGATCCGGCGCCAATCAGTCGGTTCGACAGAACAGTGTTGGGGGATCTGGTGAGCGGACGGGTGCTGCGTCGTAACGCCACTCGGGAGAACAGGGGACCGACAGGAATGCTGGTCAAGGCTCGGCTGGGCTGTTTTTCGGTCTTCCATCTGGGGCCGGTGTGTTCGTGGTCTTGCGTGATGATGTGCAGCGGTCAGTGTTTTGTGGACGGCCGATCAGTGGGATGTTCGAACAGATCGTGTTCACAATAGATTAATCTGTTTGGGTGCCTGTGGACAGAAGGGGTTTGTGGAGCAATATTGCCTGGGGAGGCCAGGACGTTATGAAGATGGCTCTTATGGTTGGGCGAGGTGGAAGCTGAACAGGATCCCACATCAGCGGTGGGCGCGGGTCGGTTGACCTGCTGGCTGGCACAAGTGATATTGACCAGCGAATATGATGACCGTGTCTTTGCATGGTTGGGTGGAAGTGGTGAGAAACTGAGAACAAATGAGACAATGACGGAGGGCGTGGTGTGTCATGGTGTGGTTGAGTCCTGTTCATGAGAGACATTCCCCGACTCACAGGTCGGCCTCGAGGCCGCGTCGGGTTCAAACCGTGGAAAGACGATCGGGATGGGCGTTGCTGTGGGGACACCCGGAGGCTATGAACAGTCGGGGTTTCAGTGGGGCTGGCTGGCTGTGTTGCTGTCGTGTCGGTTTGTTGAAGTGCGTTGGGCAAAACGGGATGTCAGGCCTGTGGTTCACGGTATCCTTTGTGGTTGGAAGAGGATTAAGAACGGTGGCTGAGCGCGGCGTCAAATGACCGTCGGTAAAGCATATGTTCTCTATGAAAGTATAATCTCGCGGGAAAAGATCTCTTCTGTAGTGATGGTGTACCATGGTTTCAGGGAGAAGGGAGGACTATTTTATATTTCAGCTGAAGTGCTGATGAAGAGGGTTCTTGGTCAGTCGGAAAGACAATGGGCTGCCTGAACGGCTGGATCACTGGCTGGGCAGGACAGTTAAGGACTGTAACAGAACTAAGACACATGTTGACGGAGGAGGCAGGGGACAGATGAGTGAGACGAAGCGAGGCGTGTGTTTACGGATGATGGCGACAGATCATGCAATGGATCGAAGACGGGGCTGAGGGCTTCGTTATCATCGGATAACGGGCAGTGTTCTGACGGTGATGGTCGAAGGACCGCCCGTAATCTTTGGTCTGTGCGGGCGGGGAAGCGGTGGTCGGTGCCCTTTCCGGCGTGGAGGAAGAACGTTTCACGCTGATGGAGGGTCCGCATCAATGGTCGCAGGGGGATGACGGTGGGTGGCTGCTGTGCGAAGTTCAGCCGGGGACGCTGATCAGACAATATCGATCTTTCCGGGAGGAGATCTTCGGTTGGAAGAACTGACCCTGACTGGTACGATGGGTACCGGTTGATGCTGGCTGTCGAAGAAACGGGAAACAATTCCTGGTCAGTAAACAGAGCTTCAGACACAAATGGGACGGGTGGTCGACAACCTGGGTAGAGGCGACTGTGACTCGGGCTGGACGGACGAACGTTCCGACATTGTCGGTTTTGGAGAGCTCAATGAACGTCGTGTGGCAGACGGAAGCGGGGCAGTCGGCTGTGAGGGCGAGTGGCGGGAGAACGTCGAGACGAACCGTGTGGTGTGAAACTCGGCGATTGCTGTCGCGGCGGCGCGGAGGCCTCGGGGCGTTTCGGTCGTGCCCTCGTACTGACTCGCTGGTTCGTGCGGAGAGCTGGACGGACGTGCCCGATGGCTGCTCGGGAATCGGCGGCTGAAGCGATGCTGGAAATCTTTCGCCAGGTATTCCGGACACGGGAACGGCGAGACTACTGAGGCTGGGACTGAGCTCTTGAGAACTGACTTCGGAAGTGGCAAGCGATTTCTGTACGCATAATTTAAAACCGCGATAATTCCATTCTGTGACAGAGACAGTGGTTGTGGCTGTGTGGCAGCAATTGATAATGTGTGTTTGCTAACGGCGACGGTGCGATGGAAGAGATGCCTTCCGATGAGCCGGGAATGGGGCGATCGCGGTGCCGAGCGGCTCACCGTGGACGGTGGTCGTGACCCAGTGGGCGGTGGGCGCGGGCTCGGGGTACAGGGCTAAATGTTCGTGCCGTTCACGTTCGATTCGTCTGCTCGATCTTCATCGCTGTCACGTCGGAACTGTCGGACCCCGGGATCAGGCGATGGAGGTGGGCGGACCGGTGATGACCTGGGCTGTGGGCGGGCTGACAGAAGGCCTTTCAGGAAATGCTCTGAGAGCCTGCTGACGGCGCGGAAGAGGTGGTGGAATTGAGGGGCAAAGTATCGGAGGCGTCGGACACGCGAGGTGGTGTTGCGTGTGGTGAGCTGGTCACGCCAGCCGGAGTGAACTGAGGGCACTGGCGCCGCCTGCGGATGTGGTGTGGTCTGGAGATGGGAGAGATGTGACCAGACAGGCTACTGTGACGTGTGCTGAACGGACAGATGCCGGGCTGTGGAAGTGTTGGGCGCTGATCCGCTGCGGCGGGCGAGGATGAAATTGACGGCCTGACGGGCGGGAGTGATCTGGAAGTTTGTTCACACCTCGTTGCTGAATGAGGAAAGGGGACCGGAAGTTTGATGTTCGGGCCTCATGGGCGACCGACTGCTGATGTTGACTCTGGCGGCGTCAATGTAGGTGCCGGGGCGTCGAGGGAAGTGGTGTGACTCGGGCAAGACGGCAGGTACCGTGCCGTGTGGGGCAAGGCTGTGTGATTATCGGATAGGGGAATGACAGGGAAAAACAGGCTCCCGACCAAAGATGAGTAACGGTGTGTGTCCATGGAAGGAAGCTTTCGGGCGATCATCAAATGCGGATTTTGTCGGTGTTCCGCAAAATCCCAATGAGACCAGCCGTATCTTTGCCTGTTAATCTGTACCGGGACGGTCGGGCCCAAACCGTCAGCTGTCTGCTATGTTTCGGGCGACTCTCGATGTGGATCGTGGTGAGGTTGCGGCAGCCGGACTGTGGGCGCGATCGGGGTTAATGGTGCTTGCCGACGGCATTGAAGGTGGAGGATGGCCGCGGGCAATCAGGCGCGTTATGAGTGTGGAAGGTGTGTTCGAGAAGTGAGGTGTCGGACGTTGTTTAAATGTCCGCCTGCCACGTGACAGGTGGCGATGGGCGAGACATTGAGGGCGCAGGGGAGCCTGGCGCACGTTCACGCTGGCGGGGCCTGGCGGCGATCCCGTCGTGTTGCTGGTTGCGGGAGAATCCCGAGGCAGGCGCGGAAAAGCAAGCGGCTGTCGACCCTCAAGCGGGCGGGGCGCGCTGACCGGAAGAATTCGTGGCACAAAAACGTGACGGTATCTGATATGGTTTGGCAATCAGACGGATGCCATTGGTGATTGAAGCCGGAAACTTATCGAGTGTTACTCGAATGCTGGTTGACTTTCGAACCGAATGGTTGATATGATGCGCTCTGCCGCAAAAGACTGGTGCCCTCGTCGAGGTGGGCAAGGCTAACGCTTCGAGATGCTAACACGCCATTCCTGTATGGAAGGTCTTTGGGGAATGTCACGGGTTCTTCTGAGACTGGGTCGAGCATGCGCGGATATAGAAAAATAACGTGCTGCTGGCTGTCGGGGTGGTTGCCGTTTGTCTACGGTGCGTGGTGGTGCATGCTGAGCGCAATCGTCGGCGATCCGGTTCCGGTGGGTCCCGGTCACTGCGGGCTGGGCAGAACTGGCCTTTGAAATATCTGTCCTGAGACAAAAGCATTTTCGGCCAGAACTCATGTTTATCGGGCAAATCGACCTCGCGTGCGGAAGCGGATATTATCGATGCGTCTGATTCGTGTGGTCGAGAAGGGCAGGCTGACGAAGGGCAGATGAATGCAAAGTAAGGAGGTGACTGAACGTGGATGCCAAATGACCGTGGGCATCTTGCGGACAGCTCGGCTCTCCACCACTGGGTTCTTTCTTTAACTAGTCGGCGAACTATGCGGAAGGACAGTGTTTTGAGGATGTGAACTGTTTCAGGCGTATCTGACTCGCTGTCGCCGGGCGAAAATGGTGAGGACCAGTGAGGTGGCGGATGTGGGAGGAGAGCTGTCGGGTGAGGGAAAGAGGATAATCGTGGCGCATTCGTGCGGGTATGGTGCCAGGCCGAGGTCGTGGTGCGTTGGCGTGGTGGAGAGGAAAATCGATGGTCTGTTCGCGGTCCGGAAGCAGACGACCGGCTGGCTGCCGGGGAATCGTAGACCGGTCGTCGGGCTGCTCGGGATGTGACGCGGGTCAGGCGCACTCGACGAGGGCGGTGGCTGTGCTGCTGGCAGATGGCTGGCACGAACCGGTGGGCTGAGCCTGTGCCCGCTGCGCGGTGTGGGCGAAGCCTCTTTCCCGATGGGCATAAGTTAAGCTGCGTGGCATTCGAGATGCGATCTTTCATCGGGCTTGACGGCTGTTGATCATCCTGTGCGAATTTTGCTATCGACAGGCTGAATGAGCAGGAATATGTTCCTTAAATAGGATGAATAACGCGTGATTCCATCAGAGGCAGGATGAATCGCCAGGCAAATAAGGAAAGGATCAAGGCGGATGCGCCCTGTGGTGGAGAGATTGCAGCTCAAAATGGCTTGACCCAGGGCAGGGCGCTCCCGCTCGTGTCGGCCAGACCACTCCCGATGACCGCTGGACAAGAAATGAAGGACGTTTCGCCTTTATCCGGAAATCTTGGGAGGGAGATCAGCAATGGGAAGGGTGCCGGAGGTGAAGGGAATGGCTGGTGTGATCGAAATCTCGTGAAATAATGGTCTCCCGGGTCATGGATGTGACGGTATTCTGTTGAAGCTTATTGTATATGGACGGCTGCCGGTGTGTTTCGGGATTTGCGTGCTGCCGGCTGTTCTGGTGAAGTGGGTCTGAAACAAGACGTCTGACCAAAACCGTGCGGAAATACCGAGACAAGCATTTTAAATCAGGGGAATCGGACGACGGCGTCGGTGATCTCGGATATTAATCCGCTGTCTGAGATTTGAACTGTGGTCTGGACCAGTGGGAAGTCAGACGCTCACTCGAATGGGCTCAGTGGGCGTCTGTCCGGTAGGGTGAGGTGGTGGCGGGTATAAATGAAAGTGGGGCAGCGGAGGGCGTGAATGTGGGGTTTTGATTATGACGGATGATGTCGTCGGTCGAGGCGTGTGGAAGAATTATCGCTGCGGGCTGAAATGGAGATATTACAAAATCATGATGAAGCCGGATGTGCGGTTCAAATATGACCACAGACGAACGGATGCATATTACGGACGGGTCTAATGGTGATGGGCTCGCGATGTGCCGGAGATACGGACCAGGTAACCAGCGGTGTGACGACTGTCCGATCATCCTTGTCTGGGTCGTTAAGATTTGCTATGGGCGTCATCGAGATGCTGTTTGATGGATCAATGAAAATATGCGGATGGTCGGATAATGATCAACCGTGCAGACGCTGGAACGAAATTTCGAATCTGTTTTCGGAAGAGTATGTGCTGGGAGAAAAGTGTATGAACTTCATTACACTGCCAGTAAATATCTGTAACAGACACATGTAAATAAATGATCGACAGTTCGATTCGCCAGCGTCGTTTGAAAGACTGTGAGGGGAGGCGAAGTAATCGAGGACGCAGGTGGTCATGTGATGAGCAGACACACTGCGAGGCCGTGGAGGAGGTGGACAGAAGGTGAAATATGAGGCTGTGGAGGAAAGGATGGTTTGCAGGTTCAGAAGGAAATATTCGCGCAGTTTGCATGGCGAGATAGGGATTGGCACGATGTGGATATTTCGGCTGCAAGGTGATGTTCCGGAGGAGGTCTCGTTTTGACGGTGGGTGGAGGGGTCTGGAGGCTGGGACTGTATGTGATTCGTCAGACAAATGTGAGCCTGGTGGTCTGAGGATAGCCTCGGCTGGCAGGCGCTGTGTTGGGTTCGGGATGGGTCACCAGATTGGATCGCAAATGGATGTAAAACGGATGCAGAGGTGTGAACAGACAGGCAGTGGCAGCGGCGGCGTTCCCAGGTGTGGGTGACCCAGTCCGACTAATCTTGCCTCCTGAGGAGGCAGTGAGGGCGGCCGCAGTGACGTTCACGGAGGCGTCAGGCTGGAGGTGGTGCTGGCCGGTTGCAGCCGAGCCGGATGGTGCAGATGGAGACGGATCGCTGGGTTGCGTTGGGATCGGATTTGACGTGGGCGTTGAGCTATGGGTGCAGTCGGTGACCCAGGGAAGTGAGCTGAGGGGTGACAAGAAATGACAGAAGTGAGCAGAAATGTGTCGAGCCAGGGTGTGCTGGGTGTGATTTGCTGACCTGGAAGCAGATGGGCGGGGAGGTTGCAGGTATTTCAGGTGATGGAATTAACGGTCTGGTATTCGGGATGAGCTGTTCTGAAGGTCCGTGAGGATGACAAATAAAGGTATTCTCGGCTCCAAAAGAAATATGTTTATTGAAGGACAGATATAGGTGGAACTGAATAAAACTGAATGATTCAGTTCAGGTCGTGATGCTGCAATGTGTTGATGTCAACAGAATTGTTCGGATGAAATATTGAGAGAAGGAAATGATCAATGTGTTCAGAAAAGATGGAAATAATTGGGGGTACTGGATGAACTCCCAGTGGATTAGTGGTTCGAGATATCATTGTGAGTCATGATGTGGGCTAAACAGGGGCCTCAAAAGTGATGCTGTGTTATTGAGTCAGTTACAGTTCTGTATTCATTGTGGTTTTTCATACTATTTTGTAGTAGGCCTCGTCAGTTTGTGGGGAGGCAAATGTAAAATGGGGTTGGCATGAGCTTCTGGGACAAAGCTCCTAATCCGCCAGGGGGTGTGGGGATGGTCAGTTCTGCGCATGATTGTGGCTTCCGATGAGGTTAGCACTCAATCGAGATAAAAGACTTTGAAAAGCTTGGAAAAATCAACGTTTCTATTGATTTTTCCAGGCTATCTTTCAGTATAATTAATGAGTAGGTATCATACTTTATTTTTGGGGTTAAACAATCTAAATGTGCTCACGATTTCAAGGTCAAAAGTGCTGCAAGGTCAAGGGTAAGATTTATGAACGGACGATCAAAGGGTCGTCTACATCAGTACAGAGTATGACCGGATTTATAAGCCGGACAAGATACAACATCCCCAAACGCACAACGATCGGTAAGAAATGTGAAGACGATCCGGAAATGAGTATCCGAATCAAACTTTCTGACTTGCTCCGGACGCCGAACTGCCGGAGGATCGGGGGCGAGATGCCAGGAGCAGCTGCCTGCGCATCGGGACATGGATCGTGATCGAAAAACTGATGGTGGAAAGCCTTCTTGACAAGATCATCGCGCGGACTTTATGGCAATGACCGCGGCACTGGGCCTGTTTCTTGATCTGGCAGCGTATCTCACTGACAGAGTAATGCCGGACAGTACTATCCGGATTATGCCTATAACCATCCGCTTTTCACGCCGGAGTATAAGATCTACAGCGACTCCACCGTATCGACCTTCATCAGCCAGATCTCAGTGGAGGACGGCGTTTCTTTCAGAACAGAATGGAACGCGGTCAAGAAAAAGCAGGATAAGATCTATATTTCTATGATTCTACCAATAAGAACTGCCAGGGCCGGTGATATCGAGATCGTTGAATTCGGACATGCCAAGGAGACCGGGCTCCGATCTTCAACTTATTCCATGGCGTACGATTGCAGCAACCGGGAGCCGCTGTTCTGCGAGACCTATCCGGGCGGTATCGTCGATATCTCTCAGCTTCAGCTGATGCTGAACAAGGCCGTATCGTATGGGTATAAGAATGCCGGTTTTATCCTGGACAGAGGTATTTGTTTTCCAGAGAGAACATTCCGGTACATGGATCATCTTGGCTATGATTTCGTGATCATGGTCAGGGGATGAAGTCTTTTGTGAACGATAAAAATCCGGGAGGTCAGGAAGCTTTCGAGGAGAAACAGCGGTATACGATCCGTCGGTACCAGGTAAATGGTACGACCGTAAGACAAAGGTCTTCTATTCGGATGAAAAGGATCGGTATCTGCACATTTATTACAGCTACGAGTAAAAGCTGCTTCGGAGCGTGAAGCCTGGAATCAAGATCGACCGGATCACAGCATACCTGACAGGAAGGACAGCCGGTCATCATTGATAGAGTTATGAAGTACTTCAGCCTTGAGTATTATCACGAAGAAAAAGATGACCAGTGTTTTTGTCTGCGGGATAGAAAAAGGCTTCTGTCATAGAAGAAGAACTGAAGATGTGCGGATACTTCTGTATCATTACTTCAGCTGAAATGTCTGCAAAAAGGCGCTTGATCTCTATAAAAGTGGGGACGTCTCGGAAAAGCTGTTCAAAAGCGGATAAGAGCTTCCTGGGCAGCAGGTCTGAGGGTATATGCGGGTGAATCTCTTGAAGGAAAGATGCTGATCGCGTTTGTCGCGCTGATTATCGGAACCGTATGTACACAGGCTGAAAGATGAGGAAGAAGAACTTCTGGAAAAGCTGAACTATATGAACGTGCCGGCATCCATACAGGAGCTTGAAAAAGATGAGAGATGATCCGCCAGGCAGACGGTGTGTACCGGCCCTGATCGTACAGTCACGGCAACACAGAAAACGATACTGAAGCGTTTGGAATCGACACGAACTATGTAAAAGGAAAGGCCAGGGAGATCAGCGACCAGCTGAACGAAGGTGCTGAAGAGCCAGGATATGGGAGGAAAGCAAGATGGCACACGCAGTAGACGTAAGGTCAACACAGACACACTGGATGCAAAGATCGAGACAGCAGAAGGCTGCTCTGGAGAAAGCAAAAAGTGAAATACGAAGCAGAGAAAAGAAACGCTGGCAGAGTTGATCAAACTCTGCAATGAGACTCTGGAAGGAAGAACTGATGGAAGCTGTTATAAAAAGTGATCGCTCTTACGCGGAGATCATGGCGTTTATTAAAGGCGCTCCGGAGACAGATAAAGAAAAACAGCCAGTAATGTGTAAGTGAGACCGCTACTGGCTGCTGATTGATTAGTGTCAAAAAGGCTGGAAGCTAATAATAATCATAAAATTTATGCAATGCTATCTTGCATAGTCAAAACAACCAATACAATATGCGTATAATCAAAAATTATCAGACATAAATTCTGCGATAATCAAAAATCCATAAAATGAGGCAGATTGTAACTGCGGAGAACCGGATGATTTTAAAAAGAAAAATCTATAGCAAAGTTATTGGATTGGAAAAATGGCTGCGGAGGAACAAAAAGCGATAATGGTGGAAGGCCAGGCGTATCAGCGAAGTCTACCATTGTTGAAGAATTTTAGCAAAAAAGAATATGAGTCATATATTCTTATAGATTTTTGCGAAAGAGGATAAAAGTTGTGAAGAATACTTCAATCAATACCTGAAATCATCTTGATGATTTATTCATGCTACTTAGCACCTACTATGGGGTTAATCTTGTTACAAGAAAATCTGTGCTGATTTTTGATGAAGTGCAGATGTTTCCACAAGCAAGAGCCGCAATAAAAGTATCTTGTTGCTGATGGCAGATACGACTATATAGAAACAGGCTCATTGATATCAATTAAAGGAAAATGTTAAGGATATCGTAATTCCCATCAGAGGAGAAGCATTACAATGTATCCCATGATTTTGAGGAGTTTGCTTGGGCACTGGGAGAGAACAGCTTTTAGAATTATATAAAAAGCTGTTTTAAAAAGCAGGAACCTTTGGAAGAGAAAGCATGCATAATAAGGCGATGATGCTTTTTAAGCAGTATATTCTAGTGAGGTGGTATGCCAAAAGCGGTTGTGTTACATTGAGAATATTTCAGTTTAGTTGATGCTGAAAAAAACGGGATATTTTTGAGATTGTATCGTAATGATATTATGAAGATTAAGTCGCAGATATCGTGGTAAAGTTTTGGCGATTTTTGATCAAATTCCGGGATTATTGTCACAACATGAGAAACGTGTAGTGTTCAAAAATATACAGGAAAGCAGTTATGCGGATCAATATAGTGAAACATTTTTGGCTGTCTGATTCTATGATTTCAAACAGAGTGTTTTTGTGTAATGATCCCAATGTTGGTCTCTCAATCAATGAAGAACGAACTTATGTCGAAGTGCTATCTGGAGATACAGGACTTTGCTCAGCCATGCCATTTGATGAAAATGAATTATTAGAGGGTGAGAGTATATGCACAGATTCTAAATGATAAAGCTCTCTATCAATGAAGGAATGTTGTATAGAGAATGTAATAGCTCAGATGCTTGTGGGATGGGACATAAACTTGCTTCTATACGCACTATTCACGATGAAAAAACATCGTAATGATATAGAAATTGATTTCCTTATATCCAACAACAGTAGCTGAAATATAAAATGTATCCGATGAAGTAAAGTCAGGAAAAATATACTGCAACTTCGCTGGATCGGTTTAATGAAAAAATATAAATCAAGAATAGGCGAGAGTTGTTATTCATCCAAGAAATCTGGTCATGAAAGATGGAATAGTGTGTATACCGGCATATGACATTCTGTTTATAAAAAGAGTATTTTGGAATTAGAATTTGAGGGGTGTTATGTCAACAATTAAAATTGAAAACCTCACTTTCTCATATTATATATATGCAAAACCTGTATTTGAAAATGTATCCTTTTCCTTTGATACGAACTGGGAAAACAGGACTAATAGGAAGAAACGGAATTGGAAAATCCAACTATTTAAGCTACTTCTAAACCAAGAAGTTTATCAAGGTAAAATCAGCAAAAGTGTTGACTATTAAATTCCCACCTAATTAATGATACTTCAAAATTGAGGGATTGAGGTTATATAAAGAGCTAATCTCAGATGCGGAAGAATGGAAATTATATAGAGAACAATTTGCTAAATGTTGAGAGGCCTTGTTTTACAGAGAGTTTGAAACGCTTTCTAAAGGAGACAAACAAAAATCCTTTTAGCTATTTTGTTTACAAAGAAGATGGTTTTTACTTATTGATGAGCAACAAACCATTTAGATATGGACGGATTGTCAGTGATTATCTGAAAAGTAAAAAGGTTTTTGCTATATCTCATGATAGAGATTTTTGAGATAGCTATCAATCATGTTATTTCTCTTAACAGGAATTCTATTGATGTCAATCAGGAAATTTTACATCGTGGTATAGTAAATTGATGAAAGGAATGATTTGAAATTAGTCAAAATGAGTAGAAAAGATATTAAACGATTAAAAAGAAGCTGCAAGACAAAAAGTCATGTTGGTCTGATAAAAGTAAATACTAAAATAGCGCTGTGAAAGTGTCAGGTGTAAAAACCGGACGAAAGGACATATGAGGTCATCAGTCAGCTAAGATGATGAAAAATCTAAATTTGGAGAATAGACAAAATAAGAATAGAGAAAAACAAATTTATTAAAAGATATTGAGGAAAGCCTATTATTGCATACGCTAGATTATCCCATTCTCTCATATCCGTTTGCGATTTATCATCCTATTATGGAAAGGCAGATGTTAAGAATATCAGTTTTGAGATAAAAGCAGGGGATATAGTGGCTGCATATGAATGGTGGCGGAAAATCAAAACGATTAAAATTATATTGAAACACATCACAGTATTCAGGTGTTGTAAAATTAGCAAGTGATTTAAAATATCATATATTCCTCAAGATACATCTAATTTGCTAGAGTAGTCTAAATGAGTATATTCAAAACAAAGTGTTGATGAAACATTGTACCAAAAACAATCCTTAGAAAATTAGATTTTGCAGAGAATTATTTGAAACAGATATGAAGAACTATAGCGATGGACAGAAAGTTTTGATGGTGCTGTAAGTTTATCAAAGCCGACTCATATATTTGTTTGGGATGAACCACTAAATTATTTAGATGTAGTATCAAGAATACTGAATTAGGAAATTATAAAAGAAGCAAATCCTACACTCCTATTTGTGGAACTATGATAAGAAGGTTTGTAGAAGATATAGCGAATAAAATAATACGATTGTAAGCTGTACCATGTTAAGTCACAAAAAGAATTTTCTGAATTGGCCTTATGGCTGGATAAATATGGTGTCAATTTGTTGATGAACACTTTGTTCCGGGGAGTAATCTATTCATTTTGTAAATTATCGATTAATGGATAATTCAGTTTTGTAGAAATAAAGTATGAATTTACAGAGGTAAAGGAAATGACAGAGAAATGTCTGTTTACTTAATAGTGATAACTTTAACTTTTTATGTGTTGCTCGCTTTCATTAATGATACAGGAACCGGTATATTCTTTTACTTATTTTGTAACTCCATGTATTTGTTTTTAACTTCTCTCATTTATGGGATTAGACATTCTTTTAACCTGATATTTTTATTGTTAATTATATCTTTATTCCAACTATATTTCTATTTTTACAATGAAAGTGCAGCTGTTTATGTATTAATATACGGTCTAATTGCAGCAATAGGAAAATTTTTGGGAAGCTTATTAAAAATAAGTAATTAATCAAATTTAAATTTATGGAAGTGATTAGTGTATGAGGAAAGCAGTATTTATTTTGATGTTGATTCTATTCATAGTAATTGATGTATATACTTTGTGAGCTCATGTCATCTGATTTTTGTTTCCAAAAAGAAGCATATATATTACAAATCAAAATGACTATATAGTAGAAAGCGTAAAGAATATTTTTCATATTGAATATGATGTTAGTAAGATTGTCTATCAGCAAGGCTTTCCGGATGGCTATTTCTTAGATATATATGACGCAGTTGGAGAGAAACACGAAGAATTTGATGACACATTTAAGGTTGATGAAAGTGATAAAATACAACAATATTTTTGAATTTAAAAGCAGGATACACCCAAATATTTGAGGTTATTCACGGTTGAACTTATACTTGAGTTCCTAGCAATTGCAGCGGTTATTTTTGTTAATATAGGGAAGAATCGAGAAAATACTTGGAAAGAAATTGTTCATAAGTTTGGGGTAACATAGATTAATAAAGGTTGACAGCAATTCGTCAAGTTCTGATTTGTAGGGAGAGCAAAATGTTAAAGATAAGAGATTTTTACATTTCAAGAGGATTGGGAGAGCAGAAGAACCTGCCTCATGTTCTTTAAAGCGGACAGGGGAGAAAGCGCTTCATGGGCTGTAGACATTGGGTTCAAGCCCGGGGATTTCGAGGGAAATGAGATTTCTCCTTCCATATGTATTAATCCGATAGATACGGATAAGAGCACAGTAAAGGAATTGGTGGGGACTACATTTTTCAGTAAAGACAGTTGAGGAAAGCGACGAGCGTGAGAGATTCCTTTTATGTTATGAAAATGAACCGCTAATCGAATACAGAGTTGAAGTATTGGACATTGCTGGATTCAAAAGCCCATATCAAATGCAATGGTGTGCTTATTCTTGACGGCTATGCGGAGCCATGGATAGAAGAAAATTTCGAAATAGACAGTTGGATTCCGATAATAGAATCGGTGCAGGATTGGGATAAGTTGTCTTTATAACGGAAGATGCCATTCAACAGCAGTCGCTTCAAAAAGAGAATCCCAGTGAATATGTAAGAAAAATCCGTGGGCAATGCTCCTTGAGGAATTAAGTGAGATACGGTTCTCCAAAGTCTAAGCTCTCCCGCCTGGCTAAGAGTGGTGAGTACTTTCCTATCACAAAAGGAATTTATGAAACAGACCGGCATACTCCGGCATACTTACTCATGGGCAGTATTTACATTATTCCTACATTTCCTTTGAATATGCTCTAAGCTTCTATGGGATGATTCCGGAAGCAGTATATACCGTTACTTCTGACATTTGAGAAGAAAAAAAGAAAAGAAGTTTGAAACTAGCTTTCCCGGGACATTTACTTACCAGCGATGTACCTTCCGAGGCATTCCCTCTTGGCATCCGTTTGTTGCAAGAAGGAGAATACTTTTATCGTATTGCTGAAGTGGAAAAGGCCTTATGCGATCGGCTTTATACTGTGTCTCCTTTGGCAAATACAAAGGAGCTTTTGCATTTAACAGAAAACTTGCGCATTGAAGAATCTGAACTGAAAAAGCTGGATATCATTAAGGTATGTGAGTATAGTGCAGCGTATCATTCAACAAATATTAAAAAGTTGTGTTCCCTTCTTAGGAGGCTTTAGATGAGTCTTGTGATTGAACAAATGTTGAAAAACTATGATGAAATTTGCAAATTCTAACAGAAGGATACTTCGGCTTTATTGTACAAGCTATACAGGCTGGCTTTGGGTGAGAAAGGAAAGAACCTGTATCGGCAATCCTGTACTTGTTGGAATTCAGGAGATATGGTTTACAGAATTGATTGCTAGAATTAGAATTTGAGGGCTTAAATGCTTGAGATAAAAGAAACAACGATTGAGGATATCAAATGTTCAACAGCTTTTGGGGTGACAGGGATGTAATGAAGTTCGTCGGCTTTCGAACAGCTTACATGAAACAGATGAAGGAATGCAAAAATTGGTTTCGGTGGATTGAATCGAGATGAGACCGGCTTTAAACCACTATTCAATTTTTCGAAAGACGGAAATACTGCGGAGAATCGTTCTATGAAATCGACGCAGAGACATCGAAGCGCTGCTCTGGACATAAAATTGTTTGGATTTGCACAGGGGATGTGGAATTGCAACGGCCAGGCTCTCCAGTGCGATTAAAGAGGCGTTCCTAAACGGTGCAGAGATTGTATGGGTCGACCCGAATCCGGAAAACGTGAAAAGCAATCGCGTTGCATGAGAAGCAGCTTTCAGCAGAAAGACTTTCGGAGTACCTGATTTCCGAGGATGAGGAGAAAAACCTCAATCTATATGGAACTTCACAAAAACGATTTCATACGGAAACCTCGGTTTTGTTGAGACTTAGCAAGGTATAAAGTTTTATGAGATGAAACCTATAAAAACTTGTACGGATATTGTAGAGGTAGGAAAAGAAGTTTTCCTCTATACTAAAAATAAACCGAAACAACACTCTCAGAATATTTAAGAACGAGAAGATTAACAGAAGCAGCGTTATATTAAGAGATACGGATGAAAAGATTATTGATGTTGTTTTCAAATTCGGACACGAGTCATCGGATTCATTTAGGGATCTGCTTTAGAAAATTTTCATGGATTTACTCCTTCAGAGGTGAGAAACGAGGAAACCGTTCAAATTAGTATCACGAGTGCAATTAGCATTAAGTGTAAGAGAGGAAGAAGTATGAATATTACAATTCAAAAGAAAAATCCTTTACGGTTGCAGGGGGTAAATGAACAAAGCATCAATTCGTCATTATGTCCGAGTGTCTGGGATGAGCTGTATGAAAAATATATCGCTGTACGATGAGCTTGCAAGCTTGGAAACAGTCCAAAGTGTGGGTGTTTGTCATGATGTGGAAAACCCAAGCACAATAAACTATATGGCAGAGCTATATTGTTACTGATGCAGACAAAGCAAGAAGTATGAGATTAGATGTTTTGGAAGTTGAAGAAGCAGGTATGCGCAGTTGTAGAGGTTAATAGGAAGTGTTCGGATTGCATTCATAATGGATGGGAATATGTGATGGGAAGTCTTTTTCCCTGAGCATGGCTATGTCCATTCAGGGAACCCTGACTTTGAATATTATTATGAAGGTGATATGCACAGCAAAGATTATAAAATGGAGCATGGATTCCGATAACTAAAAGCTTACAGGTTTAGCAAAGATAAAAAGAGATTACATTTCAAGAGGATTGGGGAGATAGAAGAAGTATGCTGAACATCAGCCAACTGTCTACAAAGTATAGAATTAAGAAATGGAGAGAGGATATCTCCAGGATTTTTGAATCTGGAGTGCGGCAATCCTATACTTTGCGTATTGCCCACCAAAAGCCATGTAGAAACGGTGCTGAGATGATTTAAAAGCATTGCCGGAGGGAAAAAGCCTTGAGGACAAGTTTTTATATCGGCTTTTTGAAAAGGACAACAGTTGCTAGTATGGACTGTATTCTCTCCTTTCCAAATGAAGGTACGATTTTTCATCGGCTTGTTTATGATGGACAGCAAAGAGTCCGGAAAAGGGAAAAGGGTGCTATTATTCAAGAGGCTAACGGCATGGAAAAAGAGCAGGCTATAAAAAGTAAGGCTGGCCTATATGAAAGGAAATAGGCAAAGCAGGTGCTTTTTGGAGAAAATGCAGGTTTTACGGAGACGGGCGTAGAAAAAGAAAAATGAGCATGGCATAGCGGTTAGTATGGAAAAATATTGTGATGGGATTCTGGATATTCATGCTAATCGTAGTTTTACTTATCCGTTGACTATGCTTTTCTTTGGCCGGCTACTTTCAGGAGAACACCGAAAGAAATCAATTATGTTTATGGATACCGAACAAAAAGAACCATGAGAAATGAGGAAACATGAGTTGCGAATCAATATTTAGGGAAGCAATGGTATCGTTGCGGACTGCTTTCAGCGCCTCTCTCTGTGATTGCGATAGCCCTTGTATTTGGAAAAGGAACAGAGACGGTGGGAACGCAGTTGGCGGTATTATCACGATGATACAGATGGTTCGCTGGTTGGCGCGATTATTCCAACAGAGATCGCATTAAAGAATAATTTTTGATAAAAAAACGGAGAAGGAAATAAAGGACTTTTATGGGGAGAGAGAAAACGACATGGATTTATGGGAACAGATTAAGAATAATAAGGATCTGCAAGCTTTGCTTATGCAAGAGTGTGATATTTGCTTTTACAAGCAACTTCAGGAAGTTCAGTTTTTGGAGAATAATGAAAATTATTCTGTACAAGCTAAGGCATTTGCATGATGCAGTGGCGGAGAATTTGTGCTGCAGGATGAAAGTGTTGGTTTTTATCGGTAGTGAAGGAGAGGTGGGAAGAATTGCGGGAAAAGCCTTTGCAGAGCTTCTGACCTTTATCGATTCATACAGAAATCTATTTGACTTTAACTGTCAGAAGCTTTATCAAAGGAAAGCTTATTGAAAGCTTTTTGCAAGGATATCTCCAGAATCCGGGAAGAGTATCATAAAGATCATAAGGATTGGGATAAGATTCAGGGGAGCGTTGGCGAAAGAACTGTCTCTGCCCTTTCATCCGGAGCATGTTAGCGGATGTAGCAATGCAGTTTTATAAAAGCAGCGATAAAGAGCTTTATTTTCCTGCAAATATATGGACGGTACGGAGGAATATACTTGTGATTCCTGCTTTCCGATACTGTGGAATGTGGGTGAAAGAACTTAGCGGCATGACGAAGGAGATGAGAGAAACAATCATGAGCATCTATAATTGGATACAGAAAAGTGTTCTTTGAAACTTATGAAGAATGGCACATGAAAGACTAATTACGATAGAAATGGATTTCATATCATCGGAATTGATAATTCTCTAAAAAGCAATGCATGACGGATATACTCACTTGTACAGAGATAAGCCCGTCCCATGCCATAAAGGGTTGATACGTCTATGAAAGCGGTAGTCAGGAAAAAGCAAAGAGCTGGTAAACTTATAGTTTGAAAATAGGGGATAAAAATATCTTATTTCCGACTTAAGCTATAGTGATGCCGTAAAGATTATGAGAGCCTTTGTAAAAAGGAAGTTCTTCCGATGAAAAAGACGTATACGGAAGTGATAGGAAATGAGGATGCAATCGTAAAATCCGCATTTGAAGAGATTAACAAAGCTCCTGCTGGCAGACCCCAAACAGCGAAGCGATTCTTAAAAAACACAAGCATGAAAGTATGGAAGATATGGATCATGCTTGGGAAGAGCTTTTTCGCGTTAGAGCGGAAAGGAAAAGTGATAGAACTGGATTGGAAAGCAGAAAGGATAGCTTTATTCCTGCTGTGCGTAAAATTAAGTGCCGGACTAAATCTTGAGACGGATGAGAAAAATATTAAATGATGAAGAGGATATCCCAAGGTGGGAAAGATCCTGAATGCCCGGTGGACAGAGTATGTTTTGTCTGCCATGGATATAGGAAGTGACAGCTATGCACGATGGTTCTAGCAGGAAGACTTTGAGCAAGGAACTGGCGAGTGATCTTGCATAGAATAGCAGTGATTGAAGAGATGTGAGAAGAGGCTGACAGAGAAGATCTGAGAAAAATCTGAGAATGTAAATGAGACATGGAAACGTTAAAAAGCATCATTCAAAAATGAAGCCTGTATTCAAGATAACGGAGATTTTGAAACTGTTATGATGGACTGTATGGAGGAAATGAAGAACACTATAATCAATTAGACTCTGTAGAGCCTTTGCTTCGGCTGATGGAAAGGCATCCTTTGACAGACTTTGAAGCCCCGGATCAATCGTCCATTTTGTGGAGAGATTTTATAAAAAGGATATGAAGCAGAGCTTCTTTTGTCCTTAAAAAGAATGCCTACTTTGCATACGGTTTGGATGCTAAATCGTCTTATCAATGGAACAGATCAAGCGGAAGTCTATTTAGAACTTCTGAAGAAATTTCTGAAAATGAATCATACGATAAGGAAATCAGAGAAGAGGCATTGCATTTCTTATCACTTCAATAAGCCCCCAATAGAAAAGGTGATAAATATAAACTTGGCAAGAAATTTCAGCAAACGGTCAGATTACAGTGCCTGTAGAAAAGAAAGGTATAATGAATAATAAGTCGATTATGAAAGCATTTTTATTTCCAACATTGCTTCATATAACAGCAGTTGCAGTACTGGTTGGAATCCTAAAAGAAAAAGGATATGGATTAGGCTACCATTCTTTTTGGGGATGGTTTTTAGTTATTATTGGAGGTGTGTCGTCTGCTTTTTGGGGCGTATTTTATCAAATTAAATACAATGGGAAAAAGCCATTGCGTATAATAAAGGATTTTTCAAGATAAAGCAACCATTTAAAATCTATGCAATGGCAATTGTGTTTTTAATTATAGACTTTTTGTTCTGTGGGCAATAAGTAAGGGATTCAAAATTGAAAATGTATGGATTCCGATAGCTCTATTCTTTAAGTCCATTCTATTTGGTGGAATAGAAGAAATAGGATGGAGATATTCTTTTCCAGCCCTGTTTAGAGAAAAAGCTTTTCTATATCGTTGCGACGATAATGACCTTTATGTGCTGGGAAGTATGGCATTTTTGTTCTTTTGTATTGATGGTAGCATTGTAACAGTTGATGTTCTTAATTTCTCGTTGGGACTATTCACAAACTGTTTCATACTATCGGCATTAGTTTGCCCTATTCAAATAGTTTATGGATATGTGTAATGACACATGCACTAATGAATACATTATCTCAAATTACTTTCCATGATAATGTAATTATAGAATGCATCCAAAGTAATATGTATAGTTGCTGCTATTTTGTTAGTTCATGCGACAAAGAAGGCAAAAAGTAGCTTAATGAAAGCTGACAATGCCTCTCACAGTAGGGCTGAGTGATCCTTGCCAAAAGTTCAGCGATTTGATAGGGACTATATCAAGAGCAAGGATGCAAGAATCAACGCATTATTGCTAAAAACATGGATTATATTGAAAGTGAGGTGAAGCGAGTGTTAATGAGATTCGTCAGGATATCTCCATTGTTGAGAAGATAAAGAGTGAAATTACGAGTGCGCAGTATCGGGCAGCTGTTCAGTATAACGCAGATATGTTGCTCCTATATTATGACATCAGTTGTGTCATTAATGAGCACAAAACTTGGGAAACAAATTCATTGATAACCTTGCGTCCGATATTCGTATGGCGTTCCCGGAAAGCAAAGGTTACTCTGTTCGCAATCTAAAAAGTATATGGCAAAAATTTGCTGCTCGTTTTTCAGATAGAGAATTTGTGCAGAGGCACTTGCACAAATAACTATATCATCATATTGCCTTGATGGATAAACTGAAGAGTGCAGATGAACATATATGGTATACGAAAGAAGTGACAAAGAATGGCTGGTCTCGCAATGTGCTGGTGCATCAAATCGAAAGCGGACTATATCAGCGGCAGGTGCTGGTTGATAAGGTTTCTAATTTTGAGAGTCGCTTGCCATCACCGCAAAGTGAGCTGGCAGCTGAACTTCTATCTGCAGTAGATGGAATCCTAAAGAAAGAGGAAGACAATCCATCCATCGGCTTATTGCTCTGCAAGAGCAAGAATAATTTGGTTGCTGAATATTCCCTAAAGGACGTTTCAAAGCCGATTGGCGTAAGTGAGTATAAAGTTACTAGCAGTCTTCCGAATGCCTTGGAAGAGCAGTTGCCATCGGTTGAAGATATTCTAAAGAAATCAAGTAAATTGAGGCAAGTTACGAAAGTGCATATAGCAGTAAACTTGTGGAGGATAAACATGAAAAAGTATGTGGAATCGCTTTAGCTTTCATTTTTGTTTTTGCCTTAACAGCTTGCGAAGCAAGAAGGAAATCAGCCTGCCGGAGCAAAAGGACATAACAGAGTGGAAATCACGGAAAAATCCTTCCGGAAATACTGTGAAAATCACGGAACAGGATTGAAATAGCTAAAATCGTGAAGGACATCAAAGAAAATACTAAAAAGATACAGGAGGGAGAAGTTATCATGAATCGCCTGCAAACATTAAAAATTTTTCTGGCTGTTAGCTTTTATTATAACAATCGGAAGAGAACCCGAAAGTTGTTTATCTATATGAAAATAGAGACAAAATCTATGCTGAACAACCTATTCAGGGAGTTTGGAAGATCAAAAAGAAGTATTTAAAGAGATTAGCGATAAATTAAAAGCAATAAAAGGACAATGTAAAAAGATTTTGACACACGCTTTAGGGATGTAAAAAGCCATTTGCTGGACGACAGGGCATTTTTCCTACAATAAAAATGCTGAGGGAGGTACAGTGGCATGGAGCATAATATTAGAAATAAAAATCATTATCATACTCTCCTATCTTCTGATTTGGGCACTTGCCATGATTGTATTTTGGTTTTTACAGAGTGGAAGTGATGCGATGGGCTACAGTCTGATGTTACCTTTGGATTATTCTACCGGTAACAACATTTGTTGAGTCCGTGCTGATTGGGAAAAATGACTTTTTGGGAAAAGGAAATAGGGATTTATCCTTTTCTTTGGTCTAATGTATATGCTGGCGGAATATGGCATCTTTAAAATGGCGAAACAACATTGCCGTTAACAAGATCAATGCCCCGGACTTCGGAATGATTGTAGTCGGAGCGATAATCTCTGCAATCGGTATGCTGCTGTCGTTGTGGAAGAAAAATACCATCATTAAGGAGGTAGTTTCTTGCGATATATCCTTTTTCCTTCGAGGCGTTAATGTGGGTGGGAAAAATAAAGTTTCTATGACGGATTTAAAAGCCTTATTGGATAATGCAGGTTTTGAAAATCTTGCTTCCTATATCAACAGCGGCAATCTGTTTTTCAGTAGTGCGGAAAGTCGTGAGGCTTGTATCTTAAAAGATAAGAAAAGTCTTAGATAGAAACTATGACTTTTTCGATTCCTATCTTTACTTACGAAGAGGAGTATCTGGAAGAACAAGCGGCATTACCGGCTTGGTGGGAAGAGTTAGCAAGAGAGATGTTTTGTTTTATTCCTGTAGATATGGATATATCCGGGTTCTTAACTTTATGAGAAGTCTACATTTTACAAAAGAAATAGTATATATCGGGAAACAGGCTGTATTTTGGGGAAAATGGATGAGACGGAATATCTAAAAACCACCTATCATAAAAACTCATGAAGCAGGATTTTTATAAGCAAATTACGATTCGAAACGGAAATACCTTTGATAGAGATTGCTGAAATTTTGAGGAGCTCAGAATGAAAACAATAAAAGCTAATAGGGAAAAACATAGGAGTTATAGTACTTTCCATACTGGTGCTAATAATCGGTGCTATTGCGGAAAGTTTAGTGCAAGAATGTTTTTCAATCAGTATTGCGCCTTGTCACTGCTCGGCTTTTATGAGGATTGCGGTTACCGTTGCCCTCGCTCGTTTTTGTATCGTCGAAGCTACTAAAAATGAGCGCAAAAGGAGCTGGGACTAAAAACTCAAAAAGATGGATGTTAAGTTGTTCCTTATCTCTATGGCTATACCGCTTACCGTTCTGGTTTTTGTACGTATATACTGCCAAGTAAAACACATTGCAAAACCGGGAAGCTTTGGATATCTTTGATAAGAGGATATTTAGTTTTAGGGATTACTGCAGGAATCTGTGAGGAGCTGATTTTCAGGGCATGATTCTTAGGTACATGCAGAGAACTTTGAGGCTTAAAAGCTGCAGTGATACTACCTCTCTTTTATTTGCTTGTGCCCATATCACTGAGTATGGAAAGCTTCAACCTACGGATCTGGTACTTTTTAATCTTGGCTGGTTCATCGGTTTGCAGTCATGTTCACCCTATTTGCATTACAATCAGATTCAATCTATCCGGGGGCATTTGCTCATGCAGCCTGGAATACCCTTATCATCAGTGGCGTTTTCGAATAGGGATACGGTAAATGGTGTGAGGAATGATTCCTACATTATCATTCCCATACAGTCTACAAATAAGCTATTTACAGGTGGTGATTTTGGCGTGGAAGCAGCCCTTCCGGCGATTATATATTAGCTTCCAGCCTTTTTGACACTCAACCAATCAGCAGCCAGTAGCGGTCTCACTTACACATTACTGGCTGTTTTCTTTACTCTGTCTCCGGAGCGCCTTTAATAAACGCCATGATCTCCGCGTAAGAGCGATCACTTTTTATAACAGCTTCCATCAGTTCTTCCTTCCGCATCTCATTGCGAGTTTGATCAACTCTGCCAGCGTTTTCTTTCTCTGCTTCGTATTTCACTTTTGCTTTCTCCAGAGCAGCCTTCTGCTGTTCGATCTTTGCATCCAGTGTGTCTGTGTTGACCTTACGTCTACCGCGTGCCATCTTGCTTTCCCTCCTATATCCTGGCCTTCAGCACCTTCGGGTTCAGCTGGTCGCTGATCTCCCGGGCTTTCCTTTTTACATAGTTCGATGTCGATTCCAAACGCTTTCAGTATCGTTTTCTGTGTTGCCGTGACTGCATGATCAAGCCGGTACACACCGTCTGCCCTGGCGGATCATCTCCTATCTTTCTCAGCTCCCGTATGGATGCCGGCACGTTCATATAGTTCAGCTTTTTCCAGAAGTTCTTCTTCCTCATCTTTCAGCTTCGTGTACATACGGTTCCGGATAATCAGCGCGATCAAACGCGATCAGCATCTTTCCTTAAGAGAGATTCACCCGTATATACCCTCAGACTCCGGTTGCCCAGGAGCTCTTATCCGCTTTGAACAGCTTTTCCGAGACGTCCCTACTCTTATAGAGATCAAAGCGCTTCTTTTGCAGACATTTCAGCTGAGTAATGATACAGAAGTATCCGCACATCTTCAGTTCTTCTTCTATGACAGAAAGCTTTTCTATCCCGCAGACAAAACACTGGTCATCTTTTTCCTTCGTGATAATACTCAAGGCTGAAGTACTTCTCATAACTCATATCAATGATGACCGGCTGTCCTTCCTGTTTTTCAGGTATGCTGCGATCCGGTCGATCTTTGATTCAGGTCTTCACGCTCGAAAGCAGCTTTACTGTAGCTGTAATAAATGTGCAGATACCGATCCTTTTCATCCGAATAGAAGACCTTTGTCTTTACGGTCGTCACCATTTACCTGGTACCGACGGATCGTATACTGCCGTTTCTCCTCAAAGCTTCCCTGGACTTCCCGGTTTTATCGTTCACAAAAGACTTCATCCCTTGACCATGATCACGAAATCATAGCCAAGATGATCCATGTACCGAATGTTCTCTCTGGAAAAAATACCCTCTGTCCAGGATAAAACCGGCATTCTTATACCCATACGATACGGCCTTGTTCAGCATCAGCTGAAGCTGAGAGATATCGACGATACTGCCGGATAGGTCTCGTGGAACAGCGGCTCCGGTTGTTGCAATCGTACGCTATGGAATAGTTGAAGATCGGAAGCCCCAGGTCTTCCTTGGCATGTCCGAATTCAACGATCTCGATATCACCGGCCTGGCAGTTCTTTGGTAGAATCATAGAAATATAGATCTTATCCTGCTTTTTCTTGACCGCGTTCCATTCGTTCTGGAAAGAAACGCTGTCCTCCACTGAGATCTGGCTGATGAAGGTCGATACGGTGGAGTCGCTGTAGATCTCATGCTCCGGCGTGAAAAAGCGGATGGTTATAGGCATAATCCGGATAGTACTGTCCGGCATTATTCTCTGTAGTGAGATAATACGCTGCCAGATCAAGAAACAGGCCTGTGCCGCGGTCGTTGCCATAAAGTCCGCTGATGATCTTGTCAAGAAGGCTTTTCCACCATCAGTTTTTCGATCACGATCCATGTCCCGATGCGCAGGCAGCTGCTCGCTGCATCCGCCCCTGATCCTCCGGCAGTTCGGCGTCCGGAAAGTAAGTCAGAAAGTTTGGATTCGGATGACATCATTTCCGGATCGTCTTCACATTTCTTACCGATCGTTGTGCGTTTGGGGATGTTGTATTTCTTGTCCGGCTTATAAATCCGGTCATACTCGTAATTGATGTAGACGACCCTTTGATCGTCCGTTCATAAATCTTACCCTTGACCTTGGGTACTTTGACCTGAAATCGTAGTACATTTGGATTGTTTTAACCCCCAAAATAAGTATGTATCCCACTCATTAATTATACTAAAGATAGCCCGGAAAAATCAATCAGAAACGTTGATTTTTCCAGAGCTTTTCAAAAAGTCTTTTATTCGATTGAGTACTACCCTCATCGGAAGTGAGATTATAGGGATATGTGCGGTTGCTTTGATGCTAGGATTTTTAGTAAAGAAGAATTTAAAAATGCGCACACTAATATAAAATGTGCGTATTTTTGATTATTTTGAGATTATGAGTATAATAAAAATTAGGTACATAGAAGAATATTGTGCGTTTGATATTTTTGCTAAGCAGGTATATTGATGGATATTCAAAATCAAGTTAAAAATATAATCATTCAACAAGGCGGAATAGCCAAATCGGCTGATTTTGTCGACGCGGTATTTCCGCTGTTCAAGTAATATCTTTGTGCAATGCGGGCTTTTCTTGAGACGTGTTCGTCATGGGTATTACGGTCTTGCCAAACATGATACCGCTTCGGAAGAGCAGATGCTTGCCAAACTTTTTCCAAAGGAGTGTCGTGTCGAATCGGCAGCCTCTTCATTACGGATACTGTGATTTTACTCCTCGTAGATGGTCGATTGCCGTTCCTCGCTCTATGTCACGAACAAAGCTCGGAGACAACATTCTTCGCTTGCAAGTATATTATGTTCAGCAGGACATTTATGAGCTTGGCAAAATATATGATACTTTTAACGGAGTAATGCTGGCAGTATATGACCGTGAACGAACGCTCTGTGACTGCTCAAATATCGCGCAAGGCTTGATACGAGACTTTTAACAAAGCACTCAATGCATATGCAAATGATCCGGGAAAAATCTGCAGAATCTTTCGAGTATGCGCAAAGAGCTTGCATGTGTATAAAAAGTGACAGAACTCATGGGGTGTTGCTGAATGGCTGATATTTCCACATCTGTGCTCGCACGACTCAAAAATAAAGCAGCTGAAAGTGGCAGAAGCTATATCAGCTTGCCTGCAACTCTTCTGTCAGGAGGTTTCTGCGCAGACTGGAAAAAGTCTAAATATGCAGAAAACCTTGTATTAAAAGGTGGTCTGTTCATCTATTCCTCACGGACTTTGATAGTCGTGTTACCGTTGATGTGATTTCTTGCTCAGGAGGATACCGAACACACCGGAACAACAAGGCCATATTGGAAGAAATCATAGCGACAGACGCTGGCAACAATTTCATTACCTTTGAAATTAGGACTGTGGCTCCCATTGCGGTGGTAAAGAAATATGCCGGGATCGGTGCTTCCCTTTTGGCGAAGATCAAGAATACGAAAACTCCTTTCGGTATAGACTTCGAGTGTCAGGGATGTAATCGTGCCGAAGCAGGAAAAAGCGAAAGATACCGACGCAACTTGACGATTTTAACGCCCCAATGGTCAACACGTATTCTTTGGAAACCACGGTTGCGGAAAAACTTGACGCTATCCTTTCTCTGATGGAATTCTCCAGCCGGATGAAGGACTATTATGATCTTTATTACCTCGCAAATAAGTTTGATTTCGATGGCGCAACGCTGACGAAAGCACTGAATAAGACCTTTAAAAATCATGAGCATCACTTTACGGTGGAGCAGTTCGAGGCTGATTATGACCTTCGGTAGCGACGACGCTATGCAGAAAAAAGAGTGGAAAGCCTTCTGTCGAAAGATTGATACAAGACCGATGATTTTATTACAGTGCTGAAAACGATAAGAAAATTTTTGTCAGAGCCATACAATGCAGCCGCAAAGAGAATAAAAATTTGTTGAAACTTGGTCTGCTTCCAATGGAAAGTGGAATCTAAACTGAAGAAAGTGCACCTTTCATCAGGACTATGGATTCAAATAATGAAATAGCTAATTATATAGGGCAGGGATGCAATGCACGATAGCTTACAATATCATTAAGCTATAACGGTTTCCGTCGGTGAAGCATTTTATCAGCATCAATCTTTTGCTATAGATGATTTTAAAATATTTTATATTTTTGATAAAATGAAGTGATATTTGAAAAATACATTGTGCTAGTTTGTTTGCAAAGTACTTCGTCAAGGAAAGTATAGATAATCATACGTCAGAAATGGGTTCTTGAAGGTGATAAATCTACCATTATAAAGCTTCCTTAAAAAGCGGGAAAAGATTGATTGGTTTTATATGGAAAACTATAAGAAATAGCTAGCGCATGGAGATAGAATATGAGGGTGAAAATATGCAGGATAATATTGATAGGCATTTTTGCAGGAACATTCAAAATTGGTGAAGAGAGATAACTGGCGAGTTAATCTATAATAAAGAGAGGCACTACTTTACTCAATCTTGTAAAAGCAATTATTGGATATTCCTGTGGGAAAAAGCTATGGAAACTTAGATATAATCACAGGCGTTCTTAATTCTGGAATAATAGTTACACTCTTCCCATAATCGTTGCACTCAGAATCAAACGCGATTATTTCAGACTCAGAAACTTGTTTATGTTGCTGAATATTCGATATGGTCAAAGGAAGGCAATAAATATTAAGTACAACTAAATTAGAGTGTGTATTAGAAAATGCTTTGGACTGGAGCGGATTATCTACCATAGATAGCAGTGACCTTTCGGTAATAAAATTCAAAAGTAAATGATAATAAAATGTATATCATTGGTTTGACAGCAACAATCACATTTCATACTTCATTGAACTGTGAATTGTTTGATTTCCACGCAAAGAGGAATCGAAGGTTGTTGAACGTTTGGTTGTAAGTATTGAAGCGGATAAAAGCAGGAAACATCGTATTTCATCTCAGTACGTAACAAAGTAATATCTTTGATTTCATTCGCAATAAAAATAATGTGAACATAAACGAACAGTATTTGTATGACTATGATGATAGCTTATCAACTCGATGAGCATACTGAATATTACCAGAACTGTTGTATACGTCAGAGCATCATCTTCCCATTTATAACAGTAGTCGGTGGGAATACAATTTCACGCTTGCTCAGTATTACCAGATATAAATAAAATTAACTTTATTAGAACCCGTATTCAATCTATATTTATCGCTATTCAGAGTATAGCGGATATGCCACCTGAAATGATTTTTCTGAATATTGTTCAGGCATTAGAAAGCATTTCACGCTAAGATTTTTACGATGATAGTAAAGACAAATATTTTGCGTCCGTAATTGAGCGTTTTAGGGTTGTCAAAACTATCCTGATATAGAAAATTATTTATTGTGCGATACTCAAAAGATAAAACTGCAAATATATTATCTTGGTGTCAAGATTGAATGACCTCCTCATTGGAAAGAATGATGGGCTGTTCAGGGATTACTATGTAACTGACGCTGGATTTGCTCAGACTGTCGCAGATACTGAGACATTATTATACCCACTATGGAAAGTCCAAAGAGAAAAAGCGTTGAAAGGTGACAAACTTATTGATGTGATGAGCATTCTGGCTTTTATTACTTGAATATAACGTTTGTTTGAAATTAGGAATTGATAATCAAGAGAAAGTGAGAGAACGTCTTAGCAGCATCGCATGGTGGAAACAATTTCAAAACTATTATCAGAAAGAAAAACGAAAAAGAAAGAATCATAAACCGTATTTAATAAACACTGAATGATACACTCACTTTTGACAATACAAAACAAGACCTTATGTGGCGACTAATCTAAAATTGACTAAGATTAGTCGGAGGTCGAGCGTGGCATATATTCCAGAGCTATTTCAGATATAAAAAGTAGGGTAAAAAGCAGCAAATGTACATTGATTGTAGGGGCAAGGCAGGTGGGAAAATCCACTGGTAAAGCTAGGAGTTAATGAAGGGTAAGCGAATCTTGGCAGGAATTTTTATTCTTCCTATGTTGCCACTTATTTGGAAAGAGATATCCATGAACTGATTGCTGCGGATATAGTATTACGTTTACAAAATTTCTAACAGCAGTTGCGGCAAGGAACAGGGGAAATGCTGAATTATAAAAACATTGCGGGAGATGTTGGCGTAAGTGAACCGACCATAAAAACTGGATTTCTATTCTGGAAAGAACGGGAATCATCCTATGCCTTATTGATAAAAAGACCTATCTTAGAGAAAAATTTATTAGCATTACCGCTTGGAGTATATCTAGTGCAGAGATTATCACAAAGTATCTTTCTGCTTTAGGAACTTTTATGAATAGAAAATACATAAAAAGTTCCCTAAAAGTGAGACGCCGGAAGAGTAAAATTCAGTGCCCTCTCTACGCCGTAATCGATTGTTCGGCGTTCCACATGGCAGTATATTTACCGCCCAATGCCAAAAGTTTTTCATGGGTTCCGGACTCCACTACTTTTTCCACCGGACAGCACGAGGATTTGGTCGCGTTTTTATAATAGATAATGTGGCGCAATCATTACAACAGTCTTGTTTTTCTTGTAGAAGACTTACAGATTGCCTGTTTTACAGCGATTCATTTTCAATATCCGAAAAGAGGAGGTTGCTTCATCAAGAAGCAGAATCAGAGCTGTTTTAATATAGCTCGGGCAATGAAAGCGCTGCCGTTCACCGCCGGAAAGCAGATTTCCATTTTCACCGATAGGAGATATCGCCTTTTTCCATTTTTGCGAATGAACGGTTCACAGTTCTGCTTTTGTGCAGGCCTTTTTCAATTTCTTCATCGGTAGCGGAAGGTTTTGCATGGCGTATATTTTCCCGAACTGTATCATTAAACAGGAAGGTGTCCTGATCCACCATGGAGATTCTATCCAGCACATCTTCGCATTGACATTTCGGATGGGATTGTCCTCCGACGGCGATTTCTCCGCTATCCGGATCATAATACTTTGCCATCAGATTCAGAATTGTTGATTTGCCCGATCAGGTCTCCACGATTGCGGTTAACTTGCAATCCGGGATAGAAGCTCATTTCTTTCAGAACAACTTCCCCCTGCATAGAAAACGATACATCGTGAAAGGAGATGTTGTGCTCTTTGGGAGAAAAACAACTTGGATTTTCGCTTCTTCTTTTTCTGCCAACACGTTTTTGAATATTTGTCTTGGATAGGAGAAGATTCTTGTAACTGAACAGATCGACTGAAATCGCAGCGGTAAGACGAGCTAAAACCATTGGCATCATGCAAAGAAACAGGAAAGTGATTGCGGAAATGTTTCCGGACTGCCAGGGATGAATCAATCCACATCACAAGCGGGACAGTCAGCCGATTGATAATGTTAAAGCGAAATTAACCGGTATACCATGTGCCTCATATTGATAACTGACGGTGCTGAATTTACGCATGAGGGCATCTGCTGTATCTGTTGTTTAACACCACCATTCCATAGGAACGGAAGGTCCGGATTCCGTCAATGTACTCGACGATTTGTCCTACAGCTTCGCAGTAACGGAATTTTCTCTTACCATACTTTTCCACAATTGCGAAACGACAGACCCATTTCCGGAACTAGGGTAGAAGAGAAAAACAGCAGGAGGATTGCGGCCGGAAAATAGAGAACACAGATCAAAGCAATCACGACTGCGGACAGAACTACCGTTTTTCACAAGGAGGCAAGTTTGTGCGTCAGAATCTGCTCATAACTGTTTACGTCTGCCGTCATGATATTGATATATTGTCCTTCCTGTTTCTCCGTAAAGCAGGATAATGGAACTCTCCTCAGCTTATCGCCAAGTCCGAGGCGGATATTTTTAGAAACTTCGGCGCCCTCGATTTGGCTCTGTGTATAGCCAGTGCAGTAAATAGCAAGCCATATCAGGAAGATTACGCCGACGAGGACGGATATTCGAATGATACTCTTCATATCAGCGGATCCGTCGTACGGCATTTTCAGCACTGCGTAAAGGACAATGTAGTTACTTCCGGAAAGCAGTCCTTCCAGAACAGTTAATAGCAGACCGAGGTAAAACCGGGGATTCTTATGGAAAAGATTGTTGTCTCTCATCTTGCGTGTCCTCCTTCCCACTAACGGATCTTCTTGCCGCTTCATAGCTTTCCCAACTTTCTGATAATATCTGTTCCGTGAAAGCAGTTCATCATGGGTTCCATATCCAAATCGTGTGATTCTCTACTACCAGGGACTGTCACACATGCATGACCACACTAAAGCCGATGGGCAATGATGATTACAGTTTTCCTTTGCAGAGGTTCTCAATCGCCCTTGTCAATCTCCATCTGGTTTTCAGGGTCTGCGGCACTTGTTTAGCTTCATCCAGGATGAGAATCAGCGCATTTTCAAAATAGCTGACGCATGCGATTCGTTGTTTTTCTCACCGAAAAGCGGGAACCATAACTGAGCCTTTGTATCATATCCATCCGGAAGGGACATAATGAAATCGTCAATCTGCGCTTTTTTTGCAGCTTCCCGCACCTCCGTAAGAGATGCGTGCCTCCCCATACGGATATTGTCAAAGACAGAGTCATGGGTCAGGAAAGTCTTCTGAAAGACAAGAGAGATATGCTGAAGAGCGTTTCATAGCGAATGCTTTTTAACATTTTTCCCTCCGATCAAAAACCTCTCCCTCGTCCACATCCTGGAAACGGGCAATCAGTGCGGCAACTGTACTTTTCCTGCTCCGGATGCGCCCACAACGGCAATCTTCTCGCCATCCCGGATGGACAGGTTGGCATTTTTCCAGCACGTTTATTTTTCCCGTCACTTGGGAAAAACGTACGTTTTAACCTGATATCATGGCTTTTCGGGAAATCGTCTCCCCTTCAAAGGTAGGAAGCGCCAGTATTTCTTTGACTTTGCTCATGCCGCTAAATGCCTCGTGCAAAATTCCCGGAAAGCTGTTGAAGCGGAAGCGGTTCCGTTAAATACAAGGATCCGATGTAGGAAAAGAGGAGAAATACACTTGCCGGGGATAGAACCATGCAGGAAAAGTCTCCGCCAAGAGGAACAAGGAGTAAAAGTCCGGACTCCAGCAGCTGGATAAACACGGCATATAGGGAGCAGTCTTTTCGCGATTTTGTTCCATGCTCTGTTTTCGTCGAGAATGGCTTCTCTGAATTTTTAAAGGATTTGCTGCCCATCCGGTATGCTTTAATGAGGACGCATACCGCGGACATATTCGACCATGACGGAATTGAAGTCGGCGAGGAGGCGTTGGTCTCGGTAATAGGGGCGGACATTTTTGAAACACCGCCATCATTACCGGGATAGCCAAAAGAGAGGAATCAGGAAATCAGTGCCAGCGGGATGTTCACGGTCATTAGGTACTATAAAAATCACGACAGGATCGGTGAGATAACGACAAGCTCCGGAATGTTATGGGCAAGACATAGCTCCAGCTTCTCAATGTTCTCATTCAAGACCGTTTTTGATTTCGCCGCTAGTGCTCCGTTCGCTAACGTATCCGAGCGGCATTTTCGCGAGCTTTTTCTATAATCATGCAGCGCACGCGAAACAGCGCGTGTACGCCCCTTTGTTGTGAGAGCACGCGACGCCCCAAGAGACCATGCGGAAAACGGTCGTGACGCCTTATGGGAACGATACAGTCCGTCAATCCTTTTCCGTGTCAGTGTTCCGAGGAGGACGGCGTCATCAGGTGATAAATGCCGACATACGGTGTGATTACAAACAGTCCGCTCAAGAAAGCACCGAAAAACTGAGGCAAATAAGTACCATTTGTTGCTGCCTGCCCATGTAGAAGTAATTTTATCGGCTTTTCCCGGTTCTTATGCAAAGCAATTCCCTCATATTTCCACTCTTCTTTTCCTCCACGGCGGAAAAGAACAGACCTGTATTTCTTCGCTTATTCTCTGCACGGCATTGTAAATCGTAGTGTATTTTCCCATCGGAAAAAGCAAGCATACGGCTACAAGTTCTGCAAAAATTCATAATCATGCGTCACAACAAAATGGATTTTCCCTGTTCGGAGAGCTTACGGACAATTTTCTGCGACCCTTTCCATGCTTTCATAATCACGAGCCCGCTGGTAGGCTCGTCAAAGACAATCAGCTCTTTTACAGACCTGTCCCACAGCGACGGCCGAGTCTTTGCTTTGTCCGCCGGAAAGGGTACCGGGATGTTGTTCGCTAAAGGGGTCAGTCAGCGCATCCATTGTTTCTGCGACTGAAATTGGCATCCGGGTTCTTTATTCCAAAGGAACATTCCCTCTACGCTTTCTGCACAGCTCGATAATTCACATCCTGCATGACCATATAGGAGATTTTCTGCCGCGTCTTTTTGAGAGATTCTGCCATCGGAGAAAATCCCCTTTATTTCTTTATGTAATCCACGCAAAGAGCCCGTGAAATGTTGTTTTTCCCTGCGCCGTTTTCCCGACAAGCGCTTATCACTTCACCTTGTGAAAAACTTTTGCGTTGATATTTTCCAGCACGGCTTTCTTCTTGTAGAAAAGAGAAACGTTCTTCAGATCCAGCCTTGTTTCTTGCGCTTTCTTTGCGGTGATTATGGGTAGCTCTTTTCTGTAAGTCCGTCGTTCGAAGCATACTTGAGCGTTCTTCGTCTGAAAGGTCAGGAACTCTTTCGCTGACACGTCCTTTTTATTCTCCCCTCATTCAGAACAATAATCGGTCAGCGATATCCATGAGATAATGTAGCCTGTGCTCGACTATTAAAAATGGTCTTTCCCTGAGACTTCAGCATTTTAAGATGAGAACATAAAAAGAAGAGACCGATTCCATATCAGATTGGAGGATGGTTCATCCAAGAGATAAATAGAGGGTTCATGGCATATGCAGGCAAAGCAATCTTCTGCTTCTCTCCTCCTGAAAAAGAAAATATTTCTTCCGCAGATTATCAATTTTCAAATCTTTTTGCGGCGGCAGCACTTTTCACCATCCGTTCTCTTAGGAATGCTCGGTTTTCCAAAACCAGACAATCACTGTCTGTGTCTACATTAAAAACTGCGTTCTGGGATTCTGAAATACCGAGCCGACCAGGATGCCGTTTCATACATTGGCATTTCCGATATGTTTCGTCCGTTAACAGAACTTCCCCACGAAGCTTCCGGGATAAAAATGCGGAACAAGTCCATTTATGAGGCGCGTCATCGTGGTCTTTCCGCATCCGCTTTTTCCGGTGAGAAGGACGCATTCTCCGTCCATGCACCGTCAAGTTGATGTCCTGCAAATCCTCGGTTCTCCGTCCGGCTTTCTGCTCCCCGTGCGAGTCATACGAAAAAGATACATGCTGAAACGTAATCATAGGCTACACCAGCCTTTTCCCGGATAAAACCCAAAATAAGGATAAATACTGCAAGAACTATGGCAACGAGATTCCTCCCCGGAACCGTATCGCAAGAAGGCAGGTACGGGGCTTTGGTTTTCTATCCCGCGTGTCACTGCGGCATAGAGAGTTCTTTCCGCTGTGATTGAAACCGTCATCAATAAAAGAGACATAGGCATTCCACCGTCATGGCCGGGTTTTAAGCAATCCGAATAAGGATGGCGTTACATCTCCTAAACCTCATAGCGTCTTTTGATATACCAGTCTTCACGAACTGTGGGAATAGCGCGAAGCATGACCGCGACGGAATAAAGCATCTCTTCGGTATATGGCTTTGTTCATCGCGTCAGAACTCGTTCACCTTCGTTGTGGAAAGAACAATGCTCGAAAGGAAAGGCAGGGGTAGACCGTATAAAACAAGCCGAGCAGAGAGTGAACACGTGTAAAGTACCCTTTTCCAAGCGATCGAATCCATAGCGTTAATATATAGAAAGCGCCATAAAATGCCATGCAGAAAAAGCGATCGCGTACTTTCCCTTGCACAGCCGAAAACGGTAATCGCAAAATAAGCGCACTCTCACTAGCAGGAGAGAAGAGGCAATCGTCGCTGAAATCACGCATAGAATCAGTAGAACGATCTTTGTGCGGGGGTCAAATTGCAGTCGAATCGTTTTTGTATATGCACCCGATTCGTGCAGTGATTCCCGCTTTTGCAGAAAATGTTTCTTTCTAACAGTTTGCTGCCAGCAAGGCCACTAAGAAGAGCAACGAAACTGGCCTGCCAGCATGGTCAGAAAAACCCGTTGGTTGACTGCGGGTATCATTGTGTCCAGATACTCTTTAGGTGTGCCTTTCTCCAACATCCGACACCCAGGCCTTGGGAGTTTTAAGAAATAGAGCATATAAGAACCGGTTCCACCGAGACGAAAACAATATAGGATAGAATGTTGATTCTTATACTTTTTATATCGTGCAGTCCATGTCAGAAGATCCGCTGCTGCCTTCCGACCAGATATCCGATGGTCATGCCGATATGCATGCCGGTCGCATAGCGAAAATTGCCATCAAGAGTCCTGCGATAAAGATTAGCTGGTGGCACTTTTGCAATCAGTAAAGATAGGACTGATCTGGCAAGAAGCGATGCTCCACCGAAAATAAAAGGTCAAAGCCGGGAACAAGGCAAAGAGGCCTCGCTCAAGGGAGATACATACAAAAAATGATGGCAGAAAAATGCCGACCGTAATGAGCAAGTTTGATGTGCTAGGTTCGGTTTCTGATTTTCTTTTGCTTGTCATAAGATGTCCTCCTTTTAACCATACATATGGAAATGAAAAGAGATGCTGTGGTAATACACTGTTAGATGCCGCTAATCACCAAAAACAGTATATCAGGAGAAGCGAAACAATACAGTCGAGCGTTGTTTGCCTGAACTATACGAAATGATGTCCGATATGTATGATTTTGAGGATTCTATGAAGTCAACGAATTTTACAGAATGGTCACCGCAGCGGTTTTGTAGAATGTGAATCTACACAGAACTTCAGCCTGCCGGAAAATTGTATCTCGCATCAAAGGAGCTGGCATGTGAATATTACTGGGTTTTACGGAGAAAAGTTTGTTTGATATTAAAATCCATGATTTCTATTTTTTGAGGATCACTATCTCTCTTACTACGCCGAGTGTTTAAGCATTACTTTACTATGATTCCGTGTCGGGGAGGTTGTTGCCACCGCCGTTTAACTGCAGGGATGTCAAAAACCTTCATGGAGGGCATACGCTTTATCAATCCATTATGCAAAGAATATTCCGATTCGTTCCGTAGAATTGAAGTATTTCTGCATAATATGAAAATATCTGAGGGTAAAGCTATCGGATGACTACTTCCTCCCAATGAGGCGTTCCGTCGTATCGGGCAGGATGTGACTTCCCGGAGATGTCCGACTTTACGTCAAGTTTGGGAGTATAATGGAAGAGCATACCAGCAAAAGTTATTCTATGAAGCAAGGTTGTGGAAGCGGTTTCGCTTGTTTATGAACACGGAAAGCAAAGCAAAAGTGATTTATCTGCAAAAATATCCCAGCAGGACAGGAAGCCTTAAGTAATGTTACTCTATCCATGACCATTTTAACTCGGCACTGCTGCTGATACCCTTTCACGAATCGCCTGTATGGGTACAACAAGTTGAAGACCTCTTTTAAGCATGTCATCAACGCACCATTTCGGAGTACATCCAGAGCGACGTATGAGTCATCTGAAATGCTTTTAGCCTCTACAGATCTTACAGTCGACCAGGTAGCTTCGGCTGTCAGTGTTCAATGCCGGAAGATTTGCGGCAAACTAAAAACAATACAGGACTCTTTCCGTCGGAATATCGTAAAAATGGCACGTAGGAAATAAGGACAATATTTTCTATTTATACAATTTTTGCTATCCTAAAAGTTTGCAAAAAGTTATACAGATTGGTGAAACACTTAAATAGATTAGTGAAACAGCTTAAACAGATTAGGAAACAGCTTAAACAGATTAGTGAAACAGCAAACGAGGAAATGTATAGAAACAATCAGGAAAAGCATGAAAATATGTATCGCTCTGGGCATCTTATTTGGTCTTATTCTTCTATTTATTAAGCTAAGGCTCAGCTTAGTGAAGAAGAAACCATGCGCATTTACATTTCCTCGTCGATAGCAGTTCTACTCATCAGTGTTATCATAAATCTGTCCTATAATTTATTTTATGGAAGGAAAATTAACGCCTAATGCCCTTACTCGCTGAAGCAAGTATGATGAAGTATTTGGACAAGATAACAGCGATTAGAGACAAGGTAAAATCCAAGCATCTTAGAGCTATTGCCAGAGCTGAATCGTACCGCATTAACAGGAGAATATCTGCTGCGGTGGAAATTCTAAAGGAATTGGCGCCGAGGGTAAAAATGCTCTTCTGTAGAGATGGTGAGAAGGCTGAATCTCTGCTTAAACTATTTTACTTAAAAAGGAATACAAGGAGGCGGAGACTCTTTATAAAGACAGTGAAGCTCTATTTGGAAAATACAGAAAATGCGTTCTATAAAAAGAATTTTACCATTCTGGATTTGTTTCTGGATCTCTGCTGCTATGGAGAGGAGTGGCAGAGCGGATTCAGGAAGCAAAGAAACTGTATCCGGAAAAAGCAATTGCAAGAAGATTTTTGAGTATCTGGAGGAACTTTTGGAAGAAAGGTAGAATAAAAAGGAAGATGTAGAAGGGATAGAAAGGTATAATGGAAAAATAACCTTAAAAAGGAAAGAATGGTAGAAATGAAAGATCAACTAATGGAGAGATAGGTGCAACGAATGGAATTTATTCAGGACGAAGTTCTTAGGATGACATGGCTAAGCTATTTACTGCGCTTAGCTTTGGAAAATTTAGGGTTGGATGTAGACAGCCGCATCGGGGCAGTCTACACTTCTTTTATATGACTGTGTGAAAATTACGATTTACCTTTTGTGTGCTAATTTTGCAATTTCTATGTGCAGAGTTTTTCCGCCGGAAAGAACGAGAAGAAGATACTGGGGCATTTTCAGGGGCTTTCTGCCAATCTGGTAGCTGCTCTTTTGGGACAGTTACCTTTTGTTCTTAGTTCTTCCATTCCGATTTTTATGGGATTTGACGGCAGCGGACTTCCTTGGGCGTGTCTTTTTCCTTCCTGAGTTTCCTCTCCCCATGGTGGAGTTTGGGAAGTTGTAGTATTGCTAAGCGGTATATTTGGGATAAAAAGTGCTTTTTATCTATGTCCTTTTAGGACTGTGCCTGGCTGTTTTGGGCGGAGTTATGATTAAGCACTTAGGTTTGGAAAAATGGAAGTAGAGGACATACTTCGGGGCTTGCCGGCTGTAGAGCAGGACATTTCCCACATTATCCTTTAAAGAACGACTCTTATGCCAAGAGCAGAGTGAAAACGACTTTTCGAAAGGTCCTATATTCTTTTTGGGGTGGGAATCGGATCTTTCATTCATAACTGGATTCCTAAGGCTTGGGTTCTCTCTTTACTGGGAGCAAGGATCCCTTTGGCGTGATTCTGGCGACTTTGGTAGGGATTCCCATGTATGCGGACATTTTCGGAACCATTCCTATAGCGGAGATCACTTCTTTTGAAAAGGCGCGGAGCTTGGGACAGTGCTTTCCTTTATGATGGGAGTGACAACGCTGTCGCTTCCTTCTATGATTATGCTTCGGAAGGTGATTAAGCCGAAGCTTTTGGGAATTTTCGTAGGGATATGTGTCAGTGGCATTATCTTGATCGGCTATCTGTTTAATGCATGTTGCAGACGTTAGCTTCCGCTATGAGTTAAGAAGGGATATATGCAATAGAAAAGGCAATGCTTTGACACTTTTTAGGAGGAGCAATGGAAAAGAAAAAGTTATTTGTTTTAACAGGCTTTTTGGGGGCAGGGAAAAACCAGCCCTACAGCATGTTTTGGAGGCATTTTCCGATAAAAAGCTGCAGGTGATTCAAAATAGATTCGGAAAAATCAGGATTGACGGCAGTATTCTTCAAAGACAGGGATACAAATCAAGAAATCAGCTGAGGCTCCATTTTTGCTCCTGCCTTCAGTTGTCCTTTGTGGAAGCCTTAGCGGAGCTGCAAAGAGCGATGGAATACTCTTTTTGTAGAAAGCTCGGGTCTTGCAGATCCTTCGAATATTCAGGGACATTTTAAAGAGCGTAGAAGTTCTAGCCAGGGGACGTCTATGATTTTCAAAGGAGTCATCTGTCTGATTGACGGTGTGCATTTTCAAAAGCAGGTAAAGGATACGGGAAACGGTAGATGAGCAATTAAAAGCATTGCGATGTTGCCATCATCAATAAATAGACTTGATTTCGGGAGAGCAATACAAAAAGTCACTTTTCCTTGGTTCGGAAGTGAATCCCCATTGCAAAGTCTTATCCTGCGCCCATGGTCAGGCGGACTTAAGCTTTTATGAAAGAAGCTTTTCTACAGGGAGATTGAGGCATTTCTAGAGGAAAGCTTAAATACGGTGGATAACAAAGTCGAAAACCATTTCTCTAGGTATGCGGAAAATGTTTCCAAAGAGAATTTTCATCAATTTTACAAGCAGTTTTACCGGACTGTTACCGAATCAAAGGGCTTTTTCCCTTTTTGGACAATTGCTGGATGCGGGTGGATGTGGTGGAAGAACTAATCGACTATAAGCCATGTCCACAAAAGGATATTTCCGAGCTGGTATTTTTGTCAAAGTTGGGCTAAAAGTGATTCGGAGCATTGATGAAGCTTGGAAAAGACGATGAATAGCCCCATGAAATTAAAGAATTAAAAAGCGGAAAAGTGTTTTGCGAGGGATAAATATGGAAATCAAAGTGATCAGGTGCAGGTTGTAAAGAATGTGATACATTATATCAAAAATGTAAAGAGGCAGGTAAAAGAGCTGGGAAGGATGCTAAAATCGATAGGTGGAGGAGCTGATTGAGATTAGACAGCTTGAGGGTACTCAGTGCGCCATCCCTCATGATTGACGGGAGAAACTTATCGTAAGCGGACGGGTTCCCGGGTCGGAGAATTAAAAAGCTATTGTCTTAAAGGAAGGAGAAAGCGTGGTGCAAAGGGAAAAACTGTAGCCATTGTCAGTCTTTCCAGCGGTGTTCTGGGAGAAGACTTTGTGCAGCATGAAGTAAAAATAGGCTTGGAACGCCTACGCCGTTTTTGGGCTGGAAGTGAAATTCATGGAAAATGCTTTTAAAAGCGTTTGAGACTATCTGAAAGGCATCGGAAAAGGGCAGAAGATCTCTTACAGGCTTTTTCCGATGACTCGGTGAGATATGATTTTATGTGCCATAGGGGAGAGGATACTTATCGCTGACTTCCTATCTTTTTGAAGAGGACAATTGGAAAGGTCGTAAAGCAAAAAGATTTTCCTTGGCTTTTCCGATACTACGATGAATCATGATGCTTCACAAATTGGGAATCAAGAGCTTTTACGGACAGGCTTTTCTACCGGATATTTGTGAGTTGGAAGAAATGCAGTCTCTACAGTGAAAAATACTTTTCGGAATTGATTCAAAAGGAAGCATTCGTTGTGTTGAACCGAGCCGGTTTGGTATGAGGAGCGGACGGATTTTGGACCAAAGCAATAGGAACAAAACGAGTTAGCCATGAGGAATGAAGCTTTTCACTCTTACAGGGCGAGTCCTGTTTTTCAAGGAGAAATCTTAGGAGGTTGTATAGATACCCTCTATGATATTTTTGACACAACGAGGCACGAGGACTCTGTCAGCTGACAAAAATTATGAACTATTTCGGATTTGGAAGACTGGAAGGAAATTCTCTTATTGGAAAGTAGCAGAATCAGCCAAATCCGGAGAAGTATAGACAGATGCTCAAAGCTCAAAAGCAAAGCGGTATTTTCAAGTCCTCAGCGGTGTGCTTGTGGGAAGCCTATGGATGAGCGTTATTCAAGGGTATCAGGAAATTCTTCCGAAGTGATTGAAACCTACTCTTCCGATTGTATTCATCTGAATGTAGGACATACCACTCCCAGAGCGATTATTCCTTTGGCATTATGGCGAAGGTGGATATTTTGCACTAAAAGAATCAGCTTTACGGAGCGTAAGGCTGATTCTTAACTAAAAAAGACACATAATTTTTCACAGCTAAATTAGCACTCAATGCTTGACGAGTGCTAACAACTTGAATATAATCATAATCAAGCAGAGGAACAGAGAAGACCGCAAGGACTTTTAAAGGTTCTCACGATGATGAAGATTCTTCCCCTTGCTAAAAACAATGACGAAAAAGTCAGAGTGAATGAAAAGAGTATAAGGAGGAAAAAGATATGTTAGCACCTAGCATTTTTGGAGAAGTTTATTTGATGATTGGTTTGATTTTCCGAGTTTTCGGAGGTCTTGGCAGAGTAGAGAAATAAAGCTTTACGGAGACCGCAGCGGAAGATTGATGAAGACGGATGTGCATGAGAAGGACGGACAGTACGATATGGATATCTGACCTTCCGGGCTTTAAGAAGGAGGATATCAAGGTGAGCTGCATGACGGCTATCTTCAGGTCAGTGCTGTGAAGGGGCTTAAATGAAGAGAAGGATGAGAAAGGTAAACTCATTCGTCAGGAACGTTACTCCGGCTCTATGCAGAGAAGCTTTTATGTTGGTAGACAGCATTAAGCAGGAAGATGTAAAAAGCAAAGTTTGAACAGGGCGTTCTGAAGCTTTCCTTCCCTGAAGGGAAGGGAGAAGAAAGCTTCGGAGAAAGCAGCCGATTATGATTGAAGGTTAAAAATGGGACTGTTTTGCATGTGAAGTGTCGAAAGTTAGACTTTTTAAGCGTAGCAGTTTTATAGCTGCTACGCTTTGTTTCTCTTAAAATGCAGAAAAGAAAACAGCCCTCACAGATTCAAGAAATTGCATTCGGTGAGCTGTTTTCATCAGATTAGCAGGTGCTGCTTGCGAGTGTGCTGCTTGCTTCCTCCACAGCTTTGCTCCGATTCGGAATCTCTTCAACCTTCATTTTTCCCTGTCTGTGCAGATAGTAAAGAATACAAAACATCGGAATGATGCAAACATAGGAAAGTACGGTGATAAGGCTATTTGTTAAAAATCCGTATCCAAGGCGGAGGCAAGGTTCGCTTAAGTTGTTGACTGCGTGGGCAAGAACAACATAAAGAGCGTTCTGGTCTTTTTAATATAATAGCCCAAAATAATACCCATCATGGCAGTGTATACAGCCTGAATAAAGCTGCGTGCCAGATTCCGAACATCACGCCGGATAAAAGAAGAGGAAACCAGGGAAGATCTGTGGCTTCTTCAAAAGCTGCGAGAAAATAACGCCTCTGAATAAAATTTCTTTCACAAAGAGGACCGATTGCAACAATCGCTAAGAAGGTCCAGATATAGGAGCCTTTCTCCAAGTCGTCATACATGCTGGAAAAAGCTTTCAGCCTGCTCTCCCAAAAGCAGAAAAATGCGAAGCAACTAAGTCAACCAAGTTAAGCCAGATGGTGGACAATCCGCCTGCGCCGAAACCGATTACGACGGAAAATAATATTCCTTGCCATGGGAGCAATTTTGGTTTCCGCCGTTTTTCTGCGGAAAGACCTTACGATAAAAATATAAAGAATAATAGATAAACATGTTGCCAGAAAAAGCATCCAAAAAGGCGGGGCGTGTTATTCACCCAGTCAAATGAAATACGGAACAATTCCAAAACCCAAAAAGTGCTCCCGTAATAAGTTTCGATGATATCATAGATTAGATGACCATAAAAAGGCAGGAATAAAGAAAGCAGTTTTTCTTATCAAATATTTTAGTTTCCATTTTTCTCCCTTACATTTATAAAACGAATCTTTTCTATCATTCAATCTATTTTTATATTAGAAAATATAGTCGATTCTTTTATGCAAAGAAATCTATTAAATAGATTTAATGGGTAATATATGGACTATGAAAGGTTTCTTGTCCTCAGAAATGCCCTGTGACTGCGCTCTGTCCATATTAGACTTGCATGGTACTTGGGGCATTGCCCTATATCTAACTTTCGTGGTCATGCGAAGTTAAAAATCATTGGAGGTGAAAGCCGTGCATTACAGATATATTAGCATGTACAGAATGTAAGCAAAGAAAGTACTTCATTACGAAAAGGAGAAAGAAACTGCATCCTGAGCGTATGGAAATGACAAGTATTGCAAAGTTCTACAAAAAGCACACGTTATAAGGAGACAAAAATAATGCAAGGAGAGAATAAGTCCGGACTGGGCTCTTTTTGTGTCAGGGTTGGAAGCGAAATTCAAGAGATTGTCTTCCCAACACAGCCGACTGTTGATAAACAGTCCATATACAATTGCCATCAGTGTTTTAATCGTGATGCTGATTACCGGTTTAGACATGCCCTGCGCCATGAAATGGGGTCTTGGATTGGTTCTTGTAAAGTAAAGGTGGGATAATGGCAGAGAAAACACAGAGGCCGCTGGTATGTAGCGCATACCTACTCGGGTTATGAGAATAAGGTCAAGATGGATTTGGAAAAAACCATTGATAACCGTGGTCTTCAAGATGTGATTTTAGAGGTCAGTGTTCCCATGCAACCGGTTATTGAAGTGAAGAACGGTGTAGAGAGAAGACGGACAGAGAAAGATGTTTCGGGCTGTGTTCTTGTGAACATGGTCATGAATGATGAAACTTGGTACGTGGTTCCGAAATACCAGAGGAGTAACAGGCTTTGTGGATTCCCGGATCCAAGCCGGTACCGCTTTCTGAAGAAGAAATCCTGACCTTGGGATACAGAAAATCCGAGGTGCTGGTGGATTTGGCAGTGGGAAATACCGTTACCGTTATTTCCGGCACATGGAGAGATACCATTGGTGTCATTACACAAATCAATGACCAAAAGAAGACTGTCACCATTAATGTAGAGATGTTCGGAAGGATACTCCGGTAGGAATTGTCCTACGGTGAAGTGCAAAGTTAAGATGATATTTGGTAATACCCGAGTTTTATCCCATCGGGTACATTTACCACCGCGCAAAGCAAGCTCGTGGGAGGTTTACCCGCAGTACCACAAGGAGGTGCCTATATGGCAGAGAAAGTGAGAAGGTTACATTAAGTTACAGATTCCGGCTGGAAGAAAACAGCTCCAGCTCCCCGTTGGTCCCGCTTTGGGACAACACGGCGTTAATATTGTTGCGTTACAAAAGGGTTCAATGCAGAACTGCAAATGAAAGGCGATATGATTATCCCCGTAGTTATCACGGTTTATGCAGATAGAAGTTTCAGCTTTATTGCACAGAGACTCCTCCGGCTGCTGTTCTCATTAGAAAGCATGTAGCTGCAGAAGGCATCCGGCGAGGCCGAACAGAGTAAAGTTGCAACCATCTCCAGGCTGACCTTCAGAAGATTGCAGAGACAAAGATGAAAGATTTAAATGCTGCATCGATTGAAGCTGCAATGTCCATGATCGCAGGAACCTGCAGATCCATGGGTGTCAACGTAGAACAATAAGAGGAGGCGATTGTTAAATGAAACAGGGTAAGAAGATATGCCGAAGTGGCAAGGCTGTAGATAGACGGGTTAAGTACGAGTGAAGCAGATGCAATTTCCATGGTGAAGAAGAATGCAACTGCAAAGTTTGATGAGACTGTGAGTTACACATCAGAACCGGTTGTGACGGACGTCATGCCGATCAACAGGTTAGAGGATTCCGTTGTTCTTCCGGCGGGAACCGGTAAGAATGTTCGTATCTTGGTGCTAAGGATGCAAAGGCTGATGAGGCTTTGGCTGCAGGTGCGGATTTCGTTGGTGCGGATGACCTTGTACCAGATTTCAGGGCGGTTGGTTCGACTATGATGTTGTTATCGCAGCTCCCAGACATGATGGGTGTAGTAGGACGTATTGGACGTTTACTCGGATGCCGAAGGAGCTTGATGCCAAACCAGGCTCGGAACCGTTACGATGGATGTGCGAAGGCTATCGCAGATACTAAGGCCGGTAAGGTGAGTACAGACTGGACAAGGCAAACATCATCACGTTCCTGATGGAAAGGCTTCCTTCACTGAGAGCAGTTAAGGTCCAATCTGGATGCTGGCTATGACAGCTCGTAAAAGGCTCGCCCCGTCAAGCTGAAAGGTGCTTACATGAGTCCATCACCTTGACTTTCCACCATGGGTACGGTGTGAAGTTGGATGCAGTGCAGTTCAGTGCATATATATTTCAAAAAGACTACTCAGGTCAAAGGCTTGGGTAGTTTTTCTTAATGAAAATACGCGGTCTAGGATATAGATCACTGGCAAAATAAATAAATTGACGTAATTTTGGAATAAGTCTTTACTCCAAATTCATAATCGTTTTTCTGAATTGTCTTCTAAACTAAAAAGCTAAGTCGAGAAAAACCAAAGTAACTTTTTGGAGAAGAAAGGAAGAAGAATGAAACTTAGAAAACAACACGCTACTCTTGACCATGACAGGCCTGAGGGCTTCTTTCCCATGGAACTGCATTTTGCAGAAAAGTCGGACAGAACTTTGGGCGAAGGAAGGCCAAGAGCTACGATGCCAAAGCTTCCCTATCTACGCTATGAGGCGGAAGAGGCAGTCGGAAGGGACGCGGTGCTGAAGCACTCTACGGCCTACGATGAAACGGAGATGGAGCGTCCAACCAAAAGCTATGTACAGTTGACCAGGAGGATTCTTCATTACGCTTTCACGGTAAGAAAGGCAGCCAATGCCATGACTCTTCGTTTTTACCTGCAGGGAGTGCATACGGAGAACTGGAATTTCCGTGGAAAATGAGAGCTTCTTGGGAAGAAAACAGTGGACTTGGACAACAGCTCTGCTTGGTAGTATGTGAAGGAAATGATGTATTCGATGAAAAATATGACGGCTCCCATTCTCGTTTTCGTTTTGATGAGAGACATTTTCTCTTGAAAATGAGAACAATGCTCTTTTGGAACTGGAGGTGGAGCATGTCTCACCATTCGCAGAACCGATAAAAAGCCGGATGAACTGGGAATCGACTTTATCGAGCTGGAGCAAGCGCCGGAAGCAAAGGAAGCACCAAGCAACAGCATTTCCATAACAGACGCTCCTTACAATGCGGTGCCGAACGATGGACAGGACGATTCTAAAGCTTTTCTGGATGCCCTGAGGAACGCGAACAAGGTGAACAAAGACCTTACCTGCTGTTCGGGAGGCGCTTCGACTCTGACCAGCTCATCGTAATGCGCAGGATATTCGGATTAGCGGTGCAGGAGATCGTCCGGCGTTTTGGAGAAATTCGAACTGCGCATGCGACCTCTGGCTTGGCATTTTGGTGTGGCATCTGGGTAGGGAGACTATGTGGAAGCGGATCAAATGAAATACGCAAAGAAAGTCTGACCGTTTCCAGCCGTATCCGAAACAACTGCGAACAGAGGTGAACTTTGCCCGAGAACAAGAAATTCAAGGTACAGAACTCAATATCGCGTGAAATGGAGATGACGGTCTGGCGACTTTTGCCAACAAGCAGTTTCTGAAGATCAGGAAAATGTCAATGGGAAGACCCGGATTCGTTATATCACACAGAATCCCGAGCCTGCAGAGAACAATGCCTTTTTAAAATAACACCGGTAGAACTGACCTGGCGATGCTTCGGCATTTGCCCACTGCACGACGGGCGAACCATCTGCATCTGAAGGAAATTTGGTGAGGACATCACTCGATCTCGGACTGCGTGTCAGCACCGTCTTTCCAGCTACAACTATGATGACAACCAAAACATTTCTATTAAAGAAATCTCTTGATTCAGACCGGACAAAGCAACGACTTTCATGGCAATCGCCTGGCTTCCATTCATTTGAAAAAGCTATGGGGATGAAGATAGATGATGTTACGGATAATCGTCTGATTAACTCTCGGAAAATATTCCGGATACACCGCAAACTTCAAAGCTCTATTGGTTTTCGGGGAGACTGGAAAATGGCAGAACCGTTCGTTACTGGGTGAAAGAAAGCTGGAAGGCATCCACCTGGACGAGGTCTATGCGTATTCTCTGAGAGGACAGCACCAGGTCTTCAACTTTTACCGGATGACATTCCAGGGTATCTCTCATTCCCGGAATTCATGCCTTTCGTGAAGATTACACTACGAAGGAAGGACTGGATTCGTTGGGGAAGCCCGGAAGGGTAGAGTGTCGTGAAAGATTCGGTTCTGGAGTAAAGTAACTACACTATATCTCCTTGACATTATCTTGGAAGAAATGCTAGTATCTGCAAGGTGATTAACCGAGACAGCGGTATCCGATAAACGCTATTCTGCTGAGTTTTCTCTGAAGAAAAGCTCAGAAGAGAGGATCTAAAGAGCGATCGTCCGCCGAGGAAAGAATAAAGGAATACCTTCAGAAAGTGAAGTGTTGAGATTCACGTATTTTGTCCCTGTCGCTGGCAGGGGATTTTTATTCTTAGCCAAGTGACTAAAAGGCGAATCCTGAGGACATCTTGTTCATAGCGCAAATGACTAAGAGGCGAATCCTGGGGCAGCTTGTTCTTACAGGAGAGTTCATTAGAAACGAGCCCATTCGCGTTAATGCTTTCTAAAATAAGAGGAGGAAACCGGGAGATGTGCAGAGGTTGAATTAAAGCAGCCGATTATCGATGAAATCAAGGGATTTTGGACGGTGCTGTGGCGAGCACTGTAGTGAACTATCGTGGACTTACCGTTGCGGAAAGATACAGCACTTCGTAAAGGCTTTGAGAGAAGCAGGCGTGCGGTACAAAGTCTTCAAGAACACCCTGATTAAGAGAGACCAGCAGCGGAAGCGAGCTTCGCTCCAGTTGGATCCGGTTTTAGTGACGGATATACCGCTCTGCAGTTATCGAAGGATGATGCTACTGCGGCAGCGGAATTTTGCAAGAGTTGCAAAAGACTTCTCGAAATTGGAGTTTAAAGGGCGCCGTTGTAGAAGAGGTTCTACGATGCAGCTGTGCCTGAGGCACGCGGGAATTCCGTCCAGAAGAAGAGCTTCTGAGGAGACTGCTCCGGATCGATCAAGTCCCTGTCGCAAAACTTCAGCTCGTGTGCTTAACAGATTGCACAGAAGGGTGACGGAGAAGCTGCATAAAGGCAGCAAATTAGGAAGATATTTCGTGACATTTATAATAATAATGGAGGAAAAACAATGGCAAAGTTAACTGTTGAAGAGTTTATTGCAGCAATTAAAGGAACTTTCCGTAATGGAATTAAATGAATTTAGTAAAGGCTTGCGAAGGAATTTGCGTTTCCGCAGCAGCCGGTGTAGTAGTTGCAGCAGCAGGCGCAGGTGCGGAGTGCAGGCGCAGCTCGAAGAAGACTGAGTTCGATGAGACTACTGATGTAGGTAGAACAAGATTAAGGTTATCAAGGTTGTTCGTGAGGGCTACCGGTCTTGGACTTAAGGAAAGCTAAGGATCTCGTTGAGCAGCTCGAGGTTCTTAAGGAAGGTGCTTCCAAGGCTGAGGCTGATGACATCAGGCTAAACGCAGGCTGAGGCGCTAAGGTTACTCTTAAGTAATTTATTGCATAAAGAAAACCGTGTATCTATGCGGCAGAGCAAATATACGGGTTGGAAGGAGGGCGAGTTTCGCCCTCTTTTTAGTTCATAACAAGTGGCTAAGGCGAAGCCTGAGACATCTTGTTCTTAACGAGTATCGCTCGCAAAGCGTGCAGTATCTCGTTGCCAGATGGACATAGAAAAGCAACAAAGGTAGACAAAACTAACTAAGTATCGTATGCTTACAAAGAAAAATAAGTTAGGCTTGACTTAGTAATGATTCCTATTTTATACTACGGGCGTTTTTGCAAAACCATAACACTTTTGTTTATAGGGAGGATAATATGTTTTAACAAATATTGCATGGAAGAAACTGGGTATTTTTGCGGGTGGGTACTTTTTGGAACAGCACGGAATGAAAGGTTCTCGGATCCAAGGATGCAAAGAGAGGTTTATACAGAGAGCAGCAGCAGCAGTTCTTCGTATGGACAGGAAGTGTGTTATGAAGGTTAGCACCACCATTAAGGAACTGTGAGATATTTATGCTGATGCAAAGCGTATCAATGAGAAGAGAGCGGAAGGAGGAAGAGCTTTAATCTGTGGCGCTGCAGAGATTGTGAGCGGAAAGAAGTTTAATCGGAAGATTGTTTTAGTAAGGAAAGGTAGAGGGCGATGAAGTGTAGATTTTACATGGATCCCAAAAGGCAGAATGCGTGTTCATGCCTGTACAGCATGCCGGATGACCTATGGAGCAGGCGGATATTTTAGAGTATTTAGAAGAGGAGCCTTCGAAGGGTGCTAGCATGCAAGGTAAATGATAGAACCGGTGACGCCATAGTGTGCTCACGAAGCACGGGAGGAGGATTGTGGGCCTTCCCGTTTTCTTATGAAAATCGTCTCTCTTGTGCCGGAGCACCGCGAGAGGGAATTAAACAGGAATATGAAGATGAGCTGGTTCTTAGCGTAGTGAACCGAGTGGTCAATGTTGTTCTCTTTTCTCCGCAACCTTTAGAGCAAACGTCTGCTCCCAGGGGATTAAAGGCGATTCCTTATGTCTTAAAGAGGAATCGGAACGTTACTGAGAGGAAGATATAGTCAACGCTACTGGATGCCGTGGCGATTTCGGCGTCAATTTGTAACCGGAAGTGTGATACGGCATCTTCGGTGATGTTTTTGCTCGGAATCGGAGAAATCCTGGAAGAGAGTGGACGCATAAGAAGTCCGTAGATGACTTGGCGCGTACCATGTCTCTGGATGTGGATAAGGTTTGGACTGTGGTGCAGGGGAGAGAAGTGCTCCTTCCCATCAATGAAGTGCAAATCGGTGCAGGTAGTGTGTCGTGCGGAAATGATTCCGTTGGACGGAAAATTATGTTCCGGAGAGGCGATGGTGGATCAGGCATCCATGACGGGAGAAAGCGGTTCCTGTACGAGAAGGTAGCCGAGCAGCTATGCTTATGCCGGAACGGTTGTAGAGAGGAAGTGCCACATTATTGTGGAAAAGCGGCGAGCTCGGTCGCTGCGATCGCATCGTAAAAATGATTGAAGAATCGGAGAGAAATTAAGGGAGAGTTCTCCACGGAAGACAGAGGCATCTCACCTTGCGGATGAGCTTGTTCCGTACGGCTTGGGCGGGGCGAGTATTGGCTTCTACCTGTTGACGGAATGTAACAAAGGCACTGGCCTTCTGATGGTGGATTTCTCCTGCGCATAGGCTTTCGATGCCGGTTGCGGTTCTTTCTGCAGTAGCGAAGCGAGGAAAATATCCGTAATATTTCCGTCAAGGGCGGTATTAAATTTATGAAGCCATTTCCGAGCCGATACTGCCAGTAGTCGATGAGTCGGGAACGTTGGTGACTACGCTTCGCCGAAGGTAGAGCAGATTATTACCTTTATGGGAGAGGAGTTGAAAATGGGATGCTCCGTATGGCGGCCTGCCTGGAAAACGATTATCCCACTCTGCCGGCGAGATGCGGTGGTTACAGAGGCGGAACTTCGCGAGGCCTGCACCATGGAGACGCCACTCCAAGGTGGAGTATGCAGTGGCGCACGGCATCTCCCGAGTATTTACGAAGGAAAACGAAGTGCTTATCGGTAGCTATCACTTTGTTTTGAAGATGAGCGTGCGAGATTCCAAAGGGAGAAGAAAGATTCAGATTCCATTTCAGGAGAATACTCGTCTCTGTGTCTTGCGGTAAACAGAGGAAAGCTCGCTGCTGGCCATCTTGATTCTGATCCTCTTCGAGCAGAGGCAAAGGGATGTTATCGGAAGACTCAGAGCCTGAGGAATCGACAAGAGTGGTTATGATGACCGGAATAATAAACTTCTACAGCCAAGGCCGTTGCCAAGAAGAGTTAGCGTTGATAATTTTATACCGAGTTCTCCCGGAGGATAAACTACCTTTATTCCGGAAGAGCATAAAAAAGGCAGAGAAAAGTGATTATGGTGGGAGACGAATCAGTTCACCGAAAACAACAAGACAGACCTGATATTGCCATATCGGCAAGGCTGCCATCCTGAGGAAGTAGCGGATGTGACAGTCCTCTGAAAAGGGAAATCTTTACGAACTGGTGGTTCTAGAAAGTTAGTAATCGTCTGATGCGCCGCGTGCAAGCAATTATCGTTTTATCATCGGATTTGAATTCCGCTCTGAGTGCGATGGAGGCTGTCGCGGTATGCTCACGGCTTCGACTCCTCTTCCATAATCTCTCTACCATTGCGACGAGCTTAAAAGTATTCTGACGGCGCAGAGAAGAGAGGAAGGAGTTGAGAACTTTAGGCGAAAATGCTGTAACAGCCATCAGTGGGGCTATGCTTTTGCCAAATACTGAAATCCATATATATTTCCGAGAAAAGCCCGGGCGGAAAAGGCAGAGAGGACTGTAAAGAAACCGTATAGAAGTCATGAATCGGAAGAAAACTACTTGGAAAGCTATCTTGATGCTTTCCTTGGGAGCATAGAGAGGTACGGGCAATTGATGTGCCTTAATATGTCAGCTTTTTCCAAAGTGATGTCAGCATTGCGCTAGAAAAGAGACTAGAAAGAGGAAAGGGAGTGGATCGGATGAAGAGGCTCCTTAGCCTTGACGGAACAGGGCTTTCGCCATTGCTGAAACACGCGAAAAGCATCACGTTTCTTACGGATGTGCTTGGCTGTCGGGTAAATGCTTATACGGCTTCGGATGCCTGCAGGATGGGGCAGCTGAGTCCGGGTCAGCGGAAAGATTAAAAGATTTTTATGCTACTTAAGTTTAAAAAGAGCGAGATACGATGAAATAGTTCTTGGAAAAATATGATTTTTCGAGAAAAAGAACGGAGATAGAGCCAATTCCTTTTGAAAAGGATCGGCTCTATCTAAAAAGCAATCACTTGGTTGACAAATAAGTTAGAGAATGCTAATTTAATGGTTGGTTTTTCGTATACCTAACTATAGAGTACAAGCTTAGTTTTCTCTTTCGACGGACTGAGAGTAGGGAGCAGAGAGGGGTATACTTACTTACATTAGCCACAGCACAGGATAGCGCTGGAAATCAGAAAGATTGGCGGATCTGGAAATGGACAGCATCTGGTGACACTCAGTTTGTGGTCGGTGGAAAGTGACCGTGATTTCAGCATCACTCGAGCAATGTCATTGTGAGATCAAAAGATGTCGGTGGCCATCAGTAAAGAGATAGCAAACAAAAATTAGGTGTGGGTTTTTAACATATGCAAAGAAGAAGGCGGAGGACATGTGCACTAAAAAGATTTAAAACCAGGACAAACGCTGTAGTGAAAGTTGACAGGAGCAGGTGCAGTCAAGAGGAGAATCATGGATATGGGGCTGACAGAGGGGAACGGAGATACTTTGTCCATGGGTGGCTCCTCTCAGGGATCCCTTGGAGCTTACGTTCCCGCTATGAACTTTCTGTTCGTAAAGGCAGATACAGAATGATTAGAGTGGAAGAGAAGGTTTAGGAGGAAGAAGATGAAACGTAACAATCGCACTTGCCAGCAATCCGAATGCCGGAAAAACAACACTATGTTAATCAGTTAACGGGCTCCGAATCAGTATGGTTTGGTAACTGGCCGGGTGTTACAGATGGAGAAGGAAGAGATTAAAAGGGACATAAGGATGTCATCATTGCGATCTTTCGGAATTTCTCCTTTTCTCCTATACGCTTGAGGAAGTGGTTGCCAGAAACTGTTGATTAACAACAGACCGAATACATTTTAAAATATCGTGGACGGTACAAACTTGAGAAAAACCTCTATCTTTTCCACGCAGTTAAAAAGACTGAGCGTTCCCGTTATCATGGCTATCAATATGATGGATGTCGTAACAAAGAACGGCGATGTTTTTGAATCTGCGGGCCTTGGCAGCTATGGGCTGTAAGGTTCATCAGTATTCCGCTCTTCGTAATCAGGAATCGACGAGTTGATTCAGATGGCGGTAGCGGAAGCAAACAGCGTGCGGGGCCGGCTATCGAGCACCGTTTTCTCGGAGAATGATGGAAAAAGCGCTTTCCGAAATTAAGATAAGATTACCGGAGAGGTTCGCGGGCGCTTAGCCGTTTCTTCTCCATCAAGCTCTTTGAAAGAGACGTACTGGATTCGAAACGAACTTCCGGAGAGCAAAATGTCGATGTGGAAAGCGGTATCTCGAGAGTTGAGAGAAGAAAGAAGACGATGATGCGGAGCGTATCATCACAAATGAGCATTCTCTCAAATGCTCTCCAGAGCAGTATTTCTTCCGCTTATGAGAAGCGCGGCGGACAGACCTGGGACTCACGGCGGTGTCAGATAAGATTGACTCGATGTATTACCGAATCGTTTCCTGGCTCTTCCCAGCTCTTTGCGCTCATCATGTTTGCCGTGTACTATGTCTCTATTTCCACGGTAGGAACCAGATGATAAACTGGGTTAACGATGTGCTTTTCGGAAACGATCCCTGGTCCCTTCTTCAGGCTCTTTGATGTACCGTCCATGTCCCAGGTGCAGTTACAAGTCTTCCTGGAGTCCATAGCGATATCGCAAGCGAAACTGCGAGGTCTTGTGATTGACAGTGATGTGCGCGAGTCGGTGCGGTAATCGGATTCTTACCGCAGATGCTCACTTCTTCCTCTTCCTTGCTTTCTTGGAGCTGGGATATATGGCGAGAGTTGCGCTTCATCATGTGAGTACCGTGTTTTTCCGCGAGTTCGCCTTTCGGAAAAGTCCTTTGTTCCGATGCTGATCAGAACTCGGTTGCGGCGATCGGCGTTATGGGTTCCCGTACTAGCCAGAGAACAGAAAAGAGACCGTCACATGCGTATGACCGTTATGACGACGACAGCATTCCTTGCTCACGCAAAAGCTGCTCGATTGTGCCCTTTACTTGCCGGCGCGTGTTCAACAACTCGGCGTGGGTAGGCTGGGTGTAGCCTATTTCTCCGCGTTTGTGCCGTCTGTGACCTCCCGGTATCGTATTAAAGAAGACCAAAGATGTTTCGCCAGGACAGCCTGTTTCACCATTCGTTATGGAGCTTCGCGCTTATCACATGTCAAAGACCGATTGATATCTTTAAGAGCATGGGTGAGAGAGGAATGTCCTTTGTAAAGAAGGCCGGAACAGTTATTCTCCTTGCTGCGATTCCTGGTTTGGTTTCTTTGTCAGTACTTCCAAGATGCAGTATCTTCCGAAGAGAGTGGACCAGTTCTCTCTTGGCGGTCTTTGGTAATTCTCTGGTTTGGCTCTTTGCCTCTCGCTGCAGTGGAAGGCTGTAAGTGGCATGCCGTTAGGTCTTATTGCCAAAGGAAAATGTAGTGGATGCCTTCAGCGCTCTTTAATTATGCAGGAGATGCCAGTGAGTTTGTGCAGATGACAGCTCGGCAATCTAGGGAAAAATGTTAGAACGTATTTCGGATCCGGGTCTTGCAGGCTGCAGCTTCGCCTTTCAACCTCTGCGACACTCTGTGTCCTGTTCGCCGCTATCAGCATGCCATCAGAGAGAGATGAACAATGGAATCGTTGGACGATGTGCATTGGTTGGGAGTGCTTCATTGTGCAGTAGCATCCCTTGCGAGTTTATCAGCTCGGCGGTCTTGTGCCGGTGCAGGGCTGAAAGTTTAATATCTTCACTGTCGCCCAGCCTGCTTGTTGCGGCGGGTGTCTGGGGACTCCTCCGTCACTGATACGAGGCGGATGCACTTTCGAGAAGAAAGAAAGAGCCGTAGAGAGGCGATGGCAGCAATGCATTGGACTTGTTCTGCGAAGATTTCGTGATACGAAACTACAGCTGTTTCCGGGCCCTCCTTTTTCAGCATAGCCGGAAAGGAGGGGTTCTCTTCAAAGGGAAATTAATGATTTACAGTTGTTTCGTTAGGCTCAATCATCCCTTATAATAATAAAAGTTATACAAGACTGGAGTACGGAAAGCAGGTTAGACTATGGGAAATATATAGTAATTGTTTTGTGGCGAGGCTTGATTCTGCTGGTTCTTCGTGCATTACGGAAGGAGCACAAAAGCAGCTTTCCCATGTGCTTTGTGTATGCAAAGTCGGAGAGGTGTAATCACGTCGGACGCTGGGTGGATCATCAAATTTTCATCTTACAAAGGAGGAGCAGGCTATTCTGGACAGACATAACGGGAATAGAAAGAAAGCATAGTAGTTTCTACAAAATTTGGGTACAATACTAAGGAGATCATAAAAGCATTCATAAAGGGTATCTTATGCTGTGTGTTGAGATCCCCGAACTTAAGCGTAAAATCAAAAGAAAAGGGAGCGGAGCTCTGCTCTATCTATGACAAAAGATAAGGGCAGGAATTAGCTTTGGCAGGAGACAGAAGACTTTGGGCGAACGAGCGCGATTCTGTTTCCGTTCATCGGACGTCTAAAAGGAAAGACCTATTCTTATAACGGACAAAAATATCCAATGGATCTGCACAGCTTTGCCCAGAGAGAATGTCTTTCGAGTGGTGGAACACAATGAGGATTCCTGTCTTCTGGAGTTGAGAGATACAGCGGTAACAGACAGGCGTATCCTTTTGCCTTTCGAGCTAAAGGCAGTACTATAGAGTAAAAAGGGACAAGTCTTCTCATAGAGACGAAAATTGAAAATCTGGGAATGGAGACAATGTATTTTTGCTGGGTCTGCATCGGGCTTTCAACTTTTCAGAGATAATAAAATTTCGGACTTCGAACTCGATTTTCCGATTGTCCGGGAGAAAAGTTGGAGCAAATTCTTTTTCGGAAGAGCCTGACAGAAGAGGAGAAGCTTTTAAAGGAGAAAAAGCCTTTCTCTTTCTATGACTTGTTTCCGAAATGATGCGCCGGTGTTTCCGGAGACCGGAGAAAGCTTTTCTCCATAAAGAGGAGAAAAGGAAGGACTCAGGATGGAATATCGGACTATTCCTATATCGCTATCTGGCAGCCTATGGAAAGGAAGCCCCTTCCTCTACATTGAGCCTATGGACTTCTCTTCCCGGTAGGGATGGGATGGAAAGAAGATATCTGTGAAAAGAAGACGTTTCAGTCCTCTTTTTACCCAGATGAGGAAGCGAGTTATCATCTGTAAAATCAACTTGGACTAAGCTGATTTTCTTCTATCTTTGTAGTAATAAAGGATAAGCAGTGAGGAAAAAGCCTCCGAGCAGGGAAGGCAGGCCAGACCTCAAGCATTTTCCAGAAATAAGAAAGAAGAAGGCAAAGAATACAATGGCAAAGGTTCCTCGAATCAGGAAGACAGAAAGGCAGGTTTTGGGGTTATTCGTAGCAGAAATAGGAGACCAAAAGTGTATTGATTCCCACAAGAGGAGGCCCAAAAAGTAAGTCGAATCCTTCTTTGGCATAAACGTATAGATCCGGATTATTTTCACTGTTAAAGGGTCGATAAAGAAATCGCTCTTGTAGTTCTAAAGAAAAAGGATGATGACGGAAATAAGCGGTGCGGTAACAATACCGTGCTGTAAATCACTGGAAGGAGATGCTTATCTTTTTCCTGTAGCTGTGACTCATCAAAGGTTGTACACCCTGTGCCAGACCGTTATAGATGGCATTGCAGACAGAGGAAACGTTGGAGATAACACCGTGAGCAGCAATTCCGGTATTTCGGACAGATTTAAAATCAGCATATTGAAGGTGGCGATGGTGACCGCACATCTGCAATTTCTCCGACGAAATTGGAGAGTCTAGCTGACAGCAAGCACAGAGATGCTTAAAGCGCGGTGTCTGCCAGCCGAAGGAACCGTGTTTTTCTTTTCCGCAGTAATGAAGAAGACAGAAGGCGGGCCGACAATGAGGGAAATTCCGGTGGCAGAGCCAGCACCGCAGACCCATTCCATGAAACATGAAAAATATAGTCGAAGACAATATTAAAAAGGCTGGAGAAGACAGAGCCCATCATGGCAATGGAAGGATTGTTGTCGTTTCGCACATAGGCGCTGGTGGTATAATTTACCATATAAAAGAAGGCAAAAGGCAGAATGGTTCGGAGGTAGGGAATGCCGAGTTCCTGCAACTCCCGGTCAGCTCCTAAAAGGGCGAGAATTTCTCTCGAAAAGAAAAGACCGGCAAGCAAAAAAGGAATACTGAAAACGGCATTCCAAAAAACGGCCTGGAGGAAGAAACTGCTGACATCTTTTCCTCTTGCTTTTCTGATGCTGTATCTGGTGGCGCTTCCGATACCGAGCATCGAGCCGAGGGCATTCATCATGCCGTATAAAGGCAGGACCAGATTCAAGACTGCCAGCCCGTCACTTCCGGAATAGCTGGCAATAAAATAGGTGTCTGCCAGGATATAAACGGAGATGCCGATCATGCCAGCAATACTGTGACTTACATAATGAATAAAGTTTTTCATACACGAACTCCCGCTTTTGCAAAAAGAGTACTCGGTAGTATAATGGAGCGCTTTGTTATTCCTATAGAGTATCCTGCAAAACGCATGATACCCCGTCCGCCTATCCTATCATGAGTGGGAGTATGTAAATTTTTAAAGGAGAAGTATGAGAAAATCCTTGACGGAGGAAGAAAAATACAGAGCAAATGATGGAAGAACCGGTGAATACGTTAATTCCTCGCCTTGCTCTTCCGTCTATGGTCTCTATGATTGTGGTAGCTGTTTACAATATGGCGGACACTTTTTGTATCTCGGCTTGGAACTTCCGCGTCCGGTGCGGTCGGGATTGTGTTTTCCATGGCAGCGATTATTCAGGCGGTTGCGTTTAGATCGGGATGGGTTGCGGAAATGAAATTTCCCGCCTGCTTTGAGTGCTGAAAGCAGGAGGAAGCGGAACGCTTCGTAATATCGGTTTTTACGGAAATCATTTGAGGCACGATTATTGCGCTTTTCGGCATGTATTGTACGCCTCTGGTTTACGCTCTGGGGTCTACCGAGACCATTGCACCCTACGCAATCAGCTACGCCCGTTACATCCTTCTCGGAACGCCGTTCATTATGGCGTCCCTCGGGATGAACAACATGCTTCGTTTTCAGGGAAATTCTTTTTATTCCATGTTGGGAATCAGCACGGGAGGGATTCTGAACATGTTTCCTGGATCCACTTTTTATTTACGGTTTTCACATGGGAATCATGGGTGCAGCGGTAGCCACTAGCAATCAGCCAGATGGTGTCCTTTCAGCATCTTACTTTACCAATGTAATAAGATGCCGGCCTGTATCAGCGTTTCTTTAAAAAACTTTAAACCGAGCCTTAAGCGCTATATCTTAATCTTGAAATTCGGCTTACCCAGTCTGGCAAGACAGGGAATAGCCGGTGTATCCACGATTATCTTGAATTTTTCGGCACATCCCTACGGAGATGCGGCAATTGCGGCAATGGCAATCGTCATGCGAATCACCATGTTTATCAATTCTCTGGTTATCGGTTTCGGACAGGGCTTTCAGCCGGTTTGCGGATATTGTTACGGTGCAAAAAATTATAAAAGGGTGGAGAAGGCCTATTATTTCAGTCTGAAAGTTTGTTTTTCCATCCTGGTCGTGATGGGAATCGTGGTTTTTATTTTCGCAAAACCGCTTATTACTGCGTTTAGAAAAGAGGATGCGGAGGTGATTCGGATTGGCTTTCTGGCGCTGCGGCTGCAATGCCTTACCATTCCTCTTGCGGCGCAGCTTACGATGGCCAATATGTTCAGTCAGACCACAGGCTATCCTCTTCGCGCCGAGTATTGTGGCGTTGCTAAGACAAGGGAATATGTCTGATTCCGATTCTGCTGGTTCTGCCGCCGCTTTTCGGCTTGCTCGGCGTGCAATCGTCTCAGCCGGTGAGCGATGTTTTTGCGGCGATAATTGCCTTTCTGATTACCGACGGAATCTTAAAGAGCTTCAGTCAAAAACGGATGCAAGCCAAATCCACAATAAGGGAGAAAAGAATGTTTTCTTTATTGTATTTATAATCTATCTGTCCTTTATCAGCCTGGGACTTCCGGATGCTGTACTGGGAGCAGCCTGGCCGATTATTCATGAAAGAATTCAGGTTCGATTTCTTTTTCAGCAGTATTTATATGTTGATTTCCTGCTGTACCATTCTGTCAGTTTGAAGGCGAGCTTGCGACTTCGCTTCGGAACAGGAAAAATGACCGCTTTTCCGTGTGCTTGACGGCTGTCGCGATTTTCGGATTCTCCATCAGTCCCTCTCTTTCCGTCATGCTTTTCTTTGCGATTCCCTACGGACGTGCAGGATCGGTGGATGCGGCGATTAAATCACTATGTAGCAGTGCATTATTCCGGGAGAAGTATGAACTGGCTGCATTGCATGTGAGATAGGAGCTGCTCTGGGCGCTATATTTTTGGGCTTTGTGTTACAAAGAGGGGAGTCCTGGAGGAGTGGCTATCTGGTGCTCAGCATGATTCAGGCAGCTCTCACAATCGTCCTTTTTCTAAGCCTCGGGTTGTGGGGAAAGGAGGAAAAGAAGGAGAAGACTGAAGAAAGAAAAGCACCCATGTCTTTTCGACAAATTCTTTCTATTACCAGGGCAAAGGAGTGCCTGGTGAGTTTCTTCCTTTACTGCGCGATAGAGCAAACACTCGGACTTTGGTCAGGCTCCTTTATGGTGTATTCCTTAAAAATAGAGGCCAAACTTGCGGCGTCTTTTGTGGCGTTGTTTTACTTCAGGATTACCTTCAGACGTTTTTCTTGCCGGCATTCTTGCGGCAAAATGGCAGGATGAAGCTTTGATACCTGGGGCTGCAGGATTCTCTTTTTGGGACTGGTACTCTGCTCAATGGTTCCGGGGCAGGAGGTAAAACTTTTCGGAATGGAACTCAGACAGATTCTGGTTATTTGCGCTTTGCTTCTTTCGGGACTGGGCGTGCTCCGATTTCATCGGCAATCATCCATTCGACACCTCGGAACTTCGGCGCGGAAAATAACTTCTGCCTTGATTGGGAAGCAGATGGCGGCTGCTATATCGGCAGTATGAGTTTTCCTCCTTTTTGGGGTTTTGGCAAAAGATTTTTCGGGACAGGCTTTTCCTTTCTTTCCGCAGTCCTGTTTTTCAGCATGCTCTTTTATGTACAGGAAATTTACTCTATAAGACGAGAAAAAGAGGTAAAAATAAGATAATAAGAAGAGGGAAAGAGGAGGAATGGAAATTGAACAAGGATTTACTAGCTAAGATAAAAGATTCTTTTAGTGGTGAATTTGGGCATAGTGATTGTTGCTGCGCAATTTTCTTTTCAGGTTCCGAGTCATGTGGCGGTTTCTTCGATTTCCGGCCTTGCGATTATCCTGAATCATTTTCTCCGCTTTTCCATGCTAACGCTGACGATGATCATGAACGTGATTCTGCTGATTATTGCCTATTTTTCCTGAGCCACAGCTTTTGCCCTACAAAACAGCTTTCACGCAACGATAGTATTGCCAGCGATTATGCTTCTTTTTGAAAAATCTTTCCGAACAATCAATCTCTGACGGGGATGTACTTTTGGATGTAATTGCATATCTTTTTAGCTTGAGCATCGGGCTTGCTATTTTTATTTAACAGAAATACCTGTTCAGGCGGTTTGGATGTTGTGGCAAAATTGATGGTAGTATCTTCATATGGATCTCGGAAAGGCGCTCGGCTTTCCGGTCTCTTTCATTGCTTCGCTGTCTATTTTGCCTTCGATAAAAAGGCGGTCATTCTCTCTGTTTTAGGGACTATTTTACCGGAATCTATTCTGGATCATTTCATTTTCGGGCAAAAGCATCAAAAAGAGAGTCTGTGTGATTACCGATAAAGTCGGAGGAGGTTACAGACTTTATTTTAAATCGCCTGCATAGCGGGATGAGTATCTATGACATTGTCGGGGCATACAGCCATGAGCGGAAAAGAAATTGTTGCGGTTGTGGACCGGCGGGAGTATCAGAAGCTGATGCGTTTTTCTGGAGGCGGAAGATCGAAGGCATTTATTACAGTGTATAATGTTGCGAAATTCATTACACTCCGAAGAAGTGGTAGGCCTTCGAAGAGTAGATAAATCTTTTGGAATAAAATAATTAATTTTATTTGATAAAAGTGACAATCCTAAAATTTATGCTATATTGTTGTTAATGTATTAACAAACTTTGGAAGAAATCGTTTTCATTCATAGGGAATCCACGCTGATGTGCAATGGAAAAATACAGAAGAATCGGTCGGGAAGAAACCATAAATGTGAGAGGAGAAGAAAAGAAAGTAAAAGCTTATGCAGTAATGCTGAAAATCGGAGAATCAGGATGGATTAGAAGGTCGTCCGCATGCGGTCCTATGGATGCGATTTGTACACCGCTCGCAGTATGCTATTTATCTGCTGATGTGCATGCCACTTTGGGAGAGCAATCGGAGAAAGACACAACATGATTTTTAGGTCATGAGTGCTGTGCGGAAATCGTGGAAGTCGGAGATATGGTTAAGGATTTCAAGGTAGGAGACCGCGTCCTCGTTCCGGCTATTACTCCGGTTGGAATTCCTTTGGAAGCACAGGCCGGATTTTCCTGCACTCCGGCGGTATGCTACGAGGCTGGAAGTTCTCTAACTTTGGGATGGTGTTTTCGGAGAGTATTTCCATGTAAATGATGCTGACGGACACTTTGGCACTTCTTCCGAAGGGGATTGATCCGGTAGATGCTTGTATGCTTTCCGACGCTATGGTAACGACAGGTTTCCATGGAGTAGAGACGCAGATATTCAGTTCGGTGACACGGTACTCGTAATCGGTATCGGTCCGGACTGATGTCCAGTGTGAAGCAAGTCTTCGCAGATCGCAGAATCATTTGTGTAGGAACAGACCCCGCTTGTATCGAAGTGGCGAAAAGAAGTACGTAGCAACCGATTTTGTAAGCTATAAGAACAGACGATTGAGATCAGGTTCTGGCTTTGACAGACGGGGAAGGGCGTAGACAGAGTTGGCAATCGCCGGTGGAAAGTGAATACCTTTAGCTTCTGCAGTAAAGTGCATGACCAGGGCGCAAAAATCAGAATATAAACTATCTCGGAAAAAGGAGAAGAGCATCGGTATTCGTATCCGAGTGGGGTGTAGGTATGGGACACAAGGCTCAGTCAGCGGTCTGATGCCGGGCGGAAGACTTCGTATGGAGAAGCTCGAGAGCTTTAGTTGCTTCCAGAGCTCGATGTACATCCGCTCGTGTCCCATGTTTTTCGATGGCTGGGAGAACCTAGAAAAGCGCTCTTCATGATGAGAGATAAGCCTGCCGATCTTATTAAGCCGGTAGTATCCATTAAGAAAGTAAGAGATATACAAATAAGAGATAATAAAAGAGACTGTAAAACAACCAAACTCCTTTATGCTTCAGAGGTTCGTTCCGGGACAATCTGAGCCGTAACAAACCTGCGTAGCAATAAAAAGTTCAGCTTTGGATTTTTGACAGCCTCTTTTTTACAACAATGTGCGCAATTTTTTCCTTTCATGGCTTACCATTTCCTCCTGATGCAGAAAATAACTTTTTCTCTACATTATCCCGTTATTGCTCGAAATATAGAAGATAGATAGAGGGACAACATCATTAAAAATAATATTAAATGTGACATTTAAAAATTTGGAGAGTATGATGGGGCGTATAAAAGTTGGAAGGTCTATTTAAGGAGGCTAAGATAGATTTACTTTACCAAGAGACATTTACCACGGAGAGAATGCGTTGGAGGCACTGAAGACTTTTCAAAGGAAAGAAAGCCTTTGTCTGCGTGGGCGACGGATCGATGAAGCGTTTCGCTTTTTGGACAGAGTGAGTACAATACTTACAGGAAGCCGGTATGGAGTAAAGCTTTTGAAGGATTGAGTCCGATCCTTCCGTAGATACCGTAATGAAGGGCGCAAAGGAGATGCAGGATTTTCGGACCGGATTGGATTGTTGCCATCGGCGGAGGTTCTCCTATTGATGCGGCTAAGGCAATGTGGATTAAGTATGAGTATCCGATTGCACCTTTGAAAATGATGTGTAAGTATTCGGTATCCCGACACTGAGAAACAAAGCGAAGTTCTGTGCGATTTCTTCTACTTCCGGGAACCGCTACCGAGGTAACCGCATTTTCCATTATCACGGACTCGAGAAAGGAATTAAGTACCCGATTGCTGACTTCGAAATCACTCGGATGTTGCCATTGTTGACCCGGCTTTGGCACAGACCATGCCGAAAAAGCTCGTTGCCCATACCGGAATGGACGCTTTAACTCATGCGATTGAGGCCTATGTTTCTACCGCAAATTGCGACTACACGGATCCTTTGGCGCTGCACGCCATTGAGATGATTCGGGATGACCTGGTAGATTCCTATAATGAGGATAAGAAGGCCAGAAATGAAATGCACACGCACAGTGTCTTGCCGGAATGGCATTTTCCAATGCATACTGGAATCGTGCATTCCATGGCACATAAGACCGGTGCCGTGATTCGGGGATTTAGAGCTACATTATTCACGGTGCGGCAATGCATGTATCTTCAAAGGTTATCGTCAATGCCAAGGATGAGACGGCGAAGAAGCGTTATGCCAGATTGCCGATGTAATCGGTCTTTGCAGGAACAGTGATGACGAAAGGTAAAGGCATTGATTACTTACGTGAGAGCAAACGACAAGCTGAACATTCCGCATTGCATTAAGAACTATGGCTGCAGATTCCTATCCGACAGAGCAGGGTTCGTTCCGGAGAAGATTTTCTTTAGAGAGACTCCATGATATCGCAGCCAGTGCCGTTGCCGATGCCTGCACAGGATCCAATCCCCTCGTCAGCTGAGCGTGAGAAATGGAAAAAGCTCTTAAAGTGCTGCTACTATGACACGGAAGTAGATTTCTAATGGTGTTTTTCGCTTAGGATCTCCTTTGAGGCAGAAGTTAGCCGGAGTGTGCCCATGCCAAAGCTGTAGCATATAGGTATATAGGTATTTTTGATTTTTGAAGTTTTCACGAAGAGAGGAAGACAAAGCACAGAAATCTCAAAGATTTCGCAGTTTTGTCTCCTTTTGTTTTCGAAAAATATACAATCATTTTCAACAGTATTTTGTGCGATTTGGCACGAAAGTACTACATGAATAAGGAGGAAAAATATGAAAAACTTTGTCGGTACTTTTTGCTATGGCACGACCATAGGGCTTGTAGCTTGCGGAGGGCAAGTGCAAACAAAACGACTTCTGCAGTAGATCAGACTACGGCGGCCGGTTCCGAAAAGGAAGCAGCGGAGGACAGTAAGAAGGCGGAAAATCTCACAGAAACGTAGAAAAATCATTCAGGAAGCTCAGGGAATGACCATGGAGGAGCTTGCGAAAAAAGCCATTGAAGAGTCCAACGGAAGATGTTCTACAGTGTCTGGAAATTCCAGCCGCGGAAAAACAGCGCTTCTCTCTTCATTGATTATTTAAAGACGATTGATCCTCTTACAACATGGAGTTTGAGTGGCAGCAGCCGAAGAACAATAAAATCTTTGACCAGCTGAATGCAGACAATAAGAAGGATGTCGGAACTTTGACGATGACATTGATTCAGGACGAAACCAGATTAAGACCAAGATGACGGATACCGGAATTCTGGATACCTTCATTCCGAAAGAGTGGGCTGAGGCAAACGGAACGACTCCGGATCAGTATAAGGGATTTCTTCCTTTACAGACTCTGAATAAGGTATTTATGTATAACTCAACTGAAACAAGACTCTACAACAATGTTTGGGATTTTTGTTGCAGAAGATGAGCACGGCTTTTTCATGGGTGTGGATTCCGAAATTGTAGGAAAGAACTTCCTCTATATGTTAACCGAGGATAAGTATGCCGCTTGGATGAAGGAAGCCTTTGATGCCCTTCCGGAAGATAAGAAGAGTTATTTCCAGCCAACTGTGACAGAGTGTAAGGCTACTGCAGAAGAGTTTGGACTTGGTGAGGATGCGCAGTATTCCTTAGCTTGGATTAAGCTTTGGATGGCAAGCTACAATGAGCAGACGGATGACGGTCCGATTGACAACTTTGACCGATGCATCCGCTAAGGATCAGTTCGGACTCTTTAGTATACTCAAGCTTCGTTCTATCGAAGAATCTCCGACCGTTTCCGTAAACAACATCAAGGTGGCTGCTTATCAGGACGGATACAAGGGTATCGGCGGTTTCGGATATTGCCATTATCTCTTTGTTACGGATAACAGTCCGCTTCCTTGGACAGCCTGTGCATTTATCGCTTATTTGACCACTACCGAAGACGGCTTCTCCGCATGGGGTAAGGATATGGGAGGATATCCTCTAATCCGGTCGTTGCGAAGGAAAAATGAGGAAAAGTTCCATCATGAAAAAGGCGGAATGGCTGCAGATGGTACAACAGTAGAATTTGATGCCAAGAATGACCGCGGCTATGAGTGGTGGACAACAGACGGAAAGCTTGTTTTAGAGGATCCCGATTATTGTGCAGATGCAGCTTTCGGAATCGGTTCCTGGATTGAAGTATTAGACAAGAACAGTGCGCAGTAAAGCTTTACTTTGCTAACTTTTAAGGAGTAATCATGGCAAATAACATGACATTAAAGACTTCAACGGTACGAGAAATAAGATTCGAACTTATTTTTCCAAGCCTCATAATGTAATCTTGCTTTTTGATGGGCATTGTGCTGACTTTTTACGACTGTGGCACCGATTGTTGCCATTATTCGGGATACTTTCGTGATTCATCCGGGTACCATTGATGCGCATTTAACGGGGGCAATCGGAAGGCTTTACTTTAATCAATTACATTGATTTGTTTACCAGTAAGTTAGCAAAGACGAATCTTTGGATACCACTCTTTAAATACGATGCTGCTTGCGGTCGGTACTTCGTGGTATCCATCCTCTTCGGAGGAATCATGGCTTTTCTGGTTACCAGAACAAATCTTGCCTGGAAAAATATTTAAGTTCCATCTTTATTTTTCCTGTACTCATGCCACAATGGACTTTGGCTGTTGTATGGCAGCATATGTTCAACAGTAATGCGGTAACAGGAACACAGAACGGTCTCCTGGCAGCGCTTACAGGTATCACCATGCCGCTATGGTGGTGTAAGGGGCTTTTCCCGAGCCTCCTTGTTCTCGGGATGCACTATGCGCCTTTCGCCTATATTCTGATTGGCGGTATTTTCAGAAATATGGATGCCAACCTGGAAGAGGCGGCAACGATTCTCGATACACCCAAGTGGAAAAATCATGACCAGGGATTACGCTTCCCATGGTAGCCGGCAATTTTATCTACCATTCTTTTGGTTTTCGGCTCGCAATGGGATCCTATCGGTTCCGCACTATTTGGGACTGACCACCCTTTCCACGAAGTATGTATCCATGAACTCCAAGTACACGGGAGAAGCTTCCGTGCTTGCCATCATCATGATGCTCTTTGGTGTAGCTATCATGCTGATGAATCAGATTTCTCTTACAAGTAGAAAGAACTACACTACCGTGACGGGAAAGTCCGGACAGATTTCCAAGATTCAGCTCGGAAAGCTGGGGCGTTATATTATTGCCTTCATTTTAGTGATACTGACCTTCTTCACTTCCATTTTCCCCGATCTTAAGCTTTGCGGTGGAAACCTTCCTGCCGAACCCGCGAGACTATTCTTCCTCTATAGGAGACCTCTCCAACCTCACGACAAAATGGTGGATTACGGCGGAGAATATTACGGAAAAACTGGCATGTACGGGCAGATGGGAATCCTGTACAACAACACCATCAGGACGGCCTTCTTTGGAACGCTTTTAGTATCCTTTGCCTGCGCCATCCTCGCAGGAACCATCGGAACGTTGATTGGTTATGCCGTTTCCAAAAACAGACGCTCCAAATGGGCGAACTATGTGAACGCCGTTGCCTTTCTTCCTACCTTATGCCCTCTATTGCAGTGGGAGTAGCGTATTTTATCCTTTTTTCCAACAAATACATTAACCTCTTTAATACTATTGGTTGATTATTGTAGGAACGATTAAATACATTCCTTTTGCTTCAAGGCGGCACTGAATTCTATGTGCAGCTTTCGGGAGAGATTGAAGAATCGGCAATCATTTTGAACATTCCCTGGATACAGAGAATGACAAGAATCATCATTCCGATTCAGAAGTCTTCCATTATCAGCGGATATTTGCTTCCCTTTATGACCTGCTTAAGAGAATTGTCTCTCTTTATGCTGCTTTGCGTACAGGGATTCATCTTTATCGACGACCTTTGGATTATTTTGATGAAATGGGACTTTATGCATTCTCCAGCGGAATCAATCTGATTCTGATTGTTACGATTTTGATTTGTAATTCGATTGTGAACAAGGTGACCGGAGCAAGCTTGGATAAGGTATAGGAGGTTAGTATGCCGAAGATTCAATTAGAACATGTTACAAAAACGCTGGAATAAATTTTTACGCTACAGAGGATGTCTCTCTGGAGATTGAAGACAATGCATTTATCACCCTTCTCGGACCTTCCGGTTGCGGTAAAACAACTATCCTTCGTATGATTGCAGGGTTGGAAACACCAACCAGCGGAAAAATCACGATAGGGGACCAGGTCGTGTTTGACAGTGAGCAGGGCATCAATATTCCGCCAACAAGCGCCGTGTAGATTCCTTTTTCCAGAACTATGCCCTTTTGGCCGAGAACATGACGGTACAGGAAAATATTTCCTTCGGCCTTCAAAAATGTGAAGGATGTCCTTCCCTAAAAGTGGATTTTTGAGACAAAGGTAGTTGCGGATTTAGGACGCTGCCTGGAAAAACCGGCGGAAGTAAAGCGTCTTACGGAGGAATGCAAGGACAGAAACGGAAAAATTGATGAAAAGCGTTGTCTGATTAAGCTGATTGACTTTTTTACGATTTCCATGCCGACAGCGAAAAAGCTTTATGCTTATCACCTGGAGGAGGAAAGGATGTCCGGGAAGAGCTGGCTGCTTTAAAAGAAGAAGGCGGAGGAAGCGAGAATCGCTGAAGGGCTGAATGAAATTCCAGTATGTGAAAAATGGCGAAGTGGTGAAAGAAGAGAAAGCTGGCGGAAGAAATGGATTTGGCACTTCGCAGGTTTCCCGAATCGTAAAAATCGGAATGTTCATGGACCGTTATCCGTGCAGAGCTTTCCGGAGGACAGCAGCAAAGAGTGGCGATTGCCCGTACCCTGCTCCGAAGCCCAGAGTACTTTTTATGGATGAGCCTCTTTCCAACCTCGATGCCAAAACTAAGGCTTGAAAATGCGCTATGAGTTGCAAAAGATTGCATGTAGAGACAGGCTCAACCTTTGTTTATGTCACCCATGACCAGATGGAAGCCATGACCCTTGCCACCAAGATATGTTTACTGAATAATGGCGTTTTACAACAGTACGCTGTTCCGCTTACCGTGTATAGCGAGCCGGAAAATACCTTTGTTGCCGACTTTCGTGGGAAACCCGTCCATCAATTTTATCGAGGCGAAGGCACAGAAGGAAGACGGAACGATTGCCTTACAGCTCTTAGGGAAAGAAGCGGTATTCACTCGGAGAAAGAGCTGAAGCTTGCCGAATGGTTTTCAGAAAGAGACAGGAAGAAAGAAGAGAGAGAAAAAGGAGAAGAAGCGTTCGAAGAGAAGGGCTGTGAAAAAGGAAAACAAAGATGAAATCTTCCGCTATCCGATTTCCTACGTGAACGGAGAGGAGGAGAATTCCACCCGAAACGATGACAAACGAAGACCTTTACTCGCTGTAAGACCGGAGTTTATCGATATTAAATCCGGAGAAGGAATCGAGGAGAAATCTACGCGTAATGCCTACCGGAATGGAAACCACCGTGAAAGGTGCGTGTAGGAGAGTATCTATTTAACCGGAATGGTTTTTCGAAGCGACCTTTTTCTCCATCGGGGAAAAGCTGAAGCTCAGCTTTAGGGAATGAAGCTGATGCTTTTTGACAGAAAGAGCGGAGAGAGAATGCAACGGAAGTCTTCGTTTTTCCTAAAAAGAAATATGCTATAATGGTACATATTCAGCTGATGAAGGAGCGGTACCGCAGATGTTTTCTTTTTAGAAAAGAGAAAGGAACGAGATATCGAACGCCACGCGAGCGATACTCGTTAAGAACAAGAGGGTCTCAGGCTTTCGCCTGCGCCACTTGTTAAGAATAAGGAAGAGAAGCGGAAGGATATTCTGCTTCTCTTTGTGCATCTCTATTTTCGCTCTCCTGCTCAGCTCTTGCGGAAGAAGAACGGAGGTAGAGATACTGAAGGCGCCGGCAGAGGATAAGAGACTGCTTATCTATACCTCCCATAGGAAGAGCTGGAAGCCGATTGTGAAAGAGTTTGAAGAGCGAACGGGAATCTGGGTGGGAGTGGTTTCCGGAGGAACGAATCTCTTCGGAAGAGATTGCCGAGAAGAAGGGCGAAGTGGACGCGGACCTCTTTTTGGAGGCGGCGTGGAAAGTCTGAACGCTTTTTTTCGGATTATTTATTCCTTACGAGGCAAAGGGAATAGAAGAGGTTGATCCTCAATTCAGGAGTGCGACCGATGTTTGGACGCCTTTTTCAGCCTTGCCCGTCGTGTTGATTTATAATGAAAAAAATTACTTTCGCCGGAAGAGTAAGTTCCTGGGAAAGACGTACTGGCCCCGAAGTATAAAGGAAAAATTGCGATGGCAAACCCGCTTATTCCGCATCCGCCTTTACGGGGCTTTTTGAGCTTCGAAAAGCCGTGCAGGGAAGAAACGGATTCTACGGAAGATTCTGACGGAGATATGGAAATTCTTCCGCGCATTGCGAAAACAACTGGACGGAAAAAGAATATACGGATTCCGGGAGGTACCGGAAGCGGTTGCAGACAGCTCTAGACTTTGTCGGCATTACTTTTTGGAAGAAACTGCTTTTAAAGCTATATGGCAAAGGGAAAATATCGGCATTGTTTATCCGAAAGAGGAACCACTGTGGTGCCGGATGCGGTGCGATATTAAAGGGAGCGAAAACACTTGAAAATGCGCAAAAATTTTTGGATTTCAGTATTCGAAAGATTGCCAGGATATCTTACAGAAGCGTTTCCATAGAAGAGCTGTACTAAACGAGCATGGCGGGGGAGGGAGCCTTCCTCCTTGAGATAAAAAGACTTTCTTATGATGTTTCTAAAAATCAGTGCGGAGCGGAAATAGGGTTCTTACGGACTGGAGCTTTTACATGGGACTTATGAAGAAGAGGAAAAAGCATCATGAAAGGAATCGCTTCTTTTCCGCAGGTATTTTCAAAAATTCTTTTCGAAAACGTCTTTTCAGGGCGTTTCTTTTGTGCTCTCTTATTCCTCTGCTTTTAAGTCTTCTGACTATGTTTTCCGCCTTTCGGGAAGCAGAAAGGAGCAGGTCGATAAGGAGGAAGGAGTCCCTCAAACTGATTCGGGAGAGTATTATCGAGGAGGGAGACAGCATTACCCTGGCATTGCAGGAACTTTCCGACTCGGTAGAGCTGAAAAGGGCTTTATCGGAGGAACGCAAGGAAAAGAGCGAAGTAAATCGGCTTCTTTTCTTTGACGGAGGGGCTTCGTGATACGGTCCGTTTTGACATTTACGATAAAGAAGGAACTTACGCTATTCTCACTGCGCCGTATCTTGAGAGCTGCAGTCTTCCGACGAATTGGGGATATTGCAACGTGCGACACGTGCGGACAGTCCGGTGTAGAAAGCTCGGAGGGGAGTGATTTCCCGTTCTCGTCTTTTTCAGATTGCGGTGAATTAAAGGACAGCGAGAAGGCGGTGACAAAGAGATATCGGGTTATGTCTTAGCAAGCCTTGAGGAAGAAGCGTTTTCGTAAGCTTTTGTCCGGAAAATACGGTGTGCAGAACGGGATTTTACTGCTTAGCTCCTATTGGAGACCGGTTTATAGTGAAAATATTTTACTTCCCACAGAACTGTTTTCTACATTAAGGGAAGAGTTTTTAAGGGGAAATCCGTTGGAGGATCCACAGGGAGAGTTTATTTATACGGTGGCACCAATAGAAGATATGGGGCTTTATCTTATTCTCAGACAGGAAAAACCCATCAGTAAGAACATGGATTTTCTGATGCTCTTGCTTCTCTTCTTGTCCATTCTTTTCGGCGCAGCCCTGTCTTTCCTTATGGGTTTTATGATGAGCAGAAGACTTTTTACACCTATTGAAAGACTCAGAAGCGCAATGCGGGAAGTAACGCTGGATCATCTGGATGTGCGCCTTAGGGAAAGTGAAGATGAGCTGGGAGAGCTGGCAGGACGTTTTAATCGTATGACAGAGGCTTTGGCGGAAAACAGAAGAGCTCTTCTCCTTAACCAGGAAACCCTGCTGAAGAACCAAAAGGAATTAAATGAAGCACAGATTCGGATGCTGCAGGCTCAGCTAAATCCCCCATTTTCTGGAAACACACTGGACGCGATGAAGTGGATGGGGAAAATTCATCAGATTCCGGAAGTGGCGGAAATGGCACAGATCTTGCAGACATCCTTCGCTTTGCCATTTCCCCCAAAGAATTTGTTTCTTTGGAGATGGAGATAGAAATCTTAAGCGTTATATGGAAATCCAAAAATACGAGGATTCAGTAAAATCGAGTTTCATCTTACTGTTCCGGAGCTTACAGAACGCCTTAGTTCCTCGAATGGTTTACAGCCCATCGTGGAAAAATGCCATTTTGCACGGGATTCTTTTCGGAAGGGAAATTGAACTTTGCGCGGCGGAGCAGGATAATGAGCTCCGGATTTTGGTAAAAGACAACGGAAGGAATCAGGAAAGAGCTGATAGGCCCATATTCGCCGCCCAAAGAAGATCTTGGGCATCATTTGGGAGCTTTACAATGTGGATACTATCTAAAGAAGCACTATGGAGAGCGCTACGGACTGACGATTTTGGACAGAAAAGAGGAAGAGGGAGTTTGTGGAACGATAGTACTGGCGGTTTTACCTTTGCAAAGAGAAAGACTTGAGGGATAAAATGTGGAAAGTTCTGCTTGTAGAAGATGAAAGGCTTAATTCGAAAAGGGATACGCATGACGGTAAATTAGGGCGCTCTTAACTGTATGGTTGTAGGAGAAGCGGAAAATGGAGAAGAGGGACTTAAAGCCGTCTCGGACTTGCATCCGGACTTGATTATTACGGACCTTCGGATGCCCAAAATGGACGGTCTGGAGATGCTGAAAAATTGAGAGAAGAGGAATGAAGCGGCAGTCATTGTACTGACCGCCTATGACTCAGTTTTCTTACGCACAAAGTGCACTGCGTCTTGGCGTTGTGGATTATCTTTTGAAGCCTTTTCATGACGGAGAACTGGAGGAGGCCATTCTTCGGATAAAGAAGAAAGAGGGGGCAGAAGGAGAAACCTCTTGCATTTTCAGAATTAAAAACTGGAAGGAATGAGCCGCTATATTTCGGAAGCGGCAGAGTACATTTCGCTCCATTCGGGAAACCCGGACCTTACGGTAGGGGAAATTGCCGAAAGCTTGGGCATCAGCGAGGGGCATCTCAGCCATACTTTTAAGAGAAACAGGGACAAACCATCTTAAGTTATATTACTCGGGTGCAGGATACAGAAGGCTACTCTTGCCCTAAAGAGTGGAAAGTATAAGGTCTATGAGGTTGCGGAAATGGCGGATATCGAGATATTACCTACTTTTTCGACGACCTTTAAGAAGCTGGTGGGAAAGAGTCCCTCGGAATACCAAAAAGTACGGCCGGAAAATAATGCATAAAATTTTTTCTTCATAGATTGTAAATGGCGCTGTTTTTGATACAATAGGACATTGCTGCCATTGCAGCAAAAAAACAGAGAAGGGGTTTTTATGAGTTGGAAAAACGCTGATTGATTTAAGGGAATTACCAAATCTTTTTGATGGAGAGTTGATTTTGGATGATCTCAACCTTTCCATAAGAGAGAACAGTTTTGTGACTTTGCTCGGACCTTCCGGGCTGCGGAAAGACCACTACGCTTCGTATTATCGGAGGCTTCGTACAGCCTGATAAAGGGCAGGTATTTTTGAGGGAAAGAACATTACCAATTTGCCCTGGCGAACAAACGGCAGTTAAATACGGTATTTCAGAAATATGCCTTATTTCCTCATATGAATATTGCGGACAATATTGCCTTCGGACTCAGAATACGAAAAATCGGAGGAATATATTCAGGATAAGATTCAATATGCCTTGAAGCTGTGAACTTACAAGGCTATGAGAATCGTTCCGTGACTTCGCTTTCCGGCGGGCAGCAGCAAAGAATTGCCATAGCAAGAGCGATCGTGAATGAGCCCAGAGTTCTACTGGACGAACCCTTGGGGCTTTTGGACTTAAAAGCTTAGGCAGGAGATGCAATACGAACTGATTCGCTTGAAAAATGAATTAGGGAATTACCTTTATCTATGTCACTCATGATCAGGAAGAGGCATTGACTATGTCCGATTATGTGGTGGTGATGAATCAGGGTTATATCCAGCAGGCCGGATCCCCGAGCAGATTTACAATGAGCCGGAAAAATGCCTTTTGTGGCGGATTTTATCGGCGATTCCAATATCGTACCGGGCATTATGTTAGAAGACCGACTGGTGCAAATTTTTGGTGCAAATTTCCCTTGTATTGATGAGGGCTTTGGCAGAAACAAGCCGGTCGACGTGGTAATCCGACCGGAGGACGTGGAAATTTTGGAGGACGGAGATGATCGTGCGATTCTTAAGGGAACGATGACGCACATCATTTTCAAAGGAGAAATCTACGAGATGGAATGCACCACCGAGGACGGTTTTGAGTGGTTGGTGCACTCCACGGAGATGCATGAGCCGGGAAAGAAGGTGGGACTCTATGTCAGACCTTCCAATATTCAGATTATGAATAAGCCCGAGTCTGAGGACGAGGAGGCTATCGGCGTTGAAGAATAAAGAGAATACCTTACTGGCCACACCTTACCTCATTTGGATGTGTGGTTTTATTGTCATTCCGCTGGCACTGGTGATTTACTATGCCTTTACGACAAAGTCCGGGGCATTTACTTTAGAAAATGTAGGGCAGATTTTTCTTTGGGAAAATTATAAACCCTTAGTTTTAGCGCTGCTTCTTTCTTTTTGCAGTACGTGCTTTGCTTTGTTTTGCCTTTTCCGCTTGCTTTGATTCTGCGCGATAAGAAAATCGGGAAGAGGCTCTTTTTGTGGCATGTTTATTCTTCCTATGTGGATGAATTCCTGCTCCGGATTCTTGCGTGGCAGACCTTACTCGAGAAAAAGGAGTGCTGAATGAATTTTTGCTTTTCCTCCATTTACCGAGGCAAAACCTGATTAACACTCCCCTATGCCATCATTCTCGGTATGGTCATGACTTTCTGCCCTTTATGATTTTACCGATTTACAATACTTAAGTAAAATTGACGACACACCATGTGATGCGCTTATGACCTTGGTGGCAAGCTTCTTTACACACGCTTTGGAAGGTGATCTTTACCGCTTTTCCCGTTCCGGTATTGTTTCCGGGAGTGACCATGGTTTTGTTCCGGCACTCACTACCTTTGCCATTTCGAACATCCTCGGAGGCGGAAAGATTTACCTGATCGGAAAATGTCATCGAGCAGGAATTTACGACGAATTCCAACTGGAATGTAGGCTCGGACTTTCCATGATTCTCATGCTCTTTATCATTCTTTTCCATGGCGGTCCTTTTCCCGCTATGACAATGGAGAGGGGGCGATGTTCTGATGGGAAAAAAAGAGAAAAAGAAATGGCTGGAAAAACGGCTATTCTCGGCTTTGTGGTGCTTTTTTCTTTATGCGCCCATATTTTATGCTGGAGTGCTTTCCTTTAATGCGGGACGAAGCAGGGCTCATTTTTCAGCTTCAGTCTCCGTGGTATGCGGAATGTTTCAGGATGAGACGATCTTGCAAGCCTTAAAGAATACGCTGATTATTGCGTTTTTGTCTGCTTTTATTGCAACAGTGCTGGGAACCATGGCGGCGATTGCGATTCGGAAAAATGAAGAAGTTGCCGAGAAATTTGATTATCGGGGTGACGAGATGTCTCCGATGCTGAATGCGGACATCGTGACCGGTATTTCTTTAATGCTGATGTTTATTGCTTTTCGCTTTACCTTGGGATTTAACACGATACTCATTTCCCATATTACCTTTAACCTGCCTATGTCCTTTTGTCGGTGCTTCGAAAGATCAGGCAGAGCTCACGGGTGAGCTATGAGGCGGCTCTTGACCTCGGGGCGAGCCCGCTTTATGCCTTTTTACAGGTGGTGCTTCCGGATATTATGCTGGGAGTTTTATCCAGTTTTTACTGGCCTTTACCATGAGCCTCGATGACTTTATCATTACGCACTTTACCAGAGGTGCGGGTATCGATACCATTTCCACCCCTTGTGTATTCCGAGGGCAAGAAAGGAATCAAGCCGACGATGTATGCCCTGTCTACCCTGATTTTTGTGGACGGTTTTTGTGGTTTTACTTTGTGCGAACTTTTGCGCCAGGGTTTTTGAACGGAAGAAGGGACGTGCAAAAAGCATAGCTTATAGTATAAAAATAGAATCAGGAAAAGGAATATCATAAAAAGTCATGAAACATACAAAAGGATACGACCGTCGCGGACGCTCGTCGAAAGATTGCTATAGTTCTTTCGCTGCTTGTATCTTGTCTTATATCCGTTTTTTCACTGCTTGTGGAAGAGCTAAAGGATGTGACAGATACTGCGGAGCAGGGAGCAGGCGGATGCACAGGGCGACAATGTCGTTATGAGTGTACAATGCGGGAGAGTATATTGACCCTGAGTGCACGAAGCTTTTCGAGGAGGAAACGGAATCAGTAATTTATGATACCTTTGAAACCAACGAGGAGATGTATCCGGTGATTCAGGCAGGAGGGGTGGTTTATGATGCGGTTTGTCCTTCCGACTATATGATAGAAAAATGATGCAGAATCATCTCTTGCAGGAGGTCGATTTAACAATGTCCCGAACATTAAGGAAATCGGGAAGGACTACATGAAGATGTGTGAGCAGTTCGACCCGGGAACAAATATGTTGTGCCCTACACTACGGGGACGGTAGGGATTCTTTATAACAAGAAAAATGCTGGACGATCTCGGTGCCCTACCCGACCAAGTGGGCGGATTTATAGAATCGAAGTTAAAGGAGATTCTCATGCAGGATTCTGTGCAGGATGCCTTTTATGGTGGCTCTGAAAAAGAGGGCATTCCATGAATACCGTGAGTGATGCGGAGCTGGATGAAGCCTTACAAGACTTGATCAAACAGAAAGCCCCTGGTGCAGGCCTATGTAGTGGATCAGGTAGAGATAAGATGATTGGAGAAGAGGCTGCGGTCGGTGTCATCTATTCAGGAAATTCTCTATGTGCAGGAGAACTGGAGGGAACCGATGTTGAAATTGACTATGCCATTCCGGAGGAAGGAACGAATGTCTGGTTTGACGGCTGGGTGATTCCTTGGAATGCAAAACATAAGGAAAAATGCGAGAAGTGGATGGATTTCCTTTGTCGTCCGGACATTGCCGCAAAGAACTTCGAGTACATTACTTATCCTACGCCAAACGTGGGTGCCCTTGCTCTTTTGGATAAGAGCTATACGGAAAATAAAAGCCGTTTTTCCCGGATATGAAAGAGGTCCTGAAAAAGGGAGAGGTCTATACTTCTTGAGAGGAAAAATGAGGCCAAGTACAATAATCGCTGGAAGATATTGAAGGCATCGTGAGAGTGGCTGAAAAATATCATCGGAGAAAAATAAAAATATCATCGGATAGAATACCGCTTGTCAATTCCTGCTTTTCTACTGTACTATCAGCTTTTGAAAATTGAATCGGTTAATTAGAAGACCGCTGTTTTGATGTATGTCGATGGGAGCTCCGAGAGTCTGTCCTTTCGAGTTCCATCGAAACAGCAGTTTTTGTGCTGTTTTAAACGATACCCGTAAACGAACAGATGGACAAAAAGAAAGGAAAAAGAGATGGAAAAAGAAATTTGAAAACATTTACCCTGATTGAAGATTACATTTAATGGTGCGTTCTATGAGTGCTAAAGCGTGCGGGCGTTGACAGCGTAGAGAAACTGAAGATGCTTTCGGAAGAAGATTTAGCGAATGTACGAAATCTCGGAAGGAGAAATATTGTGGATATTCAAAGAAAACTGGCAGAAAGAGAAGAGAAAAATGCGAACGAGGGAAATTCCGTTCAAAATGCCGATGAAAAATGTTAAAATAAAAACAATTTACGAAAAATTATCTTTTCTTCTTAGCGAGGGACCACTCGAGAGCGTGTCGGTTCTCGTTGAGGAGGAAAAGCAGGAGAGATGAGATGAAAATTAGACACAAAACCGCTGCAGATTTTTGCTTTACTACTTTTGCCTTGTTCCGATAGCTTGTAAGAGGTGGAAAAGGAGGACACAAGAGCGGAAACGGAGGGCGAGGGCAAAACCAAGAAAAAAGGACAAAAGGAAGAACAAAGGGGAGAGAAGGAAGAGAAGGCGGAAGAGGCTGTGCTTCGAGGTCTGCCTCATATTCTTTTTGAAGTGGAGGGAGAGACGCACAGTGATTCGGACTACCACTATTTATATCAAATTGAAAGCACAAAACTAAAAATTGAAGGAAGGAAAAGCATTCAAGGCGCTTGACAAGGCCTTTGCGGAATACAACAAAGAGGTAGAGGAACTTTATCAAAAAGAACGTGCGGAATTGGAAAATAGCAGTAACTCTTCCGAGGAAGCCAAGAAGAATGTGCTCAGTTCCTCGAGGGAATACGCCGGAAAATTAAGACGAATTGCGAACTTATTCGGGCAGACAAGGCAATTGTCAGCGTTCTCCTTTCAAGTCAACCGATTATACCGGAAGCGGAATGGAATATAGCCGAAGTGCTGTGAATTTTTGATACAAAAGTGGAAAAGACTCAGCTTTTTCCGACGTAGTAAAGGATACAGACAACTTTTTCATGCTGGCGGAAAAAGAGCCAAAGAGTCAGTGGGAACGGACACCGAATTTCCCGCCGGAGCTTCTTGATAAGATTAAGGAAAAAGGCAGTGAGCTTACGTGGACGGTCAATCAGGAAGGTGTTTCCGTTTATCTCGATATTTATGAATACGGAAAGTCTCGTAGGGAGCCGGCAGTCCTTACTGTATATTTTGAGGAAGCAAGGGATGTATTTGAAGAAAGATATACGAAGACGGAAGAGGACTATGTCATCCCTCTTATCAGTGACATGCATCTGGATTTGGATATAGACGGAGACGGCAAGAGGGAAGCGGTTTACCTTAAGAAGAAAAGTGAAGATGCAAACAGTGCGTATCTGGATTTTTCCGCTGTTGCAAGCGGCAGAAAGCGAAGCTCTGGAGGCTTTGACGGGAGAGCCTATATTGTTAAGAAGTCCGGGAAATACTATATGTACGTATTTGTGAGTGCAGAGGACGACATAACCCTTCTTTATCGATTGGACCTTTCTACGATGGAAAAAAAGGAAGGAGAATATTGGGCAACGGACCTTTCGACCAAATGCTATACCTGGAGAAATGAGGGAAATATTGAAACGCACCGCTATGAAGAGGAGAATTTCAGTGATGCGGCGGGCTTTGCGGATCAGGAGAAATGATGTTTTAAGTACCAATTCGGTAGAAATTGATTGGGTGCTGGATAAGGAGGCTTATCCAAGACCTGACGGAAACAGATACAGAGTCACCAGTAACCATGTTCTGAGAACCCTTAAGGATATTCCCGCCCCGGAAGTGGATGCTACAGGAAATGTGGTAAAAGAAAAGTGTTATTCTGCAAATTCCTACCTTCTGTTTCTGTATAGCGACAACGAAAGCTTTTGTCGACATGCGGATTATTGAAGAAAAATATGTGGATAAAGAAAAACTGGGAGGAGACAGCAGTTACTTAAGTTAAATGATTCCAGTCAATTCGATTATAACGGTCCGCTTTACAGGATTCGAATGGAACGGGACACGGAGAGTGGATAACGAAAGTAAACGGAGTAGAGCGGAGGAACTCTTTGAAGGCATGGCTTATGCAGGCTAGACAGTGGAAAGAAGGATTTTCAGGAAAAAGCGGAAGAAAAGTAAGGGAGAGCTGTAAAAAGCTATTAACAGGCATAAATTTTGCTAGAATATAAAGCAACAGAAACAGCAAGTACTCCAGTGTCAAAGGGGAATATCATGCACTCAAAATATGTAGCTATATAGGTTCTTATTCTTACACGGGTTCGGCAAAGGGAATTACCATCTGTGATGTGGATATGGAGAAGGAAAGTTGACGAAGCGGACGGAAGTTGAAGTAAACAACTTCCTCCTATATGGTGGCATCCAGAGATGAAAAACACTCTATTCCATAGCGGACGAAGGTGTTAGTGCCTTCCGCATCATGGGAAACGGAGGATTAAGCAAATTAAACACAAAAAACATTCGCGGAGATGAGAGGATGTCATCTTTCTATGATAAGAGCGGAAGTATCTCATGGTCTCCGGTTATCATGATGGAAAAAGCCACTACTCTCTTTGAATCCGGACGGTTCGGTGGGAGATATATTGACAGGTGTATATGATCAGGGAATCGGTTCCGTTGCGGAGCGAACTTTCCGCCCCCATGTTTCCTGTGCAAGAATGACCGATGACCAGAAGTACATTTTGATTGCGGACCTGGGAATAGATCAGGTTAAGGTATTTCGTTTTGACAAGGCGGACGGCAGGATGCGCCAGATTGATACCCTCCGTTGTGAGTGCAATCCGGTCCGAGACATTTCCGTTTTTAGGCCCGGATAGAAGGTATCTGTACTTCTTTATGAATTAAAAATGTAATCGATGTCTATGCATTTCATGAAGAAGAGGATGGAGATGAGGTTTCCTTTTCGAGAAGATTCAGACGATTTCCACCTTCAATGAGGACAGAGACCTCTGATTGCTGCTTGTCAAATGCGTTTTTCACCGGATACCGAAGCCTCGCACCTCTTTGTTTCAATGCGAGGATTAATACGATTTCACTACTGGAAGAGATTTTAAGACGGGACTTTTGACCATGAAGGGAAGCTTTGCCGATTGTGGAGAGTATCCGAGAGGATTTCTGTATCTTCCCGGATGAAAAGCATATTGCGGTGGCAAACAATGAGAGCGGAACCACCTTCACTGAATGTGGATTATGAGCACGGCCTTCTTTCCATGCAGGCGCAAAGGGAACTGGCGATAGACGAGCCAGGTGTATTTTGCATGGTAAAGTCGTGCGGGCTAGAAGACGATTCACGGATTGCAGACGGATTAACGGTGGATGGGAGAGTAAAATTTTAAGGAGTAGAATGGGCGGGACGGTTTTGGAAAAATTTTCCGTATCAGTACCTTTAGGGAGTCTCATGGGAAGCCTTGGGTGTTATTGTAGCAGACGGCTGTCTGCAGGACCCTCTTTCGGAAGAGGATATCCAGCCGTACTTGGAGAGAAGAAGGCCCGAGTAAAAATTTAAAGATGACCAGAGAAAAGAGGAAGACAGGGTGAAATCCTGTCGGTATTTCTAGCGGGACACAACCGGAACACCGATTGCGCTTGGTACGAAACGAAATGACCAGCGATCGAAGGATTATGGAGCGATTGCGGAGAGCTTCAGGCCGGGGCATAGCCGATGACGGTTTTTAGTAAGTACGGTTTTCGGGATTATCGGGAGCGTTCTTCAGGAAGAGAAACTCTCAGTAGAGTGGCAGCAGAGCTATAGCAAAAAAGCTTTACAGGAGACTTCGTACAGTGGAAGCGGAAGTCAGTGAGCTTGCAGGAATCAGCTTGCTACTCCCGAGGAAGAAGAAGCGGATCGGCGAATTTTATCGCTTCGGGCGGAAGGAGATTCCGCAGGGCGGTGTTGTGACCTGCAAAGTAAACAGGCTTTGCCCGGGAATAGGAGAGCCCGGTATTTGATAAGCTGGATGCCCGTCTGGCTCAGGCGGTGATGTCCATAGGCGCGGTAAAGGCGGTAGAAATCGGAGACGCATTTTGGTGAGCCGTTCTCTCGGTTCGGAAAACAACGATGCTTTTTGCAGAGGAAGATAACGAGCTGAATAAGGACAACGCCTATTTAAAGCTAAGAAAAGAAAGCAATCACAGCGGAGGAATCCTTGGAGGGATGAGTGACGGTGCGGAAATAGTTTTAAAAGCAAGTTTTAAGCCGACTCCATCCATCAGCAAGGCGCAAAAAACGGTGAAGGAAGATGGAGAGCCGATTACGATAGAAATTAAGGGAAGACATGATCCTACGGTTGTGAGAGCGTGCCTGTGTCGTTGTAAGCCATGACAGCAGTTGTGATTCTGGACTGTCTTCTGGAAAATATGAGTTCCAAGTTGGAAAATGTCAAAAAGATTTACGGAAAAGAAGCAATAGAGTAGCGGCGGGGTGGAGAAGAATGGGATTAACAAAGAGTGTTTATGCGGTAGACTCTCATACAGCAGGAGAGTCAACCAGGGTTGTAGTGGAGGAATTCCCTAAGATTCCGGGAAGTCTATGCCGGAAAAAGAAAGAATGGCTGGAGAGTCGGATGGACTACCTTCGGATCTGCACTGATGCTGGAGCCAGGGCACAATGATATGTTCAGCGCCATCCTTACCTCCCCACTACAGAGGAAGCGGATTACGGTATCATTTTTCATGGACGAGGCGGATACCCATAACATGTGCGGACACGCGTCACTATCAGGGCAATGACAGTAGCGGTAGAGACCGGGATGGTGGAAGTCACCGAGCCGATTACAGTGTGCAGGAGGCTCCTGCAGGAATGATTCACGGGGAAGTTTTTGGTCGGAAGGGGATAAAGGCGAAGGCGGTCAGCTTTCAGAATGTTCCTCCTTTCTCTATAAACAGGATCAGGAGGTGGAACTTCCCGAATACAGGAGAATTCGTTTTGATATTTCATTCGGAGGATCTTTCTTCCGCCATTATAAAAAGCCGAGCAGGTGGGGCTTTCCATCGTTCGGAAAAATGCGGAGAAGCTAAAGCACTGGGAATCGCCTGCAGGATATCGTCAATCAAGAGATTCGGTGATGCATCCACCCTTTCTCATATTCATACGGTGGATCTGGTGAGATGGTGGTCTGAAACGGAAACAAAGGGAGCAACATTAAGAATTGCGTGGTTTTCGGGAAAGGACAGGTGGATCGCTCTCCTTGCGGGACAGGGACTTCCGCCAAGATGGCAGCTCTTTTTGCGAGAGGAGGGAGTTAAAGGTCGGAGAGCCGTTTACTACGAGTCTATTCTGAGGACTATTTTTGAAGGAAAAATTCTGGATACCGCGAAGGTGGGAGGATATGATGCAGTTATTCCGCAAATTACCGGATCGGCCTATATCACACATTTAACCATTTGGTGATGGAAAAATGATCCCATAAAGATATGGTTGTACTGGAGTAGATTACAGAACAGAAAAGGATGAAGAATGCGTTGAGAAAAGGAGTGACAATAGAAGTGTGGGGAGAAAATGGTCTGTCTCTTCTTGCTTTGCTGTTCATTCTTTCTTTCTTTTGCCGTGTGGATAGCGGAAATGGGGAGCGTCTGCTGGAGATTTGCTCGCTCTGGGAGAAACAGGCATTTTTCTGCTTTACAGTATTTTTGTTTATTTTGTCAGGAAAACAACATTGCGTATGAAGAAGCGAACTTCTCCCTCTCTTTTCCCCTTCTTCTTACGTCTTATCTACCGTTTTCTTCTTCCCTTTTGTTTTCTACTTTTTCTTTCTGGCATCGATTCTTTGCGCTATTTCCTTTCCGGAAAAATCAATCATTTTTCTTCAAAGATGTGCTTCTTTCCGTTATTCGAAAAAAGACAAGACAGCAGCATTTCTGGCTCTGACCTTTTGTATCATTCAAAATCAGTCGCAGTAATATTGCTTTTGGACTATGATTCTCTTCGTTACGGACTGAAAAGTGCATGGTTTTCATTTTCTCCGGAAGGAAAGATGGAAGCATTTTATCTTTCGTGCAATCTTTCCTCTCATGGCTTAATCAATGCTGTCTATAGTTATCCGAAAAGGATTGGAACTCTTGATTTGCTCCGCTTTCTCCCGCCGAAGTTACGGTTTTTATAACTTTCAAAATCTGGATATACATTGCGATTGCCTTTGTGCTACTTCCTTTTAAGAGACCGAAAAAGACTGAGAGCTTGCTCAGGGATTTTGGCCTTTTCTCTTTTCGTCTGTTGGAAATATGGCAATCATGAAAACCGATAATCTCACTCTTCTTTTCAGCTTTTGAGCCTCTATTTCTATGGGAAGGAGGAAAGACAGTCTTTCGATGCTGATTTTAACCACAGTCTAAAACCCACAGCGGTGGCTATTCAAGTGCTTGCTGCATCAGTTTTCTGGATAGTTTGATTAAGGGAACAATCAATTTCATTTTCTTTTGGAAAGAGGCCGGAAGAGTACTTCCATCCCTTGGCACGAAAAGAGGGATCACGACCTTCTCTTTGTCTCTTCTTTTTGCTTGTCTGATTACCTTTCGCACTTTTGGATTACCGGTCTTCCTTTTCATACCTTTACCGGAGATTTTTCAAAGCCATGGGATTTTTCAGTGAAGTGGCCCGCTTTAATCTGGACGCGCATGTGGATTAGCGGGGACACTTTCTCTGCAAGAGACGCTCCTTTTCTTTTGGGAAAAAGACTCTTTTTCTTCCTGTTTTATCGAGTGGGGAGGACATGGCAGCATGTCGGTATTGCCTGGAGCCGGGTGCCTTTCCGGCCATTCTCTTTTGCTTGCATGCAGAAAGGCGCTGAAAATGATTCTTCGCGTGTTCTCACCGGGAGAAAAGGAGGACGTGAAGGACATGGAAACTTCCCGCTTGTTTTCTGATTAGCTTTTCTCCCTTCTGAGCTTTGTTATGCTCTGGCAGATTGACAGAGTACTGCAGGTTTATGGGAGTGCTTGGCTCTTCGCATTTGGAAGTCCGCTATGGAAAAGGGAAGAAAAGAAAAGAGAAAATGGACGTTTAGCATCCGTTTCTTTGTTGCCTGCGCTTCTTACAACGCTCTTGACGACCTGGGCCGGGGCGGTGAGGCTTTCACACCGATTGATCCGGTAAACTAAGAGCTACTATGATCACTTTTCCGTGGGAAATGGAGAAGCAGGGAGCAGGAGGAGTCTTCCTGTGAAAATGGCGGAAAACCCGAAATCATGGCTCGCCGTTTCGGAAACACCGGATTGCTATAGGATTCCTATGAGTGGGCAGCCTACCGATGTGAGGCTCGGAGAGAGTCCGGGACTCTATGACGATCCTTCTACGCTGCCTGGTTTTTAAAATGGCGAAGACGGTTTACATTTACACAGAAAAGTCTTTCTGGAGGAGGAGGGAGCGCGCGAAAATGCTCATACAAAATAGCAAACACTTGGTATCCTGATGAGACTGGAATTCAATTTTAAACAAGCATAGAAGTCTTCCGGAATACCTCCTTGTGATGAATCAGTCTCGCTTGAATATGCGTGGAGAGGAAGAGCCGTATCCTGTCTCACAAAAGAGGAAGAAGAGGATGCGAAGAGCGTGATGAACTGGATAGACTATGGTCGTGAGTGAAAATCCTTGTGTACGGGGACCGAGGTAGAAGGTCGATGTCCTACCGGCGTGATGAAAATGAGGGGAGTCTTTTAAGGAGGGGATGGCATACAAGCAAAGGATAGCAGAAGAGCAGTGAATGCCCGAGATATAACTTGCAGGATGATTCAAGCAGGAAGAGGAGAAGAATATTCACCTTTCTTTTCTGTCAGCTTTTGATACTGATGAGATTTGCCTTCTATGTGAGATCGACATATTCATATTAATGGGCCTTATACAGTGGATGACCTTTATCTCTTTCTTTTTCCGGGAGCAAGATTTCTTTGCTTTAGTTTCCCTATCAAAATAGCAGTGCGGTTTCGTCCAGTGTGCTGGGCGCTCAGTTATATTGAGATGGTCTTTGTAGGAAATGAGTCCCAACCGTGCTGGTACTTTAATGTGGCGTTGAATGAGCCTTTTAGCATGTTTTCCTGTGCTATTTTCTTGGGTGGTTTCGAAGGAAAAAGAAAATTATTTCTTTCTCTTTGAGGGATTATTTTTCTGTCTGCTCACTTTGCGTATTACCAGATTGCTGAGGCGCTGGGAATACTGGAAACCTTGAGCGCTGGGCTTTTCCCTGATTACGCTCTATTTCCTTTACTTGCAGTTAAATGAAGAAAAGCACTGTCTGAAAGCCTTTGCTTTTTCTCATCTCTTTTTCTTCTTACTAGTCTTTACACACGAAAGATATATTGCTTTACTCCCCACTTTTCTATGTGCCGCTGTTTTTGGGAGGAGGGTGGGAAAGAGACACGGCCATTAAGGCTACTTCAACAGGAGGAAATAATGCAGAAACAGAATATAAAGGAACAGAGCAAGAGAAATCGGACAAGGAGGAAATGAGCAGGAAAGAAAAGAAAAAGAAAGGGGAAAAATATCGTTTTTACTTCGTGCATTCTTTTTCTTCTTCCTCTTGCTTGACATCTTTTTATGCTATCCGTAAGTTTTGCCATTGGCTCTTTCGAAATCCTAAGGGGACGAGGAGGCACGGAAGTTACAGGAAAAGCTTTTAAACTACCGATGCCCTCAAAATGCCTTCATGAAGTCTGCTATATCTTCGGCTTCAGAAAGAGCTGGAATATCTAAATAGATCTCTGGGAAAATGTGAGCAGGAAATATTCAGCTGGTATATGCTTCATCAGCGTACTGGGGATTACGGTGTTTTTATGCTTGATTTTGCGCTGATCCGTATTTTTAAGACGGAGAAAAGCATAGGGAACAATAGCAGTGAGCACTGGACAGTAATACAGAACAACACGATAGAGAACAAAAAGTAGTGCAGGGAGAAAGAGCAGAAGCGTGTGAAGCTCGCTCGTCTTCTGCAATTTTATCGGAAACAATATTCTCTTTTTGCTTTTTATTGCGCTATGTATTGGGTCTTCTTCCGTGACGATTCGCGTGGAAATGCGCTAGGTTTATGTGAGCTTTGCGGCTTCACTCGCTATTTCTCATGTTTGCTAGGGGTGAGCAGACTGCCCCTCGGTACGCTTTTTCTGCCTGGCATTTTGTTGTCTGCGCCTTCCGGTGAGAGCGCTACTATCGTTCCTATTTTCCGTGAGTTTATTTCTGGGAGGATCAGGATCGCATGAATTCCTTGCGAGGAGACGATGAAAAAGGTATGGTAGAGAGGGCGTTCTCAGGAAGCAGGTTTTATATTTTTGGAAAATAAATACAAGATGAGTAAGTTCTACGGAGATACCTTCTTTCGGGTGTTTGATGCGGACTTCAGTGGACATGGCACGAAGATTCATTTTATACAGGATCTGACAAGGCTTCTAGAATTCGAACCAGGAAAACAGATCTGGTTCTCAGTGCAGGAACAAAGAGCTTACAGGGATATTACGGGGAGGTTTTCATGAGTAAAGAAAAGTTCCGCACCTCGTTTTCTTCTCTTCGTGTCTATCCTTTTGCACAGTGTTTCTGGCTTTTTATGCCTGCTCCACTGAGCGCGGATATCGTCTATTCGACTATATCCATGACGAATCCCTGTTGGGAGAGCCTTTTCTTTCCGTGATTTACTGACGAGGATATCTTGACGGAGAATACCCGTGAGCTTCCTTTTTCGAAATCAATATCGCTTTTTCCATTATTCCATTACTTTTTGACCGGTTTCTTGGGCTTTTCGGTCTGTTTCTTACAGTATTCGCTCCTTCTCTTTTATGGCGAAAGCGAAGAATAGGCGGTTTTTCAGTGTTGCGATTTTGCTCATTTTCTACAGCTTAAATAAGTGGGAAATGCTCTTGAACAGCTCAGGATATGCGCATTTTCTTTCTTTTGCACTTTTATCTCTTCTTCTATCTTCTTTCTGAAAGAGAGTCGGAAAAGGCAGTTCCCTTTTGTCGCTCTTCGTTTTCCCTTCCTCTTCCTTCTTACAGGAGGGCCTTATGCTATCGCAGGGTTTATGTGCGACCATTCTCTCTTTTCTTTTTGTTCTTAGCCGGTAAAATCCGGGACGAGGAGCCTTATTTTTACTTCTTTCGAGCTTTGTTGCGACCTTCTCTATATTTCTCAGTAATCATTACGCAGTCTATGAGATACGCAGGGCGAAAACATTTCTCTGAAGGAGTATTGCTCACGAAAATGACCTTTTATTGCTGAAGTTTTTGGCTTCGGCTTCTCTCCCTGCTTTTCCGGAGAGATCTGGAGGAATGGCTGTCTAGTGGGGCAGTACAGGAAAACAACTCTTTCTCTTGAGGGGCTTGATTCTTCTCTTTTTCCTCCTCATGGCGCTTTTCTTCTTGAAGGATTTGTGGAGAAAAGGATCCGAGCGATGTCTGTATTCCGGGAAAGAGAAGGACAAGAAATCTGACAGAGCCTTTTCAGCACTCCTTCTCCTCCACGGTGCTCTAGCTTTGCTCTGGTTTTTCTGTCCAGATACATTTCCTCCGCCGGAATATGCCGTGCAAAGCCGTTATGCGCTCAGTATCAAGTGACTTACTTGGGCTGCTTCTTTATATTTGAAAACTGGCGAGAAGACAGGAAGAAAAAGAGTGGAAAAAGGAATATGGATGAGAAATAGAGGATAAGAAGAAAGGCGAGAAAGTAAAGAAAGATGAGAATGCAGAGGCGTAAAACTTGCGGAGATGTGGATAAGAAAGGTGAACCGCGGAGGGCACTGCTCCGAATCATTTCCATAGATCACTCTACTCTTCTTAGGGCGGCACCCTCCATACCGCGAAAACGGAACTTCTGAAGGCGCCTTATCGCGAGCTCCATTATGAGACGATGCTTCACTCTGTGAGATCGAATAGAGAAATGGACGAGGAAGGCTGGAAAGACTCTATGAATATCGCCATGGAAAGGAAAGAATCCTAAATGCTTTTTCCATCCTTAAGGAGCGAAAACTGAACTGTTTTTATGGGAAAATAGGGAAGAGCTTCCTTATTTTTGCAACAGCGCTTTTCCTTTTTGGAATTGACGATTCCTATCCTATGCTAGAATAAAAAGGTAGGCACTGCGTTCTCATAGTTAAATGGATATAACAAGCGCCTCTCAGCACTAGTTGTGGGTTCGATTCCCGCTGAGAACAGGCAGAAAAAGCGGTACGGATGAATACGGTCGTTACCGCTTTTTGTAGGATAAACTATGCTAAGTTAAAGAAAAGGGCGGTGGATTTTCGAAAGGAAAAATTCATCGAGAATAAACAACTAAAACTGTATTAGAGAAAGAAGAGATAGGGAAATAGTATGTTAGAAGTGAACACAGGCACCGGATTTCACACTCCCGGATCAGAACGGAAACAGGCACTCTCTGTCAGATTACAGAGGAAAGGAGGTTATTTTATATTTTTACCCGAAGGACAACACCCCGGGCTGCACGAAGCAGGCCTGCGGCTTCTGGAGAGATATCACGCAGTTCATAGAGAAAGGGGCTGTGGTTCTCGGAATCAATGAGGACAGCGTGGCATCTCATAAGAAGTTTGAAGAGAAATACGGCCTGCCCTTTACGATTCTTTCCGATCCGGAACTTGTGGCAATTCAGGCCTATGATGTATGGCAGGAGAAAAAGAACTACGGTAAGACCTATATGGGTGTGGTTCGTACCACATATTTGATTGATGAGAGGGAAAGAGTGCCGAGCCTTTGACCAAGGTGAAGGCGGCTGACCAATCCTGAACAGATGCTGGAGAACTTAGCTGATATGCAGAATCATTCTTCTCTCCTGCAAAAAAGATGCAGCATGATGAAAATGGGCCGGCTTACCGGGATTTGCCCGTTTTTCTTTCCGATGCCGAGAAAATCAAGGTGAGTCTGAAAGAAAAATCCTTTTCGGAACTAAAGCGCTTTGGGCCTGTAATGAGAAGATTACCGAGCAAAATATAGAGCGTCTTTCGTCGATGAATTTAAGAGAAAAACTCACACCGGCCCTTCTTTCCTATGACGGAGTTGCCTATCAATATATGGCTCCAACTGTTTTTGAGACAGAGATGCTCAGCTATGTGCAGGAACATCTTCGAATTCTTTCCGGCTTTTACGGTATTGTAAGGCCAATGGACGGGGTTACGCCGTATCGCCTGGAGATGCAGGCAAAGCTCGAGATTGACGGCGCGAAAAATCTCTATGACTACTGGGGGGACAGGCTCTATAAGAAGTCCGCGACAGTAGCGGAATTATCATCAATTTGGCTTCAAAAGAGTATTCAAAATGTATAGAAAAGTATTTGCAGCCGGATGACCGCTATATCAGCTGCAATGAAGAGACAGAGGAAAGCTTGTTCAAAAGGAGTGTACTGTAGATGGCACGCGAGAGATGGTGCGTTTCATGGCGGAGAACCGAGTGGAAGAGCCGGAGGGCATCAAGCATTTCTCCGTCATGGAATACCGTTTTTCGAGGGCTATCTTCGGAAAAGGAATATATCTTTGTGAGGAAAAAGCCTAAGGATATCGTTTTACAGGTTTGTCTTATAGCGTGTCGTAAGACTACCACTTAGTTTAATGATTTGCCCTCGATTTACCATGGTTTTTAGAATACAGCCGGCGGTAGACTGGCTGACTTCAATAAGCTCTTGTACTTCTTTTCTTGTAATTTCTTTCTGCACGGGAAAGGGCTTGTAGGATTGCTCTTCAGCAGATGGAAGCGTAACAGGGGCGCTACGGAAGAGGAATCTAAAAGAATAGATAGACACTATCCTCTTTTACGATTTGCCCTGCATTGGTATTGGGAAGGACGATTTTAAAGGCATTGTGCTACAGATGATGGAGGGCTGCTTCCCTTTTCCCGAGGTAACTGTCCATAATCTTTTTATGCCGGTTCCATAGGCTATGAATTGCAAACGATAGAATACATTGGCAGTTGAGGGTTTCTGCAAACAGAAATTCCCATTTTTATATCATCGAGTTCCAAGCCGGGGAGTAGCCCGCCCAGTGACAAACTCCATATGATTGCTGTAAATGCTGATGAGGGTGTCAGCGTGGATAGAGTAATCCCGATGGACAAGAGAGTTGAAGTGCTTCCCGGACTGCCACTTCCGGATAGTCTCTATTGTCAATACGCAGTAGCTATGAAAGCTTGCATGGACTTGATTATGGAAGTCGATATAGTCATATACATCATGAAGCTGTCGCATAATTGAACCGGAAAAATTCTCTTCGGTCTTTAAAGATATTTTGTGTATTCCCCTCGAAAACGGCAACTTTAATGGAATAGGGGCATTGATCGGATAGCAGCAATCCAAGATTTGTGTAAAGCTTGTCGGTGGACTGTATGTGGAGCGTTTGCATTTGTGCCTGTGCGAAAGGAATCTTACGAGTTTCAAATTCTTGCTTTAGCGCATCGAAACTTAATTCTTGATTTATGGAACGCATCTCTTCAAAACTGTCACCATCGGTTTCTTTAATCATTTGCCGGATGGCTGTATCACTTGCGGGGACGGCAGAATGCCCTTGCCTCACATAGACTCCTTCAGGACGAAGGCCTTTTTTGGATAAATAGTATGGGCGATTGATTCCCCTTTGGATATGAATGGCAATGATTGATTTTCCCTCGTATTCCAGCGCTTCATAATGAATAAACATGGTGATATCCGGTTTAATACTGTCCCGTACCATGTTGGAAATTTGTAGAAGTAGAGGCGTCTATGTCCTCTAATCCCAAGATTTTCCCCGTGATTAAAACACCCACATAAACAGTGCCTCCATTACAGTTGGCAAAAAGCAAGAATTTCTTTTTTTGATATCCTCCTGCACGATTGATTTTAGCGCAACTTTTTCCGTTTCTTGAAAAGTCATTTTCTCACCTTCGAATTTCTTTAGAGTTTCCAACATTCTTGTCCGGTTGCTCCATTTTTATTGACTTCCAAACATTTCAAGAATACAATTCTTTCTAACCATTCTAATTATTCTAACCATTCTAATCATTCTTGTCAATGAAATGAGGAGAACTACTTAAAGCGAGTGTGAGGACAGTATGGGAGTATTTCAAAGTAAGAGAAAAACAGTTGACAAAGGAAGAAAACAGCTATAAAGTAAATGTATCAGATACAAATACATTTAAAATCGGGATATAGTAGTAGTGAAATGAACAGCACAATAAAGAACAGAGTCAGTGTCAGAACTTATCAGAAGGCAGAGTTTCACAGCGGAAAATGTAGAATATATCGCAACGTACCAATTGGAGGACTAAGATGGATGCAAAAATTTTCTGTCAATTCATTCCCTGATTATGATATCCGAGTCGGAAACACCGGTGAATTCCGAGCAGATCGCGAACAGCGTGGGAACCAATGCCAGTTATATTAGGAAGTTAACCACAAGGCTCAGTAAGGTAGGAATCATTGAAGGGCGTAAAGGGAATTAGCGATTTCGTCTGCTAAAAAGCCGGCAAGGGAGATTTCCTTACTGGAAATTTATAAAAGCATTATGGAAGTGAATCAAGTCCATATCTTTGATATTCACCAAAAATCCCAATGATGAATGTATTGTGGGGCGGAATATCAAGCCCACCTTAGAGGGGATGTTCAACAGGATGGAAAAAGAGATGGAAGAAAAACTTGCCGGTATGAGTCTGGAAGATTGTGTGAATGCCATGAGAAAAGAGTTAAAAGAGAAAGAGTAGGGAAAGCAAATGAAAGCAGCGGTTTTAACAAATTATGATAAGAATGGAAGAAAACTGGAGATACAAGAGGTGGAAAAAGCCAAGTCCAAGGGAAAAGGAGTCTTGGTTGGGTTTTTACCGCAGCAGTAAATCCCTGGACAATATGATTATTCGGGGAGAGGTCAAGCTGATTGTACCTTATAGCTTGCCTTTGATTATGGGAAATGAATTTGCAGGACAGGTGGAAGCCGTAGGTTCCGCCGTAAAAGCATTTTGAGGCAGGGGATCGGGTATACGGTAGAATGCCCCTTTCCAAGATCGGTGCCTTTGCGGAATATGCAGCGGTAGAGGAAGGGGCTGGCTCCTATTCCGGATTACCTTTCCTATGATGAGGCGGCAACCGTGCCTTTAACCGCCTTAACCGCTATGCAGGCCTTTGAAATCATGCAGCCTAAGGCCGGAGAATCCGTCTTTATATCCGGCGGAACAGGAAGCCTTGGAGCCATGGCCATTCCATTGCGAAAAAGCCTTGGACTTACCGTCTATACCACCGGTAGTGGAGACAATGCGGAACGAGGTTGAGAAGCTGGGTGTTGACCGCTTTATTGACTACAAAAAGGAAAACTATGCCGATGTCTTAAAGGATGTGGATTATGTATTGGATACTCTTGGAGATCGTGAACTTCCCAATGAATTTAAAGTATTAAAGAAGGGAGGAAGCCTTGTGTCATAAGAGGACTGCCCAACGGAAGATTTGCGAAAAAGAGCAGGTCTGTCCTTCCTAAAAGCAGCTCCTTTTCGGATTTGCCGGAAGGAAGTATGACAAGATGGCGGAGAAAAAGGGACAGAGCTATGATTTCCTTTTTGTCCATGAGGATGGAGCACAACTGGAAAAGATTGAGAACTCTTTTCTTTCGGAGAGGCCCTTGAAACCCTCGGTGGATACGGTATTTTTCATAGAAGAAGTCAATGAAGCCTTAGACAAAAGTAAAGCAGGGAAATCGAAGGAAAACGATTTTTGAAAGTAAATGACAAATAACCTGTACGTTCAAAAAAATCTGCTGTTTTTAGACTGGCAGATTTTTCTTTACCTGTTTTGTTTTTCTACAGCTTTCCGGTGATTCCTCCAACTGAGGCATTAGTTCCTTCTGCTCCTCTGACAGAATTGAGGATGTGTCAGGAATGTTTTCTAACATAAAATGTATTAAGAATGTGATCTAATATAATTGGCAACGACGATCATGTCATGTAAGCATGCATCAAAAAACATGCGATAACTTTCACAGAAATAGTTTTTATAATGAAGCCTGACAGGTTCGTCCGAGTGAATGGAGTGTTGTAGCCGCTGATATGACGGATCCTGCAATCACCGCGGAGCTAAGTCAGCAAGACTCTATTCGTCCGGGTTGGTTTTTATCATCAAGAGGAAGATGATTACGATCGTGTATTCAGAAATGAGGATAGGTATCAGAGGTTTGCAAAAAGAAAAGGAGCCCTATGAACGCTTGCATAAAATGGTTGGATAATCCGGAAATTTTTCGTGTGAATCAATTGGATGCACATAGTGACCATTCATACTATCTGAATTATGCGGATATGGAAAAACCGGAAAACCCTTTGTTCCAGTCACTGAATGGCCAGTGGGACTTTGCATTTAGCAAAAATGCAGCGAGTAGGCCCGGCAACTTTTATGAAGAGGGATTTGATGCTTCCGATTTTGATAAAATCATGGTGCCAGGGCATATCGAACTGGCCGGATATGATCAGATTCGCTATATCAATACCATGTATCCATGGGAAGGCAAAGAGTACCACCGAGGTGCGTATAGCCTGGACAGCACGGGAGCAGAGGAAGGAATGTTTTCGGAAGCGAGCTATAATCCTGTGGGCTCTTATCTGAAACATTTTGATTTAAAACCGACGATGCTTGGAAAAAGAATCCGCATTTGCTTCGAAGGAGTAGAGGAAGCGATGTATTTGTGGATTAATGGGCAGTTTGTGGGTTACGCTGAGGATAGTTTTACACCATCTGAGTTTGATCTTACACCGTATATTCGTGAAAAATAATATCCTTGCCGTACAGGTTCATAAAATGAGTACGGCGGATTTTTTTGGAAGATCAGGACTTCTTCCGTTTCTTTTGGAATCTTTAGAAATGTTACGTTGAAAGCAGTGCCGGATGTCCATATGGAGGATGTGTGGTTTAAGCCTGTATTGAACCCGGACAATGAACATGGAAGTGTAGCGGTGAGTATGAGAGTATCTGCTCGAAAAGCAAGTCACTGTCCATGCGCAGTTTGTGTTGAGAGATAGAGAAGGAATGTGGTTGCGAGAACAGTGTTCCATTACAAGGCTTAAACGGAAACCTCACGGGAGAAATATATACGGATGTTGGCGTGATTAAATCTTGGGATAACCACCACCCCTATTTATATCAAGCAACAATTGCGTTAAAAATGCCGAGAATGGAGAGTTACTGGAGCTTGTACCGTATGATATTGGCTTTAGAAGAGTAGAAATCATGGATAAGGTCATTTATCTAAATGGAAAGCGTCTCGTCATCACAGGGGTTAACCGTCATGAATGGAGCCCAAAGACCGGAAGATGCATCGGAATGGAGGAGATGCATTCCGATATAGCATGTATTTTGAAAAAAATAATATCAATTCCGTACGTACCTGCCATTATCGGATCAAATCCCTGGTATTTTTCTTTGCGATGAAGCCGGAATTTATGTCATGGCAGAGTGCAATCTGGAAAAGCCATGGAAGTTTTCAAAAGCTCGGTGCTATTGAACCGTCTTGCAACGTGCCGGGGTCTATTCCCCAGTGGAAAGAAGCTGTTATGGATCGTGCAAGAACCAGCTTTGAAACTTTTAAAAACCATACTTCGATTTTATTCTGGTCTTTGGGAAATGAGTCCTATACAGGCGATGACATCGAGGCTATGAACGTTTATTTTAAGGATAAGAAGGATGGACGTTTAGTTCATTATGAAAGTTCCTATTATAATAGAGCATACGAAGATACAATTTCAGATATTGAGAGTAGGATGTACGCAAACCCCAAGGATGTAGCGGAATATTTAAGTGATAAACCGAAAAAGCCGTACATTTTATGCGAGTTTATGCACGATATGGGGAACTCAATGGGCGGCCTTGGGGATTACATGAAGCTGATTGATGAATTTGACCTGTATCAAGGCGGATTTGTTGGGACTTCATAGATCAGGCAATCTTGGTAAAAGATCCGGTTACAGGGAAGGATGTTCTCCGTTATGGCGGTGATTTTGAAGATCGACCTGCCGATTATGAATTTTTCTGCAAATGGTATTTTGTTCAGCAGACCGTAGAGAGAAACCGGCAATACAGGAAGTGAGGTATTACTATGAAACTTATACAGATAATGAAAAATTAAAGGGTGGTATATGGCGATTTTACTCTTGGCGTACATGGAGAGGGTTTAGTTACATTTTTCCTATGCCCGGGGTGGGCTGAATCGATAGTGAAGGATGGATATGAATGAGCTATTCCGGTGCCCTAAGCCTACATTTTGGAGGCTTTGACAGATAACGACAGAGAAGTGAAATTTCACATTAAAAGTGGTCATTGGCTGGCAGCGGATATGTTTATTGATTGTCAGGACATTACGGTCATTATGGATGGAGCGGTGCAGAATTGTAGGCACCGGATAACAACAGCTATGGTGGAGATGTATCAGCAAATGAGATTACGGTCAAGTATCTGTATAAGACCATTTCTGTTCCCTCTACGACCGTTATCGTGTCATATACCGTCAATCCGTCCGGAAAAATCAAAGTAGATGTACACTATGATGGAAAGAAGGATCTTCGGAACTTCGGTTTTTGGCATGCGGTTTATTCTGCCCACAGTTGCAGAAAAAGTATATTTTATAAAGGATTGTCAGGAGAGACGTATCCGGATCGAAAAGCGGGTGCGCAACAAGGCGTATTTGAAGTTACCGATCTCAGTTTGACACCCTATATCGTGCCGCAGGAATGTGGTATGAGAATGGATACGGAATGGCTTGAAGTTACACGTCGTACCAGTCAGGATAGAAGCAAAACGGATGGATCTCAGCATACGCTTCGAATCGAAATGGCAGATGCAAAATTCGATTTTTCATGTCTGCCCTATACTGCAAAGTGAAATAGAGAATGCTTTACACCACGAAGAATTACCGCCGGCGAGAAGAACGGTATTGTGCATCTATGGTGCAGTTCGTGGAGTCGGTGGCATGAGACAGTTAGGGGCAGCGATGTTGAAGAGGCTTATCATATCAGCGCAGAAAAAGATATCGACTATTCGTTCTATATTTGTTGATAGGAATGGACATGGTGTGCTATTCCTAACTTCATGGACAGAGGGAGCCCTTTATCATTGCCGCCAGTCTGTTTCCGCATAGGATTCCCAGGAGACAGCACAGAACACTCAGCGCGATATAGATTCCGCTTAGGCTGTATTGCTTGTGCTCCATTAGATGAAATGCTTCCAGTGAGAAGGTAGAGAAGGTAGTGAATCCGCCACATACTCCGGTTTTCCAGAAAAGTACGGTGTTTCCGGAGATATTGTCTCTATTGCTTGCAAATCCTACAATAAAACCGATTAGAATCGCGCCTAAAATATTTGTAAGCAGAGTTAAGAGTGGAAATTCTGATTTAATCGGGATAAGACTGATAGCATATCTTGCCATAGCACCAATCGCACCGCCCATTGCAACAAATAGAAACTCCATAATTAACGTTCCTCCTTGTAAAGTGTATAATAGTGGCATAGAAAAAGAAAGTCCGCAGAATACTGTAAAGCTGCGTCTATTCTACAGTTTCTTTTTATAGATTGTAAAGAACGGCATGCGTAGCCGAGAGAGCAGGGCGGAAATCATTGTCGGAAGGGAGTCATAAATAGGATGTATGAACAAGAAATCAGCGCCTTACAGGAAATCATAGACGAAAGCGCGCATATCGTATTTTTCGGCGGGGCGGGTGTTTCCACGGAAAGTGGAATTCCGGACTTTCAGAGTGAGGATGGGCTCTATCATGAAAAAGTACAGTTATCCGCCGGAACAAATCATCAGCTACAGTTTTTCTTACGAAGCCGGAAGTATTTTTATCGCTTCTATAAAAGAAAAATGCTTTGTCTTGATGCGGAGCCGAATGCGGCACATCGGAAACTCGCGAGCTGGAACAAGCCGGAAAAATTGAAAGCGGTGGTAACACAGAATATTGACGGACTGCATCAGAAGGCGGGAAGTAAGATCGTTTATGAACTGCACGGCAGTATTCACCGGAACTATTGCCTTAGTTGCCACAAGTTTTATCCTGCAAAGTTTATCAAAAGAGTCGGATGGGGTTCCCCATTGTTCCTGCAACGGAGTCATCAAGCCGGATGTGGTGCTATATGAAGAAAGTCTGACAGTAAGACGATAGAGGATGCCGTTACGGCGATTACGAATGCGGATACGCTGATTATTGGCGGGACCTCTCTTGTGGTCTATCCGGCAGCAGGCTTTTATCGATTATTTCCGGGGAAAGCACCTTGTGCTTATCAATAAAGCAGGAGACGGAAGGGCGGTGAGAGCGGAGCTCTCTATTCATGCTCCGATAGGGGAGATTCTGGAAAAATTGTCCTATAAGCCGGAAATCAAAATAGAACAAAGAAAAAGTGCCGCACGCTGTTTACCGTGCGACACTTTTCTCTTTGTTCATAACAGTATCGCTCGCAAAGCGTGCGGTATCTCGTTTAACGAGTGCTATGTGATAAAGCACCGATCCTTTTTATTTTAAGGTGAACTTACTCATCAGGTCATTGAGAATCTGTGCCTGTCCGGAAAGCTCTTCCGAAGCGGCTGCTGACTCTTCCGCAGTTGCGGTGTTACTTTGCACAACAGAGGAAATCTGATCCATTCCGACGCTGATTTGTGTAATTCCTTCAGTTCGGATTCGGAAGCCGCTGCAATATCATAATAATCCGATTAATCGTTGTGGTTCTTTCGGAGACATTCTGAAGGATACGGCGGTTTCATCGGAAATCTTAGCACCCTTTGCAATAGCATCAATTGCTTCGGCAATCAATTCACCAGTATTTTGTGCGGCCTTTTGCGGATTTCTGTGCCAGGTTTCCGACCTCATCCGCGACAACTGCAAAGCCCTTTCCGGCAGCTCCGGCTCTGGCCGCCTCAATAGCGGCATTTAAAGACAGGATATTCGTCTGGAATGCGATATCGTCAATGGTCTTGATAATCTTACTGATTTCATTGGACTTCTCGGTAATATCTTGCATAGCCAAAGACAGTTCATTCATCTTGTCATTACTTTCACTTACGGCAGCGCCGGCATCTTTACTCATAGAGGAGGCTTTTTCCGCCATGAGAGCAGTATCCTTAATCTTATCGGAGATATCATTCATGGTGGCGCTTAACTCTTCAATAGAGGAAGCCTGCTCGGTCGCACCCTGTGACAGAGATTGAGAAGCGCTGCTGACTTGCTCCGCACCGTTATTGACCTGATCTGCGGAAGACGAAATTTCTGAAACGGTATTGGATAAGTCATCGGTAATATCTTTAAGGGAGTTCAGTAAGGGCGGTAGGCACCGTGGTAATAGCCGTGTTCGTCTTCCAAATTCATGGCAGAAGTTACCGTGTGAGAGCTCTGTAAGTTTCTCGGACAGGTCGGTGATAATGGAGCGGATGTGGTCTACTACACTCTTCATAGCCTGCATCAATTCTCCAATTTCATCTTCTCTCTTGTAATTGAACGCAATATCAAAATCACCGTTAGAAAGTTTCTTTCCGGCATCGGATACAAGTTTTAAGGGCTTGAGACTCTTTCGAATAATCACAGTCGTGATGATGCAAAGAACGATAACATGAGCACGCCGAAAAGAACGTCCCATATTGACCATTCTATCCACTTCTCGATCGTAGTCCGCCTCGGTGATGAAAGACGAACCCACCAGAGTCTTCCGTTTAAGTCAATGGGATTATAAAACTCTCTTTTTCTCCACGCCGAGTTCATTTACAATTTTTGCGACTGAAGGCTTTTTCCTGTATCAAATCCGGATTGAATCTGAGACATGGCTTTTTCCGGTAAAATGTCCTTTAATGCCCTACCGTTGAAATTCGGGTTTTCACTGTAGATTACGCCGCCTTCATCCATTACATTGGTAAACATACTCAGGAAGTTTTTCATCTTTCTGGTGGATGGTGCTCAATACGGAAGCGTTCACATCCGTGATGATGGTTCCTTTAAATTCTCCGTTTACAATAATGGGATTGCTAAAGGTCATTTCCGTATATTTTTCACCATTTTTCCTCTTCCGTATAGAGGTTGGTCGCATATTTTGACTTGGATTCTTTTTACAGTCTGATAATAATCCTCATCCGCAATATCTTCATATTGATAGTTCGTAAGGACCATTTCCTTTTTGCTGCTTTGTGTCATATAGGAGAATAGTCACGCACATTGGGGAGAAAGGCGTTCGGCTCCATCAGAACACCCGCTCCGATAACATCGGGGTTTCCTTCCAATAAGGAGTAGATGGAGTTAACGATAAAAACTTCTCCTACATGTTTACTGTATGAGATTTCGGAGTTTACAATCTGGCTTCGAAGGGTCACGGGGCCCATGGGGCAGTAGATTCCGGCTCTGCTCCATCACGCAGTTGCGATCTTCCAGGGATTAACCGGTGCGGCTCCCGGTGTTTCGGGAGGGCACTTAAAATCATTTGAACACCATAGGAGGTTATCCGAAATACTCTCTACATTGGAAACGACAGACTCAAAGCCTGAGCTTGCCGTCTTTGCCTTATCACTTAGATTATCATCAATCTTTTTATCGATGGCGATTTCAAAAGAATGAATCAGATAATATAAAAGTGCAGTTAAAAATAGGAAGGTGATGACACCCAGAAAAAGAGACATTCTGGTACTCAACTTCAGTTTTTTAAAGAAGTCACCCTTCTTCCGACTTCTGGCTTGTTTCATTTTGCTTTCCTCCTTGATAGTGAATCCAAAGTCATAAAAACTGCCGCATGGAACAAAAACGACAGTCCGATTCTCAAACAGGCAAGTCGAGATTATTCTCCGGCAGCCTGTGACGTCATATAGATAATCGGTTAAAAGAAGAAAAAGATAAATCAAATTATCGAGAGAGAAGACAGACTAGGAGCGATAATCGCATAGTTGTAGCGCTTGCAGCTCGAGAAGGGAGCAATATCTCGTTTGGAAATAGGCAAATGAAGTCTTCCATGCTATACTCTCTAAGCGGTTTAGCGAAGTATGGAATGAACAGGCAGAAAAAATCCGGAATGGAATGGAAAATAGAAAAAGATTCTACATGCTCTACAAGGAGATGTAGGGAGAGGTTTTATGGAAAAAGATAGGTTTTAGAGAAAATGGTATTTGTGGCATCCATGTTTTTGGCATGCTTTTCGGAGCAGGGAATTTGATTTTTCCGGTTTCCATGGGACAGAAGGCAGGAATGGAAACGCTCTTGGCAAGCCTGGGATTCTGTATTACGGGAGTGGGGCTACCCCTGCTTTCCATTGTAGCAATGGCGGTAAGCAAGACTTCCAGTATGACCGATATGGCAAGGCTTGTGGGAAAGAGATTTTCCTTCTTCTTTACAACCCTGCTCTACCTTTGTATCGGTCCTCTTTTTGCTATTCCAAGAACGGCCGTCGTACCGTTTCAGGTGGGAATGTAACCCTATTTGCCGAAAAACGCTCATAAAATAATGCTTTTTCCTTTTCAGCTTGCTCTTTTTCGGGATTGTCCTTGTTTTTTATCCTTGAAGCCAGGGAAAGCTGCTTACTTATGTGGGGAAGGTTTTAAACCCTATCTTTCTTCTTTTTTTGAGTGTCTTGCTTTTCACGGCGCTCATTTTTCCGATGGGGAAAATGACAGCCTTTCCCGCTACCGCCGGATATGAGGGAGGGAGTCTCTTAAAAGGCTTATTTGAGGGCTATAACACCATGGACGTGGTGGGAGCTTTTGGCATTCGAAATATTCTGATTCAAACCATCCGTACCCTACAGGGAGAATGCAGTCAGGGGAAGAGAACCGGGCAACGGAACGGATTCCTTTTGTGACGATGCTTTCCGGGAGCAATGGCGGCAGGGATGATGGTAGTGATTTACTTCGCCTTTGAGCCATAGTGAGGTGCACAGAGTCGTGCCGTGTTTTCCGTACAGGAAAACGGAGGATATTTTGCACTCGGTTTTCTACGTATTATTTCAAAAGTTATGGAGGAATATTGCTTGCCGTTATTATTTTTCTCTCTGCTTAAAGACTGCGGTAGGACTGATTACTTCCACGGCAATGGCTTTTTGTGGAAATGTTTTCGAAGAGTCTGCCGCCTACAAGGCTTATGTTTGTCTCTTCACCTTCTTCTCCTTTGCGATATCGAATGTAGGATTAAGTAAAAATCATTTCTTACAGTGTGCCGGCTCTCTTCTTTATTTATCCCATGAGTATGGTCTTGATTGTGCTTTGCCTTTTCGGGCGCTTTTATGATTTTCAATGGCAAGGTCTTTCGATATTGCATTTATTTTACACTTCCGTTTGCGTTTCTGGATTCCTTGAAAATACTCCTGAAGGGAGGACTGAAGGACTTTGCTTTCAGCCATAGCTTGCTGTCCATCTTTGGGCATATTCCTTTGTTTAATAAAGGATTGACTTGGCTGATTCCGTCTCTCTTGGAAGCTTCGCCTTAGGCATATTTTTATGGTATACTGATAAAGTTCGAGAAAAAAGCGGAACAGTCTGATTTTTCAGTGGAGTTTCGCTGTATGGATTTGCAATTTTAACTATGCTTTACATAGAGGAGAAAACAGATGAAAGTGGTTATTTTGGCAGGAGGTCTGGGGACCAGAATCTCTGAAGAATCGCATTTAAAACCGAAGCCTATGATTGAGGTAGGAGAGATGCCTATCCTATGGCACATCATGAAGTACTATTCGTCCTACGGGTTAAATGAATTCATTATTTTTGGCAGGATACAAGCAGTATGTTATTAAAGGAATATTTTTGCCAATTATTTCCTGCATAATGCGGATATTACCTTTGACATGGGAAGAAATACCATGGAAGTACATAACAGTGAGGCGGAGGATTGGAAAGTTACCGTAGTGGATACAGGACTGCATACGATGACCGGCGGTCGTATCAAGCGGGTAGAGAAGTATTTGCATGATGAGCCTTTTATGCTGACTTACGGAGACGGCGTTTTCGGATGTAAACTTGCAGGAACTCTTGGATTTTTCATAAGAAGAAGGGAAGGTGGCAACCATTACCATGGTCAATCTTACCCAGCAGAAGGGGGTTCTCGACGTTGATCAAGATGGGATCATCCATTCTTTTCGGGAGAAGGAAGAAAAAGACGGCGCAGTAATTAATGGCGGTTTTATGGTGCTGGAGCCGGAAATTTTCCGTTATCTTCAGGATGATCGGACGATTTTGGAGACAAAGCACGATGCAGGCACTTGCTTCTGAAGGAAGCTCACCGGCTACTATCACCCGGGCTTTTTGGCAGTGTATGGACACACAGAGGAGAAGAAGCTCCTGGAAGAACTCTGGGCAAGCGGAAAAGCGCCCTGGAAGAGGTGGTAAGATGATCGGGTTTGATGATTTAAAGGAATTTTATAAGGGACGTCGTGTCTTTGTGACGGGGCATAACGGGTTTAAGGGGTCCTGGCTCACCCTTCTTCTGGAAGAACTGGGAGCGGAAGTCTACGGATACAGCCTTCCTGCGAAGGAGGGGAACTTTTTCAATTCTGTACCCGAAGCCCCGATTTACTCCTTTGAAGGGGACGTGCGGAATTATGAGCAGCTTCGTTCTCTGATGGAGTGGGCGCATCCTGAGGTGGTTTTTCACCTGCGGCACAGCCCATTGTTCAGAGTCCTATCTTTTTCCGCGAGAAACCCTATGAAATCAATGTTATGGGGAACAGTGAATCTGCTGGAGTCCATTCGGCATATCCCTTCTGTCCGTTCCGTTTTGAACGTGACAACGGATAAGGTTTATGAGAACAATGACATGGAGCATCATGCCTTTACGGAGGAAGAAAAACTGGACGGCTTCGATCCCTACTCTAATTCCAAGTCCTGTTCGGAGATTCTGACGCACAGCTATCAGAAATCCTTCTTCAATGAAGAAAGAAAGAGAATAAACAGCCGGTTCTTCCACGAATTTCCACGGCGAGAGCCGGTAATGTCATCGGCGGTGGAGATTTCGCAAAAGGATCGGATTGTTCCGGATGCAGTGCGGGCAGTCGTGCGGGGACAGAAAAATCGGTGTAAGAAATCGCTACTCCGTTCGTCCCTATCAACACGTTTTAGAGCCGCTGCTGGTCTATCTGGAGATTGCGGCGAGACAGGCCGGCTTTTGTAAAGGGGCTCTGTAAAGAGAATTCTCCTATGAACAAGGAAAGCGGTTTGAGGGGCTACTACAATGTAGGGGCCCAGTGTAGAGGATGCCATTACTACAGGGAACTTACGGATCTTTTTGTCAAGTTCTGGGGAGAAGGTGCGGCCTGGGAGAATTTGTCTGAAAAAAATGCGCCGCATGAGGCCAGGCTCTTCAGTTGAATACCAATAAAGTGCGGAGAACTTTTCAATGGGAGCCCCGGTACACGGTAAAGACGCAGTAAAAGGGAAACCGTAGCGTGGTATAAGGCATGGTCCGAGGGAAAGATATGCGTAAGTTCAGTGTAGAGACAGATTCAGCATTTTTTTCTGCGAAAGCCATAGATGAGGCGGAAAATATAGTATAGTATTTCTGCGAAAGCCATAGATAAGCGGAAAATGCAGTATAGTATTTCTGCGAAAGTCCTGAGATAGACGGAAAATATAAAGGATATTCGAAGCTGTAAAGGTAGCCGGAAATGACGGCATTTCCAAGAACAGGAGATGAGGAGCGATGGATCTAAAGAAAAAGCAGGAGAAGGGCCTGGGTATCCTTCTGGAGATTGACAGAATCTGTGAAAAAAACATCAAATTTCCTATCGCCTGGATGCAGGAACGCTGCTTGGTGCAATTCGACATAAAGGGTTTATTCCTTGGGATGACGATGTGGATCTCTGTTTTTAAGAGAAGATTGGGAGAAGTTTTTCGAAAGTGGCGCAGGAAGAACTGCCTGCGAACTTTGCACTGCTTTACGGATACATTTCGTGGAGGCAAAGCATTTTATGACTTTGTTCCGAGGTGGTGGATTTAAGTACCGAGAGAAGATCTGAAAAAACGGAAGGAGATTCTTTTTACGAGGGAAAAATTAAATCACCTTTGGGTGGATTGTTTTATCTTGGATGATTTGCCTGCGAAAGCTCTTTGGGCTAAGTTTTATACCTTTCGGCAACAGTTGATTTTCGGCCTTGCTATGGGGCATAGAAGGATGGTGAATTTAAAGAAGTACAAGGCTTGTCCAGATTGTTTGTGAGCGTATTGTCAAAGCTTGGACGGCTCTTTTTCCATGCCTTATCTTTTCTCTCTGCAGGATGCATGGGCACAGGCGGAGGAAAACGCAGGAAGATGAAGGCAAGACGTAAGGCTGTAACAAGCAATCTGGAAAAAGAGGAGAGGTTTCTATACTTTTCCAACTACCAACCGGATTTTTCAGTATTGTATTTCCAGATATTCCTGGGAAAAACCCTTGCTTCGGGCTAAATTTGAGAACTATTCTCTACCGATTCCGAAAGGCTATGACGCCTTGCTTCGTATGCTTTACGGGAGATATGAGATGCTACCGAAGAAAGAGAACAGGGTACCCGCACATGAGGAGATGATTTGAAAAACTGTAGCATTATCGTTTCTGTATATAATGAAGAGGCAAGCCTGGAAAAATTTTTTGAGGCTTGTTCTTCAGTTCTAAGTACATGTCGTGCAGGGAGCAAGAAAGGATTCTGCTTGTGAAAAAAATAGTAGAAAAAATATCATACGGAGATTCTCTTTGTGGATGACGGTTCGACGGACAGAAGTCCCTTGATTTTTGGACAGGTTGGCCTTGGAATATCGGAGCTCGTTAAAGTCATTCATTTCTCCCGAAATTTTGGTCATGAAGCTGCAATGACAGCCGGTCTGGATTATGCAGTGGGGATTTTCTGATTTTTATGGATGCGGATTTTGCAGCATTCTCCGGAGCTTATTCCGGAAATGTTGGCAAAGGTATGAGGAGGGATTTCATGTGGTATCCATGGTGAGGACCAAGAATTCCTCTGCAGGGAATCTTGAAGAATCTAAGTTCTGCAGCCTTTTTATTGGGTATTGAATCATCTGTCTCCTCTTCATTTTTGAGGCAAATGCTTCCGACTTCTTCGGCATCTCTTCCGCCGTGCAGCAGGTTTTTAAAAAGTATTATCAGGGAAAAAGGTGCGGTATTTAGAGGCTATGTGCAGTCGGTAGGGGTTTTCCAAAACAAAGATAGAGTATGAGGCAGGAGTGAGACAGGGCGGAAAGAGTCATTATTCTCTCCGAAAATTATGGGCTTTTTCACTAGCACCCTCTTATCCTTTTTCCAACCTTCCCCTGAAGCTCAGAATTTTCGCTTCGGGATGCAGTATGTTTTTGGGAGATACTCCTTCTGGTTTATACGTTGCTTACGAGAAAGGGAGCTCCGTCCCGGCTATGCCACAATTGTTGTGCTGCTTTGCTTTATGTTTGCGGTTCTGTTTTTGTAGTAGGAATAATAGAGGGAGTACATTGCGCTACTTTTTGAAGAAATAAAGGACAGACCGATTTATGTTGTTTCGAAGACAATGAGTGCCGGAAAACTCCGAATAAGAGCGGAAAGCGGTTCACATATAGAATTCATCAGACTCGGAGTGAAGGATAGGAGGAAAAAGCTTGATTATTACAAAAACCCCATTTTAGAATGTCGTTTTTCGGCGGCGGAACGGATATGGAAGATTATTTCAAGGAGTATGGCGGCGCGGTGCTTTCCACGAGCTTTGATAAGTATTGCTATGTCAATGTCCGTCATTTACCGCCGTTTTTCAGTATAGCACCGAGCTCTCTTATTCCAAGACGGAGCGGGTAAATAGTTTGGATGAAATTCAGCATCCGGCGATTCGTGAAGCGATGCGGATGCTCAATATGCAGGAAATACGTCTGATGTATGAGGCGGATTTGCCTGCGCGCTCAGGACTTAGGGACGAGCTCTTCTTTTCGCTGTGGGAATGCTGCAGCCTTTCATGCTCTTAAAGGAAAATATGTCGACAAGAAGACCCTGGCGGATCAGGCGATTTATCTGGGCGAGTCCTTTGCAACGAGGCGGGAGGCTGGCAGGATCAGATTGCGGCATCTTACGGCGGATTGAATCGAATCGATTTTCTCTGCCGAAGGCTACCAGGTGAGTCCGGTTCTGATTTCTCCGGAACGAAAGAAGAAACTCAATGAGAATCTGATGCTCTTCTTTACCGGCTTCACCCGCTTTTCCTCTGAAATTCAGAAAGCGAATCAAAGCAGCTCTCCGGAGGACAAACTTGCCCTTCTTCGGGATATGAAAGAACTCGTGAATGAGGAGAAGCCATTCTCTGTAATCAGGATAGAGACTTGGACGATTTCGGAAGGCTTCTGCATACTACTTGGGAGTTAAAGCGGCGGACAGCGAAAAGCATCAGTACGGACAGCATAGACCAGCTTTATACAATCGGTATGCGCGCGGGAGCGCTTGGCGGAAAGCTCCTTGGTGCAGGCGGAGGCGGTTTCCTGCTTTTCTGCGTGGAGAAAGAAAAGCAGGCGGGTCTGATGGAAGCGATGAAAGACCTCCTCTATATTCCTTTTTCCTTTGAAAACGGAGGAACACAGGTGGTTTACTATTCTCCGGAGACCTTTGAAAAGAAAGTGTGATAAGGATGCTTACTGAGTGGCTGGATTATCTCAGAACCGGTTTACAATCCACGGCAGGGGGTTCCTTTTTCTCCCTACTCTATGGGGTTTTCTATTTCTTCAGCTACTTTGTCTTTACCGAAGATTTTTCGATTCTGAAAACCGGCGGACATTTTTGGGATAGCTATCATATTACGGGGGATACCTTATATATTCATGCCGGGCTTTTCTGTATAGGAAGACGAGATGTTCCTTTCTAGGAGATGAGAACCGTAGATATTGATTATGTCAGAGGAAAAGGGGGCGCAAGGTTTACCGTGCGGATTCATAGAAAAAGGCCTGAATAAGTGCTTTGTTATTTCTGCAGATGAGAAAGGAAAGAGGCAGCTCAAAGACTTGGAGCGTGCGCTTTTTCAGCACAGGATTGCCGTAAGAAAAATGGGGATATTAAGATGCATGTATTTTTTTGAAAAGAATGTCCCTTCTGAGGAAGAAGGCAGGAAGAGATGACGGAGATACTGGAAAATTTTTCTATTACCCTGCAAGAGTGGTTAATGAATCCGCTTTTCAATCCGTTTCATTATCTCTAGCGGCAGTCTGCGCTTTTTGGCTGTTCCGCAGAATATCTATTCTCGGACCGGCGGGAAGTTTTAGGGAACCGTTTCATATCGTGGGAGACATCCTCTATATTCATGCTGCGTTTTTACTGCATAGGAAGGCGTGTAGTGCCGTTCTCGGAAATGGCGTCCGTGCAGATCAGCCAGGGTGGCGGGAGGGCGGCAGGCGCTATATCGTAAAAATCCGGCGGAAGAAGGGAATTACCAAGTGCTTTATGATTGGGAGTGAATAAGAGGGTCTTCAGAAGCTCGAGGAGCTGAAAACGGCACTTAAAAACACAGGGTTGGTGTGAGGGAATGGGGATAGTCTTCCGAATTATTAAAAATTAATATTATTTTTGTCTTTTTGCCGATGTACTTTTGATAGGGTGCGTAGGTATTGTAATAGAAAAAGCGGGGATTTTCTGACGAAAAGCCCCGAAAACAGCTTTTTATCGGGAGGGCTGAGAAAGGATTTGAGTACCTCCGGGAAGCGGAGTGAAAGATGAAAGAAGCAATGAATAGATATAGAAAAGAGAAAATAGAAGGAAAAACTCGTCCTATTTGCATTTTTATTTTGGATGGTTTTCTTTTTCTTATTTTTTAGGATCGATGCTTTTGCTGAAGGAAAATGGGTGGAACTTTCGGTGCATGGCAGTATCAGGAAAATGGAGTAGTGCATAAAGGTTGGCTCCACTTAGGGGATTCCTGGTATTATCTGGATCCGACCAGCGGTAAGATGGCTGATGGCTGGATTTTTAGATCAGGAAGTGGTATTTCTTAAAGACGGATGCGCGCGAGCAGGGAAAATGGCAACCGGCTGGACCTGGGTGGATGGAAATTGCTATTTCCTGAAAGAGAACGAGGACTATGGCATCGAATGAAAGTGTAGGGGATACCAGCTTTCAGCGGATGGACAATGGACCGAACAGGGAAAAAGCGGTTTTTGAGAAAGATAAGGGCTATGCAAAAAGTCATACTGCCTACTTACAGAAAGTTGCCGCTCAGGGGACTGCTGCGGAGACTTCCGCTTCCGGAGAAAATACGTCGCTTGGAGCGGGAAGTTCCTCAGAGGAGGACTCGCAATCCGTGAAAGGTTCCGGCGGCGGTGGAGGAGGCGGCTCCTCTTCGGGCGGTTCCGGCGTGGCGGAGAAGTTCTTTTTCGGGAAGTTCCGGTAGCAGTAGCGGAGGCGGTTTTCTTCGGGAGCTTACAGGAGCTTCGAGTGGAGTACCTTCTTCCCCTTCCGGCACACCGGGAAAAGAGGATCACAGTGCTTTCACACCGGCGAGAAACTGCATCGAAAGAAGAGGGAAACAGGAAAAACAGCACAAGTGAGGAAATACCGGATGTGAAGAAGATTCGGAACAGAGGCGGAAGGGCCGGAAGCGGAAACGACACAGAAGAGATAGAAGTAAAGACGGAAGAAGAGCATCAGCGTGATGCGGATCAAGTAGAAAGAGAACTGCAGGAAGGAAAGAATCAGAATACGGCACAGTACACTGCCGCAAACGGAGAAATATACACCGCCTTTTTTGTACAGGGAGTGCATATTCCCAACCTGAAGAGTACGGAAGAGGGCTGGAGATTTTATCGAAAGAGAAGACTCGGTTACTTTACTCGTATGGCGAGATTTGTGCGCGGACAGGGCTATTATGATACCAACAAGGCAGAAACGGCGAGAACAAAGATGTGGATCGAAATCTTTGCTTTGCGACAACCGCCTCAAATGTGTTGCATTGGTATTTGCAGGAAAATAGAGAGAGATACAGGCCTATATTGATCTGCATAGAGACGAGGTTCGTCGCGTGGGACAGGAAAACTATTCGCTTTCAAGACTTCCTGAACCAGTCCAATCCGAATCAATGGAATAGCCGGATTTTTGACTATTTCAAATTGATTTACGGAAACAGTGATAAAGATTTTACACAGGTCCTTTGGTGGTTGTTCCTAAACGGCTGTCTCCGAAAAAGGCTGTCAATGCGGAAAGCGGATTTTTGAAACAATGGACGACAGAGGCGGCTTCCTGTATGGGCTTTTAAGGGAGGAACTTCAAACGGATGTCACGGAAAGCTTTAGGGAAGTTTTTCCGAGGATGTAAAATCACCATCTTGCAGCAGGACATGCCCTTTGCATTTCCTATAAACCTTCTAAAAGCCTATTCCCATGTGGTCAGCCTTTGGGGGAGCGGACTTCGATGAAAGCGGAAAGCTTGTAGGAATTTATGTTACGGACTCCGATGACCAGGATGAGACCCGGAGAGGATCCGGAAGTGGGATTAAAGTACTATAGAATCACCTACCGGAATGAATGGCTCACATGAATAACAGTTTAAGTCCAAAAAGAAACGGATCAAGAATTACCAAACTGCACAGCTTCGGTTGGAAAGAGTAAAAATGGAGCAAAATGGAAAGTTTTTATAGAAAATAATTGACAAGATTTTTCAATTCTGCCATAATACAGCCTAAAAAGATAGTTTTAACTAACTCAAAGTTTGGATTAACTATCGTTTAGGGCATTATAGCGTTCAAAAAAGCATCTGCCTATTTAATAGGCAGGTGCTTTTTGTTCATAACGAGTATCGTACGAAAAGCGTGCGATATTTCATTTAGGCTGCTATGCATGGAATCGGTTATGCTAGACAGCTTGCCGGAAGAGAAAGGGGTATTATGAGAAAACATTGGATTCTTGGCGCCTGCCATCATTTTAGCGTCTTCCGTAATGGCTTGCGGAAAGAAGGAAGAGGCTGCGACTACCGCTGCAGGCACAGAGAAAGCTGCGGAAATTACTGCAGCTGCAGAGGAAAAGAAAGACTATGTCTTTGTGAAGATGACTGTTCCTTATGCGGACTTTTATTACGGAGAATTAAAGGATATTGCTCCGGAAGAGGGAAAGGACTTAAAGGCAGAGCTCGACGCGAAGACAAGGTAGCGAAGGACGGCTTTCGTGAAAGCGGAATGTATGACAGTGTAAGTTCTCCCACGAAGGAAAAGGTGGAGAGTTTGTGATGGCGGACGGTGCCGTAGAGGGAGAAGGTTCTGTCTATAAGGGAATTAAGCACGTTAACGTTGCGATTCCGAAGTCTCTCTATGAGGGATGCCAAGAAGGCATTGGAGGAGAAGAAGGAAAGTAAGAATGCGCTTCTCACCCTGATGGGAGCGATTGAAAGTGAAGTCGGCACGGAACCGAAGGAGTACAAAGGTATTAAACTCCGACGGAACCCTTTCCAAGACGCAGGGTACCACAAATGAGGGCGAAGGATGTGAAAAGCGGATATCACGACGACCTCTTCCTATGGGAATTATGAGATTGATGTGGACGGTTTTGGATATCGACTCCGAAATCGTACAGGGAGCGATTCTGAAACCAAGGACGGTGCAAAGTACGGCTAAAAGCAGGAGGACAATATCTGGTTAAAGCCGGAGGAGCTGGATTTTTCCGCTGTGGCCTTCGAGGATACCAGCCATAAAAGCTCAGAAGGAATTTAAGCGTTTTGAAGACATACAGGATAAGGATATTGTGAAGATTACCTACTTCTTGATGGACGAGGATGATGTGGAGGTTCCGTAAATCTTCATGTGAAGAAGATTGCTCCTGCTGAATATAAGGTTAGCGGAGATGAGAAGGTTGGATACAGCCCGGAAGGCACTAAGGTCAATTATCAGCTTTCCACCGGAGAAGACAGCTACGCTCTTGGCAAGGTTCTCAGTAGGAAGAGTGAGGTAAAGGGAGAGGTGAATACAGACACGCCGGCGTTTTGGTACTCCTAAGGAGATGACTCCCGGAAAGTATCAGCTGGTATTCTCTAACGACAAGCTTTCCGACATTTCCTTCACTGTTTTGGTGGAATCAAGCTTAAAGGCGGAGGACTTCCATTTTGAAAAACAACAAGTTAAGCCTTGCAGAAAAACGCAGATCAGCTGACTATTGCAAACTACATTGCTTCTACAAAGCTCTGCAAGCATCGGAGAACAGGAGTTTAAGGGCGGTGCCGGAAGAAGATTCGGAAAGAACATTTTTCAATGATGACGGCAGCGTAAATACCGAGGCGAGCTACAAGAAGGACGATCAGGAAGTAAAGTACTTTGACGGCCCCGGAACCTATCCTGTAACCATCAAGGCAGACGGATATCCTGAAGTGAAATTCGAGGTAGTCGTACAATGATTGTGATTCTTACTTTTATAGCGGTTTGGCATTTTTCCATTTCTTTGGAAAAGCAGTAAAGAAGAAGCCGGCAGTCTTATTATGGGATTTGTATCCTCCTTTCCTTGGTAAGTATCTTTTTATCCAGGGAGGGAGGAATTCCTGGACTTCTTTTTAGAAAAATCATGCAAAGGGGTGTGCTGGCAGCTCTCTCTTTATCTGGGTGATGCTGGCACCGGTGCTTCCCAAAGCTTTTTCCGGAAGAAAGACCATCTATCTTCTTCGAGGGAAATAGCTATCTGTGCCTCTCTGATTACTTGGCCCATAACCCTGGCCTTTGGCGGAAAATACTGGCGCCTTATTCCCTGGACAGGGGGCATATCAGTTTGATGGAGCTTCATGCGGCTATCGTGTCTTGCCTCATGATTCTTTGTTAATTCCGCTAACTCTTACTTCCTTTTCAGACCGTTCGACGGAAAATGCAGGCAAAGTCCTGGAAGAAGTTGCAAAACTGGTCCCTATCTTTTTACCTGCTTTTGTACCTGCACATTTTCTTTATTTATCAGGGGGCGCTGATTCGCGGAAAGGGAGAGTATTTCTTCACCCTGATGCTTTTACAGCTTTATTTTTGGATTCTACAGATTCTTACGGATCAGGCAGTATAGAATGCAAAAGGAAAGCAAGGAGAAAAAGGCATTTCCTGCTTCGTATTGCGGGATTTTACCCATTGTCTGTCTTTTTCTAAGCGGCTTTTACAGTGCCGGGAAATACCGGGCAGCCCTGGAGGCAAATGTAGATAAAATCAGAGCACAGGAAACCGTAGCGGAAAGCAAGGGAAGCGCGGAAACTGAAGCGGAAAAGAAAGGAACTGTGAAAGCACCGGAAACGAGGAAGCTACCGGCGGCGGAGAGGATAAAAGCGACGCCTCAGAAAAAAGCATCAGAAGCTGCCGGGGATAAAGCCTCTGCGAATTCCTCAAATGGTTCTTTCCGATTCTAAAGGCTCTGATGCAAATAGTGCATCAGGCGCTTATAAAGACGGAGAATACCTTGAAAGGCTTCCGCCTACAACGGCAATGTGGAGGTGAAGGTTACCATTTCCTGCGGAAGATTACAGCTATCGACATTGTGAAAACCAAGGACGATGAGGAATATTTCTTTGACGCACAGAAGAAGGTGATTCCGGAAATTCTGGAAAAAGCAGAGCACGGATGTGGATGCGGTGGCAGGAGCCACTACCAGTAGTGAGGGCATTGCCCATGCGGTCCAGAAGGCTTTGGAACAGGCGAAACAGTAGGGAAGATAGGCTGCAGTTTTTGTCCACTGATAGGAATAGGAGAAGGGTATTGCGATTTTTGTCTTGCAATACTACAATATCCTTGCGTTTTGCTTTCGGAAAAAGAATACGCAGCACTGGCGCATTCTTTTTAGTTCATAACAAGTATTATAAAAAGGAAGAGGAGATAGAGATGCGTACAATTTTTCGACACGGAGACATTTCATTTTTGAAGCGAAAAGGGATGCTGGGAGGCGGACACAGCTAACGGTTTCCAAGGACAGTTTTTCTTATCAGAGTGAAAATGGAAAGAAGGCGTTTTCCTTTCCTTTTTCAGCGATTAAAGAACCCTCATTACCAACTATTGTAATTCCAATCAGAGTTACGACGTGCGTTGCTACTTGAAAGACAGTAAGGAGATTCCCGAGTTTGAACTGGATACCCGGGCTTGGAATAACGGACACAATATCAAAGAAACGAAAGCACTTCTTGTGGCACTTTCCGCGAGTAAATTGGGGAGTGCTTTTCCGAACAATCTGGACAGCCTGGAAACCGACCTCGGTTTTACCTTAGGAGAAAAGGAGATTACTTTGAAGGACGGTATGATTATCGGAGCAAAGCATCAGATTCCCTTCATGCCATTAAGCGTTGTAAGTGTGTCAGCAACGGAACCCTTGGCTATCTTTGCGTTTATCTAAAGGAAAAGGGCGGCTTTTTCATCGATATGCCGGACATGAAACTGCCTATCAATGAAGTCACCCTTCCGGTACTCGAGGCGGCCATGCGCAGGAATACGGGAACGGAATCGATTTTTCCCCGCGAAACGGGTTTTTGACCAGAAGATTCCGGCTACATCATTATTCGTTATATGAATGCGGACTTCTTTATCGGTGAAGACGGAACTTTCCGGGAGAAGCTGGCAGGGAGGTCGGCTTACAGAAGGATTTATGCCTATGGCTATGATGTGGATACCAACTGGTGTGAGAGAGATGGGGCAGTAAAGGAGAAGAGGTTTATGGAAAATGGAAGAGCAGAAGCGGAGCTTATCGAAGAAATCAAGAATTTGGTAGCGGAGTATTACCACAGCTTTAAAGAAGAAGAAAGCTTTTGAGCCGGGAGACAGAGTAAAGTTACGCTTCCGCGTATTTGACGAAGAAAAATGCTGTCCTTGAGCCGATGCTACTTTTGGATTTTTGGCTCACAACGGGACGTTTGCAGACGAGTTTGAGAAGAAGTTTGCGGGTGGATTGGCGTAAAGCACGCCTATCTGGTAAATTCGGATCTTCTGCAGAATCTCCTTGCGTTTATGACGCTTACGGCACCTGAGCTTGGAGAAAGACAGATTAAAGAGGAGATGAGGTTATCACGGTGGCCTGCGGTTTCAGACTACGGTGACTCATGCTCCCGGTATGGGGCGGTTCCCGTTTTCCTCGATGTCACGGTGCCGAGTACAATATCGATGTAAAGCCGTCTGGAAGACGCGCTTTCCGAGAAAACACGAAGGCGGTGATGATCGCGCATACTGGGCAATCCCTTTAACCTGGAAGTCATCAAGAAATTCTGTGACAAGCATGGTCTCTGGCTGATCGAAGATAACTGTGACGCTCTGGGCTCCGCTATACGATGGACGGAGACCCGCTGCGGGAACCTGGGGCGATATCGGCGCAGCTCCTTCTATCCACCGCATCATATGACGATGGGCGAGGCGGCGCAGTGTACACGAATAATCCGAAGCTCAGTCGGCTGATTCTGTCTTTCCGGGATTGGGGAAGAGACTGTATCTGCCCGTCAGTCACGACAACTTCTGCGGACATCGTTTTTCGGGACAGTACGGACAACTTCCGAAGGAGCTATGACCACAAGTACACCTACAGTCACTTCGGCTACAATTTGAAGGTGACCGATATGCAGGCGGCTGTCGGCGTGGAGCAGTTAAAGAAGTTTCCGAGCTTTATCGAGAAGAGGAAGGCGAACTGGGCCTTTTTGAAGGGAGCGCTCTCCGATATAGAAGGATTAATTCTTCCGGAAGCGGCTAAAAATGCGGATCCTTCCTGGTTCGGTTTCCTGCTTTCCGTGAAGGAGAGTCGGTGTAAAAACGAAATGACCTGACAGCTTTCCTTGAAAAGGCAAATATCCAGACCAGACTGCTCTTCTCCGGAAATTTGATTAAACACCCCTGCTTTTGATCAGATCCGCGGAACGGATGCGCTATCAGGTGGTGGGAGAGTTGAAGAATACCGATTATATTATGGAACATAGCTTCTGGATCGGTGTCTATCCCGGGATGACGAAAGAAATGCTTCAGTATATGGCGGATAAGATTCATGAAGGCATGAAAGCTAAATAGCAAAGAGCATCACCCAGTACTGCTTTCCGTCTTCCGTAACATAATATCCTACTCCTGCCCTTTTTAAAAGGATTTTTCTTTGAGTAACATGTCATGCCCCTTGCTATGGGTCCATGCGCTCAAAAGGCTCCATCTGGGATTTTTACCAGTCGCATGATGACTTCGCCGTTTTACGCCGTCTTGCCAATGTAAGGGTTCCCCGGTACCTGGACGAGCATGAGAATATAATTCGGAAATTTCCTCCGCCTGGATTTGTGCCAGGTCTTGTAAGTTCTCGTCCTTTTTCAGGGCAGGCTTTCCGAGATTTTTCTATAGCGGTTTACTAAGCGCAAAACCTCATCCCGGTATGCCTCCTTGTTACTGAGATACTCTTCTTGAGAAGTATCGTTGATTCCCAAAACAGGCGTTGTGGAGCTTTGGACTGCTCAACGTTAAGTTCTTGTACCTTGCGCTGCTGTACGATGTTGTCTACGGTCCATGCGCCATCCGCATTGACCGTAAAAAACCGTCGGGGTTATCCAATCCGTATACAGGTACCCGTCAGAATCAAAAGAATAGCACTCTGCAAGACCGTCTCCGTTTCCGTCAATCCATTGCCAGGAAGACTTATAAAAAGTTCCAGTCGGGTAGGAATACCACCAGCGATTTGTTCCCTCATCCTTATGCCAGCCGAGTCTTGGGCAAAGCCCGAGACAGTGGAACTAGGATAAAAATACCGCCATGACGGTTCCGACAATCTGTGGAAAATCTGCTTTTTCATAGTATGTCCTCCTTGACTTTTCTGCATAAATGGATGCCATTGCATTTCCATTTCTTCAACAATTCTCTTCCTTTTGAATCTTGCTCCGCTTTGAGCGACTATTCCTCTCTTCGTCCTTCTCCTCTTCATAGTGGTCTTCTTCCTCCGCTGTCCTCCTCACTGTCCGTATTTTTCTTCGGTGTATTCTTCCTTCATATCGTATTAGTTGCATATTGATATTGTCTTTTTTTCCGCCCAAGGATTTTGCGGACCAGGGTCAGAAGACTCCATTGGGATTTAGACCATAGTGGGCTGTAAAGGTGGGATTTCCCAGACCGGAAATTTTGCGGTTTAGTAAGCGTACTCATTTCTTTCTTTGCCTTTGCCATAAGCTCATCCATGACGGTAGCAGGGATTTGTGCGAAACCGCTTCTGCCATATTGCTTCAGACTACCGTCCTCTCCCAGGTACTGCCCTTGATCATTTACCTTGTACTTTCCCTGAACAACGGTTTTTCTGCCATAGCACCGCTCTCATCAAAAATAATAAGCATAGCCAGTCGATGGTTGCCCAAAAGCGATCATTTTTCCAAGAGTCTTTTTGATTTGTGCTTAGAAAATACCATTTTTCGTTATCGAAAATCCAGCCTGTGGCCATGCGCTCTCGGCCGGGAGCGATGTAATACCAGTTTCCTGATGCTCCACCCACCCGGGAATGACATTCCCAGATTCGTCACATAGGTCCATTCTTTTCCAAGTTGGACCCACCTTCCTTTTTCGCAAAAAGCTGCTTTCCCGGGAATGAGAAATAAAAGTAGAAGAAGAAGGAAAAGCAAAGCGTTTTTCTGTTCGTATCATAGTGTCCTCACCGAAACGAGATACTGTGTTCTTATGCACGATACTCGCTATACATAAAATAGTAGAGATTGTTTCCTTTATTTTTATCGGTGGAAAAAGAAAAAGAATAACGCGAGGAATGAACAGAAAGGAAGAGAAAGCTCGTAAACTATCATATAAAATAGTGGAAATAATTTCTTGAATTTTTCGAAAAGAAATCCTATAAGCTTTTCCTAACTATGTCTTGTATCATGAAAAATATTTTATAACAACAGGTGTAAATTCATAGAAGGAAATGAGATGAAAAGTCAATTTTGGAAAAGGAAGGCAGCACTTCAGGGAGCCTGGTGTTTCTGGTTCTTCTTTGTTTATCCTTAGCTGCCTGCAGGAAAAGAGAGCGTTATCAGGATCAGTTTACGGATGTTTTTAATACGGCTTCCATGGTTATCGGTTATGAAGAATCCGAAGAAGCTTTTTCAGAAGAAGATGGAACAAATACACGAAAGCCTCTTACATTACCATAGGCTCTTTGACGTTTACAGGATTATCCCAGGGTTGAAAAATTTAAAGAAGGTCAATGAAGAAGCCGGGAAAGCACCGGTAAGGTGGACCCGGATATCATGGCACTGCTCAGTTCAGGGAAGAAATGGACGTTCGGACGAACAGGGAAGGTGAATATTGCGTATGGGGCGGTGCTTTCTCTTTGGCATGACAAGAGGGAAGAAGGGATGCCAATCCGGAAAAAGCAAGTCTTCCGGAAGAAAAAGGATTTGGAAGAGGCTGCAAAAGCACTGCAATATAGAAGATCTCATTCTGGACGAAGAGAAGATGACCGTGTATTTTTCGAGATCCGGATCTTCGGCTGGATGTCGGCAGGGATTGCAAAGGGCTGGGCAGTGGAAAAGAGTCGCTGAGCTTCTGGAAAAGAAGGCGCCGAGTCATATCTTTTAAATATCGGAGGAAATCTTGAGCCATCGGAAAGAAGGAGACGGCACAAAGTGGATTTGTCCGGTACAAAATCCCTTCATATAGATGGAGAAGAGGACAATCCTATGCCGTATCCGGAGAGATGAGGAAGTTTCTTTGGTGACAAGCGGCGACTATGAACGTTATTTTACCGTGGACGGCGTTCGCTATGCGCATATTGTGGATCCGGAGACAAGGTATCCTGCGAATGGACACCGTTCCGTGACGATTCTTACTAAAGGACTCCGGTCTTGCGGATACCCTTTCGACAGCGTTGTTTATTCTTTCCGTAGAAGACGGAAAAGCTTGCTGGAAAAATGCGGAAAGAGGATTCGCTGGAAATTGATGCGATGTGGGTGGAGCCGGATCACAGTATGGCGTATGCGGAGCATTTTCTGAATCGAATCGATGCGGAATAAACAATGCGTATAGGGCAGGATGAAAGAATAATGCGCATAATCCGGGACAAGAACAATGCGTTTAATCCGGGGAGTAGAAGAATACGGAGGAGGAATAAGTTGCAGAAAAACATCCTTCATGTAATAGGAAAGGATGTGGAATGGGTAAAGAGAAGTGGCAGAACAGGGATACGCCTTCATAAAAGAGGCTACTTGGGAGAGTATCGGAACGGCAGTCTGCATTGCTATCCGGAGAGACTGTAAATAGGGGCTTTACAAGGCCTCTATTTTAGTATAGATATGACACGCTCGGAGGCGTGGAAATGAGAAAAAGAAGTTCTTTTGTTGTTTTTGATTTAATACAAAACGCGAGAAAAATCTCTTGTCAGACTGTGGACTTTATGTTATCCTTGTACGGCTGTGGCATGATAGCAATGAAGGAAAAGATTGCTGGAGAGACGAAAACCGAAAGGCATAAGTTTCTGCAGAGAACTTTCCGGAGCGAGATGTCAAGTTTAGAAACCGACGGCAGGTCACTGTACTACAATTTAAGCACCAAGCAGCGGGTGCGGCGTGTATGTTGTATAAGATACGCGCGGAAACGTGTACAGTCACCAACTTATCGTCAATAACCCGATAGGAGGCGACTTTTTTTATGGCAAGTCAAGTAATGAGAATCACCTTAAAGGCTTATGAGCATAGCCTTGTGGACGAATCAGCCGCAAAAATCGTAGAGAACTGCAAGAAAACCGGTTCTCAGGTTTCCGGCCCTGTACCACTTCCCACGAAGAAGGAAGTAGTAACCATCCTTCGTGCGGTACACAAGTACAAGGACTCTCGCGAGCAGTTCGAGCAGAGAACACACAAGAGATTGATTGATGTCATCAATCCGAACCAAAAGACCATGGACAGTCTGCAGAGACTGAAATGCCTGCAGAGTGTATTCGTAGACATCAAGATGAAAAAAACAAATAATTCTAGTATGAACCGATGAGGTTCCGCTGTAGAAAAGGAGAACAAATGAAGAAAGCTATTTTGGCAACAAAAGTAGGAATGACACAGGTTTGGGATGAAAACGGCGTGTTGATTCCAGTAACTGTACTTCAGGCAGGCCCCTGTGTGGTTACCCAGGTAAAGACCCTGAGAATGACGGTTACAAGGCAGTTCAGGTGGGATTTTTAGAGAGAGAGAAAAGCTGGTAAACAAGCCCCTTAAGGGACAGTTCGACAAGGCCGGCGTTTCCTGCAAGAGATTCTTAAGAGAGTTCCGTTTTGAAAATGCAGAAGAGTACAAGGTAAAAAGACGAGATTAAAGCAGATATCTTTGCAGAGGGAGACAAGGTAGACGTAAGCGCTACTTCCAAGGGTAAGGGATTTGCATCTGCCATTAAGAAATATGGACAGCACAGAGGACCGATGACTCACGGTTCCAAGTTCCATCGTCATCAGGGATCTAACGGTACATCTGCAACACCATCCAGAGTACTTCCGGGTAAGGCAATGCCTTCTCACATGGGTGCGGTGAAGGTGACGACACAGAATCTTACTGTGGTACGTGTTGATGCAGAAAAAGGACTCATCCTTGTAAAGGGTGCGGTTCCCGGACCGAAGAAGGCTCTTGTTACCATCAAAGAAGCTGTAAAGTCCTAAGACGAAAGGAAGGAGGAACATAGTAATGGCTAACGTATCTGTATTTAATATGCAGGGTAAGGAAGTTGGCAAGATGGATCTGAATGATGCGATTTTTCGCAGCACCGGTTCATGAGCACTTATTACACCTTGCAGTTGTGGCACAACTTGCCAATAAACGCCAAGGCACACAGAAGGCCTTAACTCGTTCGGAAGTTTCCGGAGGAGGAAGAAAGCCCTGGAGACAGAAGGGAACAGGTCATGCAAGACAGGGTTCCATTCGTGCTCCGCAGTGGAAGGGCGGTGGAGTTGTATTTGCTCCGACACCGAGAGATTACACCACTACCATGAACAAGAAAGAGAAGAGAGCTGCTTTAAAAGCTGCACTGTCCAATGCAGTGGCAGAGAATAAGCTCATTGTTGTGGATGAGATTCGTTTCGATGAAATCAAGACCAAGAATTTCCAGAACATGCTGAATGCTCTCCATGTACAGAAGGCTTTCGTTCTTTTTGGATGAAAAATGATAAGAATACCGTGCTTTCCGCAAGAAACATTCAGGATGTAAAGACGGCTCAGGTAAACGAATTAAATGTTTATGATGTTCTGAGATACGGCACAGTATTAGCTACGAAGGCGGCTCTTTTAAAGGTTGAGGAGGTATACGCATAATGGCTAGCTTACAATATTTTTGATGTAATCCTTCGTCCTGTAGTAACAGAGAAGTCTATAGCTGACATGGCTGAGAATAAATATACCTTCTTGGTTCATCCTGAAGCAAACAAGGTTCAGATTAAAAAGCTGTAGAAAAAGATGTTCGAGGGCGCAAAGGTAAAGGCTGTAAACACCATGAACCTGGAAGGTAAGAAGAAGAGAAGAGGCATGGTTATCGGAAAGACAGCAAAGAGAAAGAAAGCAATCGTTACACTGGCTGCTGATTCCAAGGAAATTGAGATTTTCAGCGCTCTGTAATTAAGAAAAGACCTGCGTGAAAAATTTCTCAATTATACGCAGGAGAAAAAGGAGAAAAGTATTCATGGGTATTAAGACATATAAAAGCTATACACCGTCCAGAAGAAATATGACCGGTTCCGACTTCTCTGAAATCACAAAGAAGACTCCGGAAAAGTCCCTTTTGGCGAAGAACAAGAAGACTGCCGGAAGAAACAACCAGGGAATGATTACGGTTCGTCATCACGGCGGTGGAAACAGACAGAAATATAGAATCATCGACTTTAAGAGAAATGCAAAGGACGGCGTAGTTGCTACCGTTATCGGAATTGAGTATGATCCGAATCGTTCCGCAAACATCGCACTTCTTTCTTACGAGGACGGAAGCAAGGCGTACATTCTTGCGCCAAACGGTTTAACCGACGGCATGAAGGTGATGTCCGGCGAGAATGCTGAGGCAAGAGTAGAAACTGCTTACCGCTTTCCATTATTCCCGGTCGGTTCCGAGATTCATGCGATCGAGCTTAAAGCCGGGCAAGGAGCACAGTTGGTTCGTTCGCAGGAAATGCCGCACAGCTTATGGCAAGAGAAGGAAAGTACGCTACTTTGAGACTTCCTTCCGGAGAAATGAGAATGGTTCCTATCGAGTGCCGCGCAACCATCGGTGTAGTAGGTAACGGAGACCACAACCTCATCAATCTCGGTAAGGCGGGAAGAAAGCGCCACTGGGTATCCGCCCGACAGTCCGCGGTTCCGTTATGAACCCGAACGATCACCCGCATGGAGGTGGAGAAGGTAGAGCACCAATCGGACGTCCGGGTCCCTGCACACCTTGGGGTAAGCCTGCACTTGGTTTTGAAGACCAGAAACAAGAAGAAGCTTTCCAATAAGCTTATCGTAAGAAGACGTGATGGTAGAGCCATCAAATAATTGAGGAGGAGAAAGAATAATGGCACGTTCTATTAAAAAAGGACCATTTGCAGATCAGAGTCTTTTAAAGGCAGTAGATGCACTGAATGCACAGAATCAAAAGACAGTAGTAAAAACCTGGTCTCGTCGTTCCACAATCTTCCCGTCATTTGTTGGACACACCATTGCGGTTCATGACGGAAGAAAAGCATGTTCCTGTATATGTTACAGAGGACATGGTTGGACATAAGTTAGGCGAATTCGTTGCAACAAGAACCTACCGCGGACATCACGGTAACGGCGACGAGAGAAGAGGATAATCTGCATAATTGAAAGGAGGACATGAAAAATGTCAAAGGGTCATAGATCTCAGATTAAAAAAGAGAAATGCAAAACACGATAAAAGACCTTCCGCTAAAGCTTTCTTATGCTAGAGTATCTGTACAGAAAGCTTGCTTTTGTTTTTAGATGCTATTCGTGGCAAGGGATTGGAAGAGGCCTTAGGAATTGTAACTTACAACCCAAGATATGCTTCTACATTGGTTAAGAAACTTCTTGAGTCCGCAGCTGCAAATGCAGAGAACAATAACAATATGAACAGGGATACACTTTATGTTGCAGAGTGCTTCGCAAACAGTGCACCGACATTAAAGAGAATTCATCCCAGAGCACAGGGGAAGAGCTTACAGAATCTTCAAAGAGAAGCTCTCACATCACTGTTATTTTTGGACGAAAGAAAGTAAAAGGAGGCAAGGAATGGGACAGAAAGTCAATCCGCACGGTATGAGAGTCAGTATCATTAGGACTGGAATTCCAAATGGTACGCAGACAAGAAAAACTTTGCTGATACACTATCGAAGATCATAAGATCAGAGAGTTTTTAAAAGAAAAAAACTGTATTCCGCAAATGTCTCTAAGATTGAAATCGAAAAGAGCAGCTGAGGATAAGGTTCGCGTAACAATTTATACTGCTAAGCCGGGTTATGTAATCGGTAAGGGCGGTGCTGAAATCGAAAAAGTTAAAAGAAAGAAGTACAGAAGTTCACCGATAAGAATATCTTTCATTGATATCAAAGGAAATCAAGAGACCGGATAGAGATGCACAGCTTGTAGCGGAGAGCATCGCACTGTCTCTGGAGAACCGTGTTTCTTTCCGTAGAGCATTGAAGCAGGCGATGTCCAGAACCATGAAGGCAGGCGCACTCGGAATCAAAGCTTCCGTAGGCGGACGTCTTGGCGGTGCTGATATTGCAAGAAGAGAATTCTACAGCGAGGGAACCATTCCTCTTCAGACTCTTCGTGCAGACATCGATTATGGATTTGCTGAGGCCGATACTACCTATGGAAAATTAGGAGTAAAGGTTTGGATTTATAAGGGCGAGGTTCTTCCTGCCAAGAAAAATAAGGAAGGGAGCGAGAAATAACTATGTTAATGCCTAAGAGAACGAAATTCCGTAAGCAGATGCGTGGCAGAATGACCGGTAAGGCTACCAGAGGAAATACCATTAGCCACGGAGAGTTCGGTATTGTTTCCATGGAACCTTGTTGGATCAGATCCAATCAGATCGAGGCAGCCAGAGTTGCCCTTACAAGATACATCAAGCGTGGCGGTAAGGTTTGGATCGATATTTTCCCGGATAAGCCCGTTTCTGCTAAGCCGTTAGGAGTACGTATGGGATCCGGAAAGGGTGCTACCGATTACTGGGTAGCCGTTATTAAGCCAGGGCCGCGTTTTATTCGAGATTGCCGGTGTACCGGAAGAAGTAGCCAGAGAGGCGTTAAGACTTGCTTCTCACAAGCTTCCCTGTAACTGCAAGATCGTCGCAAAAAGCAGATCTGGAAGGCGGTGATAACTAATGAAAAAGAATACTTATTTAGAAGAGCTGAAGGCGAAGTCAGCTGAGCAGCTGAATGAAGAGCTGGTTTCCGCAAAGAAGGAACTTTTCAATCTGCGATTCCAGAATGCAACCAATCAGTTGGATAATACAGCCCGCATTACCGAGGTTCGGAAAAACATCGCTCGGATTCAGACTGTTATCACTGAGAAAGCGAAAGCGTGAAGGGAGAACAGAAGAATGGAAAGAAATCTGAGAAAACCCGTACCGGTAGGTGGTTAGTGCAAAGATGGACAAGACCATCGTTATCGCTATTGAAGATCACGTGAAGCACCCTCTTATTGGAAAGATTGTACAGCGTACCGTTAAGATTTACGCGCATGATGAAAACAATGAGGCCGGCGAGGGAGATACAGTAAAGGTAATGGCAACCAGACCTTTGTCCAAGACCAAGAGATGGAGACTCGTTTCCATCATTGAGAAGGCGAAGTACATAGAGGACAAGGAAGGAGCATATATGATTCAGCAGGAAACAAGACTGAGAGTTGCTGATAACACAGGTGCAAGAGAGCTTCTTTGCATCCGCGTTATGGGTGGCTCAACCAGAAGATATGCCGCTATTGGAGATACCATTGTGGCTTCCGTAAAGGATGCTATTCCAGGCGGACAGGTTAAAAAGGGTGATGTTGTAAAGGCTGTTGTGGTTCGTACTGTTGACGAGACAAGAAGAAAAGACGGAAGCTATATCCGTTTCGATGAAAAACGCAGCGGTAATCCTCAAGGAGGATAACACTCCGAAGGGCACCCAGTATCTTTGGACCGGTAGCAAGAGAGTTAAAGAGATCATGGTTACATGAAGATCGTATCCCTTGCCCCCGGAAGTATTATAAGGAGGGAGCCGTATGCGTAGAATTAAGAAAGACGATATGGTAAGAATCATTACCGGTAAAGATAAAGGAAAAGAGGGTAAGGTTTTATCCTTTGATCCGAAGACCAATAAGGTAGTGGTAGAAGGCTGTAATATGGTAACCAAGCACCAGAAGCCGAGCCAGGCTAACCCGCAGGGTGGACTCTTAAAGAAGGAAGCTGCTTTGGACGCATCCAACGTTATGCTGGTAGTAGACGGACAGGCAACCAGAGTCGGATTTAAGGTAGAGGACGGCAAGAAGGTACGTGTAGCGAAGAAGACCGGCAAGGTTATTGACTAAGAGAAAGGAGGAATGAAGGATGGCTAGATTAAAGGATATTTACAATAGCGAAATCAAAGAAGCTATGCAGAAGAAGTTTAACTATAAAAATGTTAACGAAATTCCAAAGCTTGAAAAAAATCGTCATCAACATGGGTGTTGGTGAAGCAAAAGAAAATTCCAAGGTTCTCGATAGTGCGGTTCGTGATTTAGAGATTATTACCGGACAGCATGCAGTAACCACCAAGGCTAGAAAGTCTGTTGCAAACTTCAAGATCAGAGAGGGACAGGCTATCGGTTGTAAGGTTACTCTTCGCGGAGAGAAGATGTATGAGTTTGCTGATCGTCTCATCAACCTCGCTCTTCCTCGAGTAAGAGACTTCCGTGGTGTGAACCCGAATGCCTTCGATGGCAGAGGAAACTATGCCCTGGAATCAAAGAGCAGATTATTTTTCCCTGAAATCGAGTTCGATAAGGTAGACAAGGTTAGAGGAATGGACATCATCTTCGTTACAACTGCGAAGACTGACGAAGAGTCCAGAGAGCTTCTTACCCTGTTCAATATGCCTTTTGCGAAATAATCGGAGGAAAAAATGGCAAAATTATCAATGAAATTAAAGCAGCAAAGACCTGCAAAATTCTCCACAAGAGAATATACAAGATGTAAGATTTGCGGACGTCCGCATTCCGTACTTCGTAAGTATGGAATCTGCCGTGTATGCTTCCGTGAACTCGCATATAAGGGAGAGATCCCCGGTGTTCGTAAGGCATCTTGGTAAAATGTTTGTAAAACGAATATCGCTGCATCCGATTCGATATTTCGTTTACATAGAGGATAGTGCATAGGGCGCATCCCAATAGATAAGAAGAAAGGATATCCGTAAACATGAGTATGAGTGATCCAATCGCAGATATGCTTACCAGAATTCGTAATGCAAACACTGCAAAGCATGATTCAGTATTAATTCCGGCATCGAAGATGAAGAAGGCTATTGCTGAAATTCTTCTTAAAGAAGGATACATCGCAAGCTGCGAAATCGTAGAGAACGGAAAGTTCCAGGACATTAAAGATCGGCTTAAAGTACGGAGCTACAAAGAACGACAAAATTATCTCCGGAATTCGCAAGATTTCCAAGCCGGGTCTTCGAGTTTATGCCGGCAAAGAGAATATGCCGAGAGTTCTTGGCGGACTTGGTACTGCAATCATTTCCACAAACCAGGGTGTAATCACCGACAAGGAAGCAAGACAAAAGGGTGTAGGTGGAGAAGTCCTTGCCTTTGTATGGTAATCTGTCGGAATATATTTTCTGAAAACAGTATTTTACTGAGAATTTAAGAGAGGAGTATACTATGTCACGTATCGGAAAGTTACCGGTCGCGATCCCGGCAGGTGTTACTGTTGAGATTAAGGACAATGTAGTAAAGGTGAAAGGGACCGAAGAACCTTAGAGAGAACCTTTGCAAAAGAAATCACAATTAAGGAAGAGGATGGCCACTTAGTGGTTACTCGTCCGAATGACAATAAGAAAGAAGTCTCTTCACGGATTAACCAGAGCTTTACTGTTCAACATGGTTGAGGGTGTAAGCAACGGTTACGAGAAGAAGCTGAAATCAACGGTGTAGGATACAGAGCGGCAAAAGCAGGGCAAGACCTTGACTTTAACCTTGGGATATTCTCACCCTGTAACTATGGAAGATCCCGAAGGTCTGGAGACTGTACTGGACGGAACCAATACTATTTTCGTAAGAGGAATCGATAAGGAAAAGGTTGGACAGTACGCTGCAGAGAGTTCAAGATGAGGAGCTCGGAACCCTTACTAAGGGCAAAGGAATCAAAGTACTCTACCGAAGTTATCCGTCGTAAAGTCGGTAAGACAGGGTAAGAAATAATAGGAGGAAAGTAGAATGGTTAGTAAGAAAAATAAAGCCGAGCTTCGTCAAAAAAAGCACGCAAGAATCAGAAACCGTTTGTCCGGAACTCCTGAAAGACCTCGTCTTGCAGTTTTTCGTTCCAACAAGCACATGTATGCACAGCTTATTGATGATGTTGCAGGAAACACTCTATGTGCAGCTTCAACCTTAGATAAGAATGCAAATTTGCAGTTTACCGATAACATTGAGGCAGCTCAGTTTGTTGGTAAGGCTATTGCTGAGAAGGCTATAGCAAAGGGAATCAAGGAAGTTGTTTTTCGACAGAGCCGGATTCCTGTACCATAGTAGAGTTCAGGCCCTTGCAGACGCTGCAAGAGAAGCCGGACTTGTATTCTAATCGAGAGGAGAAATCACTAAGATGAAGCGCGAAAAATTGACGCAAATCAGTTAGAATTAAACGACAGTGTTGTAGCTATCAAGCGTGTAGCGAAGACTGTTGAGGGTGGTCGTACCATGAGATTCTCCGCTCTTGTATGTAGTGGAGATGAACGGCCATGTGGGTTGCAGAACCGGTAAGGCAACTGAGGTTCCTGAAGCAATCCGTAAGGCAAAAAGAGGCTGCAGTAAGAAATATGGTTACTGTACCTGTAAATGAGGATAAGTCCGTTCCGCATGATTATATCGGAAAGTTCGGTGCTTCACCGTTCTTCTGAAGAAGGCTCCGGAAGGAACCGGAATCATCGCCGGCAGTCCGGCGACGTATGGTCTGCTGAGCTCGCAGGAATTAAGAATATCCGTACAAAAATCCTTAGGATCCAATAATAAGACAAATGTGGTTTATGCTACTTTACAGGGTCTTACTTCCATGAAGACACCGGAGCAGTTCGCAATTCTTCGCGTAAGACCGTAGCAGAAATTACAGGTTAAGGAGGGTTATCATGGCAGATAAATTAAGAATTACTTTAGTAAAGTCTCCAATCAGTGCCATCCCTAAAGCAGAAGGCAACTGTGCAAGCTCTTGGATTAAAGAAGATTCGTCAATCCGTTGAGCTTCCCAACAACAGCGCTACCAAGGGGATGATTCAGAAGGTCAATCACTTGGTTAAAGTGGAAGAGATTTAAGGAGGCGAAATATGGAGTTAGCAAAGTTATCCCCTGCAGAGGGCTCTAGCACTCCCAGAATTTCCGTCGTGGCAGAGGCCACAGTTCAGGAAAATGGTAAGACGGCAGGTAAGGGACATAAAGGGACAGAAGGCTCGTTCCAGGGGCACCGAGACTTGGATTCGAAGGTGGTCAGATGCCACTGTTCCGTCGAATTCGAAGAAGGATTACGGATCCCAACTCTAAGGTAATTACCGGAATCAACGTTTCCGTATTGGAAAGATCGTTACAATGCAGGAGACGAGGTTACTCTGGAGAGCTTTACTGGAGAAGAAAATTGTTCGTAAAGTAAATGACGGTGTAAAGATTCTTGAAACGGAGAATTAACTAAGAAGCTGACCGTGAAAGTAAATGCATTTTTCTCAGAGTGCAAAAAGAAAAGATTGAGGGCTTGTGCGGAACCTGTGAGGTGATTTAATGCTTCAAACAATACGGAATGCATTTAAGGTGAAAGGATCTACGAGATCGATTGATTTTTCGTATTCCTGATGCTTGTGGTAATTCGTTTTGGTTCAAATCTTCCTATCCCGGGTGTAAATCCGGGATATTTTGAGATTTATTTAAGAGTATGGCCGGAAACGATGCTTTTGGCTGGTTTAATACCATGACCGGAGGTTCCTTCGAGCAGCTCAGCATTTTTGCATTATCCATTACCCCCACATCACTTCCTCCATCATCATTCAGCTTTTGACTGTGGCGATTCCTGCCTTGGAAGAGATGCAGAAGGATGGAGAAGAGGGAAGAAGAAAGCTCACGGAATACACCAGATATGTGACCATCGGTCTTGCTCTTTTTGGAGTCTACGGCGATGGCGGTAGGTTTTGGCAGTTCGGACTTTTGATCGGATATGCGGAAGGAAGTGTTCTTCGTAAAATGGCAGGGCATTTGTCATCTGCGTGGTAGCGATGACTGCAGGATCGGCACTTCTGATGTGGATTGGTGAGAGAATGACGGATAAGGGAGTGGGAAACGGTATTTCCTGGTGCTCTTATTCAACATCCTTTCTTCGATACCGCAGGATTTTATCACCTTATATGAACGATTCATAATGAATCATAATGTGGCAACCATGGTTGTTGCAGGCATTATCATCGCGGCGGCAATTTTCTGTATGGTTTGCTTTACGGTAGTTCTGCAAGATGCGGAAAGAAGAATTCCGGTACAGTACAGCAGGCGTGTACAGGGAAGGGGAATGGTTGGCGGACAGCAGTCCCAGATTCCTCTGAAGGTCAATACGGCAAACGTTATGCCGGTTATCTTTGCTTCGTCCCTTATGACGATGCCGGTAGTACTCGGACAGATTCTTCATGTCAATAACGGAACAATCATCGGGAAAGATTATCATGGCACTGAATTCCGGCTCTTGGATGAATCGAGATGCACCGATTTATTCTTTGGGACTGGTGCTTTATATTGCTTTTACTGTATTTCTTCGCTTATTTCTATACTTCCATTTCCTTTTAATCCGTTGGAAGTGGCGAATAACATGAAGAAAGCAGGGAGGGTTTCATGCCCGGGAATTCGTCCGGGTAAGCCCACAAGCGATTATTTAAACGGAATTCTCCGTTATATCATTTTTTATCGGAGCAACAGGACTTGCTATTGTAGCACTGGTTCCCGATTGTGATTTCCGGCGTGTTCAATGTGAGCCGTATTTTCTCTCGGAACTCTCATCATCATTGTAGGGTGTAGTTCTGGAGACCTTGAAGGCAATTGACTCGCAGATGGTCATTCGTAATTATAAAGGGATTTTTAGACAATTAATCTATCAGCCTCTTAGCTGCAGACTTTATAGAATAGCTGTAAGTTAAGGGGGCTCATAGTGGTTTTTCACACAGAGGAAGAGGCTGTAGATGAGGATTATTATGTTAGGTGCTCCCGGTGCCGGAAAAAGGAAGCCAAGCGAGTCGAATCGCAACGGAATATCAGCTGCCGCATATTTCCACAGGAGACATTTTCAGAGCCAATCTGAAAGAAGAGACAGAGCTGGGGAAAAAGGCGAAGAGCTTCATGGATAAAGGGAGAGCTCGTGCCGGATGACATTACCATTGCCATGCTCCTGGAACGAATCCATCAGGAAGATTGTAAAAACGGCTACATTCTGGACGGTTTTCCCAGAACCATTCCACAGGCGGAAGCGCTGAAAGAGGCTCTGGCAAAAAGAATGAGAAAATTGATTTGGCCTTGGACGTAGAGGCGACAGATGAACTCATTATCAAAAGGATGGCCGGAAGAAGAACCTGTCCCGTCTGCGGTGCAATTTATCACATTGTGACATTGCCTTCGAAGGAGGAGGAAAATGCGATCGTTGCGGAGCGGATTTAATTCAGCGAAAAGACGATAACGAAGAGACTATGAAGAACCGATTGAAAATTTATCATGAAATTACGGAACCGCTTATTTCCTATTATGAAAAGGAAGGAATTCTGGAGGAAATTGACGGGCGGAGGAGTTGGATAAAGTCTTTCGAAAAAAAGTAAAGGCGATTATCCGACAGAGATCATAAGGTAGGAAAAGGTTTAAGCATGATTGAAATTAAAGTCTAAAAGAGAGATTGAACTTATGCGCGATGCGGGAAAGGTACTCGCAGAGGTTCATGAAAAAGTCGGAGAAGCGGTTGCTCCAGGAAAAAGTACTTTAGAGCTGAACGATTATGCGGAGAGACTGATCCGAAAGGCAGGTTGCACACCCAGCTTTTCTGCATTTGTATGACTTTTCCCGCAGCATGTTGCGTCTCTGTGAATGAAGAACTCATTCACGGGATCTCCGACACAGGACAGAATTTTTGAAAAGAGGGAGATATCGTTTCCTTTCGATATCGGTACCAACTATAAAGGGTATCATTCCGATGCCGCACGAACCTGGGCTGTTGGAGAGATTTCTTCGGAAGCCAAGCGACTGGTTGAAACAGCAAAGGAAGCTTTTTTCAGAGGGATTGAACAGGCTGTCCCGGAGAACCATTTAAATGATATCTGCGGAACCATAGGTGATTTTGTGGAGAGCAGAGGTTACGGAGTGGTCAGAGATTATGTAGGACATGGCATAGGTCATGAAGTGCATATGGATCCGGAAGTACCGAATTACAGAATGAAGCGAAAAGGACCTAAACTGCAGGCGGGAATGACACTGGCGATTGAACCCATGATTACAGAAGGGAATCCCGCGGTAAGAGTGCTTTCCAATGACTGGACGGTAGTTCCTTTGGACGGAAGACTGACTGCACACTATGAAAATACAATTTTTAATCACAGACAACGCGACCGGAAAATCCTGAGTCTAATGAAAGGATAAACAGAGTATGTCGAAATCAGATGTAATCGAAATTACAGGAAAAGTACTGGAAAAGTTACCGAATGCCATGTTTCAGGTTGAACTGGAAAATGGACATCAGGTACTTGCCCATATCTCGGGAAAGCTTCGCATGAATTACATTCGGATTCTTACCCGGAGACAAAGTAACGATCGAGCTCTCTCCCTATGACCTTTCCAAGGGAAGAATAATCTGGAGAGATAAGTAAAGGTTTCGCTTTACATTTATAGACTGTTTTGCTAGAATTATACGGCAACTCTGTTCAAATTCGTAAAAGGAAAGGGGAATTTTACTTATGAAAGTAAGATCATCAGTAAAACCGATCTGCGAAAAATGCAAAGTAATCAAGCGAAAGGGCTCCATCAGAATTATCTGTGAAAACCCTAAGCATAAGCAGAGACAAGGTTAATTAACAGGAGGAAACAAAGATGGCTCGTATTGCAGTGTGGATTTACCTAGAGAAAAGCGAATCGAAATCGGTTTGACTTACATCTATGGAATCGGAAGATCATCCGCTGATAAGATTCTTCAGGCTACCGGTGTAAACCCGGATACCAGAGTGAAGGACTTGACAGACGATGAGGTGAAGGATCTTGCCAACTATATCGCAGACCACCAGATGGTAGAGGGTGACCTTCAGAGAAATCGCTCTGAACATCAAGCGTTTGCAGGAAAATTGGTTGTTACAGAGGAATTCGTCACAGAAAGGGACTTCCGGTAAGAGGTCAGAAGACCAAAACCAATGCAAGAACCCGTAGTGACCAAGAAAGACCGTTGCTAACAAGAAGAAGTAAGGTCTAAAAAGTAACTAAGAGGATCTTCATGTTTTAATTACAGGAAGAAATGAATAAGGAAAGTAGGTTAGTTTAACTATGGCTAAGTCAACTGGTAAGAGAGTGACAAAAAAGCGCGTAAAGAAAAACGTTGAACGCGGACAGGCACATATCCAATCATCTTTCAATAACACAATCGTTACTTTGACAGATGCACAGGGAAATGCTCTTTCTTGGGCAAGTGCCGGCGGTCTGGGATTTAGAGGTTCAAGAAAATCTACTCCATATGCAGCTCAGATGGCTGCTGAAACTGCTGTAAAGGCAGCTTTGGTACATGGCTTAAAGTATGTGGATGTAATGGTTAAACGACCGGCTCCGGAAGAGAAGTAGCGATTCGTGCCTTACAGGCTAACGGACTCGAAGTAACATCCATTAAGGACGTTACACCGGTTCCCCACAACGGATGCCGCCCGCCGAAGCGCAGAAGAGTATAATTGTTTTGCTTATCACTCTGCATATGGCATATTTTTATTGAAGAAGAAAAGTATACTGATAGCGGAGGAAGCATTATACGAAAACAGTATGACCATGTGGTCAGCCCGAAGAAGCCGACGGTGTAAAGGGCGTATCAAATTTTTGGAGATGTTGCGATTTAAAGCAACAGAACTTGATATTTAGGAGGATAATATGGCAGTAGATAAGGTTCCTGTGCTTAAAAGATGCAGGTCACTTGGACTTGACCCTGTATTCTTGGGAGTCGACAAGAAATCAAACAGACAGGCTAGAAATGCCAGAAGAAAGATGAGTGAGTACGGTCTTCAGCTTCGTGAAAAAGCAGAAAGGCAAAGTTCATTTACGGTAGTTTGGAGAAGCCTTCCGTAACTACTATGCAAAGGCAGAGAGACTTCCCGGCCAGACCGGTGAGAACTTGATGGTTCTTTGGAGTCCAGACTCGATAATGTCATTTTCCGTATGGGAATGGCAAGAACAAGACGTGAGGCAAGACAGGTAGTAGGTCATCGTCACGTTACCGTAAACGGTAAGATTGTAAATATTCCTTCTTACCTTGTATCTGCAGGAGACGTTGTGGCTATTAAAGAGTCCATGAAGACTGCACAGAGATATAAGGACATCACGGAAGTAACCGGCGGAAGAATGGTACCGGCTTGGTTGGAAGTGGATGAGGAGAAGCTGAGCGCAACCATTAAAGAAATTTACCGCACAGAGAAGAAATCGATGTTCGGTAAACGAGATGTTAATCGTCGAGTTGTACTCTAAGTAAAGATAGCCTAAAAAGGAGGCGGCATGTTTGATTTTGAAAACCAAACATTGAAATTCTTGAAATTTCAGAGGATAAGCGCTTGGTCGTTTTGTTTGTGAACCTTTGGAAAGAGGTTACGGTGCGACCCTGGGAAATTCTTTTGCGGAGAATGATGCTGTCCTTCTGCCCGGGGCTGCGGTTTCTGCAATTAAGATTCAAGGACTTTCAGGAGATATGATTTCCGGAGTAAAGGAAAGTTATAGCGAGGTTTTAACCAACTTAAAGTCTCTAGTGGTTTCTTCCGGATGGAGTGGAGCAGTTGAAGCATATATGGAAGTCAGTGAAAAAGAGGAAGCGAAGGCTTGGATTTTTAAAGCAGAGTCGGAATTTGTTCTTATCAATCCCGATTTACATATTGCTACTTCTGGAAAAGGGAGCAAAGCTTCCATCGGTGTAGTTATCACCAAGGGACAGGGCTATGTAGGGACAGTGAAGGAAAAGGCATCACAGTATCCGAAAGGATATACACTTTTAGATGCGTTATATACACCTGTAGACAGAGTCAATATGACTGTGGAGAATACCCGTGTGGGAAATATGACAGATTATGACAAGTTGACTTTGGATGTGTATACTGATGGCGGAATGCTTCCTCAGGATGCGGTATCCGCTGCGGCAAAGATGCTCTACCAGCATTTGGATCTCTTCGTAAATCTTTCTTCCGAAGGGGCTGAAACACAGCTCATGGTGGAAAAAGAAGAGGATGATAAGGGCAAAGTTTTAGAAATGAATATTGATGAACTGGAACTGAGTGTCCGGTCTTATAACTGCTTAAAAAGAGCAGGAATTAATACGGTATCGGAATTAACTCCAAGACACCCGAGGACATGATGAAGGTTCGCAACCTGGGAAGAAAGTCACTGGAAGAAGTACTTGCGAAGCTTCGTGAGTTAAACTTAGGACTTTCCACTCCGGAGAGAATAGATCCGGGACCCAGGATTTTACCCGATAAGACTAAAAAGCACGGATAAGGAGATAGTAAAATGGCAATGTATAGAAAATTAGGAAAAGCTAAGCACCTAGAAAAGGCTATGCTTAGATCTTTGACAACTGATGTTCTTTCGCTATGGGAAAGGTGTTTACCACTGAGGCAAGAGCCAAGGAAGTTCGTAAACAGGTAGAAAAGCTGATTGCCCTTGCAGTGAGAGAAAGGATAACTATGAGATGGTTGCCGTGAAAGCAAAGGTAGCCAAGAAGGATGCTGACGGAAAGAGAGTGAAGGAAGTTGTAGACGGAAAGAAAGTGACTGTTTACGATGAAGTGGAGAAGTCCATTCAGAAAGGACAAGCCCTCTCGTCTTCAGGCTCGTCGCCAGATTTTGGCTGCAAACCTATGTTCCGACCGAAAGACCGACGCAGTAGCAGGAAGAAAGAAGAATACCAGGAAGGTAGACATCGCTAAGAAGCTTTTTCGATGAGATAGCACCGAAGTATGTTGACCGTAAGGGTGGATATACCAGAATTGTTAAAAGTAGGTCTCCGTAAGGGAGATGCTGCTATGGAAGTTCTTTAGAGTTAGTATAAAGACTCCGACAAGTACAGAGTTACTTGTACGAATGAACAGATTGCAAAAAGAAGCTGCGGTTTCTCCGTAGCTTCTTTTTATGGTACATTTTATGTGTTACAAATAAGCTATTTGATTGTAAGAGAAAAGCAAGTTGATTCAGAACGGAAAAGTACTATATACTTGGCATAGATTAAGAATGGAGGGGCATATGTTAAGAAAAAAACTGGCATTTATCTTATCGATTTTTATGATACTTTATTTGCTATACCTGCTATGGCAAAAGACAGTACCAATAATATCCTTACCGTAAGCATCAAAGTGGATCAAAACTTAAGGAACTTGGAAGTCGGATCATCTTTTGGGAAACATCAGTGAGTCCGATTTTACGACAGGCTCTACAGACCGATATCATGTAGAGTCCGTAGACTGGGTCAACAGCGGAAATGCGGACAATTTACAAGTGGGAAGTGAACCGAAGGTAAAGCTCTACCTTGTTGCAGACAGCAGGGAGAAAAATAATGGAGATACATCTATTATCAGTTCTTCGGGGCCTATACGGCAAACAATGTGAGAGTGACAAACGGAACTTTTGTGAGTGCAAGACGAATCAGCTCCACGGAACTGGAAGTAATCATCCAATTAAAGCCCATTACGGGAACTTATGATTCACCGGATAATTTGACTTGGTCCAACAATAGTCTTGGAAGAGCAAGCTGGACTGCGGAAAACAATACATCAGGGTATTTATGAAGTAAAGCTCTATAGAGATGGCATACAGCTTGTAAAGATTACAACCGATGCATTAAGTCTGAATCTTTATCCCTGGATGACGGAAGAAGGACCATATACTTTCTCCGTAAAGACCATTCCCTCACACAGAGGTACAAAAGAAGGCAGGGAAATCTTCTGATGAAGTGGAGTCCGATATTTTTAAGTATCAGTGAAACAAACCGCTCAAATGGCAGGAAAGTATAGCGAAACACAGATTTTTCGGACAGCACAAAGGCAGAAAAACAATATGACAATTCCTGCTACAATCGGATGGAGTCAGATTAACGGAAAGTGGTATTTCCGTTATCCCGAACGCTCAGCCGGCAATCAATACCTGGATAGATTGGAATGCAGATGGTATCATTTTAACGGACAGGGAGAAATGGAAACCGGCTGGTTTAAGAATGCATATGGAAACTGGTTCTATTTGGATAAGGTTAACGGCGATGCAAAGACCGGTTGGCAACTTGTTGACAATATATGGTATTATTTCTTGCCGGACAGCGGAGACCGTCAGTGCATGATGCTTTCTAACGGCATTTTCAAAATCGGACAGGAAAGTTATTATTTTGATGCTGCAGGAGCGATGCGCACCGGTTGGGTCGGCTCTGACAATCAACGGAAAACAGGTGTATTGCTATTTCTACAACAATGGTTCTATGGCAAAGAATACGACTATAGATGGCTTCCGTATTAATGAACAGGGACAGTGGGTGCAGTAGCATTTCTTGTGTCTCGTTCTAAGCTATGCTAAAATAGCGCGGAAGGAGGAGTTCATGAACGATTTTAGAGAAAAGAAAAATGCTCGTCTGATTATGGCGATTCATGGAATACAGAATGAGGGCGGTGCGAATTGGGAAGAAAAATTGATTGATGCACTGATTCATCATGCCGAGTTTTACGTGCCTATGCGTACAGTGGGAGAGGGCGAAGAAAAGAAGCCGGTTTTTGCTGTAGTGGAGGATAAGGATAAAAATCATTTTTATGCTCTGTTTACTTCACAGGAGAAGGTAAAACAGTGGCCTAACAGTACGGAAGGCAGTGCTGTTCTCAGCTTTCACCAGTTGGCTTTGATGGCGCTCGATGATCCGGAGGATTTCCGGATTTGTCATTGATATGAATAGCGAAAACTTTATTCTCTGGAGGAAAGTTTATTGCAAATTGCATCCATGTGGAACAGGCTGAACTCATGGGTGAAGTCCTGTAAGACCGGGAGAGGACTTGGAATTTACGGAGCCTTTTGGGAGATGCGAAGGAGCTTGAAGAAGCTACTTAGCGAATATATGCGGGATGATCAGAACGTCATGGCTGCCTCACCTTTTAGGGCAAAAGCAGGATGGAAAGGACTTTAATCTGTGCATTGTCAGCCATAGGGCAGCATTCAGCCCAGTTTTGCCAATATTACCACTGTGGGCAAATGATTTTTTTCCGGAGGTATCCCCTTTGCTGTAATGTCCAACAGGTCGAAGACTGCGGAAGATGCGATAAAGGATAGGATGCCGTTTTACAGAAGGCCATTTGTAGTATAAAAAGATAATCTGTAGTACTTTTATTTAGCAGAGAAGAATAAGGAAAAAGATATTTTATTTATCAAAACATATATTCTGAAAAACACTTTACAAAACAATTGTTCTAGAAGTATCATCCTTTATGTAAAAAGCAAACAGGCGTTTACATAAAGGAGTTAATTATGAGAATGAATTTGAGAACTTTTGAAATATTTGTTACCTCTATCCTGGTATTTTTCTTTTATTCGGTATCCCTGTCTATCCTTCCGGAGATACGGTTCATCAGTTTTGCACTTGTGCTGACCTCTCTTCTTTCTGTATGAGATTGAGAAGGAGTGGCAGAGAAGGAGGAAGAAGGCTGTTTTTTACAAAAAAGATGGAGAGAATTATCGCAAGAAGACTTAGTGGGGAGTAGAGGAATTTGCTCATCCCCGGGATTGACCATCAACACGCTTTTGTTCTCATAACTGCAAACAAATCATTAAAAACTGCCCTTTAGGGCAGTTTTTACCGTATTATGCTTATTCTGCAGCAATAGCACCGGTGGGGCAGGGCTCTTCACAAGCTCCGCAATCGATGCAAGTATCCGGATCTACAACATACTTTGTCGGACCCTCAGAGATAGCTTCTACAGGACATACTGCTGCGCAAGCACCACAGCTACGCACTCATCACTAACTACGTGTCCATATTCGTTCCTCCTCAAATAATAAATAGACCAAATGACTTTTACCTCCCAGTAAAGTTCCTTTTCATTCTAATGCATTTTCTTTGCATTGACAAGAAATAGGCATGTTCAAAAAAAAATAATAGCTTGTACTTAGCCTATCCAGTATACTTAGAGCATGATTTTAAATGTATCTATGCTGAGTAAAGCATATGTGGGAAAAACTGTGCTGAAGGATGTATCATTTCATCTGGAAGATAAGGAAAAAGCGGCCATTGTCGGAATTAACGGTTCAGGAAAAACAACTCTGCTCCGATGTATTCTGGGAATTGAGGAGGCAGATGAGGGGAGCATCGCATTTTCCAAAGAGAAGAAAATGGACTACCTGGCACAGCAACATGCCGATATAGAAGCGGAAAATGAGGACTACGACACCCTTTCCGGAGGGCAGAAGACAAGGAAACGCTTGGAGGAGATTTTACAGGGGAAGCCCGATCTTCTGATTTTGGATGAGCCGACAAACCATCTGGATATCGGCTCTATTCAGTGGCTGGAAAAGTCTTAAAGCGCCATGACGGAGCAGTGCTTCTTGTTTCCCATGACCGTTATTTTTTGGATAAAATTGTGACGAAGGTAATTGACCTGGAGCGGGGCAAAGGAAGGATGTACCAGGGAAATTACAGTGCCTATGCGGAAAAGAAGAGACAGCTCCGGGAAGCCGAGTGGAAGGCGTTTCAGAACCAGCAGGCGGAGATTAAGCATCAGGAAGCAGTCATTGAGAAAGCTGAAGCAATTTAACCGGGAGAAGAGTATTAAGCGCGCGGAATCTCGAGAGAGATGCTTGGGAAGGTGGAAAGACTGAAAAGCCGGAAGAACTCGAGAATGAGATGAAGCTCTATTCTCCCCGAGGGAAAGTTCCGAAACGATGTTTTAATGGCGAAGGAGCTGGGAAAAAGCTATGACGGAAGGAGACTTTTTTCCCACGGGACTTTTTCTTTGCAAAGAGGAGAACATGTGGCGCTTATCGGGGACAACGGTACCGGAAAGACGACCTTATTGAAGATTTCTGAACGGACTTATCCAGGCGGATGAGGGAGAGTCCGATCTAGGCTCGAAGGTGAAAGATTGCTTACTATCGACCAGGAGCATGCCGTGCTCCACATGGAGAAAAACGCTCTTTTGAGGAAATTCAGGATACCCTATCCGGAGATGAACAACATGAAGGTTAGAAATGTTCTTGCGGCTTTTCTCTTCACGGGAGACGATGTGTATAAGCGGATTCAGGACCTTTCCGGAGGAGAAACAGGGCAGGGTGAGCCTTGCGAAGCTCATGCTCTCCGATGCGAATTTCCTTATCTTGGACGAGCTGACGAACCACTTGGATATTCAGGGGAAAGGAAGTTTTTAGAGGAGGCGATTCGAAACTATGAGGGAACCGTCCCTTTATGTTTCTCATGATCGTTATTTTTATCAATAAGACGGCAACGAGAATTATAGAGCTCTTCTCCAATCGCTTCGATAATTACATCGGAAATTACGATTATTATATCGAAAAGAAGGAAGATGTTCGTGCCTACGGAGATTCACTGCAAAAAGGATAAGATGCCTGGAAGCGATAGATCCGGAAGAAACACAAAGATTGGAAGAAAAAGGAGAGCAAGAGGCTCTGACTGGGAAAACCAGAAGGAGCTCTCCGCAAAGAGAAGAAAGTGGCAGAATGCCCTGCAAAAAGGCGGAGGAAAAAATTGCCAGCTGAAGAGCGAAAAGAAGAGCTCACTGCCTCCATGGAAGAAGTCGGATCCGATGTCGGGCGCCCATGGAAACCATAGAGAGCAGGAAGCAATAGATAAGGAACTGGAAGAACAATACGCACTCTGGGAGGAAAGCTCCCTGAGCTTGAGATTTGTAAAAAGCAGCTAGTTTATAACTCAATATATCTATCTATGAGCTAGGTCTCGAAAACAGAAGGCACGCTTTCGTTAACCTCGTCCCCGTAACGATACTAAGCGAAAAACTCGCAGCTTCATTGAAGTTTTTCGCAAAAGTACCGAGCGGGCTCAGATTGCCTCATGCTCTCAGAGCCCATACGTGCATCAAACTCTATATCACTGTAATTGCTTTAAAATAGCTGCTTTTACTTCTATCTCTTCTACTCTACATCCTTCATACTGAGGGAATCTTTCTTCCCTCCATATCCACGGAGAGGATTTTTACTTTCACGATATCTCCCAGCTTTTACGACATCGAGGGATGTTTTACAAACTTTTGGAAAGGGCGGAGATGGTACCAAACCGTCCTGGTGCACGCCGATATCGACAAAGGCACCGAAGTCCAGGACATTTCGGACTGTACCTCGAGAATCATCCTCTTTAAATCGGAAAGTCGAAAACATCGCCCGTAAAATGGGCGCGGGTACATCTTCGCGGGGATCTCTTCCGACTTTTGCAAGAGCCTCACAATATCTTTTAAGGCAAAGCCTGATTTCGAGCTTTTTCCTCTATCGCCTTCATGCCGCCGGGAAGGGCGAAATCATTTTTGCAATATCCTTTCCCTTTTCCTTCGGCAAATATCTTTTTCATTTCAAGTTTAGAAGGGCAAGGAGTCCTTTGTTTTCTGATAGGACTCGGGGTGCACGGAGGTTCTGTCCAGCACTCCTTTACCCTCTCGGATACGGAGGAAGCCGGCACTTTGCTCAAAAGGCCTTTGGGACCGAGTCTAGCCACCCTTTAACAGTTCTTTTTCTACTCTTAAAAGCCCCGTTTTCTTCTCATACACTACGATATTCTTCGCCAGTGTCTTGTTGATACCGGAAATATAGGAAAGGAGAGCTGCAGACGCGGTATTCAAGTCCACACCGACGTGGTTCACGCAGTCTTCCACGGTATTGTTCAGCTGTTCCTCCAGCTTGTTCTGATCTGGCGTCGTGCTGGTACTGCCCTGACACCGATTGCCTTCGGCTCCACCTTTTACAAGCTCGGCAGCGGATCCCTGAAGCCGTCTTGCCATGGAGGTTGAACTTTTTCTCCCGTGTCAAAGTTCGAGAACTCTCTCTGTCGCAAGCTTACTTGCAGAGTAGACGGAGGCGCTGGCTTCATTGACAATCACATACTGTACTTTTGCTCTTTGTTTCATGAATATAGTCGCTGATGACCTTTTTCCGATCTCACGGAGGCTGTGCCGTTTCGAGGGCAATGATATCCACCTTATGCTTTTTCAATCAGCTTTATGAATGACCGCCATGGCTTCTCTTCACCTGATTTTTAGGCGGAGTAGGGAAAATGACCGTCGTGTCCAGTACCTTTCCGGTCGGATCGACCACGGCGATTTTACAGCCGGTACGGAAAGCCCGGATCCCAGCCGAGCACGACCTTCCTGACAATGGGCGCCTGCATGAGAAGTTGCTTTTAAATTGTCTGCGAAAATGGCGATGGCAGCATCCTCCGCCTTTTTCGGTTAAGATATTTCGAATTTCGGTTTCGATAGAGGGAGAAATGAGTCTCTTGAAAGCTGTCCAGCACAGCTTCCTGTAATAGCCTGAGATTCTCTCCTGTAAATCCTTTTCCTGCCTGCTTTTCCAGATAAGCTATAATCTCCTCCTGCGGGAAATTCAGCTTTACGCTAAGCACTTTTTCTTTTCTCTCCACGATTTTATGGCAAGCGTACGGTAGCCGGGAATGGTTTTTCACCTTTTCCTCATAGTCAAAAATACATCTCATAGGTCTTTTGATCGGGATTTCTCCTCCGCATCCTTCTTTGGAGGAGGAAATACTGCCGAGTTCCATGGTCTTATTGCTGAATCCATTCCTGTAGGAGGCATTTTTCGGACAAATCTTCCGCAAGAATGTCCTTAGCGTAATTCAAGGCTTCTTCTACGCTGTGCACTCTTTTTCTTCGGAAAGATAGTTTTCCGCTTCCTTTACGGGATTTACACTGGGGTGAGAATGGCCTCTGCAGCCCCTCTAAGCCCTTTTCTCGGCAATCATGCCTCTGTTCTGTCTCTTCTTCTTATAGGAAGGTAGAGGTCTTCCAGACGCACGGCGGTATCGGCCGCCTCAATCTGCGCCTTTAACTCGTCGGTCAGCTCTGTTCGGCAATACTGTTTAAATGCTCGCGCCGCTCCTCCAGATTCCGAAGATATTGCAACTTTTCCTCAAGGCTGCGGAGTTCCTCGTCATTTAAACCGTGCGTCGCTTCCTTACGGTAACGCGCAATAAAGGGAACGGTATTTCCCTCGTCCAGAAGCTGTACCGCTGCTTCCACCTGCATTTTTAAGAGATAAATCCTCGGCTATTTTTTGATAATATTCATATAACTCCTTTATAGGGGGCTTGCATGCATAGAATGCAGATTGCGGTTTTCCCCGGGCTGTTGCTTTTCAAACTCAAAAACAAATCCATTATACAATAGAATAAGGTCTCCGTGTATGGCCCTTATCATGAATTAAAAATTTTATTCCTATTCTTATAAATTAAAATTTGAAGACGATATACAAATATGATATTATTTTTAATAATATATAGAGAAGGATAAAAAGGGTGTTTAAGGAAGGGTAAGATCATGTTTTGCACGGTGAAAAAGGAAAAGAAAAGATTTTTGCAGATTCCCTGATAAAGGGAATCGGTGCGGTACTTTTCTTGTGATACTGATGTTTGTGAGGAGCGGAAATTTTTATCGACAGTTGAGGCGCAGGGACGGAAGCTGGCTGCGGAAATTCCGTTACGGTGGAAATCTCCTTTAGCCTGGAGGTCCTCGGAGGAATGTTCCGGAATCCGATTTCAGAGTTTATCTGGAAAAGAGATGTGAAAGTCCCAATAATCCTCTTCCCGAGCCGTTTTATCTGAATATTCATAGGGGAGGGAAGAGAAAAATTTTATTTTTCATAAGATGAAGTTTCTTTCAAGAGAAGGCGTGTATCGTTATCGTATTAAGCAGGAGAAACAAAACCAAGAAGGTTTTTTTCTTATGATGATACGGAGTATAATTTGGAAATAGAAGTTTTGAGGGCAAATATTGACCGCTACGGAAATGTGGTCCATCCCTATTTATACGCAGTCGTTACCGGAAAGAAAACCGGGGAAGAAGAGAAAGTAACGGAGCTTTCGTGAATTCTTATCAGAAAAGAGGAGGGCGGAAAAGTCAAAGTTTCTTCCGCAAAAGCTCTGCACAAACAGATGCGCGGGAGGGAGCCCTTAACCGAACGGCAAAAAGAGGAAGGGGCGACGAAGAGAAACCCTTGGGTACATTTTTAAACAAGTCTGCCATGTATCTTAGAATTGCAAGAAGAAAGCTAAAGGGGGAAGGCAGCAGGATGGCCCTTTATGCACTGTCCACAGCTTTGGCAACAGGGAATGTGATTCTGGCTCTATCGAGTGCAGGCTACGCAGGAGGCAAAGATACAGGCACGAAGGATCTGAGAAAAAGAAAAAATAAAGCTTTTTCCGCTTGGTTCAGGACAGCCTGAAAATAGGCTGTTTAAGGAGAGAAAGAATCGGGAAGAGAAAGAAGTCGCTTTTTGATTATGCATGCTCGAAAGAGCGTAAGGGATGCAGAATGAAGGAGCGACTTTTTAAGTTCCGGATTAAAGCTATATCCGATTAAGGAGTATAGGCAAGAGACAATTTCTCGTGTAGAATAGAGAAGGTGTTGTAAATGGTTTTTTATCCGAAGAATGCTATACTTAAAGAGGTTTTATCAGATGAATCTGGCACTCATTGTGAATCAAAGCAAAGAGGATGCGGAGAGTTTTTCAAAAAGGTAATTGTTGAAAAACTGAAGACCTGGGCGTTCATCCGCAATTGTTTCTGAATAAAGATTTTCAAAGAAATGATTTTAATGAAATAGATTGTATCATCACCCTGTGGGGAGATGGCACGATTCTGCATACCGCCGGAGTACTTCGCGGAATGAAGGTGCCTATTTTGGGGATTAATGCAGGACACCTCGGCTATCTTACAGAGATTCGGAAGAGAAGAGAAATTGATGAGGCTTTAAAAAGACTTTTAGCCGGAGACTATGTTGAGGATCGCCGGTCCATGCTTCTCGGGAGGGTGATACGGGAGGCAGGGAAATCCAGACTGGCGTTAAAACGAGCTGCTGATTTGCGGGTAAAGGGGGTTAGCATTCATCATTTTCAAGTTTTTGTGACGGAATGAAATGGTTCATTATTCCTCGGACGGTATCATTATTTTCCACACCCACCGGTTCTACGGCCTACAATCTTTCTGTAGGGGACCCATCATTTCTCCGGAGGCAAAGGTCTCATATTATGAATCCGATTTGTGCACACAGTTTGAACGCCAGAGCCGTGGTTTTTGATGATCGGAGAGTGCTTGAGATTGTAATGGGAAAAGGGAGACCAGGTCTCTCATTTGACGGAGAGGAACCCTTTGAGCTGCTTTCCGGAGATAAAGTGATTATTGAAAAGGCGGAAGAGGAAACGGTACTGGTTAAGTTTTTCAAGAGAGAGTTTTTGCATACGCTTCGGGAGAAGACATGTCCTTAGTCTAAGAGCGTATAGAAAGGAAAGCCATGCTTGATCGACTGATGGTAAAAGATTTGGCACTGATTGAAAAGTCTGTTGTCGAATTTGGACCCGGTCTGAATATATTGACAGGTGAAACAGAGCCGGAAAGTCCATACTGCTCGGCTCCATTCAGCTTGCCCTGGGACAAAAAGCCAACAAGGATAGGATTCGCCACGGAAGCGAGCAGGCGCTGATAGAACTTTTCCTTTTCTTTTGGGAGAAGAGAAAGAAGCTGAACTGAAAAGAGTTGGAGGAAGATCTGGAAATAGAAGAAGGAAGTCTGATTATCCGCAGGAAGATTTCCGAGAAAAAATCGGAAAATCGTGTAAATGATTTGTCCGTAACGCTTGCAAAGCTTCGGGAAATCAGCGGAGAACTTCTGGATTTGCATGGGCAGCATGAGCATCACAGCCTTCTGAAAGAAGGCACATCTTGCGATTTTGGACAGCTTTATGACAAGAAGAGGACGGATTCTTTCGAAGTAGAAGAGGCTATGAAAACTACGGAGAAGAAGAAAGTTGGAAGCCTACTTCTTCCGGAAGAGGAAAGAAAGAGAGAGTTGGAATTTTTGCAGTTTGAGCTGGAAGAACTATCCTCTGCCAACTTGAAACCGGGAGAGGAGGAGCAGTTAAGTAAGGACTATGCTGTCTATGAAAACAGGGATCGCTTAAAGTCTCTTCTCTTAAGGGTACAGGAAGAGTTGTGGGATCGGGATTTTCACGGTCCGGTGAAGAATCTGGAAGAGGTCTGTAGCTTTTTGACGAAAGCCTAAAGAATGTTCTGGATACGGCTGATGAACTGGAGGCTGTCGGAGAAGATTGCTAAGAGCGGTAGAGCATTATCTGGATCACAGCGAAATGGATGAGAGAAATTCTTCCTTTGGGAGAAAGACTGGATACCATTCGAAGCCTCTCATGATGAAATACGGAGGAACGAGAAGAAAGGCCCTGGAAGCACTTTCCAAAAAGGAAGAGGCTCAGTGTTTCTTGACGGATTATGAAAAAGAGAAAGCACTTATGGAGGAAGCTTTGGCCGGAGCGAGGAGGAGCTTAGGCCAAGGCGGAAAAGCTCTCCTAGAAAGACAAAACGGCGAAGGAACTGGAGGAGCGCATTCAGCAGGAGATGCAGGAGCTGGGCTTCCTCGATACCCGTTTTACATTTCGCTTTGAAAAGAAGAAGAGATTTCGGAGAAGGGTTTCGACGAGGTGGAGTCCTATGTCAGCTTAAATCCGGGAGAACCCCTGCGCCCTTTGCGAGAGGTGGGGTCAGGCGGTGAACTTTCTCGCATTATGCTGTCCATAAAGACGGTATTGGCTGATACGGATGCCGTTCCCACCTTGATTTTTCGATGAAATTGATACGGGAATTTCCGGGAGAACGGCTGGAGAAGGTGGGAGAGAAAGCTGGAGAAAATTGCAAAGAACCATCAGGTGATCTTAATTACGCACCTCCCCCAAATTGCGGCAAAGGCAGACAGGCATTTTTCTCTAGAGAAGAATGCAGGAAGGGAAAAACCAAGACCGAGATTCATGCACTGAAATGAAGAGGCATCGGTAAAAGGAACTCGCGAGGCTTCTTTGGCGGAGAAGAACTTACGGAGGCGGCACTGCAGAATGCAAGGAGCTTGAAGGCCAAGGCGAAAAGAAAAGAAGTGATTTTTCTTTCAGAAATGCAGACAGAAAAAGGGTAAGGAGAAGAGGATGAAAAATATTTTATTTTTAGCATCGGAAGCTGTACCTTTTTATTAAAACGGAGGTCTTAGCGGACGTTGTGGGGTCACTTCCAGAAGCATTGACAAGGCTTATTTTGATGCTAGAATTATGATTCCCAAGTACATGTGTATGCGGGAAGAGGACCGTATAATTTAGAGTATGTCACCTATTTCTATATGGATTATCTCGGACAGTCCTGTTATGTAGGGGTACTGAAGAAAGAAGTGGATGGAATTCTCTATTATTTTATTGACAATGAATACTATTTCTCCGGAAACAGACCTCACGGAAACCGGTATTGGATCTGGAAAAAGTTCTGCTTTTTCCTATGCGGCACTTTTCCGCCTTACCGCTTCCTTGACTTTCATCCGGATGTGATTCATTGTCATGACTGGCAGACCGGTCTCGTGCCGGTACTTTTAAAGGATCGTTTTGCAGGGGGAGAGTTTTTCCGTTCGATTCGTTCCGTGTTTACCATTCATAACCTTCGTTTCCAGGGCACCTGGGACAGAAAGACCATACAGCGTTTTACAGAGCTCTGACTATTATTTTTACGCCGGATAAGCTGAATACGAAGGACGGAAACCTCCTAAAAGGGAGGCCTTGTCTCATGCGGACGCCATTACGACGGTGAGTAAGACCCTATGCCAAAGAGATTCAGACGGAGTTCTACGGAGAAGGTCTGGAGGGGCTTCTGCAGGCACGAGACGGAGATTTGCGCGGCATCGTAAACGGCATTGACTACGATATCTGGAATCCGAAGAGAGATCCCTATTTACCGTACCCCTACGATAAGGTCAGTGTCCATAAAGAAAAGGCAAAGAATAAGACCGCCTTACAAGAGAGTCTGGGCTCTCCGTTTTCGGAAGATACGATGTTGATTTCCATCATTTCCAGGTTGACAGACCAGAAGGGGCTGGATTTGATTGAGCGCGTCTTGATGAACTTTTGTCAGGACGCCGTAAGCAGTTTGTTATTTTTGGGACAGAGAGGATCATTATGAGAATCTCTTCCGCTATTTTGCTTGGAAATACCCGGACAGAGTTTCCGCACAAATTTATTATTCGGAAGAAATCAGTCACCGCATCTATGCGGGAAGTGATGCCTTCCTGATGCCTTCCTTGTTTGAGCCCTGCGGTCTGTCCCAGTTGATTTCACTCCGTTACGGTACGATTCCCATTGTCCGGGAAACAGGCGGTTTGCGGGATACGGTAGAGCCTTATAATGAATATGAGAAAAAGGGAACAGGATTTTCCTTTGCAAACTATAATGCACATGAGATGATGGCGAGCATTCGTTATGCAGAGAGAATTTACTATGATGATAAACCTTCCTGGAGAGGAATTATCAATCGCCATGAAGAAAGATTTTTCATGGAAGAGCTCAGCCCTGCAATATCAGGAGCTCTATGATTGGCTGGTGGAAAGGAACTAGGATGCATTTTTTTATGGAACAGCTTTTGTCCAATTATCCGCTCATGTCGGCAGTCTTGGCCTGGTTTGTTGCCCAGGTCATTAAAACGGCAATAGACGCTTATTTTAATAAGGGCATTAATTGGGAAAGAATGACGGGGTCGGGAGGTATGCCCTCCAGCCACTCCTCAACGGTAGTATCTCTGGCTATTGCAACCGGAATATCCTATGGAGTGGATAGTACCCTTTTTGCGATAGCTCTGATTTTTGCCATTGTCGTGATGTATGATGCAACCGGGGTTCGCAGAGAGACCGGAAAGCAGGCTGTCATTTTTAAATCGTTTGCTTTTGATAATCCCTTTTTCCTGGACGGGAGAAAGAGTTTGAGAAGAAACTGAAGGAGTGTCGGACATAGCCCATTTTCAAGTCTTGATGAGGAGCTCATTCTCGGCATTCTTATTGCGGTGATTATGGCCTATGTCTACGGTCTTATTATGATTTGATACGGATGTTGAAAAGAGATAAGACATTTGCTTTATACAGTCTGCTTTAACTAAAAGATGGAAAGAGGAAAAGCGAAGAGGAGAAGTAAGGGAAGATGAAGGAGTGCTGACTTGGGAGATAAGGGAGGCTTTTTCTGAAACAGAAAAGGTCTTTTGCGTTGTGCTGATTCTTCTTATCTCTTTTTATCCTGGTTTCCTGCAAGGGAATTGCGATAAGCGGAAAGACGGAGAATATTCCGGGTTATACGAAGCAGCAGGCTATGCTGGTGCTGGGGTCGGAAAGAAACCGCTATCAGAATATTCTGGGAAAAGAAATATGGAATTTGCCGATCAGCGGACAGATTCAAAAGACCTATGGAGCGTATTTTATATAGAAAAATAAGGAATTTCTGCAGGATATCCGCACATTGAACCTTCTTGCGGAGGAAAAGGCATACTTCCGAACTCGACCGAGATGGACAGCATTCGGAAGGCTGCGACTAAGTTTTACGGAGCACCAACGCCGGAGGACAAGAGCTTCTTCGGCGACTGTACGGAAAAAGATGTAGTGGATATGTATGTAGCCTATTTCACGGCAGAAAAACGGCTGAGTCCCTCCCTTTCTTCCGTGGATACGGAGCTGAGCGCGGCGGAGTCCAAGGTAATCAGCATAGAGCAAATTGTTCTGAGCAATGAAGATACGGCGAAAGACCTTCTGAAAAGGTGAGGGCGCAGGGCGCTAATTTCAGCTACTATGCCAGACAATATTCAGAGGATCCGAAATTCTGAAGCAACTTTCTTTTGGAGAAAAAGGAAGATCAATATTATGAAGTTGCCTTTTCTTGCAGAATAACGAGATTTCGGACATTATTTTCGGAAAATGGAAAGTATTACATCCTGCATTGTATCAATTCCTATGATGAGGAGGCAACAAGGGACAGGAAGGAACGCCTGGAGAATTCTATCCGGGTTCTGCGCTTTTAATGAAAGCTATGACACTTATCAGAAAAGAACATATTGTGCGTTTTCACGAGCCTTTTTGGAAAGAGATTGATTTGAATGGAGGAGAGGGAGCACTCGCAGATTTCTTTTTCTCAGTTTATCAGGAATATGTAAAAGTGGAGCAATAAAAAGCTTGCTCCACTTTTTTTCTACAGGGCAACTACAATTCCCTTGTCATTGGCATAAATTGTTGCGACACCCATGGCGTTGGTGATGATAATTTCTTTAAAACTTGCCAGCTTCTCGAAGTCGGCTTTTCACCTGCTCGGCTCTTTCCGGCGCATTGACATGGGTAATCACCAGTCGTTTCTCTTTTTGTGGCTTTCGGTCCGCCGGCTCTTTCTACTGCAGAGCTCCACCCATTTTTCGAAGGGCCTTTTGTATGCCTCTTTGCTGGCCGAGCTGGATGATGGTGCCGTTCACCGCACCCATGATGGGCTTTAATGTTTAAGGCACTTGCCAAGAAAGATTTTATCCCGGTAAGACGTCCGTTTTTCCGCAAGGTATCCAGACTTTCCAGAACAAAGAGGGTATTGATATCGGAGCAGGCTTTCTCAACGGTTTCAACCACTTCCTCGAAAACGGTTTACCGGCTTCTTTTAATTCCTGAATATCCAGACAAAGCTTGCATTCACCTGCACTTGCGGATAGAGAATTGAAGATGTGAATCTTCTTCTCCCTTTCTTGCCATTCTCTTCATATAAGCTTTTGGCCGATTTTGGCAGCCTGAAAAGTACCGGACAGAGAATCGGAAATCGTGACGATATAGACTTCGTCGGCATCCGACTCCTCAATGGCTTTTTGAAAGCTTCCGGAGAAGGACAGGCGGTCTTTGAGTCTACAGGAGAAGCATTTACCCTCTGAATAAAATCCAACTGGTCAAAATGCTCATCATCCAAAATGGAATAGAGCCAATTTCCAGAGTGAGCGGTACAGTCTTAAAAACAGGATTTTGTTTCATCTCCTCGTAAAAGTCTCCACAGCTGTCTGCGATGATTTGATAGGACATAGCGTAGCCTCTTTCTGCATCAGAAAATCTGATTTTCTAATAAAATTGCGTACAATGTAGTTCTTAAAACTACATGGAAAATTATACTTACTAGAATAAGGGAATGTCAAGCTATCCTCGACACGGAACAGTACTTGCACAAGATTTTTCCAATAGAGAGTAAAAGAAAGGAAAAAGATATGTCGATAGTAGAGGAACAGCTTTCTCATAACATGGAAAGAGATATACTCGTGACCGGACATCGAACCCGGACACCGATTCCATCTGTAGCAGCCATTGCTTACGCGCGTTTAAAAATATAATCAACCATACCAATCGCTACATTCCCTGTCGGGCGGGAAATCCCAATACAGAGACAAGTTTCGTATTAGACTATTTTAAGGAGGAGCCGCGCTTACTGGAGAGCGTGAAAACGCAGGTTTCGGATGTGCGTATCGAAAGAGACGCCGGGAGTTCCTAAAATATGTCGTTAAAGCAGGCGTATCAGATTATGCGAGACAGTCATGTCGTGACGCTTCCGGCAGTCACGGAGGAAGGCGTTCTGGAGGGGCTCATCACCATTTCGGATATTGCGAAGTCTTATATGAATGTCTACGACTCCGCCGTAATCTCCGCAGCCAAAACACAATTTAAGAATATTTTGGAAACACTGGAAGCGACCCGTGTTACAGGAGATATTGAACGCTTTTGCGAAAAAGGAAAGGTTGTGATTGCGGCAGCCAATCCGGAGATGATGAACTACTATATTGAGCCGCATGACATCGTGATTCTGGGAAACCGTGCGGAGAGCCAGCTCTCGGCCCTGGATAACGGGGCGGATTGCATCATCATCTGTGAGGGCGCCAATGTTTCCCCGACGATTCGAGACCTTGCGGAACATAACGGCATGATTATCATGGTGACCTCTATGATGCCTCATACGGCAGCACGTCTCATTAACCAGTCCATTCCGATTGATTTTTATGACCAAGGAAGGATTCTCAGCTTTTGGGAAGACGACTATATCGATGATATTAAAAGAGGTTATGGCAAACAAAGAGGCACAGAGATTTTTTCCTGTTTTAAATAAGGAAGGAAAATATCTGGGGATGATTTCGCTGAAATTTGCTCGGCGCGCATGGAAGCAAGTCATCATGGTCGACCATAATGAGCTCGGGCAGGTCTCTGGAAGGATGGAAAATGCCGAAATTCTGGAGATTATTGATCATCACCGGCTGGGCACCATACAAACACTCTCTCCGGTGAGCTTTCAGAAACCAGCCGCTGGGCTGTTGCAGCACCATCATTTACCAGATTTACAAGGAAAATGGGGTTTCCGTAGATAAGAAGACGGCGGGACTTTTGATGTCCGCCATCATTTCGGATACGCTCCTGTTCCGTTCTCCGACCTGCACTCCTGTGGATGAGAAGGCGGCAGGGAACTTGCGGAAATCGCCAGCGTAGACATTGAAAAGTACGCAATGGAAATGTTTGCGACCACCTCCAACTTTAAAAGAAAAAGACCGATAAGAGATTTTTCTATCAGGATTTCAAGATTTTTTCCGCCGGAAAGATTCGTTTCGGTGTGAGCCAGATTACTTCTTTAAATGAAGAAGAGCTTACTGCGCTGCAGAAGAGGTTGCTGCATTTTGCAAAGACGGCTGGAAGTGGAAAAATCTCGGCATGGTTTTTGTTATGCTTACGAATATCTTGGAGCAGGATACGGTACTCCTTGCCGTGGGATCCCATTCCGGAGAATTGATGCATATGGCCTTTTCCAATGAACCGGAGAAGCTGCAGTTTAAATTGGATAAGGAGAATGTGGAGGATATTCCCTACGGATTCCGGGAATGGTATCCCGTAAGAAAGCGAGTTGATTCCGCCGCTTTCCCTTTTTGCGGAGCAGCTGTAAGGGAGACGGATACCTCGGGGGAGAACGATGACGAGAACTGCGGTTCAGTAAGGAGCAGCAAGGATACCCCCGAGGAGAAAGATGGAAAAGGAAAGCAAAAAGAGGAATACGAATGAATATGTCTAATCGGCATGCCTTCCAGCGGAAAGAGTGTTCTGGGAAAGATGCTGGCAAAAAGAAGGAAAAATGACTTTCCTGGATCTGGATACCCTGATTCAGAAAAATACCGGGAAGCTGCTTTGAAATCATTGCGGAAGAAGGCAGGGAGGGTTTCCTGCGCTTGGAAGAGGAAACCGGAGCCTCTCTTCGGTGGAGAATACGGTGATTGCACCGGGCGGTTCCATCTACTACGGAGAAAAGCGATGCGACATCTGCAAAAGATTTCGAGAGTTATTTTCCTGGATATTCCTCTATGAAGAAATGCTGAAGAGAATCGGCGATCCGGTAAAACGCGGCGTGGCGATTCCGGAAGGCTTCACTTAAAGGACTTGTATGAGGAGAGGACAGCGCTTTTATCGGAAATATGCGGAATATACACTGGAAGAGCGTGGCCTGTCTTCCGGGGCTTGGTGCAGAAGATAATGCAGTATCTGGACAGCGCAGAATAAGAGCGTTTTTCGATATAAGAGAGCACGCGAATATTCCTTACGAATCATGATGCAAAAGAGTCGGAAACGGAGAACAGGCAGTAAAAGATGGAAAATATCGTTCTGGGCTTTTTGGCCCATGTTGACAGAGGAAAAACCAGTCTTTCGGAAAAGCTTTGATTTTTTGAAGCGGGAGATTCGGAGGGCCGTGTGGATCATGGAGACAGTGTAGCTGGACCATGATGACTTGGAGCGGAAAAAGGAATAACGATTTATGCAAAGAGTGTTTATTTTACGAGGGAAAATAAGCGCTTTTTTCTTTTGGATACACCGGGACACAGGGAGTTCTCCGGAGAGATGGAAAGAGCCTTAAAGGTCCTGGACTACGGAGTTCTTCTTTTGGACGCCAGAGATGGGAATCGGAAAAAGGGAAGAAGAATTGCGGGACCTTATCGAAAGGGAAAGGCTTCCTCTTTATTTTTGTGAATAAAATGGACTTATTTCAAGGGAGAAAGGAGAGTATTTTAGAGGAACTAAAAATCCATTTTTCCAAAGCAAAATGTCCTCGATTTTACCGCCTTTTACGAGTATGGCACTTCAGACGGAAGAGGAGAAGGAGGGCACCGAACAAAGAAACGGAAAGCGATATGTAAGTAAAGAGGAGAGAGAACTGATGGAATCCATAGCCCTCTCCTCTTTGGAAAGTACGGAGGAATATCTGGAGAACAGGAATACGTAAGTCGGAACGTGTGCGCAGTTTGATACGAAAAGCTTCTCTTATCCCTGTATTTTTCGGATCGGCTTTAAAAGCAGGAGGGATTGATCGATTTTTAGAGGCGCTTACCGTCCTTTGCATTAATCCGAAAGCGGAAGCCGGGCAAGAGGAGAAGAGGTTATATTTATAAAGATTGCCGGGATGAGAAAGGCAGAAGAGTGGCGAAGGCCAGACTTTTCACGGGACATAACTTTACGGGAAGAGTGGCTTCCCGGGAGAAAAACTGACGGAACTTAGACTGGAAGAAGGTGAAAAATATACGGAACTGAGTGAGGTTTCAGGCGGGGAGTCTCTTTACTGCACCGGTTTCTGGAAAGAATCAGTCCAGGTGTCTTCCGTTTGAGAAGGAAAAAGAAATGCAAGAGGGGAGCTCTTTTCCAAAGTGGAGCTTTCGATTCAAGAGGAGACATTTTACGCTATGCGGAAGAGATTCGAGACCTCTCGAAGAATTCCGAGTGGGAATCTGCATATCGCGGAAGGGAGGGAAAAAGGTCCGTATTCGTTCGCTTGGAGCCTTACAGCGAGAACTTTGGAGGATCTTTTCCGGAAGAGAACGGGACAGACTGCAGTATTTTTCTCCCGTAGAATTGATTTTCATGGGGAGGGCCTGCGGAAGGAAGCTTACGGAAGAGCGGTAATAGAGAGCCCGGGGCATTATTTTTGCTTTAAGTCTGCGCCTTTTTCCCTCTGAAGAAGGACAGAAGATGGAAATAGGGAAATACGGAAAATGCGGAAGAAGAGAAACCGGGGAGAATCCGCTTTGCAGAGAATCTGAAACTTACGAAAAGGATTGGATGAGCCGTTTAGAGACGGAGTGGCAGGCGGTGGAGATAAAAGGGCCTTGTCTCAGCAGGGCCTATAGCGCACTACAGGAATTGAAATTATAGAGCGGACTATCGGGAGAGCAGTTCCTATTTTACGGATTTGAAAGCGGCGGTTTCGGAGGCTCTTTTATGGCGGAGAAAAAGTGCCGGACTTCACCTTTTTCAGCCCCTGCTTTTCCTATTTCATATCGATTAAGCAGACTGAGCTTGGAGCAGTCATGCAAACGATAGAAAGAGCAAAGGGACGTCAGGAGGAGCTCTTACAAGAAGGAGAAAGAGTCATTCTTGAGGAGAGCTGTCCGAGAAAGCTCTTCCCTCCCTGCTGGAGGATTTACAGAGGACTTCAGGCGGAGGTCAGCTATCGCTTTCTCTTCTTTTGAGGAGCTTACGGAAGAAAAAGAAAGGGAAATCCTTTTGGAACGTACCGGTGATCCGGAGCAAACGGATAAACTTCTTTTGGAGCGGATGAATCCGTACAGGACTTCTTCCTGGAGGAAGAGGAGGCTTCAGAAGGGCATAGCGTGCCAAGAGAAGCGAAGACTAAGGAAGGCAAAAAGAAAAAGAAAAACCGGAGCCTATATTCAGGATATCGAGACTGGAGGAAATCTTTTTAAGAGACCTTCGGCCCTGTACGGAACAGGGGAAAGGAAGCCCTGCTCTCCGGAACAAAAAGCTTATTTTATCCAGAGAAAAGAAGAGAGCAGAGAGCGGCAAGGAGCAGTATGAAAAGAAGAGCACGGTTTCGAAGAAAAATTGCTCCTTGTGGACGGCTATAATTTTATGTTTGCAAAAAGATGCTCTAAAGGAACTTGCGAAAGAGGACCTTATGGCGGGGCAGGGAGAAGGTCATTCAGTATTTGTCCGAATATGCGGTATTTTTACGATACGGAGGTTTATCTTATCTTTGATGCGTATCATGTAAAGGAAACCCCGGAACGAAACAGCGGTTCGGGAAAAATCTGGAGCTGATTTTACAAAGGAAGGAGAAAGCGCCGATTTTTACCTTGACCAAAATGGCGAAGGAATTCTCGGAAAAAGGGAAGAGCGGTCAGCATTGTGACCTCGGATCAGGCGGTGCAGGTGCAGGCTTTTTCGGAAAAGGAGTCAGCCGTTATTCTTCACGAGAATTTTTACGGCATCCTGGAAGAGATGCGAAAAGGCAGATTTCTGAAATGGAGCTGTGATTTCCGAAATGGAGCTGTGATTCCATTTGACCGACCTTTTATGGATGGTAGAATACAAAAACGTATGAAGAAAAACGAGAAGCATGAATTTTCACTATTTGTGAAAATTTAAGAAATTTTCGTTTACTGATTAAATATGTTTAGAACAGCCTAGTAAAAAGGGAGAAAAAAAGTGAAAAAATCAGTCTGGGACTAACGATACTTGTATTAATCTGCAGTCTTTCCGCCTGCAAAGAATTGAAAGGATGCACAGAATGCCTTTTCAGAATGAAAAGGGAATACCGATAACGGAAAGAATGAGGCACTGAACAATCTGATGGGAGCCCTTCAGGGAGATAAAGACTCTTATGAAGACCTTTCCTCCGGCGAGCGACTTGAAGCCTATATAACTATGTTGATTTAAGTAACTTTATGACCGGAGATGTGGAAGAATCTCTGGATCGATATTTTAACGGTGTAGCTCGCATCGGAAGACTTTTTCTCCTATTGAGGGAGGATCTTATATCACGACAACCTTCAGCAATCAGGATTATGAATTTCTGGATGAGGTGGAATCGCAAGCGGATTTGGGCACAAGCTATAAGGAAATAGATGAGCATGCGCTTACCCTGATTCCGACCTTGAGAGCCTTAATGGAGGTTTTGGATGAAGCCGGAAACTACGGAAATCAGAAGGGCTATCTGGACTGACAATTATGCCAAAGGGACAGGAAATTACAGTCGTTTTGTTCGAGCAGTCAATGCTTATGACGATGAGAGACTTCCTATTTAAACAGTTTAAGGCATTTTACAGAGCAGCAGGCGAGAGACCTGGAACGTTTTCGAAAAGGAAGGCTATACGGTGCGCTATCAGATGCTGGAAGCTCACGATGTTAAAGTCCGAAATCATGAATGCCATTTTACAAGCAGGAAGATATCTCGGATGAAAATGTTCTTTCCCTGGATGTGACGATTCGTCCGGAAATATGAGGAGATGGCCGCAGTGCTCGCCGAATTTTGCAGTGAACTTCAAGGACGAAGCGGAACTGGAAAAGGAAGGCTTTGAAAGCTATAAGAGCGGACAGCTCAGTTTCTTTAACAATGCCATTACAGAGTTTCAAGGTACAGACGCAGGCCTTGATTTCCCGTGTGGATGAGCAGAGCGTACTCTGAAGCGGAGAAATTAACTCTCAGCACAACAGAAGGATCCTTGAGCGTTTGATAAAGTGCAGTTCAGATGTGACTTCCGCTATAATGATGTAATAGGCTAAGAAGGAGCTTTCCGGAGGGACAATTTCTCCTTTCTTATAGCCGGAAGGAATAAGCCGAAGAGTTATAAGACGGGAAATTTGACAAAGCAGAAGTTTCCGTATAATCCCGTTATTAATCAAAGACAACTTGGGAAAGGAACAGTCATGGACGACAGGACGGGAATACAGAAACTCCTACTCTAAAGTATTACAATCATGTTTTAAAGGATAGAAAAAGAAGGTATAGTGGAATTCTGCTATGCCTTTTTCTGCTTAATAAAAGACGTTGTTTTCAGGGTGTTTTTCAAGTAAGTTGAAAGTTTAAGGAGGAATAAAGGACCGCTATGGTGGGAAGAGTTATACTCTTTATTTATATTGATTTCTGGTAAACGGATCTCTGTGCGAAATCGCCGTTTACAGGTAGGGAGAAGCAAAAAGATAAGGAAATTGAGTGAGGAAGGAAACAAGAAGGCCAAAGAAGCTTTTAAAATTCACGGAGGAACCTTCTGCTTTTTGTCAACGATACAGGTAGCGATTACTCTTGCCAGCTTTTCTTTCCGAGTGCTTTTTGCGGCCGAGGGCTTTGCGAGGGCTACTGGACAGTCTTGCTCATACGTCTTATTCCGGGCTTAGGGTAGAGGTGGTTCATCCCTATTTCCATTGTGCTGATTACTATTATTTTATCTTACATCAGTATTGTTTTTCGGAGAACTTGTTCCGAAGAGACTTGCACAGGTGCATACCGAGGCCATTGCTTTGAATATTGCCTCGATTCTGTCCTTGTTTCCGTATTGGCAACGTCCTCGTATTTTCTTCTTCCGCATCCACCAATGCCATTCTTCGTTTTAATCGGCATCGATCCGGATGAGGATCCTTCTCACATTTCCGAGGAAGACATCCTGATGATGGTGGATGAAGGCCTGGAAAAAGGAACGATAGAGTCTTCGGAAAAATGAGTTTATTCAGAATGTTTTTCGAGATTTAATGATTTGACGGTGGAGGATGTCTGCACCCACAGAACCGATGTGGCAATGCTTTATATTGAAAGATACGGACAGGCAGTGGAGAAAGACCATTCATGAGCATCGCTTCGCCTGCTATCCGATTTGCGGAAAAGGACGATGATGACATCATCGGTATCTTGAACACAAGGACTATTTCCGTCTGAATGATCTGAGTCGTCAGAATGTGATGAAGAATGCGGTGGACCGCCCTTTCTTTATTTCGCAGAATATGAAGGTATCCGACCTTTTTGAAACGATGAAGAAGGAGAGAAAATACTACGGCGTGGTGCTCGATGAGTATGGAGGGATGACGGGATTGTTACCTTGCATGACCTGATTGAAGCCCCTAGTGGGAGACCTGCAGGAAGAAGATGAGATTCCCGAGCCGGAGCCGATTGAGGCGGTAGGGAGAAAAGGAATGGATCATTCTCGGCACTGCAGATTTGGAAGACGTCAATGAAGAATTAAAGATTCATCTGGATCCGGAAGCGGCAGACACCTTCGGCGGATACATCATGGGGATTCTCGGTAAGGTACCGGAGGATGGAAGCACTTTCCACCTGGACACGGATAATTTAAGCATTGATGTAGCGGAGATTAAGGGGCATCGAATCGGAAAGACGGTAGTACGCTTAACCGAGTCGGAGGAGAAGAAAGAGAGGAAGACTGATACAGGAATTCTTTTACAGAAAATTTTCCCTTGAAAAGCCTGGAAAAATAGAGTTAGATTTAGCTAATTCAGTTTACTTTTTCATTCATACAGCGCAGCATGAATCTTGTGTCTGCAAAGGAGCATAAAGTGTGCGATACTGTCTACAAAGATAGGAGGCAGAAAAATGGGAAATTATGTGATTGTGCTTTAATTGCAGTGATTGTGTTTTTGCAGTACGGAGTATGATTAAAAGAGGAAGAGCGGTTGTTGCGGCGGAGGAGAGTGTCTCTGTTCAAAAAGTCGGAGTGAAAGACGACAATCCTCAGCATTATCCGTTTAAGGCTGTACTGAACGTGGAAGATATGCACTGTGAAAAACTGTAAGAATAAGGTGGAAAATGCCTGAATTCCATTGAGGGAGTTTGGGGAATCGTGGATTTGAAGAAGAAAACCGCGGAAGTTCGTATGGAAGGAAGCACATAGTGAGCTGGAAATTCGAGGTGGGTGAATCAAGGCGGGCTATGGCGTTTCTCATGTGGAGATGGAGTAATAAAAATGAAAGAAGAGACGAAAAGACTTTCAGAAGGGAAGAATCGGAAGTAAAAAAGCCGGTAACGCTTCTGGAAAGAACTTTAAAATACAAGGGTTCCGTTTTAGAGGTCTATGATGACTATGTCGATGTGGGAGGGCATAAGACCCACTGGGACTTTATTCACCACATGGGGGCGGCTGCCATACTTCCGGTGCTATGCCAACGGAAAGATTCTGATGGTGAAACAGTTTCGTCATGCGCTGAACCGTTATACGTTGGAAATTCCTGCCGGGAAGAGAGACAGCGAGGACGAGGACTTTTCTTCTTTGTGCTGAAGCGGAATTGCAGGAGGAAACAGGCTCAGCAGTGCAAACTGGGAGTTCTTACTCTTTAGAACACTACGGTGGCCTTTTAGATGAGAAAAATAGGAATCTATGTGGCAAAAGACTTGCAAAAAGGGAGAGCAGCATTTTGACGTGGATGAGGAAATTTTCCTGGAGGAATGGGAACTTTCCGACCTGCAAGACTTGATTTTTGCCGGAAAGCTGACGGACGGGAAAACCGTGGCGGCGATACAGAGTTATGCGGTAAAGCTGCAAAAGAAGCAGTAGACTTATGGAGGCGAACGGTGCGCATGCGCAATATTCCGTTCATAACAAGTAACGTGCGTAAAAGTGTGCGAATCACGTTTCAGGGAGTTTATTCGCCTATTGAGGAAAGGCGAGTAAAGAAATGAGGAGAGTATGAAAAAGAGCATTTGGCAGATTATGTTTTATCCATTCCGGATTTTTCCTGAGAAAGGAATCATCTTCAGAGATATTACTTTCTGATTCAAGACCCGGACGGACTGAAGGATTCCGTAGACGGACTCATTCATTCTCTTAAAGGGAATTGACTTTGATTTGGTAATCGGTTTTGGAAAGCCGAGGCTTTATTTTCGGAACGGCAATTGCCTATGAGATGCATAAAGGCTTTGTGCCGGTGAGAAAGAAGGAAAACTTCCCAGAGAAACGGTTTCCGTAGCCTATGATCTGGAATACGGTAAGGCGGAGGTGGAAATTCATAAAGATGCCATTCAAAAAGGGACGAAGGTAGTGATTGTGGATGATTTGATTGCCACCGGAGGAACTTTGGAAGCGGCTTGTAAGCTCGATGGAAAAGCTGGGGGGAGAAGTGGTCAAGATTTCCGTGGTCATGGAGCTCGCCGGATTGGAAGGAAGAAAAGAAGCTTGCCGGTTACGAACTGGAATCGCTTATTTGTTATGAAGGAAAATAATCTGTCATGTCTGAAGAATTAACGAAAGAGGATGTCCGAAAGATTGAGGCGGAGTTCTGAAAAGAAAGCTGGAGCTTCGTCCGAATCTGATTGAAGCGGTGAAAGGAAGCCAGAGCGCAGGGAGACTTGTCGGAAAAACTTTGAGTACTATGCCGCAAAGAGAGAAAAATCAGGAATGAGTCCCGTATCCGTTATCTGGAAAGAATTTTTTGAAGTTTACCAAAGTGATTTCTACAGAAAGCAAAGGCAGATGAGGTGGGGAATGAATGATACGGTGACCCTCTATTTTTCCGGAAGAGGAAGAAGAGGAGGTCTACCGCATCGTGACTTCCATCCGCGGACAGTCCCTGGAAGGAAAAATCTCAACATCTCTCCTTTTGGGAAGGCGATTATCGGAAAGAAACTCGGCCAGAGAGTTGAAGTTCTACCCGGAAAACAGGATTTCGTATTCCGTGGAGATTCGAAAAATAGAAAAACGGGAGAAAAAGAAGAAGAGAGCATCCGGAAGTTCTAGATGCTCTTTTTTTTAGCCCGAACTGACTCTGTCTAAAGGAATAGCATTAAGGGCCTCCGCGTCCAGATGATGGAAGTCGGCATGGCGGTAGAGATAATTCATAATCTCCCTGCGCTTTACAATCCCGATAAAAATGCCCTACATCATCAACGACCGGTACAAAATTCTGTGTAACGGCCTTGTGCACCAGGCTTTCCATAGAGCTGTTGATGCCGACCGCCTCAAAATGCTTTTCGCATAGGGATGTCCTTCTACGAGAACTTTTTCAGATTCCCGTAAGTCCAGCTTCAATTGATTTTTGATTTCCCATAAAAGGTCCCCTTCGGTCAGGGTCCTGCAAATTTTCCATCCTTTGTCAGTACCGGGATAGAAGAATAACGATGAAATTCCATCTTTTTCCAAGGTGTTTCGTAAGCTATCTTCTTCTTCCACATAAGCTACATCACACTTCAGGGTCATGAAAAATAAAAATATTCATAAAAGCACAACCTCTCACTTTCTTGTTTGCCTTTACTATATCGACTGTTTTTTCCTAAAAATTGAAGCAATACAGGAAATCATTGCTTTTTCACGATTCACTCAGTTTTCTCGATAAGGCACGTTCTCACTACGGCTTCCTGGAAGGAAAATTTTAGCGGAAAGATATGACGGAATTGTGTCTTTGTCCTTAATAAAAATAGAAATATACAGAGCATCTCGCTGAAAAGAAAATTTTTCAGCAGAATGAAAAGAGTAAAAGATTTTGTCAGTTGATAAAGAAATAAAAGAGATGTAATCAGAATAGAGAGGCATTTTGACAAGGCTTAAGGAACAGAGTAAAATAGCCGTATATTGTAGGAATAGGAGTCATTATGCTGATAGATAAGAAGGAAGACAGGGCTCTGGAGAGACCGAAAGACAATACTCCTCCTGAAGAGCTATTAGAGATGCTTCTTAAAGATGTGCGTTCCTATCATCCTTCGGAAGACCTTTCCATGATTACGAAGGCTTACGAGTAGCGAAGGAGCAACATAAGGAGCAGAAGAGAAAGTCAGGGAACCCTATATTATACATCCGCTTTGCGTTGCGATTATTCTTGCCGATTTGAGATGGACAAAGAGACTATTGCGGCAGGCTTCTTCATGATGTGGTGGAAGATACGGGCATGACCTTGGAGGAGGTAGAGAAGGAGTTTAATCCGGATGTGGGCCACCCTGGTAGACGGCTGTAAACCAAACTGACAAAATTAAACCTGAATTCGGATAAGGTGGAGATGCAGGAGAACCTCCGAAAAATGTTTTGTCTCCATGGCCAAGGATATCCAGGGTTATCATAAAAGCTCGCCGACGACTGCATAACTAAGAACACTGAATACCGAAAGCCCGGAAAAACGGAAGGAAAAAGCCAGAGAGTCTTTGGAGATTTATTCTCCTCTTGCGGATCGTCTCGGTATCAGCAAAATTAAGATTGAAATGGACGATCTCTCTTTAAAGTATTTGAGCCCAGAGGTTTACTACGATCTAGCGGATAAGGTCCATTTTGAGAGAGAGGCGAGAGAAGACCGTATCAATGCTATCGTGGAAGAGGTGCGTGAGCATATCGAGGAAAGCGGAATCGAGGCAAATATCAAGGGGAGGATTAAGCACTTTTTCTCCATCTATAAAAAGATGGTCAATCAAAATAAGACCATAGACCAGATTTATGACCTCTTTGCTATTCGGATTATCGTAGAGTCCGTGCAGGATTGCTATGCAGTGCTGGGGTTATTCACAAGATGTACAGACCGATTCCCCGGGCGCTTTTAAAGACTATATTGCGATGCCGAAGCCCAATATGTATCAGTCACTGCACACTACGGTTATCGGAAGAGACGGCGTGCCATTCGAGATTCAGATTCGAACCTTTGAGATGCACAGAACAGCAGAATTCGGTATTGCCGCACACTGGAAGTATAAAGGAGCAGGGGGCTCCGACAAGAAGGCCACGGAGACAGAGATGTCCAAGATGAAGTGGTTGCATGAAATTCTGGAATGGCAGAAGGATGAGTCGGATTCCAAGGAATTTATGAATATGGTCAAGTCCGACCTCTCTTTTCAATGTCAATGTATATTGCTTTACCCCTACAGGAGATGTGTAAAACCTTCCGCAGGGCTCTACGCCGATTGACTTTGCCTACTCGATTCACTCTGCGGTGGGAAACAAGATGGTCGAGGAGCGAAAGTCAACGATAAGCTGGTTCCGATAGAGTATCAATTACAAAATGGAGATCGTGTAGACATCATTACGAGCCAAAACTCCAGGGGACCTTCCCGGGACTGGCTGAAGATTGTCAAGTCCACACAGGCCAAGAATAAGATTAACCAGTGGTTCCGTCATGAGCAGAAGGATGAGAATCTGGACAGAGGAAAGGAACTCCTTGATAAGTATGTGAAAGCCAAAGGGCTTTTCCTTCCGAGCTTACGAAGCGGAGTATATTGAGGCGGTTCTCCGTCGCTATAGCTATAGAGATTGGGACAGTGTTCTTGCCGCTGTAGGAAGAGGGGGAATCAAAGAGTCCCAGGTCATTGCCAAACTTCTGGATGCGAAGCACAAGGCGGAAGACAAGAATATTGATGATAAGACCGTATTAAAGAATATTGAAGATTTGACGAGGAAGCCGGAGGTTATTCGGAAGTCCAAGTCCGGTATTATTGTGAAAGGAATTCACGACCTTGCAGTGCGCTATGCCAGGTGTTGTAATCCGGTACCGGGAGATGAGGTGGTCGGTTTTGTAACGAGAGGGCGCGGCATTACGGTACATCGAACCGATTGCATTAACATCATGGATTTATCGGAAGATGAGAAGGCAAGACGAATCGAGGTAGAATGGGAAAGCAATCCCGGAAATGGAGAGAGTTATGCTACGGAATTGCAGATTTTCACCAATAACCGTGTGGGCTTGATTGTGGATATTTCCAAGGTTCTATCAGATGATAACATTGCGATTCAAGGGATGAACACGCACTCTGCAAAGAACGGAAAGGTAACGATTCTTCTTTCTTTCGAGGTGCCGAATAAGGAAGTTTTAAACGGGATCATCGGAAAATTAAGGAAAAATCCAGGGCGTTTACGAGATAGAAAAGGGGAAGGGATAATGCTGCAGGTAAAAAAGCATGGTGGTAGGCATTGTCGGAACCAATTGCTATATCGTCTATGATAAGAAAGAGCAGGGATGCGGTCATAATTGATCCCGGAGCGGAAGCGGAACGGATTCTCTCCTTCCTGGAAGAAGAGGAACTGCATCCGCAGGCTATCCTTCTTACCCATGGGCATTTTGATCATATTCTTGCCGTTCCCGCTCTAAGAGAAAAATACAAGATTCCCGCTTTATGCGGCGGAAGAAGAAAGAAAGATGCTTGGAAACGGGCAGCTCAATATGTCCGGAAGAGATCCGGAGGACAATGTTGAGATTCAGGACTTTACCGCGCTTCGAGACGGAGACGAACTGGAGCTTTTAGGGAGAAAAATGGAAGGTTCTGTCCACTCCAGGGGCACACTCGGGGTCTATCTGCTTTTTGTGGAGGGAGAAGTTCTCTATCTGTTCAGCGGAGACACGCTTTTTTGCGAATCCTATGGCAGGACCGATTTGTACAGCGGAAGCGAGAAAAGAAATTATACGAAGTATCCGGGAAAAGCTTTTTACACTGCCGGAAGAGACGCTGGTTTTTCCGGGACATGAGGAAAGTACGACGATTCGGAATGAGAAGAGCTATAATCCGGTGAATTTTTTCAGAGAGTAAAAGTCCGGAGCTTTGCAAGGAAAGAAGCTTTATGATGGAAAAGGAAAAAAATGTCTAAATTTTTTTCCTGTAATATAATTTTCTGTTTTTCCCCTTTTAAAAAGCTTATCTTTGTCGTATGATAGGGAGCGTCACACAATATATAGTGCTTGAATAGAAGAATTAAACAATATCATGTTTTGTTCGAGATTTAAGACTTGACAGGATTGGTATAAAAAAGAGAAAGCGGAAAGTGCATAGAGCCGGTCTTTTTCCGGCTTTTTTTCACAGCTAGGGGGAAGTATGGAAACAGAAGTTTTACTCATGAAGAATGTCATTAAGCGAAACGGAAAGAGGTGAAAGTTCGACCTGTCCAAAGATTGTCCATGCCATTGAGAAGGCCAACAAGGAGGTTGATCCGATCTACCAGTTGAATGCTTATCAGATTCAGGCAGCTGCGGACAGCGTGGTAAAGAAGATTCAAACAAAAAGCTATGCCGTGAACGTCGAAGAAATTCAGGATATGGTAGAGACTGCCATTATGGAGATGCGCGGTTATGAGGTAGCACAGAAGTATGTCCGTTATCGCTATAAGAGAGAAATGGCAAGAAAGGCAAACTCTACGGATGAAGACATTTTGGCGCTTATCGATCAGGCAAACGAAGAACTGAAGCAGGAGAATTCCAATAAAAATCCGGTCATTAATTCTACCCAGAGAGTTATATGGCAGGAGAAGTTTCAAGGACTTAACGAGGAGACTTCTGCTTCCTGAAGATATTGTGCATGCCCATGAGGACGGCATTATCCATTTCCATGATTCCGATTACTATGCGCAGAAGGAGCATAACTGTGACCTCATTAACTTGGAGGATATGCTCCAGAATGGCACCGTGATTTCCGAAACCATGATTGAGAAGCCGCACAGCTTCTTTACTGCCTGCAATGTAACCACGCAGATTGTGGCACAGGTGGCTTCCAACCAGTACGGCGGACAGTCCTTTACCCTCTCGCACCTGGCACCCTTCGTAGATATTTCCAGACAGAAGATCAGAGAAGCGGTTATCGAGGAGAGAAAAGAGACCGGCGAAAAGCATGGACGAGGAAATCATTGCAAAAATCGTGAATCGTCGTCTGAAAGAAGAGATAAAGAGCGGAATTCAGACAATCCAGTATCAGCTGATTACTCTGATGACCTGTAACGGACAGGCTCCCTTTGTGACCATGTTTATGTACCTGGATGAGGTGGAGAAGGGTCCGCTTCGGGATGATCTTGCCATGATTATTGAAGAGGTGCTTCGTCAGAGAATGCAGGGGTAAAGAACGAGAAGGGCGTTTGGATTACTCCGGCTTTCCCGAAAACTGATCTATGTGCTGGATGAAGACAATATCCACGAGAATTCCCCTACTACTATCTTTGACGGAACTTTCCGCAAAGTGTACGGCAAAAGCGAATGGTTCCCCGACTATATTTCCGCAAAGAAGATGAAGGAGTATAAAGGCGGTGATGTTTATCCCTGTATGGGCTGCCGTTCCTTCCTTACGGAGGATAAAGAAGGACTCGGAGAAAAATGGAAAGCACAAAGTACTACGGTCGTTTTAATCAGGGCGTAGTAACGATCAATTTAGTGGATGTGGCTTGTTCTTCCGAAGGAGATATGGAGAAGTTCTGGGAGATTTTAGACGAGCGCCTGGAACTTTGTCATAGAGCTCTTCGTCTTCGCCATGAAAGACTGCTCGGTACGGTATCCGATGTGGCGCCGATTCTTTGGCAATACGGCGCGCTTGCAAGACTGAAGAAGGGGAGACCATCGATAAGCTTCTCTTCAACAACTACAGTACCATTTCCTTAGGCTATGCGGGTCTGTACGAAATGTGTGTTCGGATGCTCGGCGTTTCTCATACGACAGAGCAGGGAAGAGAATTTTCTCTGAAGGTTATGGAGAAGCTGAATGATTCCTGCAAGAAGTGGAGAGAGCGGAAAATATCAGCTACTCCGTTTATGGAACTCCAATGGAATCCACCACCTATAAGTTTGCAAAGGCTTTAAAGAAGCGTTTCGGGAGATTCCCGGTGTGACGGACAAGAATTACATCACGAACTCCTACCATGTGCATGTTTCGGAGAAAATTGACGCGTTCTCAAAGCTTTTCCTTTTGAAGCGGACTTCCAGAAGCTCTCTCGGGCGGAGCCATCAGTTATGTAGAGGTTCCGAATCTTCAGAACAATATTCCGGCGGTACTCAGCCTCATGAAGTTTATCTACGAGAACATCATGTATGCGGAGCTGAATACCAAGTCAGACTATTGTTGCGCCTGCGGATATGACGGAGATTCAGATTATCGAAGACAGCTACGGAAAGCTCCAGTGGCGTTGTCCGAACTGTGGGAAATACGAAACCAGGACTTATTGTCCGTGGCAAGAAGAACCTGTGGCTACATCGGTACCCAGTTCTGGAATCAGGGGAGAACACAGGAGATAAAGGATCAGAGTTCATCTGTAGACTTTGTATAAAGACAGTGTGTGACACATGAGAACTTTTAGAGAAAGGATACCATGCACTACGCGGAAGTAAAATATTTTCGATGTGGCAAACGGGCTGGGATAAGAGTCAGTCTCTTCGTCTCCGGCTGTCCCTCATGCCCTGTCCGGCTGTTTTAATGAGATTGCCTGGAATTATGCATACGGGGAAAAAAATATACGGAGGAAGTGGAGGAGAAGGTTCTGACAGCTCTTTCCAAGCCGGAGATTCAGGGCTTAAGTCTCCTTGGAGGAGAACCCCTTTACCCGGCAAATCTTCATGCCCTTCTGCCGCTTCTAGGAAGGTAAAAGAACGACTTCCCAAAGAAGGATATCTGGTGCTACTCCGGCTACACCTATGAAGAACTTCTTTCTCGAGAAGGGGAAGAAAAAGAGCTCGACGAGCTCTTTTTCTTACTTACCGTCCTTGTAGACGGACGCTTTTATAGAAGCGGAAAAGGACATCACCCCTTCTTTCGAGGCTCCAGGAACCAAAGACTCATCCTTGTTGAGGAGACAAGGAGGAGAGGGAAGTCGTTCTTTATAGGAGGATGATCAAAAACTCCCTATTCTATTCTCAGTATAAAGCGCTTTGCGACGTCGGCACTTGCAGAGCACAAGCTATCGAAGCTGTGCTAGCCTCTACGAGTGACGAGCTCGAACGCTTTAGACTGAGAATAGAATAGGCGTTTTTCTTTTTGCATATAAAGACAACTTCTCTCTCCTCCTACTTCCCCGGATCTACCATGGAGATGATGTTCATATCTTTATCGAAGGTAACTTCTACTTTGGTGCCGATTTCGATTCCTTGGGAGAGTCCGGAAATATCGGTCTTTTTCGGTTTTGTTCAGTGCATAATCTTTTCCGTCATTGCCCTGCACACTTACGCTGTACATAGCGGCATCGGTGATGGTACCGCTGATTACGGTAAGATCCTTCTTTCTTTTCCGCCTGTCTCCTTTCCCTTGGCTTCACTCTCTGCTTCAGTAGCCTTCTCACTGCTGTTTTTGGCTTCGTTGTCCTGCTTTTTCGCCGTCTTCGCCAACCTTGACTTTCCGTAGAGGCTTCAGTCATCTTTTTCGGTTTCCGTAGCCGTTTTCTTCGCATGAGCCATCATGCCGAGCATTCCCTATGATTCCTACAAAGTAATACAATTTTTCTTCATTTTAAAACTCCTTTCATCCTGCCGATTTTTCCTGCCTGTCTTTTTGGGCTTTCTTTACAGGCCTGCTCTTTTTCCCTCTTCCTTAGACTCACTTTTGTCGCCCGTTGAAAGAAAAAACTTTAACGCTTTGTCTGCAGCCTGTCGGCTTCTTTCTTCCGCCTCGTTTAAATTTTTTTGGAAACAGTCATCTCCTGATTATCGATATGTTCCTTCATCAGTGCCTTGGCACGAATGATATCACGGATACGGATAGCCTCCAGAATCTTTTTCGTGCTCACTGATCAGAGTTCCTCTCTGTGCCTCATCTTTAATGTATTCTAAGCGATAGCGGTACATTTGTTCCCGGAGATTGTTAATCATCTGAATCAGGCGTTGATTTCCCGTGGCGTGGTAAATAATGTCATGGTAAGCCTCATCGGCCTCGGCGATTTCCATCTCCGTTCCTCTTTCCACTACCGTCTTGAAATGATTTTCCGCATCACGGAGGGCTGTAAGCTGTTCATCGGTAATGCGCTGACAGGCAAGGTCCGTCGCAAGCTCTTCCAACGCACCGCGCACTTCCAAAACATCCTGGAGAGACTTATGAGATATCTTAGCGACTTCCGCACCACGTCTCGGAATCATCAGAACCAGCCCCTCGAGCTCCAGCTTTCGGATGGCTTCTCGGATAGGTGTCCTGGATACTCCCCAGTTTTTTCTGCCAGCTGAATCTCCATGAGCCTCTCTCCCGGCTTCAATTCGCCCTTTAAGATGGCCTGCCGCAGTGTATTGAAAAACCAAATCCCGAAGGGGAGATATTCGTTCATATTGATTGTGAAATCGCTACCCATGCTATCCTCCTTATTCTCTCTTTCAGTAAAAATGTTTCGTATTGAAAATGCTACTTAAGCGCATGGCGCGGTAATGCAGCTTAATTCCAGAAGATTGTTTAAGTGCCGTGTTTTTCAGTTCCTCTAAAATGGCTTGGCATTTTTGCCTCTTCCTCTTTTGGGGAAGATAGCAAAGACAGTCGGACCGGAGCCGCTCATGAGGGAAAGAAGAGCGCCTTTTTCCGTAAAAATAGTTCTTTAACTCCCGGATTTCCGGTCGGAGCTTAAAGGCTCACTCTTTTCCAGAATATTTCCGCCTAAATGGCAGATTCCTTCCAAATTGTTTTTTTCAATTCTTGTATCATCCGATCCACATCAGGGGTGCTCCGCTTTTATGAATGCCGTCTACGTGGAGATTCTCATAAATCAGTTTTCGTAGACAGGGAAAATGCGGGCTTGGCCAGAATGATGTGACAGGGGGAGAGGAGGGAGTTCTTGCAACTTTTCTCCAATCCCCTCGGAAAGAAAGCAGCCTCTATGTAAACAGAAGGGGATATCGGCTCCGAGTTTTACGGCTCGCTTTTTCCAGTTCCGAAACAGAAAGTCCCAGATGGAAGAGCTGATTCAGCCCTAAGAATACAGCAGCAGCATCACTTGAGCCACCTGCCATTCCGGCAGCTACGGGAAGACGCTTATGAAGACGCATACCGATTCCGTCCCGGTATGGAAAAATTCTTCCTGCATCAGCTTTTGCCGCTCTAACCATCAGATTGCCCTCGTCTGTAGGGAAGGGAAGCAAGGTTACAGGATAAGCGAATGCCTCTTTCTTCTTCCTTTTTCAGGAAAACCGTATCATGTAAAGCGACACTTTGCATAATCATTTTTTTACATTGTGATAGCCGTCTTCTCTTCGGCTTAAGACATCCAGGGACAGATTAATTTTTCCCGTGCGCCTTGAGCTCTATTTCATCCATTGTTTTATCCCCTTGACTACTTTTTCTTGTATACAAAGTCCTTAGATTTTACTGAAAAAATTGCATTTTTGCAAGTACATCGATGCCTTCCGGCTTAGAATCAGGGCATAAAGATATGAGGAATCCGGAACCATAAACATATCAGCTATGGATGTACCAAAACAAGGGAAGGAGATTTTTGGTTCTTCGATGATAAAAAGTAGTAGTAAATCAGACCGAAAACAATGCCTATTATCAGTGCGGAAGGAAGTCCCTGGTAGGTGTGGAAGGAAATACGGATCAGTGTGGAATAAAGAAGAGTCTGCCACTTGTATTTTTGGGTCTACCGTACCCAGAAAGACCGAGGAAAAAGTATTCTTCATAAAAGGCATTCAACAGTGCATAGAGGATGGCGATAGGGCTTTAATGCCGCTATTTTTCGGAATAACTCAAAAAAATCCAGAGACATCAGAATTTCTTTGGTGAAATAGTTATAGCCGTTATCAAAGAGCAGATAGAGAAGATCCGCACTGAGTCCCATAACCGCGAGGATGATGAAAAACCAGGGGATAACGGAGACGGAATCGAAAAGGAATTTGTTTAAAATCAAAGTTTCGAATCCATAGATAGAGAAAAGCCAAGATAAGCATCATGGCTTGAAATTGCAAATTGCCGGAATAGGCAACGCCTTCCGTTGTACTGTCAACCGCTTCGGCAACCGTTTCCAAGATTCCGCTGCCATTTTCACTGAGGAGAACCGGGGAGAGGGAAAAAGCCGGAAGAATGGCGGAAACCCCTGCTTTGAAACTCTCCAGAAACAATTCCGTGGAGAGAATGATAAAATGCCCGAATAAAATGGCGGTGATAATCAGGACATCAAAGAATCGTAAATGCTCGGTTTTTCTTTTCGGAAAAATAAATTGACGAATGAACAACATACTACTCCTTTCTGTTTTCACCATGAAATAGGGGAAGCCCCATCCACCGAAGTCGGAGTTCCGCAGATGAAAAATTATGGGCATTGTACAGGAAATCGGCAAGTTTGTAAATGAGGAAGAAAAAGGATTCATCCACACAAAAAGGAAGAGACAATCTGCCTCTTCCTTTTTCGCTACTAACGAATATCCTGCCCGGAGCAGGCGATATTTCGTCTTAGTTCTTTTTCCTTCCTGTAGTTGTTCAGTACAACGATACAGAAGCCTAAGCCTGTTAAGGCAAAAGAGTGCAAAGTAGACGGGCATATTTGCGGAATCACCGGTCTTGGTCTGTCCGCGTCCGGATCCTAAAACCGTTCCCTTTGCTTCAGGAGCATTGTTTCTGCCTGCACCGAGCACGGAACCCTCCGGATTACTTTCCGGGGAACTGATAGACGGTCTGTTTGCATTTAAAACTTCTCCGGGTCTTTTCTCCATTTCCGGACGGGTCACCCGGCTCATTTGGAGTAGAGGGTTGGGACTCGGCTTGGGAGGATTTCCGCCGCCATTTCCGCCGCCGTTACCGGGCTTTACAGGAGGAACATCATTCTTTTTGTTTACAAAAACATTGACATAGCCGGTAGCCGGATTGCTTGGGTTGTTGCTGTATAGCCGGCAACGCTATCCTCAGTAACGGTATAACGGATTTCTATACCGTTTGCATCAAGCTTTCGGCATATCAAAGCTATGCTGCCAACCGTTAGCCTTGTTTAAAGGTATAAGTCGCTACCTTTTCTCCGTTGGCAAAAAGCTGAACATTCAAAGTGGTCCGGATGTGGGCCTTTACCTGCCAAATCTTGGTCACAGGGATTACCACTCTGGAACCAGTTATAGTTACTGATGGTAAATCCGTTTTCTTCGGAACCGGAGATAGCTGCCTTAAATCCTGCTACCTCTTCTTCAGAAACGGTATATACGATTTCCTGTCCGTTGGCATCCTGCTTGGGAAGATTGGAGAAACTTGCCTTCCAACCGTTGGCTGCGGATAACTCTACCGTAAGGTTTTCATCCTTAATCCCGTTCTTTAAAAACGGAAACCTTGACTTTTTCAGGCTTATTTGTTGCAAGAGCCGGATCTAAAAACCCATTCCTTTTTCACGGAAAGATTTCGGAATTTCGGCTGTTCTTCTTTTTCTTATTGAGAGCTTCCACTTCCACCGTAGACCCGTTTGCAATGGAATTCTCAAAATCCGTCTTGCTGATGGTGCGGGGAGTGGAATCCCAGTTCAGTAGCCTTCCGGTGCTTCCACCTCGGTCAAGACATAGTCGGCTTTTCAAAAACATTTTTCCAACTTTGCAATACCGTTCTCATCGGTCACAAGAGTCTTTGTATATTTAGTCTTAGGATTAACTAAAGTAAACTTTGCTCCCTGCAGAGCTCTCGCCTTCATCTCCGACTTTCTTAATCTGAAGACTGAAGTTTTCCGTTTAAGAAAGCCGCCGGCTTCACTGACTACAAAAATCTCTACTCTTTTCCACCGGGAATAATTCCCGTCACCGGTAAGCTTTGCTGAATTATAGAATTTATCGTTATTTTTAAAAAGCTTCGTTAATCTCTACATAATAGCTCAAGAGTATAGCCGTCATCAGGAGCCAGCGTTCCCAAAGAATAGGTAAAGCTTCTTTCGTCTGCGGAATAGTTTGGGCTACCCGCTACTACCGGAGCAAAATCGTCAAGGTTCTGTCTATTGCGAAGACTCAACATGACCTCGATTGGCATCGGAATCATCAGGGCATTCTCCCAAACACCATGCTGATTATAAGCTCCGGAACGCCAGATTCCTTTTTCTAAGAACAGGCGCATAGCTATCAATATCAGCCCTGAGTTCAGGTTCAGATCTGTAAAATGATTTTTACATCAAAGTAACTCAGTGCACCACTCTGCAGAGTGTCAGTAAAAACAATATTTTCATAGCTTGTAGCACCGGGAACCTTTTTAATATTTCTCGTATCCAAGGTAACCTGATAATGGATTAAGTAATGGGTATTCCCGTCCTATCTACAACTTTATAAAGATTGTAGTCACGGTCTTTATAAAAGTTTTCGGATTTTTCTTTTTGTTACAATCTGATAATTTATATTGTAGTTGATGACCATTTTGTCCATTGATTTTCCAGCTGAAACGGGGCGCTTGTCGTAGACGTTACCATTGCTTTTGGTCAATTTTCGTAACAAAGAATACCTCACTCGTCCGTACCGCTGTAGTTTTCAGCATCCTTAGTGAAGGTGATGCGGATTTCTTGGTCGTCTCATTGTATGTTCCTTTAGCCAGAATTTTTCCCGCCTCATCTCCCGGAAATATCAAAAACTCAGATTGTGGACTTTTAATTGTTTGGGAAGCTGAATAGAGATATAGTCTCCCTCTTCAATACTTAAGCCCTGCACCTTAATCTTTCGCTTTAAATTGCAGACCCTGACTGCTGACAAGGGCTGCCGCCATCCTGCAAAGGCTTACCGTTTATCATATCAAGCTCCGGGTCGTGATAAAGCATTTTCAATTGCTTTTCCCTTTTTGCTTTGCGGTGCCTGTTCCGGAAATTGTACTGCTGCTTGCAGTGCCTGTTCCTGAAATTGTACTGCTGCTTGCGGCAGAGGCTTCCGTGCCTGTTCCGCTTCCCACTATCCCTGTGTGCTTCCTGTTTCGGCGTTGGCAAAAAGAAAAATCCCTTGCCATACCAAAAAGCAACACCAATAGAAGGGACAAAATTTGTCTCTTAGCTCTCATAGTTCTCCTTCTCCAAAATTGGATAAAACCATTCTTATCACTCGTCACTTTATCATATCGACTATAGATTTCAAGAGATAAAAATAAAAAAAATAGAAAGTATCACAAAATGATTTATTAAGGAAATATAAATTATTAGCTCTATTTTTCTTAATTGCCGTGTTTATATCTATAAATAAAAAAATTAAAAACTTTAATATTTATGTTTATTTTTGTCCAAAAATCATCAAGATTTGACGTAAGGATTTCTTAAAATATAAAATGTGTTTTTCATCCTATAGAATAAAAATATTGTGGGGAAATAAAAACAGCGGAAATAGAGACAAAAACTATCCCTATCTTTATGGATAGTCGTTTTAAATTGTGCTACCATCTGTACAGACCTTTATATAGGTAGAGATAAGGGAGGAAAACCATGCAAAAAGGGCTAAAAAGCAATCGCTATTCTGATAGTTTTATCGGTGCTGTCTTTTTTCATTGTTCGTCGAATCATGAAGCCGAAGGAAGAAGTGGAAGGAAGGCTCTTCCGACAGTCACCTGCATTTCCATGGAGAAGGGAGACATAGCGGTAAAGGAGGAGCTCTCGGAGAGATTTTCATGAAAGAGCAGTTTCGTTTACTCAGTAAAATATCCGGAGAGGTTCTGGAAATTGACAAGGAAAAACGGAAGCGAAGTGAAAAAGGGGAAAGGATTGCCCTTTTGGATAATCAGAAACAGATTGATGCCGCAAAGTACAGTTTAGAGCAGGCAAAAGCACAGGCACAGGTCACACGTGACAGTCAGGACAGACTGGCAACACTTAAGGAATCGGGAGATATTTCCGTCCAGGATTTTTGAAGCGGCGGATGCGCAGGCAAAGGCTGCGGAAGCACAAGTTAAGGCGGCAAAGCTGAATTACGATACTCAAGTGGAGTTTTTCCGAAATTACTGCTCCGTCGGACGGTATTTTACAAAACAGTATTCTCGTTAAAGGGGCTTTTATTCCCCAAGGGGACTCAGCTTGCCACTTTGATGGGGGCCGGGTCACAGCAAGTTCTTTTTTCCGCGACGGAAGAGCTTGTGAAAAATCTCTCCGTCGGACAGAGCATTATGCTCGAAAAAGGGAAAGGGAAAGCTATCCCGGAACCATCACGGAGATTTCTTCAGTACTGCTTCCGGAGACCGGCCTCTTTTCCGGTGAAAGCGGAGGTGGAAAATACTGATTTTCCGGAGGGCTCAAAAGCGAAGATTAGTCTTACGAAGGACAGTAGAAGTAGCGTGAATATTTTGCCGCTGAATGTGCTTTTACTATGAAAACGGTGAAGCCTTTTGTTTATGTTTTTTGAAGGGACAGACGGAAACGAAGGCTTGCTCCGAAAAAGAAGGTGGAACTTGGCCTGAGCGGAGAGGAGAGCGCAGAGATTCTTTCCGGACTCAAGCGAAGAGGACAAGGTGGTTTCTTCCTGGAACAACGAGATGTTTGACGGGCTAAGGTCAGACTGCAGGATAAAAAGGATGAGTCTGTAAAGGATTCTGCAAAGAAAAGTCCGCTCGGAGGAATCCCTCGGAAGAGAATTCTGCAGAAGAGTCTGCTCGGAGGAATCCGCAAAAGAAGAAAAAGGGGTAGAAGCAGATGATTGCTATCACAAAATTGATTTTGCGCCGCCCGGTATCCACTTTTTGGCGGTGCTGTCCCTCTTGTTTTTTTCGGCTTTTATCGCCTTTTACGACCATGAAAATGGAACTGCTCCCCGACATGAACTTTCCTTATATGATTGTGTCAACCGTTTATCCCGGGGCATCTCCGAGGACATTGATGAACTGGTTTCGAAGCCTATAGAGGAAGAAGTTTCTCCTGTCCGATGTGGAGGAGGTGCAGTCCCGTTCCATGGAAAAATGTTTCCATGGTCATTGTTCGTTATCGTTACGGCACCAATATGGACCGTGCCTATGACAAGCTGAAGAAGAAGCTGGATGTTTCTGAAAGGCGAATCTTGCCCGATGATGCGGAGGACCCCTGAGCTATACTGAATTCGATATCAATGCCCAGGCGGGAATGGTTCTTGCTGTTTCGGATAAAACAAAGGCTAACCTTTATAACTATGTGAAAAACAATATTGAGCCGGAGATGGAGAAGCTGTCTTCGGTCGCTTCGGTTTCTCTTTCCGGAGGACAGGCGGAGTATGTCCGTGTGGAACTTTCCGAGGAAAAACTTGCCCAGTATCATTTGACTATGGAAAATATTATCCAAATGATTAAGGCTTCCGATTTTACTTATCCTGCCGGGAGTACTTATTATGGAAAGCAGAAGCTCAGTCTCAGCGTTTCGGAGGATTATTCCACGATAGAAAAGCTGAAAAATTTACCGCTTCTCACCGGAACGGGAAATACCCTGTATTTACGGGACCTTGCAACAGTATCGGAAAGCTTGGAAGAGAAGAGCAGCATCGGAAGATATAACGGAGAAGATACGATTGACTCAGCCTGAGTAAGACGCAGACAGAGTCCGATATTGCCATGAGCAGGGACGTTAAGGAGACGATCAAAGATTTGGAGGCGCAGAACCCGAATCTTACCGTTCATATTATCCAGGATAATGCGGACAGTATCAAATCTTCTCTTTCCAGCGTCTTTCAGACGATGATTATGGCGGTGGTGATTTCCATGGCTATTATTTTCTTCTTCTTCGGAGATGTAAAGGCTTCCCTCATCGTAGGCTCTTCCATTCCGATAGCCATACTTGGAGCGATTGTTTTCATGTATGCCATGGGGTACAGCATGAATATGCTGACCCTTTCCGCTCTGGTGCTTGGCGTAGGGATGATGGTGGATAATTCCATTGTAGTACTGGAAGCTTCTTTTTCCGCGCAATGGACGAGGCTCAGGACGAAAGACGGTCGAGGAGAGACGCGGCAATCGATGCAGTACGGGTAGTGGGCGCCTCGGTCTTCGGCTCCACCTTAACGACCTGCGTGGTTTTTCCTTCCGCTGGGCTTCTTACAGGGCATTGCGGGTCAATACTTTTAAACCGCTCGGCTTTTACCATCGTTTTCTGTATGCTGGCCCTCTCCTCTCCGCAATCACCATTGTCCCGCTTTGCTTTCACGCTGTATAAGCCGAAAGGAGAATGAGAAGGCTCCGGCGTACAAGGCGGTGCGAAGCCTGCAGAATAGCTACCGGACTCTCATCGGACGCTTCTAAGGCATAAGAAAGCGGTGGTACTCGGACTTTCCTGATTCTTCTTTTTCTCTGTTTTTAGCAACGAAGATTCGTTCGAGCTGATGCCGGATATAGACAGTGCCACCGTGCAGATTTCCGTTCTGCGAAAAGCCGGGACTGGATTTGGAAGAAAGAGACAAGGCCATGTGGGAGATTGAAGCCATGGTGGCGAAGGATCCCGATGTGGACCGCTATACGACTCTGTCCGGCGGAGGAACCGGCTTTCAGGCTCTTTACGGGGAGACAGCAGCAGTACGGTCACCGCTTATTTAAAGAAGAAACGGTCCGTGTCCACAAAAGGAAAAGGCGAAAGGCCTGGCAAAAAGCTCCTGGAAACAAGACCCGATGAAGTGATTACGGTGAAATCCGTGAGCGATGCGAATTTTGGGGCCAGTGATGAAGATGTGAAGACCAACGAAGGCTATGAAGTCATCCTGAAGGGAGCGGATTTACAGAGCCTGAAAGAAAAAGCGATGCTCATTGTTTCGGAGATGCAGAAGATGGAGAGCCTTACCGGCATTCATTCCAGTCTGGAAAATGCTGCACCCGCGTCTTCTTGTGAAAGGTGGATCCGATTAAGGCGGCAGCCGAGGGGACTGAGTCCGATTGCCCTCGGACAAAGCTTTGAACTCGATTTTTGGGTGGAAAGACGGTGATGAAAATCGACCTGGACGGAGAAAAGGCGGATGTTCGGGTGAGTACCTGAAAGGATCGTTTCGATACTCTGGAGAAAAATAAAAATATTCGTTTTTCCACGCCCCTGCGGAGCTGCGGTAGCCCTTAGACAGCGTGGCGACGGTGGACTTTGCAGATTCTCCGGCAACGATAATACGAGAAGACAAGAAGTACGTGGTGACGATTCGGGCAAACTATACGGAAAAAAAGCGAAACAAGGAAACGAAAGAAGAAGTGGACCGGCTCGTGGAATCGCATCTGGGAAGGGATATTGCACTTTCGGAAAGCTTGAGAACAAAAATATGCGGGAAGAGTTCACGGACCTCTTCCGTGCAATTGCCATTGCCGTGTTCCTCGTCTTTGTTGTGATGGCAGGACAATTTGAATCCCTGCGTTTCAGTTTTATGGTCATGACTACGGTGCCCTTTGCCATGATTGGCTCTTTCGGATTACTCTGGCTCTTCGATGCGACCATTTCCATGACCTCCCTCCTGGGCTTCCTCATGCTGGTGGGAACGGTGGTAAACAACGGGATTCTCTATGTGGACACGGTGAACCAGTATCGGGAAGACATGCCTTTGGACAGGGCGATTATCGAGTCGGGGAGCAACCAGACTCCGGCCGATTCTTATGACAACGCTTACAACGGTCCTTTCCATGGTGCCGATGGCTATGGCAATTGGAGAAAACGGAAAGCTCATGCAGGGACTTGCGCTCGTGGATGTAGGGGGACTTACCGCGTCAACCCTGCTTGCGCTTCTCCTGCTTCCGGTGTATACGTATCATCGGGGAATTTATCGCTATCGAGAATTTTCGGAAGTTTTTCATTAAACAGCAAATATTCATAGTATTGCTAGAGAATTGTAAAGAAGTTCCCGGGATAGCTGTGCTATATTTGGAAAGCGAAAGAAAGTTCATTATGAGGCGTCTTTCATGGCATGCCGATAAGATAGATTTATTGGAGGAGAAGATGAAGAAAAAGGGTTTGGTTTTACCGATTTTCGCATGATTGCAAGTTTAACGTTTACGTCGGCTTTTTGCGGCCGGACGATACGGCTTTTTCGGAGAACGTGGATACCGCGCCGATGCAGACTTCCTATGAGAGGGAGAGAAGCCCTGAGGAATGGGCGAGTCTTCGGACAATACGATTTCTTGGGAGGAAATAGCGGATTTAGTACATGAATACAACCCGACGGTTTCTCTCTTTGGATTAACTTCCGGGACAGTGAAACGAAGGCAGCTACAGTGTAGATGTGGAAGCGGCTCGTGCTGCAGTGGAAGATGCTTATGAAAGGCTATGGCGGCAGCAAACGGAAATGCTGTGGCGAGAAGCTCTTGCAGAGATGCAGTATCAGACTAACAGCAGTAACTTTTTCCGCGGATTCCGTAGCACAAAACAGTGATCAGGGAGCTGGCGAAAGCTTTATCGAGCAGACGGAAAAGAATACCGTGGAAACGGTGAAGAAGTCCTTTATCAGCCGGGAAAAATACAATTTTACAAAAAGAGATTGATGCAGTGAATCTCGAAGATGCAAAAAAGCGAAAAAAAGAAACGGCGGAGCGGAAGAAGGCAATCGGGCAGGCCACGGAGATAGACGTTCTACTGGCCAAGACCGCAGTGGATCAGGCAGAGCTTCAGCTTGAGGAGCGATGACAGAAGTATCAAGAAGACTTGAGCTTTTTGCAAGTCAGTCTCGGCTGGAAAGGCCGATGCCAATCCTGTTTTTCCGAGCATTCCGGAGACGACGAGGGAAAGTGTTGAACAGATTTCCTCTCCGAGGATACGAAAGAAGGCTCTGGACAATAACTTGAGTCTGCAGATCAGTACAAGAAAGTTGAATCTCTCCGAGGGAGAAGCGAATCGAGCGAGTCTGTCCCGAACGTATCGAGAATCAAAAAGAAAAGATTCAGTCGGATCTGCTTTCCCGCTACCAAAGCTTAAAAAGAAGCTCTGGATGCACAGACGCAGGCCATTTTGCAGGAAGAAAAACGCAAAGAAGGCCTATGAGAAGGCGGAGCGCGGACTGAAACTCGGGATCCGCAAGCGTTAAGGCAAGAAATAAGGCGAAGAATGCCTATACCATAGCAAGCCTTAGAGAAAGAGGCAGGCGGATTTAAAAGCTTACGGAAGAATATCTGGACTATCAGGCAGGCGTAAACGGTCTTTGCACGGCGGACTAGAGCTTTGGCAAGAGGAGAAAAAGTGGCATGCTTAGGGCTAGTTTTGCAGACTGGGAATTGCCTATGGTATTTGGGACAAAAAGAGGCATTGCCTATGGTGGTGAATTACACAAAGTGGGAGAGAAAATTGTTGTATAGGATGAATGAGAAACAGGGATGCGAAATATCGTGAGAAGGAAGGAAGCAGGAAGAGAAGGGCTGCGGCTCTTTTTCTGTGCGGTCCTGTTCTGCCTTTTCCGCCTTTCCTTCTTTAGCGGAAAAATACGAAGCAGGCACGACAAGTGCGAAAATGCTGATGCAAGTGCGACAAATTCAGCAGGAAGCAATCCGACTTGGGATTTGGAGGATAACCGCATTTCTTTTATGAAGTGCCTGAGCTTGTTGAGCACTATAGCAGTATAGCGGATATGGAAAAGGATATCCTTTCGGAGAGCACCAAAGGAATTCATGGAGTAAAGGATGCGGTGAAGGAGCAGAGGAAGACATTTCTGGATGCCCTTTTCGGAAAATATTAATGCCCTTGAAGGATGAGCGGACAGCACTGGAAGATAAGACGGTAAAAGAAGCGCTTACGAAAGAAATCAGCAAGCTGGAAAAGGTAAAGAACAGTAAGAGGATTCTTCCGGGGCTGGACAGCAACTGGTAGAAAGCAAATGCGGCACTTACGGAGCTTTCTAAGACGGATAAAGAGATGACGAAGGCGGAAAAGAAGGCCGAAAAAGCCGTTCGGTCTCAGTTTATAACCGGGAAAGCTGTTCTTTCGGATGCCATGCAAAACCTTTCTCTTCAGTTATGCGCAGACGGAAAAATACCGAAAACTTATTGGAAAAACGAGTAAGCCCTCATGAATCGGAGCCTGGAAAAGGTGAAAAGGAAATGAGCCTCGGAAAGGCTACGGCAAAATGATGTGACTGCAGCAGAGCTTTCCTAAAGAGCGCCGAGTCGGATTTAAAGAAGATGCGGGAACGGCTTAGATACGATGAAGAGAAATATCGGACTGAGCCTTGGCTGGCACATGAATACCTATCAAAATATTTACCATCGATCCCATTCCGGATTTTCCGAGAGATTTCTTAAACGGTCGAAATCAGGAAACGGACTATCAGGCGGTTCTGACACGAAATGGCGAGTATGGGGAAATTCTTCGGGAAAAAGAGAAGAATATTACAGGCTGGACCGAGAAGAAGCAAAAAGCAGGCGGAAAAAGCGGAGAGTATTCGGAGCAGCTTGAAAAGCGCTATGGGAGAAATATCGAAAACAAAGTCTCTTTCTTAAAGCAGGCGGAAAGCACTGCAACGCTTGCCAATTTAAAGAAGGAAAGAGCAGTTCGTATGCAGGAGAAGGGACTCATCGGAAGAGTGGATGCGGAAGGAATGGAACTGGATGCTCTGTCTTCCGAGAACAGCTATGAAGAAGCGAGACTGGAATATAATCAGGCGGTTTTTCCGTTACGAAGAAGCGGTAAAATAAAGGGATTCTCAGCTCGGAATAGATCTTTTGAAAGCCGCAAGGAGATTAACTGAGATCCAGATGAAACAGGATGCGTGTAAAAGCATCATACATGATTATCTAAAACGATATGACTGGCTCTGCAGGTACGCACTTGCTTCATAGCTTCAGACACGTAGCTGATACTAAGCGATTTAAACTATTTGTTTTTACAGCCCAGTACAGAACGAGCTTTGACTATCCCACATTCGAGTATCTATATGCAAAAAGTACGTTTATTATTTTCTAATTTTTTACAGCACCCTTTTGCTAGGCGAAGCTCTTTAAACATCTTTATCTTAAAACAATAGATATAGTTCTATCTCAATAGCTTTACTTTCATCTCCCGGATGCTAAGTCTTTCTTCGACTGTCAAAAACTTTAATTTGTTCCGATAGACATGGTTTCCGGTAAAGGTGGATCCGCCGTCGATGACAACCTGTGATCCGGTTAGTAACTGGATTCATCGCTGCCTAAGAAAGCAAAGAGCTCACCAACCTCGGTCGGCTTTTGCAAGACGCTTCATGGGAACGCCTACGGCAATGCTCTGGATTGCGGATTCGGGATCTTCCGGATTGGACTCGACTGCCATTTTTCTCTACCATGGGGGTACGAGCATAACCGAGCTGTGAACAATTGACACGAATGTTGCGGTTTGCATATTCTACAGCAAGACACTTTCGTAAGACCGACTAAAGGCGGACTTTGTCATTGCATAAGCGGCTTCTCCCGCATCGGCTACGATGTCACCGGTAACGGAGGAGGCAATCACGATGCTTCCCTTTCCTTCTTTTAACATCTCCGGAATGACAGCCTGACAGGTATTCCATACACCCCTTAATATTTACATCGATATGGAAGTCACGCATTTCATCCGTAAACTCTTCAAAGGGAGCTAAACGACAAACTCCGGCGTTGCAGCAGGCAACGTTAATCTCTCGAAAGCTTCGATCCCTTTCTTTACGGCAGCAATCATTTCCTCTTTATGAGCAACATTGGCTACCACGGTAATAATCTCCGCATTGTACTCTTTTCTTAATCTCTCTGCGGTTTTTCTCACATTGGGATCCAAATCAACCATAATGAGTTTAGCGCCGTAATTGGCATAAACGGTACTGATTCCTCTACCCTAAAACCAACCGCTGCACCGGTAATTAATGCGACTTTTTCCTTCTAATTTCTTCATGATTCCCTCCATAATCTAATGCATGTTGTCAACAGAATACTTGAGTGGAACTACTTTTATATTCTAGCACTATTGAGAAAAAAATTCACAAAAACAGCAAAGTAATGACTTAAAATAGAAAACAGAATTTATCATAAAGATAAATTTGAGATATTGTTAAATTATTGACTATTTAAAAGGACTGTAATACAATATTAGTGAGTGGAGCTATACAGAATTGTCGTTTTTTTGATTCAGACGGAGAAGTTCTTCTAGCACGAGTTTATGCTTAACGAGTCAGAGTATTCAGAGTATGAAGCGTTCCAAGCTTGCAAGTAGAGATTCGTTCGTCTTAGAAAAAGAGGGCGGTATGTCAGAAGAAAAAGATAGCGGCTTGCAAAAAAAGCTTACAACTGATTTTTTTGTCTACACTGTTGCGACCGGTTCCATTTTCACATGGGTAAGCTATTGGGATTCCGTATTTTTTTCGGCTATTGCGGATCGGGAACCTGGCTTTGCTTTCGGTCTGATGACCTTTGGCGATTTTACCGACAGCCTTGGTCTATTCGGAACTGGCACCTTTATTTCCACACCTCCGGCGGTGAGTTGATTTACAACACTGTCGGAATGAATAAAGCATGTCGGATTTTTGCATCCCTGGCTTATTATGGCGGCTTGGATTGCGGTTCCGCCGGCTGTGGTTATGGCGATAGCCACTTGGGTGAGTCGTACTTTCGGCCTTGGTTTTTGGGGCTTTAATGCCATTATGCTAATCGGCGTTTGCATCTTTGGTACTGGTTTTTCTTTTATCCCTGCAGGATGTCAATGTTTTTGGTTAAGGCGCAGGCCTTATGCCTGTTTGTAAATATTGTTTCCACCTTGATTACCGGTATTTTTGATTTTGTTCTCCGGACATTGGAGCTTTTTCCAATATCACGGACGGTTTACTGAAAACGACCATCAGTCCGTCTCTCGGCATTCCGGGCTGGATTATCGGTATGGCACTTCTTATTACGCCTTATTTCGGTTTTGAGACCGTTCCGCAGATGGTGGAAGAGGGAGATTTTCCCGATTAAAGGATACGAAAGAAGGCAATTTGCGGGTCGGTCATCACCTGCGGACTGATTTATGTTTTCTTCTACTTCTGTGTAGCAGGGACTGGATTCCTTCCAAAAACCTCACCGAAGGCACTGGCGAAAGACGGTTTTCTGACCATTACCAATATGCAGAGAACACTCGGCTGGACAGTATGGCCGGTTCTTTACGGATTTTTTTCTCCGTATTTATGGGACTTGGTGCCTCTATTATGGGATTTTTGGATGTCTACCGTCAGAATGCTTTTATTCCATGTCGGAAAAGAATTTTCTTCCGGCAGCTTTCAAAGAAAGCTGAACAAACATAAGCAAACCGATACTCCCGAATATTTTCTTACTGGCAATCAGCTTTGATTTTTATTTTTGCTGATGAATGCGACAACCTTTATGAACGACTTTCTTTAACTTGATGTCCTTCGGTTGTGCTTGTGCCTATGCCTTAACGATGGTTTCGGCAGCCAGAATCAGACATAAAATACCCGAGTTGGAAGAGTCCGAATGCCTTAAAGCACTGGTAATTTCTTTACCTATCTTGCGATGATTATCATGCTTCTCATTGCCTTTTTTTCTGTACACTGGGACAGGGCATCGGATCTTGGATGTCCTTTGGCGTATATCTGGGAGTGGGAGTTCTCCTTTGGCTCTACATGGTACTGGTTCGTTGGAAGAAGTCCAAGGTGGTTATAGAAACACCCTGACGGAGAAAAAAATATTAAAAGAGAAAAAATCCCGTTATGAGATTGAGCATAAACGAGTACTCTATAGAACGAGATGTCTCAGGCTTTCGCCCGTGACACTTGTTAGAATCAAATCCCCTGAACAGGCTTAAGAATTCTTAAGTTCCGCTCAGGGGGATTTTGTCTGTCGGGAGTATTGCAGAAAAAGAATGATTTAGAACTCCTCAGAAATCTTGTATAGTGCTTAAACGCTCATTTATTCCGCTACTTTCTTTGTTCTCATCATACTGAACTGATCCATCGGGTAGTTTTTTTCAGGTTGTCGAGCACCTTTTCTGGTATCGGCTTCTCCTAACAGGCTGTCTCTGGACTTTTTGATTTCATTTTTCCGCCTTATGCTTGGAAGGACCGCCTACGCAGCCGCCTTCACAGGCCATGCCTTCGATAAAGTCTTCCGGGAGCTTTCCGATTTTTCAGGAGGGTAAGCGCCGTTACGCATTCCTTTTCCTCCCGAGCAGGCACGAAGCTTGATATCGGTGGTGTCTTCTCCCGCTCCCGCATGCATTCCATAACGGCATTTCGCACACCGCCGGAGCCGGCAAAGTTTTTTTACCCCAGAGCGAGGCCTCCTGGTAAGGCTGTACCTCCGGTTCCAGGCTGATATCCCTTTGAACGAAGAGAGGAGGTAAATTCCCGAAGGAGAGCACGTAATCCGCATTCTCTTCGATACCCATTTCTTGGGATTCGGATTTCTTGGCCATACAAGGACCGATGAAAACGGTAATACAGCCCGGGTGGATGGTTTTTAAGTAACGGGAAACGGCTGCCATGGGAGAAAGCGTTTCGACATATTTTCTTTGTATTGCTCCGGAAAGTGTTTTTTGCAAAAGATGGATGAATGCGGGGACAGCAGGAAGTGGTCATTTTCTTCCCTTCTTTTCTTGCCTCAGACCATTCGAGCGCTTCGTAAGCGGCCGTCATATCACCGCCGAGGCCGACTTCTACCATGTCGTTAAAAGCCCAGTTTTTTAATGCCGTTCGAATGGCCGCCATGGAAATATCCTTTCCGAACTGTCCCTCCGTTGCCGGGGCACACATGGCGATAGACCTCTTTATCGGATTGAATAGCGGAAATGACATCGAGGACGTTCGTTTTGGTGGAAATGGCGCCGAAGGGCAGGAGTGCACGCATTGCCCACAGCGGATGCAACGTTCATCATCGATGACGCAGAGTCCGTTTTCATTATAGGTAATGGCATTTACCGGACAGGGTTTTTACAGGGACGGGTCAGGTGCGCAATCGCACTATAGGGGACAGGCGGAAGCACACATTCCACATTCCTTACACTTCATGGGATCGATGTGGGCTCGCTGGTCCGTCATGGTAATGGCTCCGAAATGGCAACTGTTCTGACAAGCTTTTTCCGAGACAAAGACGGCAGTTGTCCGTTACGGAATAGGGAAGAGATGGGGCACTCTTCACAGGCGGGATCAATCACTTGAATGATATTACTGCTCTGTGCGGCAGGGGTTGGCGTCTTCATTACAGGCAAGTCGTATTCTTCTGCGAGAATCTCTCTCCTTATAGACACAGCAACGAAAGACGGCTTTGGGACTGGGGAGAGTTCCCGAACCAAACGTTCCTTACTTTTCTTCGTTTACATCATTTTGCCAGGCAAGCCTAGCAAGGCCTTCAATGACCCGGTGTTTTAAAGGAATCACCCCTTATCATTGGTAATCATAGTTTTTCTCCTTATTAAACCAGACTCTTTTTCGGGTTATTTCACGCTTCTATCCCCTGATGCTCGGTGGTAGTATAGCATATTGGCGGAAAAGCAGTGTTCTTTTTCCCTAAAAATGCTTATTTTGAAGAAAACTTTGTCGAAATTATCCTTAGATAAGGTATACTTGTGATTTTAGATAAATCGAATGCCGACGGATAAGCGGTGTTTGTTTTGAATTAGGGAATGAGAGAGGATGGCTTATGTCACTAATGGGAATGCTATTTGGATCTTCTGAAGAGGAAGAAAGCAGGAATGAAGAAGGTGTGATTTTTAAAAGCCGATTCGTGTTTTTAAATGCGAAAGGAGAGAAGATTGCCACGGTTACTGCTGGAAGAAAGCCTGAGCATAGTGCAGGAAAAGGAACAGGGCAAATTCTGTCTGATTCAACTTAATGAGCGACATGAGGAGATTAAAAGTCTTATGTCCCTGTCCCTATGCTCAGAATGCGGATGCCCGAAAAGAGCTGACGGATATGATGGCGGAAGTAAAAAAGGATATCAGCAATGCCTATTTGGCGGGAAAAGAAAGCATTCGCATTCCGGAAAGCAAATATGAGCTTTTTGTCTATATGAGAAGACGTCCCACAGTGCCGATTGATGCCGATAAGCTCAGTAGAGAATTGGCTTCCGGAGAGGCACGGGAAAATGTATTGCAGTTCCGCTCCTATCTGGAAAAAGAATCCGCGAATCAATGTGTATGCCGCAGTGTATTCTCTTGCAACCGATACGGCCTATCGTATTTTAAAGCAGGAATACAGACAGTACGGCAATGTGCATTTTATTCTCTTGGAAAATCGTGATAAAAAGCGGATTACCTGGGATGATCCGCAGATACAGGAAAGCTTGAAGGATACGCCGAACGTTTGCTCCATCGGAATTGGCGTTCGAGAGGGCGAAAAACCGCGTTATGCGATTGAACTGCGCAATGAAGACGTATCTTCGGTGGTAAAGAAAGCGGCACTTCTTACGCACCATATTTTCAACATTCGTGAAGAAATGATTGATGCGCAGGCGGAAGGGCATGCGAAGGCCATGTGGGAACTTGGGGCGAAAAAAGGAAAGAGTGAGGAATTTATTCGGAAAACCGTGGAAGATCTTGCTCTGGAAGATGCCGCTTATCGTGATTCCCTGAATCGGCTGTGAAAGAAATTATCAGTAAGGCAAAGCAAAGAGGCTTTTATAGACGGAGAAGAAATCGGACTTTTTCCGCGTACCTGTCGTGGATCGGACTTTACTCCTGAATCTTTTTAAAGCAGGCGGAGGATGGCTTTCCTCATTCAGGATGAAAGCAGCGTTTTCAGTATTATAAAGATGTAACCGGAAAATTGGTTATTCGGTACGGATGGACCAAAGAGGGAAACTGGTATGTGGCTCCGCTTGGGAAGGATGAGAAGGAAATTCGTGCAGAAGCCGCACAGGTTATGTTGAAGGAAAATACCTGAGAGCTCTGCAGAAGCTTCTGCAGAAGAATCGAGATCGCTCAGTCATTGATTCTTTCAGCAGTCTAAAGGAATTGATTCTTTCTTATGAGAAAATGGGAATGGATATGCAGGAACAGATGGAAAAGTGTGGAAAACGGAAAGGAATATTTTCGGAGGAAAACATTGAAGAAATCCAAACGGTAATCCAGGAAGTTCTTTTCTCCGCATTCTGTTTACGATGATTTCGGGTTTTAATTCTAACGACGGCTTGGATTCTTTTTTCGGCTCTTGTCAAAAACTGCGACTTTTTGTAAAGTATAGTGAAATTTTTCGAAACTGACTATCCATAAAAGAAAAAGAGTAGTGTAGATGACAAAGAAGATACAAAAACAGTTAAGAAGTCTATTGCGTGTATTTATTTTGGGATTGGTTCCGCTTTTTCTTTTTGCGGCTTATTTTTTTACAACAAAAGATACGGTGCAACAGAGCGTTTGGTCTCTGCTTCCCACCACTCATTGCTATAGCTCTGGCACTTGTGACGAAGGAAGTGTACAGCTCGCTTTTTGGGACATACTAAGCGGTGCCCTGCTGTTTAGCGGATACAATCCCTGAGCAAAGTATAAACCACATCTTTAAAGAGGAATATTCAAGGTTCTTTCCGATACCGGAAATGTGGGAATACTATGCTTCCTCGTGATTTTAGGGATGATGGTTCAACTGATGAATAAGACCGGAGGTTCGCGTGCCTTCGGAAATTGGGCCAGGACACATATTAAGACGAGAAGAGCATCCATGTTTGCTACCATGGTTTTAGGCTGTCTCATTTTTATCGATGATTACTTTAATTGCCTGACCGTGGGTTCTGTTATGCTCCCGGTATCGGATGAGGCGCGTGTCAGCAGAGCGAAACTTGCCTATTTGATTGATACCACGGCCGCGCCCGTTTGTATTATTGCACCCATTTCCTCTTGGGCGGCTGCAGTTTCCGGCTTTGTGGAGGGGGAAAACGGGATGAAGCTTTTTTTGGAGACCATATCCTATAATTTTTATGCCCATTCTGTCTATTTGCATGATGATTTTACCTGATTAGCCTCAAGGTGGATTTCGGTCCCTATGGCAATCCATGAAAAAATGCGATGGAAAAAGGGGATTTGTTTACTACGGAAGAGCGGCCCTATGGAGAAGGGGAAGAAAGCGAGTATGCGGAAGGGAAAATCATGGATATGCTTTTTCCTGTGATTAGTCTTGTGATTTTCTGTGTAATCGGAATGATTTATTCCGGAGGTTTTTTCTCGGGAACGGATTTTTGTGACGGCCTTTTTCTCAGTCCGATGCTCCGACGGGTTTGGCTTTTCGGCTCTTTTACGGCACTGCTTCTTACTTTTGCTGTTTCTATCTCCTAAGGCAGTCCATTTCTTTCCAGGCTGCCATGGAGTGTTTACCGGAAGGCTTTTAAGCAAATGGTACCGGCTATCTTGATTTTAACTTTGCCTGGAGTCTCGAAGGCTATGACGGACAGCCTTGGAGCGAGAGAATTTGTGGCAGGTCTGGTTCAAGAGAGGTGCGGAACAATGCTTCTTTACTGCCGGCTTTTGTGTTCTTGATTGCGATGGGGACTTTCCCTTTGCTACGGGGACATCTTGGGGAACTTTCGGAATCCTTATTCCGATTGTTGTCGGTGTTTTTCAAAAGACGGATTACAGCATGATGATTTTTGGCCATGTCTAGCTGTATGGCAGGAGCAGTTTGCGGAGATCACTGTTCTCCGATTTCGGATACCACAATTATGTCTTCCGCCGGGAGCACAGTGTGTTCATTTGAAATCATGTCAGTACACAGCTCCCTTATGCTCTTTTGGTAGCGACGATTTCCGTTTTTTTCCTATATTCTTGCGGGCTTCCTGAAAAGCCCCTGGCTACCGCTTTGTGTGGGAGCAGTCCCTACTCTTTGTAATCTTGATGGAAATCAAGCGGAGACAGAAAGCTTAAAATAAAAATGCCGGTAAAAGGCAGGAACGAAAAACATACAGCAATACTTTACAGCAATATTTCACAGCAATATTTTTGAGAAACGCCTCAAGTAGTTTTGAAAACTACTTGAGGCGTTTTTCTAAACTCATTTATCTTAAAACAATTTTTTTCATTGCTTTTTTACGAGAAAAAGTATAGTTTTTTGCGAATAGTTAAAATTATTTATATATTACAAGAAAAAAGGAAGAAAAATGGAAGGAGAATGAAAAATGGAATTTGAGAGATTGAAAAGAAATTATTGTGGATACCCTGGCATGTGATGAGGACAAAAGTCACTTTGGATGCGGATATGGAGAAGGATTTGGAAATTGATTCTCTTTCTTTGGTAGAGCTGCATATGGCTTTTGGAGGATGAGCTTTCCGAAACAATTCCGGATGGAGAGATCGGGAAGCTTCACACCGTAAAGGATATTTTGGATTACATTAACGGTTTAAAGAAATAAAAGAGTAGACCAGAGTCTTTTCAATTGTATTTAGCTAAGGACTGCAGGAGGAAATATGCAATCACCGATTAAAACTATAGTGGATATGGTGAAGGATAGGGACTTAAAGCAAAAAGCGCTTTCCGATAGAGTGGGAAGCACTGCGCCTATTAAGATTCCTTCTGCCTTCATTGCATGTAAAAAGTGTGGGAGAAGAGCACTTCGTGTCCGTTGGGAAGAACATGCCTTTGTTTGCCCGCACTGTGGTACCTATGGTCCCATAGGGGCTTACTACCGATTGAACCTCCTTTATGATGCCGGAACTTTTCAAGAACTGGATAAAGAAATCGCAGTAAAAGATCCGCTGAATTTTCCGGAATATCGGGAGAAGGTAAAGGATCTGGAAAAAAAGACCGGTTTAAAAGAGGCGGTGGTCTCTTCTAAAGGGCAAATCGGAGGAATTCCCGTGGTTACGCTTGTAATGGACAGTCGATTTCTCATGGGGATCCATGTCTGAAGCCGTAGGGGAAAAAGATTACAAGAGGAATAGAGACTGCAGATAGAGAGCGCTGTCCCTTATTATTTTTCCGCTTCCGGTGGAGCGAGAATGCAGGAGGAATTTTTCAGTCTCATGCAGATGGCAAAGACATCTGCTGCAATCGAGCTATTCTCAGAGCATGGAGGACTTTTTATCAGTTTTCTGACACACCCGACAACAGGCGGAGTCACGGCAAGTTTTGCCACTTTAGGGGATATTACGCTTGCGGAGCCCTGGGGAGCACTCATCGGTTTTTGCGGGACCGAGAGTCATTGAACAGACCATCAATCGTAAGCTTCCAAAGGGCTTCCAAAGAAGTGAGTATCTGGAGCAACACGGCTTTATTGATGCCATTGTAGAACGAAAAGAATATGAGAGACAGCTTGATTCAGATTCTCTCTCCATCAGAAATAGAGAAGAACGGCATTGCGGAGGGATGTCCCTCCTTTTGCAAGCAGAAAGGAAGAAAATGAGTCAGGAATTAGTGGATAAGACCAGAGACTTGGGAGCCGGGAGAAAGGGTTCTTTTGGCACGTCATCCGAATAGGCCCGCATATAGAAGACTTCGTAGAAAATGTTTTCACGGACTTCTTCGAGCAAAAAGGAGATCATCTTTATGATGAAGACCGCTCCATCTTTTGGCGGAATTGCTCGCTTTTCATGGGAAGGCGGTGACGGTTCTCGGACATAAAAAGGCAGAGGGATGGAAGAAAACATCGCTTGCAACTTCGGGATGCCCTGTCCGGAAGGGTATCGAAAGGCAAAGAGACTGATGGAGCAGGCGGAAAAATTTCATCGCCCTATCATTACTTTCATTGATACTCCGGGAGCTTATCCCGGGCTGGAAGCGGAGGAACATGGTCAGGGAGAGGCGATTGCAAAGAATCTTGCCTTTTATGAGCAGTCTTCATGTGCCGGTTATCAGCATAGTCAGCGGAGAAGGAAATTCCGGCGGTGCACTGGCAATCGGGTAGCCAATAAAATTCTCATGCTGGAAAATGCGATTTACTCTGTTTTTAAGCCCCGAGGGTTTTGCAACCATTCTGTGGAAAGACAGCACCAGAGCAGGAGAAGCGGCAAAGGTTATGAAGCTCACGGCAGAGGATTTAAAGGCAGGGGAGTCTGTGACGAGATTATTCCGGAAGTACCCGGAGGAGCACAGGAGAATCCGGTTGCCTTATACAAAAGAGGTGGAGAAGGCACTGGAAAAGGTTCTTTCCGGCTTATGAATCCATGAGTCCCGGAGCAGATTCGTGAGGATAGACTTAAGAAATACAGAAATATCTAAGTTATCTTTATACGGAATGCGTATTGAATAAAAGCTTGCTTTTCTTGTTGTGGCAAGCTCAGTAGAGAAACGGATAGAGCGAGGAGAGACACGGAAAGATGCAGGGATTAAAAAATAATCAGGGCTGGGCTCGGCACTTCCCGGAAAGCGGGATTCATAATGATGATTTGGCAAAAATTATGGAGACCAGCGATGAATGGATTTTCAGCAGGACGGGAATCCATGAGCGGCGATTTTGTGAGAAAAGAGGAAAGTGCAGGAACGCTTTGCAATAGAGGCCGGAAAAGAAGGCATTGGAAGAGGCAGGCGTAGCAGCCTCGGACTTAGGGGTAATTCTCGTGGCATCCATGTCACCGGATTTCAGTTCTCCGAGTATGGCGGCTATTCTTGCAAAAGAACTTGCGACAGCGGAGGATTGTATTGCTTTGGATATCAATGCGGCTTGCAGCGGTTTTGTTTACGGACTGGAAGTGGTAAGAGGTCTCTTGCGTTCTCACGGAAAAAGAGCATTGGTGGTTGGAACGGAACAGCTTTCCCGGCTTTTTGAAAAATGGAGGATCGTACGACTTCCGTGTCTCTTCGGAGACGGAGCAGGTGCCGCCGTAGTGGAGGAAAGCGAGACAGACTATGCTTCCTTCCTGGGATCTCGAGGCGACTTTCTCCATCGTAGCACCGGCTTGCTACACCGGAGCCTTTTGACGGCTTTTTATGAGGACGGAACGGAAAAACCCGGAGAAACTTGGCCAGGGTGCGACGGAAGGAAAGCATGAGAAAATAGATCATCTCATGATGGACGGAAAGTCCGTATTTCTCTTTGCAATAGACATTATCCCGAAATGTATGAGGGAATTTTGGAAAAACCGGAGAACGCTTAGAGGAGATAGATCATGTGGTATGTCATCAGGCAAATTCCCGCATTATCCGGAATGTGGTGCGCCATCTGAAGGCAGATCCCGGACAATTTTTGAAGATATGGAGCTTTACGGAATACTTCGGATCGTCCATTCCCATTGCTTTAAAAAGACATGGAAGAGCAAGGGCTTTTAAAAGAAGGAGAAAAGCTTCTCTAATTGGCTTTTGGCGCCGGACTGACTTTCGGTGCTGTAGAAATTGTTTACAGGGAAAAAAATACGGAGAAGAAGTAAAGAAGAAGAGGAGAAGAAAACAATAAGCCGGAAGCAAAAGTAGGGAATACACAAAAGAAAGGGCTCGATATGCGATTAGACGAGATGCTGGGGATTCGATATCCCATTATCCAGGGAGGAATGGCCAATATTGCAACAGGAAGTTTTGCGGCAGCCTGCTCCGAGGCAGGTGCTTTAGGACTCATCGGTACAGGAGGAATCCGTGAGGCGGAAGAACTCAGAAAAGAAATTCGAATTTTACGAGAGAGAACCGATAAGCCCTTTGGTGTAAACCTTATGCTCATGAATCCGGAAACGGACAAGATGGTTCAAATCTGTATAGAGGAAAAAGTACCGGTGGTCACAACCGGTGCGGGAAATCAGGAATTTACATGGAGGCACTAAAGAGTGCCGGGTGCAAGGTGATGCCGGTTGTCGCCGCACCGATCCTTGCCGAAAGGCTGGAAAAGCAGGGAGCGGATGCCGTGATTGCGGAAGGGCTGTGAGTCCGGAGGCCATGTCGGGGAAATGACGACCATGTGCCCTGGTGCCGCAGACGGTAGACAGTGTTCAGATTCCCGTAATTGCAGCAGGAGGCGTTGCGGATAAGAGGCAGCTAAGGCGGTTTTTGCACTCGGGTGCGGCAGGTGCGCAAATCGGAACAGCACTGCTTTGCTGCGAGAGAGTGCCCGATTCATGAAAAATTACAAGGAAGCAATTTTTGAAGGCAAAGGGGATCGGATACGGTGGTGACCGGAAGAATTGCCGGTGTACCGGTTCGAATCTTGAAGAACCAGATGAGTAGAGAGTACCTCCGGCAGGAGAAGGCCGGAGCGGGAAAAGATGGAGCTCGAAAAAGTTCACCTTGGGCTCCCTCAGAAGAGCGGTCTTTTGAAGGGAGATACAAAAGACCGGCTCTCTCATGGCAGGGACAGACCTGCGGACAGGTGGAGAGGATACGACCGGTTGCGGAGATTCTGGCCGATATCTGCTCCGGATAGAAGTTTGATTTTGAACTCATTTGCAGTGCTATGCCTCTCTTCAAAAGCGCTCTCGTCGACCTCGACGTCGGATACTAGCATCAAACTCGCGTAAGCTCGTTTTCTGCAGTACCGGCGTCTTACACGCTTTTTCAGAAGGCATAGGACGTTACAACTAAAGAATGAGTCAAAAATCAAAAGTGACAGGATAAGAGCAAAAGCATTGGAAATCGTAAAAATGGCAGAGAAAATAGAAGTCTAAATAAAGTAGATGATAGGAGAAACATAGGGCAGGCGAGATTGTCATAAGTCTAGGCTCTGCCATGAGCAGGAAAGGAAATGATGAGTAAACTGGCATTCTTATACGCCGGACAGGGCGCACAGGTGAAAGGGAATGGGAAAGGACTTATATGAGGCCTTCCTGCCTTTCGAAAAAGCTTATGATGAGGCGGAGTTGGACTTTGACTTTGAAAGAGCTTTCTTTTATCGATCCTGAGGAGAAGCTGAATGAGACGCGCTTCACCCAGCCGGCACTCGTTGCATTTTGCCACAGGCATGACGGCGCTCTTACGGGAAAACGGAATTCTTCCGGACTACTGTCTGGGGCTGTCTCTTGGAGAATATTCCGCACTGGAAGCCGCAGGCGTATTTTCCGCTAAAACTGCGGTAGAACTTGTGGCTTTTCGCGGAAGGAAGATGGAAGAAGCGTCGAAAGGAATCGAGTCTTCCATGGCGGCTATTCTCGGACTTTCCGAAGAAGAACTGAGAAAATTGTGCAATCCGCAGGGGAGAGGTTTACCTCTGTAATCTAAACTGTCCGGGGCAGATTGTTATCGGCGGAGAAAAGTCTGCCGTAGAGCAGGCTTCTAAGCTCGCTTTGAACAAGGGGGCTAAGAAGGCTATTCCCTTGAAGGTTTCCGGTCCCTTTCATACGCCGTTTATGGAGAGTGCGGGAGAGGCCTCTGAAGAGTATTTTACAAAAATCAAGTGGCAGGAGCCGAAGTGCACGGTGCTTCACAATGTCCTGGGAGGGAAAGAAAAGAAGGAGACCCTTCGATTCCGGAGCTTTTAAAGGAACAGGTGGCAAAGCCCGTAAGAATGGAAGAAAGCCTTAAAGAGTCTGTTGAGCTTCGGTGTCAGAGACTTTTATCGAAATCGGACCGGGGCAAGACGGTATCCGGATTCCTGAAAAAGTCGCAAAGGAAGAGGGAATCGAAGACTATAGAGTCGTTTCCTTGGAAACAAAAGAAGATGTGGAGACTTTCTTGTCCACAGCAGAGTAAAAAGGCGGAATGGTATTTTAGGGCTTTGTTTTTGGAAAAACAGAGAAAGGGAAGGATTGTGGAAAGAGAAACTTGTTTAATTACCGGTGCAAGTGGCGGAATCGGTTCCGCCATTGCCTTAAAAGATGGCGGAGGAAGGCTATAATCTTGTTCTGCATTACGGAAAGAACAAAGAGGCGGCGGAGGAGCTTGAAAAGGAAATCAAAGCCAAAGCATCCCGAAACGGAAATACTATCTTCTCTCTGCGGATATCCGAAAGGAAGAGGAAGTCAATGCCCTTGTAGAAAAAGCATTAGCTCATTTTTCTTCTATAGAAGTCTTGGTGAATAACGCGGGAGTGACGAGGGATCAGCTTCTTTTGAAAAATGACGATGGAGGACTTTTGACAACGTAATGGAGAGTAATCTGCGTAGCGCCTTTCCTTTTCTCCAAAAGCGGTGTCCAAAATATATGATTAAAAAGCGGTACGGAAGAATTGTACAGATTTCCAGTGTGGTAGGCTTACATGGAAACAGCGGGACAGTGCAACTATGCGGCATCCAAGGCGGGGCTGATCGGTTTTTCCAAGTCTCTCGCGAAGGAGCTTGCCGGAAGAAACATTACGGTCAATGTCGTCTGCCCCGGCTTTATTGATACCAAAATGACGGAGGTTCTGCCGGATGCGGTGAAGGAAACACTGCTTTCTTCCATTCCGATGAAAAAATTCGGCTTTGGGGAAGACGTAGCCAATGCAGTTGCCTTTTTTGCCAGGAGAGAGTCTTCCCATATTACGGGCGAAAGCCTTCTGGTTGACGGCGGTATGGGAATGTAGCGTATAGGAGTAAAAATGGAAAAGAGACGAGTGGTAGTAACGGGGTTTGGGGAACGGTGAACCCCACCGGGAAATACGGTAGTAGAGAGCTGGAAAGGGATTCGTGAGGGAAAAGTCGGTATCGGAGAAATCACCGCCTTTGACAGCAGTGCATTTTCCGTGCACCTTGCCGGAGAAGTAAAGGAGTTTCATCCGGAGACGGTCTTCGATAAAAAGAGAACTAAAACATATGGCGCGTTTCACGCAGTTTGCCATGATTGCTGCGGAAGAGGCGATGCTGGACAGCGGAATCTCCGGAAGCCTTCCTCCGGAGGAAATGGGCGTGATTGTTTCCAGCGGAATCGGCGGATTAAAGACCATAGAGGAAGAGCATACCAAAGGGCGAGCAGAAAGGGCTTTGAAAGAGTGAGTCCCTTCTTTATTCCGATGTCCATTTCCAATATGGCGGCAGGCGAGATTGCCATTCGGCACAAGTTGAAAAGGACTTTGTATCTGTCCGGTGACGGCCTGTGCAGGCGGGCTCAAATGCAGTGGGAGATGCCTTCCATCGTATTCGGGACGGCTATGAGACTGCCATGCTTTGCGGAGGAACCGAGGCAGCCATTTCCGAGCTTGGAATCGGAGGATTTGCAACGATGAAGGCTCTTTCGCCGGCAAGCGAAGTAAACCGTGCTTCCATTCCTTTCGATAAAGGAGCGATCCGGTTTTGTAATGGGAGAAGGTTCAGGAATCCTCATCTTTAGAAGAAAGAGAGCATGCCTTAAAAAGAGGAGCTAAGATTTATGCCGAAATTGTGGGATACGGGGCAAACTGTGATGCCTACCACATTACTTCTCCTGCGCCGGGTGGCGAGGCGCAGCTGCTGCATGGAGCTTGCGTTAAAAGATGCTGGCGTAACAGCCTCCGAGATTGATTACATCAATGCACACGGCACTTCCACCCATTTAAATGACCTTGGAGAGACTACGGCAGTAAAGACCGTTTTTAAGGAAAGAGCTAATTCCATTCCCATTTCTTCCACAAAATCCATGACGGGACATCTGCTTGGTGCAGCAGGAGCAGTGGAAGCCATTTTTCTCCGTCCTTGCCCTTCGTGACGGTTTGTACCCGGGCTACCATGAACTATCAGGTAAAAGGATGAAGAGCTGGATCTGGACTATGTGCCGAATAAGGGGAGGAAACAGGAACTGCGCTACGCATGTCGAACTCCCTCGGATTTGGCGGACATAACGCTTGTTTAGTGTTTAAGAAGATAGTCAGAAATCTTCTACAGTACAAAGATATCGCTCACTCTGTTCCGATACTGTTATGAGGTAAGAGAAATGCTTCAACACTTCGCAAAAGCTCGTTTTGCAGCAAGTCCGACGTGCTCCAAAACGACTTTTTTGATACTGACGCGCGGAACCGAGCGAGCGTCTTTTACCGGCTTAAAAAGCATAGAGAATCGTAATCCCAAATCCAAGGAAGGAAAAGAATGACTATGCCAAAAGTTGAATATAGAAGAAATCGAAGCAATCCTCCCGCACCGTTATCCGTTTTTTTGCTGATTGACAGTGTGGAGGACTATAACCCCGGGGAGTATGCTGTAGCGAAGAAATGCGTTACGGCGAATGAGCCGTTCTTTCAGGGCATTTTCCTAAGTATAAGGTTATGCCGGGCGTTCTCATTGTGGAAGCCCTGGCGCAGACCGGGACAATTGCCCTTCTTTCTCTTCCGGAATATAGAGGAAAGATTGCGCTGTTTGGAGGAATTAAAAATTGTAAGTTCAAGACACCGGTTCGTCCGGGAGATGTCCTCGAGTTAAGCTGCCGCTTGACCAATAGGAAGGGACCGGTCGGAATTGGAGAAGCGGAAGCGAAGATAAATGGAAAAGATCGCGGTGAAAGCGGAACTCAGCTTTGCGATTCAGTGATTAGGGAAAATGGATAAAGTTCAATAAGCTGAAACTTTTAATATTTTTGTATCACGGAAAATAAAATAATACTATACAAAATTGACGATGAAAAAGACCATAAAAAGCGATAAAAAGTTAAAATATTTCACAAAAATCTAGATGAAAAAGTATAAATTTGCTCTTGGAATCCCTGAAACATTTCTATTAAAAATTTAACAGCAACATTATTCCGATCCATTTTAAGAAAAAGAGCATGGGAGACAAATTTTTATTTCGAGAAGAGAGACGGTTATGTTAAGAGATGCGATTCAGGATCTGTATAACAAATTTAGAATTTATTTCTATATGCAGATCTTCGCCAAGTTTCGAAAAAAGAGAGGCAAGCCTTACGACTGTAGAAAGCTACAGTGTAGAGTGCATCAAGGCGCTCGGTGAACCGACAGTACAGGAATTTGCCATTATGATGGGCATTTCCGCACCGAATGCGGCGTACAAGGTCAATGCTTTGGTACAAAAAGGCTATATTGAAAAGATTCAGGATGAAAACGATCATCGCGAGTTTCCACCTTCGCCCGACCAGAAAGTTTTGGGAGTATTATGATGTATCCTATCGCTATGTGAAGAAGGTAGAGGAACGCTGTAAGAAGCGTTTCACCCCGGAAGAAATGGACAAGCTGGAAGAGATGGTCAGAATCATCACAACAGAGCTCATGCCCGAGTTAAATGTCATGAAGTTTACCAAAGAGGGCGCTGAAAATCATGTCAGCATCGGCACGGAAGAGGAAATAAGCTCTTCTCTTAAATATAGTAGAAAGTAGATTCTTCCCTTTATTTTTGAAGGAGCAAGCCGTGATATCTTGTTCCGAAAGAGAGCGCCTGCATGCAGGTGCTTTTTCTTGCATAGAGACTTTTATCTGTGCTAATATAAGGCAGTATATGCCTTAGGAAAACAAGGCAAAATCTTTTGCAAAGGAAGTACGAGATGAACAAGAAATTTAAGGCTACATTACAGTTGTTGGGAGTCCTGATCCTGACTGCGGCGTTTCTGCGTTCTCGGCTATATGAACGCAAACAATATCAAAGCTCGGTCTGGACTTGAAACGGAGGTGTTTCCATCACCCTACCAGACTGTGGACGAGAACCCCACTGCGGAGCAGATGAGTGACACGGTGTATAAGCTGCAGATGAAGCGCAGAGCTATTCGGATGAGGCACAGGTGTATAAAGGAAGGAGATAATCGAATCAATATCGATATTCCCGGTGCTACGGATGCCAATGCCATTCTGGAAGAGCTCGAGAACCCGGAACGCTCGAGTTTGCGGATGAGAATGGAAATGTGCTTCTTACCGGAGATGATGTAAAGACGGCTTCGGCGGGAATGACCAACCAGAACAATAATAAGGAATATGTGATTGAGCTTGTCTTCAACGAGGCGGGAGCGAAGAAATTTGAGGAAGCGACCAAGAACAATGTAGGGAAGCGTATTTACATTATCTATAATAATGAGGTGATTTCTCTCCGAATGTAAAGGAGGCAAATCAGCTGGCGGTCAGGCATCCATCAGCCCGATTGAGTCCTATGATGAGGCAAACAAAATTGCTTCCACCATTCGTATCGGTGCTCTTCCGGTTAAGCTGACCGAGCTTCGTTCCAATGTAATCGGCGCAACCCTCGGTGTGGAAGCGATTGCAAGCTCTTAAAGGCGGCTGCTATCGGTATCGCCCTTGTGATTCTTTTTCATGCTGCTTGTCTATCGTCTGCCGGGCCTTGCTTCTTCCATCGCCTTGGTGCTGTATGTAGGGGCTTGAAATGGTGCTCCTGCAGGCTTTTGAAGTGACGCTTACGCTGCCCGGTATCGCCGGCGTTATTCTTTCCATCGGTATGGCGGTGGATGCGAATGTCATCATTTTCACCAGAATTAAAAGAAGAACTGGGGACAGGGAACTCCGTGGAGAAGGCGATTAAGGCTGGCTTTGAGAAGGCGCTTTCGCTATTTTTGGACGGAAACATCACGACTCTTATTGCGGCGGCAGTGCTTTATCTCCGCGGTTCCGGAACGGTAAAGAGCTTTGCAAGCACACTTGGCTATCGGTATCGTGGTTTTCTTTAATCACGGCACTGTTTTGTGACAAGAGCACTCTTAAATGCCTTCCTTTGCCATGGGAGCGGAGAATCCGGCTCTTTACGGAATCAAGAAAGATACCAGAGATCATCGACTTTATCAAGTTCCGTAAGATTGCCTACCTGTTTCTGCAGTAGTGATTGTTGCCGGCTTTGCCATGCTCTGGCATGAATAAGAAAAATACGGGTTATATCTTTTAACTATGACCTTGACTTTAAAGGCGGGTTCTTCCACAACGATTACCTTTGACAAGGATTTAAGTATGGAGGAAGTGGATCAGCAGGTTATTCCGCTCTTTAGGGAAGCAACCGGCGGGGACGCTTCCGCACAGGCTGCGAAGGTTGCGGGAACCAACGAGGTTATCATTAAAACCAGAACCATGACGACGGAAGAGAGGGCAAAGCTCTACAACAGTATTCAGGAGAAGTTCTCCGTCTCCGAGGATAAGATTGTTACGGAAAAATATTTCCGGTGCCGTATCCAAGGAAATGAAGACGGATGCCGTTTGGGCGCTTACGATTGCAATCTTCTGTATGCTGATTTATATCTGGGATTCGTTTCGAGATATCAAGTTTGCATCCTCTTCCGTGCTTGCTCTTGCGCACGATATGCTTGTGACAGTTACCTTCTATGCAGCGTTCCGTTGGGCGGTGGGATCCAACTTTATTGCTTGTATCCTGACGATTGTCGGATATTCCATCAACGCGACCATCGTGGTGTTTGACCGTATTCGTGAAAACATCCAGAAGGGTGAGGTAAAGAAGAAGGGTCTTGAGCTATGCGGTGAAATGAGGCAATTTCAACACACTGACCCGTTCCATCAACACTCGATTACCACCTTTTATCACGGTATTCTGTCTTTTCCTCTTCGGGAGTAAGCTCATTCGAGACTTCTCCATGCCGCTTATGGTGGGTATCGTTTCCGGCGCTTGGTCTTCCGTATGCATTGCCGGACCGCTTTGGTATGATTTTGTAAGTCTTTCCAAGAAGAATAAGGATAACGCGCAAGTGAGAAGAGCAAGAAATAAGAACGACTGAACGAAAGTGGAGAAGAGCAAGAAATGCGAACGACCGAGTAACCGATAGAATACGATGAGAAATCATAGAGAAATTGATGTAGAGTAAAGTTCACTATGAAGTAAGGAGCGGATATGGCTGCTGTCAAAAATGAAATATGAAATCGTAGGGCAGTGCGGAAGAGCCAAGTCCGCTCATATGGAAACCGTGCATGGCGTGATAGAAACTCCGGTCTTTATGAATGTGGGTACGGTGGCCGCTATTAAGGGCGGAGTGTCCACCGATGACCTCCGGCTTATCGGAACACAGGTGGAGCTTTCCAATACCTATCATCTTCATGTAAGAACCGGAGATAGGGTAATCAAGGAGCTTGGGCGGACTGCACAGGCTGATGAATTGGGATAAGCCGATTCTCACCGATTCCGGCGGATTTCAGGTCTATAGTTTAGCAAAGACCGGACGAAAGATTCGGGAAGAGGGAGTGAGTTTCGCTCGCACATCGACGGAAGAAGGATATTATGGGATCGGAAGAGTCCATGGAGATTCAATCCAACCTCTTCCACCATTGCCATGGCCTTCGACGAGTGTCCTCCTGCGCTGGCGGACAGGCAGTATATTGAGCCCTCTGTGAGAGGACGACACGATGGCTTATTCGTTGTAAAAATAGGATGGAAGAGCTCAATGAAGAGGAGGTACGATTAACAAGAATCAGCTTCTTTTTCGGCATCAACCAGGGGCGGAATTCTTTCGGATGTACGAATCAATCATGCCAAGCGGATCTCCGAGCTGGAGCTTCCAGGGCTATGCGGTAGGAGGGCTTGCGGTGGGAGAGAGTCATGAGGATATGTACCGAATTCTGGAGGATGTAGTGCCCTTTCCTTCCGAAAAGAAAAACCGACCTATCTTATGGGAGTCGGTACGCCGGAAAAACATGGTGCAAGCTGTAGACCGCGGAATAGACTTTTTGACTGCGTATTTCCCGAGTCGTAACGGAAGAGCACGGGCATGTCTATCACGCTTATGGCAAGTTGAATCTTTTGGAACTTAGCGTATGAGAAAGATTTTTCGCCCGATAGAGGAGGGCTGTGACTGTCCCGGCTTGCAAGGGGATTCGCCTGGAAGACGGAAGCTACACGGGCGGCTATTCAGAGCCTATATCCGACACCTCTTAAAGGCGAAGGAGATGCTTGGTATGCGCCTTTGTGTCCTCCATAACCTTTCTTATTACAATCGCTTGATGCGAGAGATGCGATTTTGCGATTCGAGGAAGGAAGATGGGAAGCCTGGAAGACGGACGCGCTGTATAAGCTGAAGATTCAGAATTCTTAAAGCGGAGATTTGGAATCTGATTTTCGTATGGATAAAAGCCTTTGCTTTTTTTCGATAAAAAGTAGCAAAAATAAAGGACAGAATTGTAAAGGACAAAAGGAGAAAAGATATAGGGAAACATTGGGGCTTTTCGGGAACAGTAGCGTATATCTTTGGTCATTGTCAGTATTTTCTATTTTCATGGGAGTTCGTCCGCAGCAGAAGGAGAGAAAGAAGCAACAGGAGATGCTGAACAGTCTGGCTGTGGAGATACGGTTTTAACGACTTCCGGTTTCTATGGTGTGGTCATTGATTTAACGGAGGACACCGTGATTGTAGAGTTTGGCGGAAATAAGAACTGCCGTATCCCGATGCAAAAAGTCTGCTATTGTGCAGATTGAAAAGGCAAAGTAAGGTTTTCCGGAAAAAAGAGGAATGAAATGAAGAATATAGTCTTGCTTTTCGGCGGGCAGTCCACCGAACATGAGGTTTCCTGCCGCTCCGTACTGACGGTGTTAAAGGCGGTCAATCGAGAGAAATATCATCCGATTCTGCTTGGGAATCACAAAGGCCGGAGAGTGGATTCCCGGTGGAAAATACGGGAAAGATTGAAGATGGAAGCTGGAGAGAGGATAAGCGTAGAGCCATGCTTCTTCCGGATGCGGGACTGAAGTCGCTTGTGTCTTTTCGGGAAGACGGAAGCTGTCGCATGGAAAAGGTGGATATTGTTTTTCCGGTTCTGCATGGCAAGGGCGGAGAGGATGGTACCGTACAGGGGCTTTTGGAGTTGGCGGAGATTCCTTATGTGGGTTGCGGCGTTTTATCTTCCGCGATTTCCATGGATAAGATTTCCACAAAGCTTGCGGTAGAAAAGGTTCTGGAAAGACAGGGTGTTCGACAGGCGAAATACATTGCACTCAGTCATTCCGAGTGGAAAAAGGAAAAGAGAAGAGCGGAAATCTGTAGAGAGGCGGAAGAAGAACTACATTTTCCGGTCTTTGTGAAACCCTCTAATGCAGGATCCTCCTGCGGCGTAAAGCAAGGTGGAAAAATCAGAAGCCCTGCCTCTTGCGGTGGAAAAAGCGCTTCAAGTAGACAGACGGGTTTTGATTGAGGAATTTATAAAGGGGAGAGAACTCGAGTGCGCTGTCTTCTCCGGTGTACCGGGAGAAGTTGTGGCATCTTCTGTGGGGGAGATTAAGGCGGCAGCAGAATTCTATGACTATGATGCCAAGTACAATAACCCCGATTCCAAAACGGAGTTGAATCCGGATCTTCCGTCCGATGTGGAAGAAAAATACAGAAGGCGGCTAAATCCATCTTCCTGGCGGTGGACGGATTTTCTTTATCCAGAGTTGATTTTTTTCTTTACCGGTGAGGAAATTGTATTTAATGAAATTAACACTCTGCCCGGCTTCACTTCCATTTCCATGTATCCTATGCTTTTTAAGAAGGCTGGCTGGAATATCGAGGAACTGGTGGAGAAGCTCATAGCAAGTGCGGAAAAACAGGCGCATCATGATGGAAACCGATGTGGGAAACAGGCGTCATAAGATGGGAAAGCAGGGAGGAAACAGGCCGTCTGAAATTTGTGCGTGGAGCTTCTTGCGGAGACCTTAAGAATTTCATAAATAATTATTTCTCTAGACTTTAAACATTTTTGAAAAGACCTGCTATACTAAAGAGCATAATCGATTCGACAAAATGTTTGATTTCTATCTCTAGGGACTCTGTGATGCACGCAGAGTTCTTTTTGTGAAAAAAGATTTTAGGGAGGCAAATGAAGGTTCAGATTCAGCTAACAACAAAGCAAAAATGGATGGGGAAGAGGATCGTTCTCTGTCCAGTTTGCAAGGTGTCCTGCTTTCCAGAGGGAGACAGCTTTATGCTCAGCTATTTTTCAGGAAAAATGTACACCATTCTCTGGAACTTTTTCCCAAAAGAAAAACGAGTGGTGATGATGCGGAACTGGAAAGACAGGCAGAGAGTGGAATACATTGCCGGTGTAAAATGGTCGGTGGATTATGAGACGGAACTGGGGACTTTGCCGTTATCCTTCGCCACCCGCTCCGTAGAATTTCTATATGAAGACTTCCCGTAGCGGAAGGGCGGAGATTCTTTTGTCTTATTTGCTGTATCAGTTTGAGCAATTGGTGGCGGAGACGGAACTCTCCATTGCAATTTTACCTTTGAAAGGGTAAAAATAATTACGATATTCTAACTTTGCAGTGCTTAAATATTTTGAAAAGAAGAGGTCGTTTTTATGTTGCTTGCCATATCGGTTCAAACAGTATTTTTCTATCCTTTTTGCAGTGCTGATTATTCTTTTAGCCATTCTCGTTATTCTTTATATCTTTGGGAAGGCGTTTGCAGGAGAAACAGGCAATGCAACAACCGATGCTGGAAGCCAATACGATGGAAGTTTCCATGCTGATTATCGACAAAAAAAGAAGCTCGTGTGAAAAGAGGCGGTAGCGCGGACTCCCCTGAACAGGTGGAGAAGCAGATGCCGATTTATGCCCGTCTTGACAAAGCTTCCCGTGGTGAAAGCGAAGGTGGGACCGAAAGGTTTTGACCTTGATGGCGGATCCTTCCGTTTATGAAATTTTACCTCTGAAAAAGGAGGTAAAGGTTGCGGTTTCGGGTATTTATATTCGTTCCATCAAGTCGGTTCGAGGAGGAACCATTCCCGAGCAGCCAAAGAAAAAGGCTTTTTGGCAAAGCTTCGCGGTAAGGCGGAAAAGTGCGGTTAAGGAAGCAAAGTCGGAGCAGGGAAAAAGAAGAAATAAGTTTTTATACAGTTCATTAATTTAAGAATAAAAAGTAACTTTTTATAGGACTTTGCCTTGACAAGGATAAGGCGGAAATGATAGTATGAAGTTTGATTATTTGGCAGGGTTAGGGCGATACTATGCCCTTTTTCCGCACTCCGGAAATATTTTGCCAAAACAAAGTAAAGGAATCGTCAATTTTTTGCAACAAAAGGGACCCAACAAAGTGCTTTGAAGATACGACTGGACTCTTCCTCTGTGGGGTGCTTTTTATTGTGAATTCTCAGCAAAGAGACGAGTCTGTCTCGGACATTAGGGGTGAACGGTCGATGAAAAAGCAAAATGCATCCGGTGCGAACCGAAAGAATCTCAGAATGACTTTTCTCGCGTAGTAAAGAAGTTCTGAAATGCTAAACCTCATTGAAATCCAAAAGGATTCCTATGAGTGGTTTTTGCATGAAGGCTTGAGGGAGGCCTTTGATGATATTTCTCCCATTCAGGACTTTGCCGGTCATTTGAGTTTGGAGTTTGTGGACTTTAAGCTGGTTAAAAATGAAGCAAAGTACAGTATTGAAGAGTGTAAGGAGAGGGATGCAACCTATGCAGCCCCTGCTTAAGGTAAAAGTTCGACTTTTTAATAAAGACAAAGAAGAAATTAACGAGCATGAGATTTACATGGGAGATCTCCCGCTGATGACGGAGAACGGTTCTTTCGTAATCAACGGTGCAGAGCGTGTAATTGTTTCCCAGTTGGTGCGTTCCCCGGAATTTATTACGGCATCGATCACGACAAGGTGGGTAAGGAGCTGTACAGTTGTACCGTGATTCCGAATCGTGGCGCCTGGATTGAATATGAAAACGGATTCCAATGACATTTTTCTTCGTTCGCGTGGACAGAACCAGAAAGGTTCCGGTAACCGTATTTATTCGTGCACTTGGTGTAGGTTCAAATAAGGAGATTTTTAGACCTTTTCGGAGATGATCCGAAGTTGCAGGCCTCAATCGAGAAGGATCCTTCCGAGAATTATCAGGAAGGTCTCTTGGAGTTATACAGAAAAATCAGACCGGGTGAGCTGCTTTCCGTGGATTCCGCACAGTCCCTCTTGAACTCCATGTTCTTTCGATCCCGAGACGGTATGACCTTGCAAAGGTAGGAAGATACAAGTTTAACAAGAAGCTTCACTTTAAGAACAGAATTAAGGGACATACCCTTGCAGAGGCTGTTTACTCCACGGAGACCGGAGAGCTTTTGGCTGAAGCCGGAACCATGGTTAGCAAAGAACTGGCTGTTAGCTTGCAGAATGCGGCTGTGCCCTATGTATGGATTGACGGACCGACCCGTACGGAGAAGGTTCTTTCTTCCATGCAGGTAGACATCAAGAACTGGATTCCGGAAGAGATCAATGCGGAAGAGCTCGGTGTAAATGAACTGGTTTACTATCCGGCTTTTAAAGCAGATTCTGGAAGAGTGCGAAGGCAAGGGAAATGCCGCCCTGGAAGAGGCGATTCGCAAGAATATTCACGCTCTTATTCCAAAGCACATCACGAAGGAAGATATTTTCACCTCGATTAACTACGCTTTAAACATTGATGAGGAAATCGGAACGGCCGACGACATTGACCATCTCGGAAATCGTCGTATTCGTGCCGTTGGAGAACTCTTACAGAACCAGTATCGTATCGGTCTTTCCCTGTATGGAAAGAGTGGTTCGTGAGAGGATGTCCACGCAAGATATAGATGAGATTACACCCCAGTCTCTGATTAATATTAAGCCTGTTACGGCAGCAGTGAAGGAGTTCTTCGGTTCTTCCCAGCTGTCTCAGTTCATGGACCAGAACAACCCCTTATCCGAGCTTACGCATAAGAGAAGACTTTCCGCACTCGGACCGGGCGGCCTTTCCAGAGACCGTGCAGGCTTTGAGGTGCGAGACGTACACTATACTCACTATGGTAGAATGTGTCCCTATCGAGACGCCTGAAGGATCGAACATCGGACTCATTAACTCCTTGGCATCCTATGCGAGAATCAATGAATACGGTTTGATTGAGGCACCCCTATCGCGTAGTGGATAAGACGGATAAAACGAATCCGGTTGTTACCGATGAAGTTGTTTACCTTGCTGCAGATGAAGAAGATAACTTCATCGTGGCTCAGGCAAACGAGCCCTTGGATGAAGAGGACATTTTAAGCATGATAACGTTTCCGGAAGATACAGAGACCAGACTTCCGCCTTCCCGAAAGGAAGTATTGATTTGATGGACGTATCCCCGAAGATGGTTTTTCTCCGTGGCAACATCCATGATTCCTTTCTTACAGAACGACGACGCAAACCGTGCACTCATGGGATCCAACATGCAGCGTCAGGCAGTGCCGCTTCTGACTACGGAGTCCGCTGTGGTGGACACCGGTATGTCCAATAAGGCTGCCGTTGACTCCGGCGCCTGTGTGGTAGCGAAAAACAGCGGAACGGTTACCCTTTCTTCCTCTTCGAAGATTGTGATTAAGAGGGACAAGGACGGCGGATATGACGAGTATAAGCTGATGAAGTTTGTACGTAGTAACCCCAGTAACTGTTACAACCAGAAACCGATAGTGGATACGCATGACCATGTGGAAGCGGGCGATGTCATTGCCGACGGTCCGTCCACAAAGAATGGAGAGATTGCCTTAGGAAAGAATCCGCTGATTGGATTTATGACTTGGGAGGGCTACAACTACGAGGATGCCGTTCTCCTTTCCGAGAGACTGGTGCAGAACGATGTTTATACTTCCGTGCATATTGAAGAATATGAATTGGAAGCCAGAGATACCAGCTCAGGCCGGAAGAGATTACCTCGACGTTCCGGGTGGGAGATGACGCCTTAAAGAATCTGGACGAAAGAGGAATTATCCGCATCGGTGCGGAAGTAAGAGCCGGGAGATATCCTGGTAGGCCGTGTAACGCCTAAGGGAGAGACGGAGCTTACTGCGGAAGAGCGCTTTGCTCCGTGCCATTTTTCGGAGAGAAGGCAAGAGAAGTAGAGATACTTCTTAAAGGTACCGCATGGTGCTTACGGTACGGTTATCAATACGATGGTATTTACCAGAGAAAATTCCGATGAGACTTGCACCCGGAGTATCTCAGTCTGTTCGCGTTTACATCGCGCAGAAGCGTAAAATCGGCGTAGGAGACAAGATGGCAGGTCGTCACGGTAACAAGGGTGTTGTTTCCCGCGTGCTTCCGGTAGAGGATATGCCTTACCTTCCGAACGGTCGTCCATTGGATATCGTACTGAACCCTGCTCGGCGTACCTTCCCGTATGAACATCGGACAGGTGCTCGAGTTACACCTTTCTCTTGCGGCTAAGGCTCTTGGTATCGATGTATCGACACCGATTTTTCGACGGTGCAACCGGAGGTGGATATTCAGCAAACTCTTCTTCTGGCCAATGACTATGTTAACTAAGCTGGGAAGAGTTTTCCGCAAAAACATAAAGAAGAACTTGAGCCGGAGGTATATGAATATCTCGGTGCTCATCTTGAACATAGAAAAGAGTGGCAGGGTGTGCCCATCGGTATTGACGGTAAGGTACAACTCCGTGACGGTAGAACCGGAGAGAAATTTGACAGTCCGACTTCTATCGGCTTCATGCATTACTTAAAACTTCATCACCTGGTTGATGATAAGATTCACGCCAGATCTACCGGTCCGTACTCTCTGTTACGCAGCAGCCTCTTGGCGGTAAGGCACAGTTCGGCGGACAGCGTTTCGGAGAAATGGAGGTTTGGGCACTGGAAGCTATACGGTGCCGCTTACACCTTACAAGAGATTTTGACCATGAAGTCCGATGACGTTGCAGGACGTGTAAAGACCTATGAGGCCATTATCAGGGACAGAATATCCCTGCACCCGGCGTGCCGGAGTCCTTCAAGGTACTTCTTAAGGAAATGCAGGCTCTTTGCCTGGATATGCAGGTTTTGGACGAAGAGCAGAACGTGGTAGAGATTACGGAAGATCTCTACGATGCAAATCAGGATATGCACAGACTCCTGTCCGGCGGCGACTATCGTACGGAGAAGCAGGAAAACTTCGGTGCATACGGATACACTAAGCAGGAGTTCAAGGACGGAGAACTGGTAGATAGCGATGAGGAAAATGAGGATGAAGAGGAACTTTCCGATGTGGAAGCGGAGGAATTTTTCGAAAGCATCACTTCCGGCTTAGCAGATGATGAGGACGAGTAGAGGAGGAAAAATGGCAAACTTTCAAAGTGGAAATGAGCCGGTACAATTTGATTCCATAAAAATCGGTTTGGCATCTCCGGAGAAGATTCTGAGTTGGTCTTACGGAGAGGTAAAAAAACCGGAAACCATTAACTATAGAACCTTAAAGCCGGAGAAGGACGGATTATTCTGTGAAAGAATTTTCGGACCGGTAAAGGACTGGGAATGTCACTGCGGAAAGTATAAGAAGATTCGCTATAAGAGTGTAGTCTGTGACCGATGCGGTGTAGAGGTGACCAAGTCTTCCGTACGTAGAGAAAGAATGGGACACATCAAGCTTGCGGCACCCGTTTCTCACATCTGGTATTTTAAGGGCATTCCGTCCCGTATGGGACTGATCTTGGACATCAGTCCGAGAATTTTAGAGAGATCCTGTATTTTGCGTCCCTACGTTGTATTGGATCCGATGGAGAGCAGCTTAAGCTATAAGGAAGTGCTTTCCGAAAAGGAATACAGAGATGCCATTGAGCAGTACGGCTATGGCAATTTCCGTGTGGGAATGGGAGCGGAAGCGATTTTTGAGCTGCTTTCCAATATCGATTTGGAGAAAGAGTATAACAATCTGCGTGCGGAACTGGACAATTCCTCCGGACAGAAGAGAGCAAGAATCGTGAAGAGACTGGAAGTGGTAGAAGCTTTCCGCTCTTCCGGAAACAAGCCGGAGTGGATGATTCTGACCAATCTTCCGGTTATTCCACCTGACTTAAGACCGATGGTACAACTTCGACGGCGGACGTTTCGCGACCCTCCGATATCAATGATTTGTATCGCAGAATTATCAATAGAAACAACCGTTTGGCACGTCTTCTGGAGTTAGGAGCGCCGGAGATTATCGTCCGTAACGAGAAGAGAATGTTACAGGAAGCGGTAGACGCTTTAATTGATAACGGTAGACGTGGACGCCCCGTAACAGGACCCGGAAAATCGTGCCTCAAAGTCTCTTTCCGATATGTTGAAAGGGTAGCAGGGACGTTTCCGTCAGAACCTTCTCGGAAAGCGTGTAGACTACTCCGGACGTTCCGTTATCGTAGTAGAATCGGAACTGAAGATTTATCAGTGCGGTGTACCGAAGGAAATGGCGATTGAGCTGTTTAAGCCCCTTTCGTTATGAAGAGAGTTGGTAAACACCGGAAAAGCGCATAACATTAAGAATGCCAAGAAGATGGTAGAGCGTCTGGACGAGGGCGTTTGGGATATCCTTGAGTATGTAATCAAAGAGCATCCCGTTATGCTGAATCGTGCCCCTACCCTTCACCGTTTGGGAATTCAGGCTTTTGAGCCAATTCTTGTAGAAGGTAAGGCAATTAAGCTCCATCCGCTCGTTTGTGCGGCCTTCAATGCCGACTTCGACGGAGACCAGATGGCAATTCACCTTCCGCTGACGCAGGAAGCACAGGCGGAATGCCGTTTTATGCTCCTTTCTCCGAACAACCTCTTAAAGCCGTCTGACGGCGGTGTGGTTGCCGTACCTTCTCAGGATATGGTACTGGGTGTATATTATTTGACCCAGGAAAGAGAAGGAGACACCGGAGAGGGTATGCTCTTTAAGTCTATAGACGAAGCGATTCTTGCTTATGAGAATCACTTTGTCACCTTGCATGCGAAGATCCGTTGTAAGGTGAGAAAAGAATGGGCTTCCGAAGACGGCGAGAAGGAGATGCTGAAGGTATCATCGATACAACTGTCGGAAGACTGCTCTTTAATGAAATTATTCCGCAGGATCTCGGTTTTATCGATCGAAGTATCCCGAGAACAGACTGCTTCCTGAAATTAACTTCTTGTCAAGAAGAAGAATTTGAAGCAGATTCTGGAAAAAGGTTATGGATGTGCATGGCGCAATGCAGACGGCATTGACTTTGGATGATATTAAGTCTATTGGCTATAAGTATTCCACAAAGGCTGCCATGACGGTTTCCATTCATGACATGACGGTTCCGGCTACAAAGGAAGAGCTTCTGGAAAATGCACAGAAGACGGTGGATAGAATCGCGAAGAACTTCCGCCGCGGACTGATTACCGAGGAAGAACGTTATAAGGAAGTTATCGAGACTTGGAAGAATACCGATGACCAGTTAACGCACGACCTTTTAACCGGATTGGATAAATACAACAACATCTTCATGATGGCGGACTCCGGAGCCCGTGGATCCGATAAGCAGATTAAACAGCTTTGCAGGGTATGCGTGGACTCATGGCGGATACAACCGGTAAGACGATTGAACTCCCTGATTAAGTCCAACTTCCGTGAAGGACTGGATGTACTGGAGTACTTCATCTCCGCGCACGGTGCTCGTAAGGGACTTTCCGATACCGCTCTTCGTACGGCGGACTCCGGTTATCTTACAAGAAGATTGGTTGACGTTTCCCAGGATTTAATCATTCGTGAATTGGATTGCGCAGAGGGAAGAGATACGATTCCTTCCACGGAGATTACCGAGCTCTCCGACGGACAGGAGAAGATTGAGTCCTTACAGGAGAGAATCACGGGTCGTTTCCTTGGGAAGATATCATTGATCCGGAAACCGGTGCGATGGTAATCAAGGCGAAACCATATGGTTACGCCGAAGAGAGCTCCTCAGGTTATGAATGCGCTTTCCAAGATGGGAAGACAGTCCGTGAAAGATTCGTACAGTACTGACCTGCCGTTCCCAAAGTCCGGAATTTGCTGCAAAGTGTTACGGTGCGAAACCTCGCAACCGGAAAAGCCGGTTGAAGTCGGGTGAAGCGGTTGGAACCATTGCCGCACAGTCCATCGGTGAGCCGGGAACACAGCTGATGATGAGAACCTTCCATACCGGCGGTGTGGCAGGTGGAGATATTACATGGGGTCTTCCCCGTGTAGAAGAACTTTTGAGGCCAGAAAGCCGAAGGACTTGCTATTCTGACGGAAATTCCGGGGTGGTAGAAACCGGGATACCAAGAAGAAGAGGAAGTCATTGTTACGGATAATGAAAACGGCACAGTCCAAGACCTATTTGATTCCCTACGGTTCCAGATTAAAGGTAACAGAGGGACAGAGTTTCTGGAAGCCGGCGATATCCTGACAGAAGGTTCCATCAATCCGCATGACCTCTTGAAAAATCAAGGGAGTTAAGGCGGTACAGAATTACATGATTTCCGAAGTGCAGAGAGTTTATCGTCTGCAAGGTGTAGAAATCAACGATAAGCACATTGAGATGATTGTTCGTCAGATGATGAAGAAAGAGCGTATCAACGAAGCAGGGATTCTCGTTTCATTCCGGGAACTACTGTAGCATCGTTTGGACTTCGAGGATGAGAACGAGAGACTCATCAAAGAAGGAAAGACTCCGGCAGAAGGAAAGAGGACGATGCTCGGTATTACCAAGGCATCTCTTGCAACCGATTCGCTTTATGTCTGCAGCATCCTTCCAGGAGACGACGAAAGTTCTTACGGAAGCCGCTATCAACGGGAAGATTGACCGTCTTATCGGACTCAAAGAAAAATGTTATTATCGGTAAGCTGATTCCTGCCGGAACCGGTATGAGAAGATATCGTAATGTGAAGCTTTTCCACGGATAAAGAAGAGCATGTAGAATATATCTGAATGTTTCGAGGAAACAGCGGAGCCTCTCAGCACGGAAGAAATTTTCGATGCGGATCCGAGAGGACTTTCCGGTTTGGCAGAAGCTTTAAGAGCCATTAAAGACGGAGAGAATGAGCTGTAATCGGAAAACAAAAAACAGAGGAAGAAATGGGTAGCCTGGTCATTGGGATATCCGTTTGAAAAGGATGCTCATTCGAGCGTCCCTTTTTCTTTCGAAAAATGGGAGAGAACAGTGTCAAATCTTACGAAAAGAGCCCCGAAGCCTATTCGAGAAATTAGAAGTATTTTTGAAAACATTTAGCAAAACAGCCGGTTTGATAAGTTTTTATCATGCCGGCTGTTTTTGTTTATGGTTTCCTCATTTTTCTTGCGCTAGGATAAGACCGTAAACAAAAAAAGAGAAATGGAGGGTTAGATAATGTATTATTCCAGCGGAAATTATGAGGCATTTGCCCGTCCGGAGAAACCGGAAGGGATAGAGAACAAGTCGGCATACTTGATAGGCAGCGGTTTGGCATCCCTCGCAGCAGCCTGTTTTTTAGTAAGAGATGCTCAAATGGAAGGAAAAAGAATTCATATTCTGGAAAAAGAATCTCATCCGGGCGGAGCCTTGGACGGGGATAAAATGATTGCAGGTTATGTCATGCGGGGCGGCAGAGAAATGGATAATCATTTCGAATGTATGTAATCTCTTTTCAGTCATTCCCTCAATCGAAACTGAGGGAGTGAGCGTACTGACGAGAATACTATTAGCTGAATAAAAAGGATCTGAATTATTCTTTATGCCGTGCGACAAAGAACCGTGGAGAAGATGCAAAGACGGAAAATAAGTTCGGTCTTTCCGACAAAGGCAGTATGGAAATCATGAAGCTTTTCATGACACCGGATGAAGATTTGGCTAATGTGAAAATGACGGAAATTTTCGATGAAGAAGTTTTCCGGACTAATTTCTGGATGTATTGGCGAACCATGTTTGCCTTTTTAAAGATGATCAAGTGTTTTGGAAATGAAACGCTACATGCAAAAGATTTATCCACCATATTGGCGGACTTCCGGATTTTCAAAGGCATTGCGTTTTACCAGATACAACCAGTATGAGTCCATGGTGCTCCATGGTGAAATATCTGGAGGAGCATGGAGTACAGTTCCATTACGTTGTCAGCGTGACAATGTGCTTTTTTGACATTTCCGCCGGAAAAAGCAGGCAAGGCGGATTGAACTCTCCAAGACGGGAAAGAGAAAGCATTGATTTAACGGAAAATGACTTGGTTTTTCTATACGAATAGCAGCACGTGGAAAAACTCCACTTACGGCAGTCAGACCGAGGGCCACCGGTATGGACAGGGAGATTCACCCAGGCGGCACTTTCGACTTATGGAGAAAGATTGCTGCGCAGGATCCTTCTTTCGAAAAAGCCGGATAAATTCTGCACCAGACCCGGAGGACAGTAATTGGGTGAGCGCTACGGTAAATACCTTGGATGAAAAAGATTCTTCCCTCATATCAAGAATATTTGCAAAGAGATCCTCTCTCCGGAAACGTGGTAACCGGCGGAATTGTGACGCGTCACCGATTCCTCTTGATAAGCTAGCATTAACCTGTCAGCCCCAGTACAGAAATCAGCCAAAAAGGACAGGTTCTAGTTTGGCTCTACGGCATGTTTTCCGATAAGCCGGGGACTTTGTTAAAAATCTATGCGGGAATGCACCGGACAGGAAATTTGTGAAGAATGGCTTTTATCACTTAGGAGTTCCGGTGGAAGAGATCCCGGAGCTTGCAGCCCATAGTGCAAATACTGTGCCTGTGATGATGCCTTGCCAGTGCATATTTCCAGCCTCGTGAGGAAGGGATCGCCCCTTGGTTGTGCCGGAGGGTTCCTGTGAACTTTGCTTATCGGAAATTTTGCGGAAACAGCAGAGACACGGTCTTTACCACAGAGTATTCCATTCGAACGGCAATGGAGGCAGTGTACACCTTGTTGAATGTGGATAGAGGAGTTCCGGAGGTCTGGGGTAGTGTATATGATATTCGAGATTTGTTAAATGCCGCGTAGCTCTTCGGACGGAAAGAAGATTACAGACTTACAGCCTCGGCTTTATTCAGGATATCGTGCTGAAGGCAGCTTTAAAACGTATCAAGGGAACGGAAATAGAAAAATTGATAAAGAAGTGCAAAATGATTTAGATGTTGAAGATGCAGTCATGGCGCACAGGAATCTTTCTTCAAAAGCGCCTCAACAGCAAAAAGTTGAGGGCTTTATATTTCTCTATAGCAGCTATCGCATCATTTCTACTAGTGAAATTATGGAATATAATACAGATATTATTGATTAAAAAGTTAAGTAGGAGTAAGTACTTTGATATGAATGAATCCATGATTCAAATTTTTCTATGACGGGCTTTTGCCTGCGGTTTGATAAAGGAAAAATTTGAGATATTCTATTTTGGCAGGAAAGACAGCTTGGGAAACGGAAGAGACTTTTTCGCCTTTTTTCGCGTAAGATCCTGCGAGGATCCGGTGTACTTTAAAGACGCCGGAGTACAGAAGCATGAATTTGTGAAAAGCGGTGTTGGGGAAGGATTCGGAGTTCTTACCGAGATTTTGTCTTGTCGAAATCTGTCGAATCCGAGAGCGGAAAGGAAGAAACGCTGTCTTTTGCCTTTGAGACCTTTTGTTTGGATAGAGTACAGCACAAAACAAGTTTACTTTTGAATGGATTCCGTTTACGGAAGCACCGGAAAATGTTATAGAGCAAGTCTTTTTCCCGGGACCCTTTTCTTTTCAAAAGGAAAGGAAAGACTGGTATACGATTCTTCCGAAGGAACAGGGGCATCTTGATTCCAAACACTTGGGATGTCAGTTTTGAGCAGGATGGTTTTAACGGTCGTTTCGGAACGGCCAGCGCTTATCTGCCGGTGTTTGGACAGGTGAAGGAGGGAGAAGGATATTCGCGGAAAGCCTTACGCCATGGAACATGGGGTATGAAGCGGTACATGAGGCCGGAACAAACAAGACTGCGGTGCAATTCAGGATAGAGCCGAGCCTCGGACAAATGGAATATCGCCGGATTATGCGCTACCTCTTCCTTTCGGATTGTGATTATACTTCCCTTTTAAAGTGTTACAGAGAACTGGCGAGGGAAGAAGGAAAGCTGAAGACCCTGAAGGAAAAGGAAGTTTCGACACCTTCGATAAAGAGATTAATCGGTGCTTCTTTGTGCATAAAGGGATTAAGACCTGTGTACAGCCTGATTCGGAATTTTTTGATCAGGATGCACCGGATAAGAATAATCGTTTGGTTCCGTTTCGGGAAAAGAGCGGAAGAGATGCGTGCCTTTAAGGCGGACGGAGTTGAGAAGCTCCACCTTCATCTCGACGGCTGGGGAGATGCGGGATATGACAATAAGCATCCGGACGTATGTCCCGGCTTGTGTGAGGCGGCGGATGGGAAGGCATGCGAGAGCTTTCGAAGACCATGGAAGAATTGGGCTACCTCTTCGGCATTCATGACCAGTACAGGGATTTCTACAAGAAGGCGGAAAGCTAGTGATGATGATCTGGCCTGCAAGAGTGCGGACGGAAGTATCTTTACCCATGCACGTTGGGCGGGAGGACCGCAGCTTATCTTTTGCACCAGTCAGGCGCCGCACTACGTACGTCGAAATTTTGAGAGGCTTTTAGCGAGGGGAGTGCATCTTGACGCGGCTTATCTGGATGTTTTTACCTGCAATGAGGAGATGAGTGTGCAAATCCCCGCCATAAGATGCGACGGAAAGATTCCTATGAGTATAGAAATGCCTGTTTTCGCCATCTCTTAAGTAAGAACATTTTTGCCCAGCTCCGAGGAGGTTAATGATTGGGCTGTACCTGGCTTGTTTTCTCTGCCACTACGCTCCTTATGACTTTATGTTGAGAGAGCCCGGAAGTCCGAAGTACGGCATTCCGATTCCGATGTTCAACCTGGTTTACCATGATTGTCTGATTATTCCCTTGGATGATGGAAAAAGCTTCCGGAAGAGGACTACATGCTCTACGCACTTTTTAAACGGCGGTGCACCGTATCTCGTCCGAGATCCGGCTTATATGGGCATCGACGGTGCCCTTTACTCCGGAAGAAGAGATGCCTTGGAAGACGCATTTAGAGAGAGTTCGGTAGTCACTGATTTCCACGAGAAGGTCGGGAAGCGGAGCTCGTTCGGCAAGAGATATTGGATGAGAAGGGCTACAGGCAAAGGTCAAGCTTTGCAAACGGCTACACTGTAGAAGTGGATTTTAAAGAGGAAAGTATCAGATTTCCCTATAAAATAAGAAAATCTAGAAGGAGAATATTATGAAGAAAAAGAACACAGAAACTCTTGGCTCTGGCTACCATTTTAACGATGGGGAGCCGGCATGCTGGTATCCTGCGGTAGTAAAGCTTCTTCCGGAGAGAATGCTTCCGGAGAAACAAAAGGCCGCAACTGGGGAGAATAGCTTCCGATGGAAAGAAGGCAGGCGGAAAGACAACCTTATCTCTGGCTATCTGGGATGAGAATCGAGAGCAATGACGGAGTCCCTTGCAGAGGCGTATAACAAGGAACATCCGGATGTAACGGTAGAAGTTCAGCTTACTCCCAGTAAGGGTGAGAATACTGGACGAAGCTGGAAGCGGCTTTAACAGGAGGAAAGGCTCCGGATGTATTCTGGTTAAATGTTTTGCATCTGGACAGTTACATGGAAGGCGGCGTTCTTGCCGATTTGACCGATGCGATTGAAAAGTCCGATATCAAAGGGAATTTCCCGGAGTCTTTGGTAAACAACTATGTAAGAGACGGAAAATACTATGCCGTACCGAAGGACTTCGACACCAACGCACTTTTGGTACAACAAGGCAATCTTCGATAAGGCCGAAGTTAGTTATCCGACAAATGACATGACATATGAGGATTTGGTAGCTAAGGCGGAAGAACTTAAGAAAGCCGGTCTTCCGGACGGAGTATATCCCTTTGCCTGCCCGGTAGACTTCCAGACCTGGTACTATCAAACTGTTTTTGCCAACGGCGGTTGGATTCTCAGCGAGGATAAGAAAACTTCCGGCTATGACGATCCGAAGACGCAGGGCGGAATCCAGTGTTGGATTGATATGATTGACAAGGGACTTTCTCCGACGTCTGCCGTTCTTGCGGAGACTACACCGGATGCCATGTTTGAGGGCGGACAGCTGGCGATGATTTATGCAGGTTCCTATATGGTTCCCGAGTATATTGGAAATGACAATATCAAGGATACCATCGATTGCGTCGTATTACCGAGCTTTAACGGAGTGCAGACAAACTGTATTAACGGTTTAGGCTATGCGGTATATGAGGAAGTAAGAATAAAGGAAGCGGCAACCGGGTTTGCCATTTGGCTCAGTAGCAAGGAAGCCATGGATATCCAAGGCAATTCGGCGTTATAATTTCTGCAAGAAATGAATCACAGGATCTTTTCAAAAACTCTTCGGATAAATATGACCTGTCCGTTTATACGAAGTATACGGATAAGGCTTATCCGCTTCCCGTATGTAAGAATGCGTCACAGCTTTACAATATGGAAGCGAAAGCTTTGCAGAAGGCATACAGTGGAGAAGAGAGTCTTAAGGATGCTTGTGCGGCACTGAAGAAAGAGGCCGACGAGTTCTTGGCAAAGAATCAATAATTTTAGGGCTATCCCGGGAGAAACATACTTCCGGGGTAGCTTTTCCAAGTAAGGAGCAACTATGAATTCACAGAGAAAAAGGCAGGGTTGATCCTGGAAGATAAAGGATTGGATTGCAGGTTATGTTTTTATTGCGCCTGTTACGATTGGACTGACGGTCTTTTACATTTGGCCCTTCCTGCAAAACTTTTGGTTCAGTTTTAATGATGTAAACAAGTTCAACGTGACACACTTTATCGGACTCGAGAACCATAAGCGACTGCTTTCCGACCCGGAAGTTTTTTCAGACCTTCGGGAACACGTTGAAGTATGTTGTGGTGACTCGTACCGGTAGGCTTGTTTCTTTCTCTTGTGACTGCAGCACTCTTGAATTCCAACATTAAGGGAGAAAGTCCCTTTACAGAACTTTTATTTTCTTCCGTCCCGTAACGATGGCGGCAGCAGTTGCTATGGTTTGAAATGGGTATTTAACGGGCAAATGGGAAATTTTAAATTCCATCATCACTTCCATGGGAGGACAGCGCATGAGGTTGGCTGATTGATCCTAAGCTGGCACTTCTGTATCATCATGCTTGTAGGTTTATGGATGAGTGTCGGCTGCAATATGATCATCCTTCTTGCCGGGATGCAGGGCATTTCTAAGTCCTATTATGAGGCGGCGGCACTGATGGCGCCGATCCGATTACGCAATTTTTAAGATTACCGTGCCGCTTCTTACGCCGACCATCTTCTTCGTGATGATTACCTCTATTGTTAGCGGATTTTCGGGTCTTTGATGTGGTCTATATGATGGTTGGTAAAGTGAATCCGGCCTATGAGGCGACCCAGACCGTGGTAATGCTGTTCTATAGACAGGCGCTTTTGATTACGGTTATAAAGGTTATGCGGCGGCGATTTCCATTTTTGATTTTTGGGGCGATTATGCTGGTAACGCTAATCCAGTTTGTCAGCAGAAGAACAGAGTCAAATTATTAGAAAGGAGGAGAGTAAGCATGAACAAGAAATTTTCCTGGACTGTTCGTTCATCTGGTACTCATTGCCGGAATCGGTGTGACCATCTTCCCTTTGTTTGGATGATTTTGACTTCCTTTAAGACAAGCGGAGAGGCAATGCAGGTTCCCCTGACAATTCTTCCGAAGAAATTCGTACGACAGCCTACACACAGATTATCGGTTCGCTCCCCTTTGCGCAGATCTGATCTGAACACGATTATTTCACGGTGATTACCGTATTGGCACTGCTTCTCTTTTGCTCCATGGCGGGTATGCCTTTGCACGGATCAAGTTTCCTTTTAAAAATGCTATTTTTATCCTGCTTCTTTCCGTTCTCATGGTGCCGGGACAGATTTTCCTCATCCCACAGTATCTGATTATTCAGAAAATGGGGCTTTTGGACACGATACCGGCTCTTTTTATTCCGAATCTGTTTAGTGCATTCGGAACCTTTTTGATGCGCCAGTTCTTCTTTCCTTACCGGATGAACTCGAAAGAAGCGGCAATTATCGACGGTTGTAATCGCTATCAGATTTTCGGAAGAATTATGTTGCCGCTGGTAAAAGCCGGGTCTTGTCACCCAAGCATTTTCACCTTTAAGTTTGCCTGGAACGACTTTATGTGGCCGCTGATTGTGAATACTTCTCCCAAAAAGATGATTTTAGGCCCGGCTCTTTCCACCTTGCAGGGGCAGTTTACGACCCAGTACCCCATGCAGATGGCAGGAGCGGTGATGGCGGTTATTCCCGTTATCCTGGTGTTCTTTATTTTCCAGAAGCAGTTTATTGAAGGCGTGGCACAGTCCGGCATTAAGTGATAGCGTTGTAGAGCTTATCCGTCTTCCTTTTTGAAGAAGGCGAAACTTCGCATTGTATACAGCTTCCACCAGTACCGTTGTAAGAGCTTATCCTGTCTTCCTTCTTGTAACCGACGTATATGCATTTGTGTCTTATAGAGTAGAATCATCGTTCGTGTAATTTTTATGGGAGGAAAAATGATGAAAAGAAAGATGCGAAGCGGAAAACTGCGATTGTGCAGCGACAGTGTTAGTTGTTCACCTTGCTTTTCTCTTCTTGCGGAGGAGCAAAGCAAACGGCGTACAAGGATAATTCGTCCTTTGAATCTGCGGATAAGGCGGTAAGCGGATTAGGCGCTTCCGGTACGGCAGGGAAGAAAGATCGAGCTTTCAAAAATCTGCAGAAGTGAACGAAGGCTATGAGGCAAGTCCGGACGCTTCCGGCGATGTGAAAAATGAGATTCGGAACAAACCGGAGGAGAGACGAGTCGAGGCAAATGTCAATCCGTCGGAGATTTCCGAAAAGAAAAATTCGAACCGTCAATATGACTCTGGAATGTAAGAACGTAGAAAGCGCCGCAAAAGGAACTGAAGGATAAGGTGAGGCTGAGGGGCGGCTATATTGAGTCGGAGGACTATTCTCAAGCAGTCAGTGGGATGATGCCAAAAGTATGAACTTTACTATTCGATTCCTAAGGGAAATGTAGAGCACTTTCTGGATTTTTCTAAATGGGAGGAAGAATTCTTTCCAAGTCGGAAAATCTGCAGGATGTGCGTCTTGAGTATCGAGATGCCAAGAATCACATTAAGCGCTTGGAGACGAGGCAGGAGAGAATTCTTGCACTGATGGAAAAGGCGGAGACGGTAGACCAACTCATTGCGTTGGAAAACAGACTTACCGAGATTCGTTATCAGTTGGATTCTTATAATTCGGAAATTCTGGACTATGACAACAAAGGTGGATTTCAGTACGATTTATCTGGAGTTGCAGAGATCTGTAGGCGGAAAGATAAACCAAAGCGGAAATTACGGTTTCTTTGACCGAGTAAGAGACGGTTTTTCCGAAATCTTTATGAGATTCGGGTATTTTTGCGGACACAGCTCTCTTTGTACTGGTATTTATCCGCAGATTCTTCTTGTCCTTCTTTGCAAATTCTGTTCATTGTGTTTGCGAACAAGAAGTTGCTTAATCGGGAAAAGAAGGAAAAGAAGGAAAAAGCAAGAAAAGCAGGCGGAACAGAAAAAGGGTGAACATGAAGAAAGAGATAAAAGCAAATCGGGAAGATGCAGTAAAAAGGATAAAGAGTAGGAATATCCTTTTAGGGATTTTTTATTATTCTAGTAGCTTCCTACAGAAAGCCTCTGCAAAAGACCGTTTTGCAAATTAAAGATGCACTTTGATCCTTTGCTACAGCGGAACGATTTTCTTCCTCTGCATGGGAGAGTTCTTCACGTAGGATGGAAAATATGCTTTGGAGCATCAATCGCGATACGTACTCCATCTGTAGCGGTTTCAATCACTAAGACGATATTATCCCCGATTAAGATGCTTTCATTCTTTTTCTTCTTAAGATTAACATGGTTTCCTTCACCTCTTTCTCCCACATCCCTGTAGGATATTCGCATTATACTGCAGCTTTTCTTTTTCTTGAACAGAAGCGAAGCTGCCCAGAGTATGCTTATAGTCGTAGCCGCTAGATTCCAGTATCACTTGCATTCCCTTATGATTCTCGATTAATTACCAAAAGGACACTTCAGATTCACGGTATTACTCAAATAATCTTCGCGTAAAACACAGGTTACATAGTAACTTAATTCTTCGGCATTCTTAACTCCTAAGTAACTAAGCTCCTCCTCTGTTAAGGTAGGCGCATAATCCGGATCTAAAGTAAAGGTTGATTACACAAACGCCAAGTTCGGATTCCTCCACTCCATGCAAAAGAAGAATGGTAGAGTCTTCTTCTTCGTTTAAACAAAGCGGAAGAAAATGTTGTACTTGACTGAAGCCGAAAAGCCCGTCAGGAAAGAAAAACAAATCCTTCTCTTCATAATCAATCACACCATAGTCTTTGGTATGTAATTGCATAATTTCCTCCATAGAATAATAATGAAACAGGATACACTAGCACTACGTCCATACTCACGCCCATTTCAGGCGATTTTGGAAAAATAAACAAAATCTCCGGTGTACTCAAACTTTACTTCCAGCATTTGGGTAATAATGGTCATGTTCATCGCGGAAGATAAGTGATTTCTCCCTGATGTACCCTCATCTCAAAAGGCACCATGGTCCTGTAGATAGCCGGCATTTTTTCTTGGACAAAAACTGCCTTTCGGCATAAGCTTCTAAACTTTCTGCAGCCGCGCACGTGTTGCTTGCAGTGTAGAGATTCGGGGTAGCAGCCTTCCGCTTCGTAAGGGTTAAAAGCTTCCGGATTTATCTCTTTGCGGCTGAATTTTTCTGCAAAAGAAGCCTGCATATGTTGCGTAGCTCTGGTAGTAGATTGACTGCACGTTGAAAATCTCTGTCGGACTTGCGACATTTCGAGATTCAATGGCACCTACGCGAAGCTCTCTCCCTCGCGCTTCGTCAAGTAAATCAGAGGACTAGCCTTCCGCCCATGGAGAGGTGGAGAGCCCTGAAGTCCGTTGTACTAATCTTTAAGACTTGTCCCATACGCGCCTCCCTCTCAAAGCCCGTGCATTATGCGGAGAGAAAAAGCATCTTTGCATAATGCGGGTTGTCAGGAGCGGAAACATTTCGAAAAACGTTTCCACTCAGGGGAAGAGTAAAAAGCTCCATCCTTTCAGAAAGAGTTTACCCTTGCTCTCGTGGTCAGGTTAATTGAGATGACCATATATCTACCTACAAAATCAAACAAAGAAGATTGCATGATATTTGCCCCCACCTTCATGGCTGCATTGTAGCTGTATTGGTAGGGAACACATCTTTACCACTGCATCATAAGGTCGATGGCGAGTTTAGAGCTGTATTCAGCGTAGGGTATCCATGGTGATGTCCAGCTTGGACTGTGTTGCTTCTAAAGGCAGGCATACTTAATACCCAAAAACGCGGTAGGTGTCGCTGACCCTGGATTCCGAATCATCATTTGATTGATGAAGTCGGGAAAGGTCTTTATGAAAACGCTCTTTTGCGGTAGACACATTGGTGTTCGTTTTTAAAGCTTTCACATAGTTGTGGGTAGTCAGAACACTCTTAGACAATAGGGCTACAGGAGAATTCATGAGGGAATCTTCTTCAGCCACGACCCAGACCGCCGTTACTTGCTCGCTTTAATTCGATTGATGGCATCTGTGTCACTCAGGCTCTTCAAGGTATCGGAGGAAAGACCGGTAATCATGTTCAAGCCTCCGGTATAGGTATCAAGAAGGGTGCTGCGATCACGAAGAGAGCCGTAACCCGGTACTCATCTTGCCCTGTTCTCCATAGCGGAGAATCAATTTCAGAGTGTCTCCTCTCCCAGTGCCGTGCCGTCACTTGCTTTTCCGGAAAATTCATTTTTATAATTGTTTCCGTCATAGCTATATTTGATGTTCAGTTCGGTTGCTTTTTCATCTCCGGGAATTTGTGGAATAAGTCAAAGTGACACTGGGCGGCGCACCGTCCAAATCCTCCTTTAAAGAGAAGGGGACGGTAGTCATATCATTCCTCCATAGACGTAGAAGTTGTCATACTGAATTTAAAGTGTTGACTACGGAATGCAATCTGGGTGAACTCCGATTCAAAGGTTTCACGGTAGATGCATTTGCGTTGGTTGTGTCATTTTAAATTGATTACTTTCGTATTTACGGTACGCATATCCTCCCTGGATGCTGAGCGCCCTTTTTCCTGCTGATATAAAAGCAGTTCTTTACATCATCGATAATGGTTTTTCTTGCTTCAGCATCACTGTGCTGATTTTCTATACGTTTTCCTGCATAATAAGCAATGGGGTCTTCCTTGGCCTCATCGAATTTTCTTCCGTTTCCGACCTGCTCCATGGATTTGTTTAATTTGGTGTGCAAATCATTTACGGATTTAGCATAATCTTGATAATAGATCTCATGGTTACTCTCATTTTCTACTCCTCTATGATGGTAAGAGTCATTTAAAAACACTTCTTTAGTTCATGATATATATCGTTCGAGTCCTCAAAAACTATAAGTGAAAATGCAAAACTTGTCTTATAAAAATGCAGTTTCAGGAGTTTATGAGTTTACTTTTGGGAAAACATGTGGTAGTATACTCGTTTATTGGAACAGGTATAGTGTTGGATATGGAAAAGGATGCGGGAGACGGAGAGAATGAAAAGCTATTACTGATTGGTACGGGAGGTACGATTGCCTCATGAGACGGGGACGGACTGAGCCTAGGGGCTTCAAGCGGAGGAAATCGTGAGTTTCGTTCCGGAGGTGCGAAATCTATGCGAAATAGAGGTTCTGCAGCTTTGCAATATTGACTCTACCAATATGAACCCGAAAATATGGAGAGAACTTGTACAGGCGATTAGGAGAACTTTGATCGCTATGACGGCTTTAATGGTCTTACACGGGACAGACACAATGGCGTATACCTCTGCAGCCTTAAGTTATAAGGATTCAGCATTCCCGAAAACCTATTGTGGTGACGGGTTCACAGAAGTCAGATTGACCGGGAGGAACGGATGCCCGAGTCAATCTGCAGAGACAGCATTCTCTATGCTATGGATGATTATTCGGAAAATGTAGTCCTTATTTTTGACGGAAATGTTATTGCAGGCACCAGAGCCAAGAAAATGCAGGCACGTTCCTTTAATGCGTTTCAAAGCGTGAATTTCCTGGCTAGCTAGAGTACAGGATGGAAGAATCATTCGCTATTTACCTTATATTCCGGAACGGGAGTCCCGTCCGATTCTTTTACGAAATCGAGTGATTCCGTCTGTGTGTTCAAGCTTATTCGGAACCAGACGAACTACTTTTCTTATCTCTTTGAGAACTATGACTGTGACTGTGATAGAGAGCTTCGGTGTGGGAGGAATTCCCGATGCTCTTTTAGATACCGTATACAGAGAAATGAAGAAGTGGAAAGAATCGGGAAATATGTTATGGCAACCCAGGTCATGAATGAAGGCTCCAACATGGAAATCTATCGTGTCGGGCAGGAAGATTAAGAAAGACTCCAGCCCATCGAAGCTTCATGATATGACACGAAAGCGTAACGAAGCTTCATGGTGCTGTTGAAACAATACGGGAAATCTTAATATGAGGCATTGCAGAAGCGCTTTTTACCACGGGAGTAGTCAATCACGACATTCTTGTGTACGGTGTAGACAGAATGAAAAGGAGCTGTAAAAATCAAAATAATTTTCTACAAGCAATATGGTCTGGACTCTGGGCACGCTCGCTTAGTCTCGCTTTCGACTGAGCAGTGGTTTTGTTAACCACTGCTCGCTTTGCTGCATAAAGCAACTTCCTTCGGAAGTTGGTCTCGTACTGGTGACGACTTTCTGATGAAGAGTCTATCGCATGTGCGTAACGGATACTTGCTGAAAACTGCGTGCTTTCCTCTTTCGCAAGTACCAGACGGGCTCCAGACTAATTCTGCATTCAGACTCCATATTGCAAAAATCACTTTATTATTTTTGATACAGCCCTGTACGTTCCACTGTCTTCCATTTTATCTTCTCTTTTATAAAGTGCGGATGGTTTCATTCTCTTCACTGAACAGCCTAGAATAATCGGTACCAAGAAGAGGGCAACAATTCCACGCAAAGCCGTTGTTATAAAGGTTTGTACCATTGTGGAGCAGCACCGACATTTATAGGCTACGGAAGAGTGCGAGAAAGCCGGCACGATACTGAGAAGATGCCGAAATCTCCTGTGATGGGTGCTAAAGTAGTGAGAGAATCCATACGTGAGTGGCACTGGGATCCTGGAGAGATTCCAAATCTTTAAATAGCTGGTACAATGGTGACGCTTCCAAAAGTAATCGGAAGGATATTCCGGATATGCTACCCATGGCACACTAGCCGACTACGCAGAAGATAGAGCCGATGGGTCGGTAGCCGTCATCTCCCCGACGGCAAAAGAAGGAGGGTCATAAGAAGTCCATTAATGCCCATATTCAGGATAGTGGGGTAGTCTCCATATCAGAAAGTCCGTCCCTCCCTGTCCACTTTCTGCAGTCCTTATAGAAGAAACTAGTATCATCTCCACCCAGAATAAGGGTGATGAGGATTAGAGTCAGGAAGAGGGAGAAGGCTGAAGAAGCCGAAGGCTGGTCTGTGAGCTGTCCCAAAGCTAGACGGAATTCAATTTTTGCGCCGAAGGACTTCACTCAGAGAGGTTACAATAATGGCGATAATCCCGCAGGAAGAAGCGACATTGTAGAGGAAGTATCCCATATATGCGCGTGCTTTGTATGCAGGAAATAGTGAATGATCACAGCTGATAAACGCTTGATGCCGACAGCAATGGAGAAAGCAGTGTTGACCGAAAGGGAAGTCTCCTCATCAGGATAATCTGCAAGTAAGGATAGGAGAGAGTAGTTCCGTAAAGCCGATATAGAGATGCTTCTTAATAGGAACACGATGTATCTTGGCATAGAGGATACAGCCTATGAGGATGCGATTAGATATTTAAAAAGGTTCTTACCGAGAGAGAGAAAAACCGAACATCGAGATTGGCTGCTACACTACGGCTCCTGTCAAAGTCGGATTTTGCGACGTAGAGTATGCCTCAGATTATCATGCGAGACAATCCGCTAGCAAAGAAGGCTGCAACCGACTCGCCTCAATTACAAAATAATCGGATCAGAATATCCGGCTCCCGGAACAATATTCCGGATGCCTGGATTTCCGAAGTGCTGCTGTGAGAGGCTGATCAGCATAAATATAGAACGGTGCACATTAAGAGATATCTTTCCCAATTTGGCAGGACATGGTGCAAGAGTTGGATGTTCTGTACTGCTTTTCAGCACCGTCTTTTGAAAAATACGAAGTTCATTCTTTTATCCCTTCTGTTAGAGAGTACACTGTAATGCATTAGAGATGATATACAAGATTAGTGTAGCAAACAGGAATCAAAAGGAAATGAGAAAATCGGATGGAATACAATCGAAAATTGGGAAGATACACGAGATATCGCACGCTTTGTGCACGATATCTGTTTTGTTTTATGAGAGTATCACTTTCACGAAGCGCAAGGAATCTCGTTTGGAAAGCCAGATTTTATTTTATTCGGCCGATGGATAGCAGTGCTCTGCAAAGTATTGTTCAAGGTGGTCATCAGTCTTGCCGCAGCATTGTAGGAAGACTGATGGTCATCGCGTTTGCCAAGCTTCCTCGTCCAAGCTTACACCGGAAATCCCGAGTCTCTGGAAGCATTAATCCCGTCCAGAACAGCCTGTGTTAATGTTGTGAGATATGTTGTTGATGCATCCGTTGCCAGAGTGAGTGGGATAAGTTATTCATATAATCAATAGCTGGTCTTGTATTGTTCATCTTCATCATGGGAGGAGGTCATCTGCTCCAGCATTTCAAAACCATGTCCGTGGTATCCTTGGTTGGTTGTTGACGGATTGTTTTCGGAAACGTGAGGTTCAATATGCGTTGTGCCATTCACCCAACCGCGGAAATACCGATATTTGCTGCGGTTACTTCAGAAGGATCATTTCACGGCCTTATCTTTGTTAATCATCAGAATATGATTCGGATTGATTACGGGCGGGGTCTTCGTATAGTCCGTATTTCCCTTTTGTTAATTCATTCATATTCTTGGTAAGAGTTTTCTGCAAGTCAAATCCAGCTTTCCCCATGTAATAATCACTAGCTGTAAGTGGTCATTTTCATTGCTGGCTTTTAAGTCAGCAAGGTTAATTACACCGCCTCCGTGCACCCAGCACCGAACATCGGAAGTGGAAAAGCATATCGAGGCTGGCCTGACCGTTCCGGAAGCAAAACGAACATTCTTGGTATGTTCGTTGTAAATTCATCGTTGCTAAAGTTCCCGGAGTAGGGTTCTCTTTGCTGTATCCGGTAAATTTCAGCTGCGTGTTCAGAGGATTATCCTGAGAATATGCAGGCTGTGTGGCGGAACGGTTGCGGGGAGTCGGGTAGCAAGATCTCGCTTTTCCGACATTTCCAGTTCTGCCGCTTGTCCATGTGAAGGTTGCCCGTCAATGGCACCGTTTTACCAGGGTGATTTTCACCTCGGCACGTACCAGCACTGCTGTCCCGGTAAAATAAGATTTACACACTGGTCTTCCCGGTCGGTCGGATCTTCCGTAATGTTTCCGCGAATCCTAATTATAGATTCTGTAGCGTTCCGTTCGACCGTATATTCTTCCGAGAAGCTTTCCCGTTTCGATGGGAACATATTTAAACTCATCGCTTTTTATTTTCTTTCATCCTGCAATTCCAAAACGGGACTTCCAAGCTGATTCTTCTTGATGATGGGTATTTAAGTCACCGATTCCTTTCAATCAGACTGTTAATCTTCTGGATAGCACCGTTTTCCGAAGTGCCGGTTCCGTCAATCTTATGAAACTCATTCTTCTGTGCCTGAACAATACTTTCCGCAGCGGAAATTCTACGAGCGTGGTCATGGCCTGCACTCTGGACATGAGCTCTCCTTCGTATACTGGATCCTGCACTTTGGAAGGATCCTGCATATTGGTCAGAGACTTCTGGATATTATCAAAGGAAGCACTGAATACCGTCTACCTTGGTCTCGTCGGGAAGAGGAGAGAGACTTTTGAAAGACTCTTCAATCCCTTCCGTATAGGCGGCTCTTCCATTTTGCGTGCGATACTGTTTTGTCCAAAAACTGGTCGCGAAGCTGCCGCACGCCATCCATGCCTGCTAGAAGCCTACATTTGTATCATTCGAATTCATATATAGAAGGAAGTGGGGTTCTCATAGTTAATAGAAGAAGTTTTTAACTCCTGCCTTGTGTATCCTTCCGTATTCATATTTGCCAGATTATGTCCTACAAGATCCAGCTTTTTGATTCATCCCGAGTGCGGACAGTGCATGTATCAAACCCGGCAAAGGTTGCTCTTACCATAAATCCTCCTTAAAAAGGGGTAAAAATCATAACGCCTAGACTCTTCTGTCTTGAAAATTTGTCACTTCAGGTTTTCCTTCAAGCTGTGAGAAATGTCACTTAGGCGAACCTGCAATATTCTATCGGCGTTGTCCCTGGAATTTATAAAACGATTCAGATCCAGAGCTTTGATATTCTCTGCCCATTCTTCTCTCCTCCGGAATCTCTTTTAGAGGGCGGAAAAGCTAGAGACAAGAAAAGCTCTTTTGTAATTTCTCCCGTTTTTCTCAATCGCTTTGAAACGAAGCAAAGTGGGCTAGGGCTCTGTCACCAGAGCGTTGATTTTCTCCTGTGCATCTTTCAGATGCGGCAATACTGGAGTCTTCAAGGTCCAGTGCAGACCAAAGGGAAAACTCCGAAATAACAGGAAGGGTGTTTCACTTTTACTTATTTTCAATGAGTCATCTCTCTCCATTAATCCTTATAGCCCAAAAATCTTCTCGGCAATACGCTGTGCATTCGGACGATATTACCGGACTGCACCTGCTGATGAAAGTTCAGCAACTCTCTTGTCGGAAGCATTTTACCTTTTAAGGAATCTGCAGTAGCCTTGGATAAAGCGGCTACGAAGCTTCTGTCATCGATTGCCTTTCATGGAAATAGACACGGTATCCTTGTCAACTTTTCTGAATCGATTCGTCTGCTCTGCGGGTTTGTTTACTAAGGACGCCTGACGTGTGGATAGTCTACTCTAGTGTTTTAAATCCAGGTCTAATAGAAAAATTCATTTTGTCCTCTATCGGCGTTCTCTTTTGGATATCGCCTTTCATCATTCGATTTCGTCTCTTTGCCTTCTGCTTGAAAGCTTCTTGCATGGTAGCACGTGGTACGCTCAAAACATAAATTTAAAATTTATTGGAATTACTGCCTTTCTTCCCACTACTATCGACGATAAAAAGTGTCGATGATATCAGTACTACTGCTGCTAAAATGTGAAATTTTATAATCACAACAGGTACAGTTTTACACTGGAGGGAAAATGGCGGAAATATATTTACAAGTGGGATCCATCTGGAGCCAAATACCCCGGATACTTCAATACCAGCGATGTGCAGCGTCACACCGGGACTTATCCGTTAAGAACCCCGTCGATTCTAATGCCGTCAACGTGCCCGACGGACAGGATACCGAGACCGGCGCTCTGATGAGCGGAAGGACATTTTTCTGGAGTTGACTTTGAAGGAATGTGCAGCCTTTATCCGGACACTTTCCGAGGCGGGAAATCTTCCTAAGGAAATGGAAACCGTCCTCTTTGGAGGACGCGCTATGGCCCAACAAGTCAGAACAAGGGAGAAATCGGAGAAAGCATTGCTGAACTTTTTCCGCCCTGCAAATGGAAAGCGGAAGACTTGACGCTGCAAAACTCGTCAACGATCTCAGATTGAGCTTTCAGGAAATCTCTTCAATAACTAAGAGGATGCTCTGTGAAAATCTGCCTTCCTTAAAGAATGCGATTTTCCGTTTTGCGAAAGTTATAACGATTACAGCTCCTCCCTCATTTTTCTGGAGCAGTTAAAAACCATTTCGAAGATATCAATAAATTATTACCTGCTCTTTCCAGGAGGAGAGTTTGGGGATCTCCTCTCAAATATGAATTTTGAGGAGAAAATGGGGCAGATCTGTTTACATCCTTACTAATAAGCAGATCATTCCCTTCGCTCAATCTATTTCCATGGTGAACCCGCATGATTGACGGGCAGTGCAGTATGTAGTCCTTTTATTCTCTGCCGTAAAAGTATGAAAACGGGTGGAAGAGTCTCTGTGAAATGAAAAGGAAGCCTTTGATGAACAATCCGAGTTTTCGCTTCTGTTTAAGGGGGTCCGGAGGAGGTCGTGATAGCTTGCAAGAACCTGGATAGGAAGTCTCAAAGCCACTGACTTTCCTTCCGAAGCCAACCAATTTCCTCTTCAGGCCGCGCGGAGGAAAGGCGGGAACGGAACATATTTCCCACTTCCAGGATGTGCTGAAAAGGACTTTTTGGTAAAGTGAAAGCGTCTATATGCCGTTTGCAGCACCTTTGTCCTTCCTTTCCGTTATGACGGAAAAGATGGGATGAGTGAGATGTGGGTAGGTCGGGAGGCGGAGCTGTGGCCTTCCAGGCGGAAAGCTGACGAAAGATGCTGCTGAAATTTTTCCATCTGGAGTGTTAGCAACTTTGAAATGATTTCCGGAATAGCCACTATGCGTGTAGACGCGAACCTTTATATGCCGGAAGATTTGATGGAGAAGCAGAGAAGGATGTGGAGGAGTTTCTTTCTCACGATTTTGCGGCAGACGGACTTTCCATGCAAATATCGGCATTACATAAAGACCAGAGATTTTTCGGGTGCAAGAGGTATTTCCTGGGAGATCAAAGGCAGAGAAAAGTTGATTAAAGTACCGGCACTTTAGTCAAGTTTTTCGTTTCTATAAAAGTCGAGAAAACACGTCGATAAAGGAATAGAGTTCTTGGAATAGAAGGAGATAAGGTGACAGATTTGCAGACTTATGGAGAAGTTACGGCTGCCTTAAATATGACAGCGACTGTGCTCGGTCATTGTTGCTGCAGGAATGGGCGAAATGGCGGAAACGTGCGAAACGGCTGTGAAGTCTGTGCTGGTTTATGAGAGACGACAGTCTAGCGTCTCTGCTTACGCAGATGAAGCTGGGAGCGGAGATTCCCGAGGAACTTTTCAGGCAATTGTAGAAATTTATATTTCATCTTGGGATTTACCGGAGACCCGGAAAAAGACAAAGGAGGAAAGAGAAAGAGGAGAGAAGAAAGAAAGACGCACTCTCTTCACTTCAATAAAGTAGCGTTTTACTAGCCGGAAGAGGAAGAGGTAGAAGAGGATGCGGAATCAGAATACAGGGATGGCTAAAAGGGCAAGAAAGCATTACTTTACCGAGAAATAGCGGTAGGGTGGGTCTCTTCCATCTCCTTTGGAGGCAGGTGTTTTACTATCTGTGCCTCGTCGCTCTTTTCAGGGAAAGGCTTTGCCGGAACCTACTCCGATTCAAAATATACGAATCAATATTAATTCCAAACTGAAACAGGAGAGTCTGACAATATGGCTACTGGACAGGACGGCCAAGCATGAGGTTGAGTGTCGGCGCTGAAGAGCAGCCCTTTACGGTCAGCTGCGGAATGGGGAGGAAGCAGGTCTCCTGTTTGTCTCTGTTGAGATGAACTGCAGATCGGTGCTCACCTGTAACACCGGTAGAGATGTAACGGATTACTTCTTTGTGCGTATCAGGCACACGCTGATATCGAGGGAGGATACTATGTCTCCTCCAAAAGAGAGGAGATGACCTGGCTCTCTACCGTGGAAGGTACGTGCGCGCGCAGGAAGCTATGACACGCCCAATCCCTGCGGACTGGAACGAAGAACATTTAGGGCATGGTTTAGGTCGGGGAAAGGTGGACATGGTTTCACCATGTGCAACTTTTTCCGGAATGGAAGTCGAATCCATGAGATTGAAAAGAGGGTGAAATCAGTATATAATTTTATCCTATATGACAAGACCAAGCGCTATCAGTTGTGTCAAAAACCCTGATCAAGAATGATGCGGAGAAAAATATGCCAGAAACAGCGGATATACTGAGTCCTCGAACTGCAACCGATGACCGATACGGACGAAAAAGGCAGGCTGGGAGACAAGGTTGTGGCGGGACGGAGAAAATTTGGTTGAATCAGAAGGAAATACCCATTTACCGTAAGCCGAGCGGAGAATTTGACAGGCTGGGATCACTGACGGATACTGGTATTATTTCCGCCTGACGGAAAGATGGTTAAGGCTACAGAAGATTAACAACAAGTGGTTTTCTTAACCTAAACGGTTCCTTACGGCCGGGCCGATTAATATCAACGGCGGTGGTACTATCTCGCCGGATACGGAGGTGGGAGATGGCTTTGGCAGTTTTGATAACTGTTCCCCAGGACGGCATATCATCGGTGGAAGATACTACTACATCGATCCGGACGGAAAGATGCACAAGGGCTGGCCTTTTGATCAGGAAAATGGTATTACTTAAAATGAATGGAAAATAGCCTGGAGGGCGTTATGTTTTCCGGCCTGTAAAAGGAAATGAAAAGACCTACTACTTGAATAAAAATGGAGCCATGGAGACCGTTACTAAAGTATAGACGGGAATTGGTACTATTTCAGGAGGATAAAGTGAGAAATGTTAAGAACATGTGACTGTGGACGGCTTCCCTGAATGCGGACGGCATATTGGATCAAAATGCATTACAAGACAGGGAGGACAAGTGGTGAAAAGAAAGTGGTAATGCAGGTGCATCCCAAGGACGGAAAAGGAATACGGCAAGAAAAAGAGAGTTTAGACTTTTTGAACTGGCGGAAAGATCCATTTATTTCTGGCTTTCTTTATGGATTTACTTTTTGCTCTTTCCGAAAGAGCAAGAGCGTATAGAGCCCTCTGTCGTCGAATCTGTGGATATTCCTACCCAAAAGCGATTTCGGTGGACAGGAAGAGATACAGACGCCGTGAATATCACCGTCCAGCAGAACGATGGAAATCGTGATATTCATTATATAAAGAATTACACGCTGGGTGCCTGACAGAAGCTCAGGGTGTAAGTCTTTTAAAGGCGAAGGATTTGCGCGTTTGCCCGAATTTAAATCGACAGGAAAGCAACGGTGCAAATTAGTGGAAGCCAAGAATGAAAGGAAACCAACTCATGGTAAAGGCGACTTATTCGAAAATGGCTTTGGGAACGTCCATATGCAGCATGGAATGAAGTATACCATGGAATTTGGCAAAGGTACTACTTTTGTCTGTCTTATACCGACGTTTATGGAGACAACTAGCTGGTGAAGCGAATATACCGTAAAACGACCCATTTGGACTTTGCAGGATAAGGAAAGACTTATCAAAAGTCTATTATTATTATGAGGTAAAGGCTGCCTTACGGAGGAAGAGAAAAATACTTATGAAGGCTGTCGGTCACTGCAACAACGGATGAGGCGGGGGGAACCGGAAAGGGATAGCCCGGGCTGATTTGGATGATGGAAGGCATTGAGGCCACATTGGTGTGGAGGAATGGAGTCCCGCCTAATGCCTGGAAGTGCTACGGGAAGGCATACTTTTATTGATGCATTGTAGTCACATATGGCTCGAGAGAGCGGAGAATGGTTCTTTTTTTGAACAACAGAAGCGGAGCTAAGGAGACGGATCAGGAAACCTCTACCAACAAGTGCTTGTTTATTTTAAGCAGGACGGTGCGATGGTCAGTAATACCTGGCTGCAGACTCACCGGATGTCTGGTACTACTGGCTTTGATTACATGTACTACGGATGGTGAAAACATCGAAGGAAAACTGTCTCTATCTGAATCAAATTCTAAAGTGAAAAATGCAGATTGGCTGGCTGAAGTGAATGACAAGTGGTACTATATGGATAAAATATGGATGCAAACCGGCCCAGGTCATAAACGGAAAGACCTACATTTTAATGAATCGAGAAATGTTATCTAACAATTACTACCCAGGGAAAAAGACTTGAGCGGATTGTGCGGCGGTATATGAAAGAGAAGGAGGGCAGGCCTTCCGCTTATTTTTAGGATAGAGATTGATAGACTAAGAGTTTAGTATGATTTTTATAGAAAAAGGGGTTTTAAAGCTACGGCAACGGAAGCTTCCATACAGAAAGCGGAATCCAGGAGTCCTTAGCGGTGTTCGGAATAACGCCAGACAACGACGCAGAGTGCATCCGATCAAGTTTCAGAATGTCCTGTCTTCGGTATATTAGAGCAAGAAAACGGCGACCTTCCAAAGGGCGCAACACAATATGAAATATTTTGATGAGGCGAGCAGAACCTACGGTGTGTCGAAGTCGTTTTCTTACAATGCAAAACAGGAACTAACTTCAATCCGAATTCTTCTATGCCGGCACAGGAACTCTTGGTGCCTTATGCCCGAACAGCCAAAACGGTTGGGTAAAAATGCCTTGACCTCATGAAATATTATGGGAGGTTTATTCTTCGGGACAATATCAAGAGCTGGATCGGTACTGCTTGCACTGGCAGCATAATGCTTCATCTCCCGGGAGCAGAAAAGTATGGCGGGGTTCCGCCTATGGCGTAGAGACACAGGACTATGTAAGAAAAATCATATGATCTAAGACAAAGCGCCAACCGGGTAGGAGCCATTTTACCTATATGAGAGAGCGCAAGTTCTTCGAAGCATTGCAGGGCTGTTATAACTGCTTGGGATTGAATAGTTGGTGATTTCTGGAATTTCTGCAAATTCTTCATTGCTTTCATACTGGCGGAGCGAAAATTTTCTTCTTTTCGGCTTGATGCAATCTTGTCACCGGCGGTAATAAAAAGGGACAGGCAAGAGAAGCGGCAGGATGGAGACCTATTTGGTGACCATCGATACAAAGTTTCAAACCTGCTTTCTTTTACAGATGCAGATGATGATGCTTCCGTATCGGGTGAACAACAAAGAGAAGAGACAGGATACTTTAGGTTCTGGATGGATCGAGCAAAGAGAGGAACGAAACAACCGGATTGAATGAAGGAGCAGGAGATTGTTTTAATAGGACAAAAAAGGTATGGTAATAGTCGGAAGGCGATAGAATATTCCCAGCGGTGAAAAAACGATGAAATTTTCTTTACTTTAAAGGTACAGGTTTCAGGACAACGATTGTATCGGAGACTTTGCGATTTGGCAAAGCCGATAGTCACCTGGCCGAAGTGGTAACGCGAAAATCCGGCATTCCGGAGTCCTTATCCCTGATCGGGGTGCGACATCCGAGGAAGCCGCATCGTACAAAGGCAGAATGATGTGCGCGTGTCGGTAGCAATGGAACTTCCTTTGTGAAAGAGAAAGAAAAGAGGATAAGAGGAACTGCACTTCTTCGGCATTATCAGGAACTTGAGTGCAGGCGGCATTTTCATGCGGAAACGAATGTACCCTTGAAGGAAGACGACATTGTGCACTTTCACTACTGTTTTGACAAGATGGATAGAGAAATTAAAGCTCATTGTGGTTTTGATTGAAAAGGTAGAAAACGGAAGATGGCTACGGTTTGCGTTTCCTTCGAATGAGTTTAGAAGAATCAGTCAGAAATCATGTATTCGTTTAATATTTAAGAAATAACAAAAGATTTAGAGAGCTGGGGATGAAAGCGAAGAACGCGAGTTGAACAAGAAAGCGTGGAAGGATAGGAGGTTCTTCCATGTTTTTTTCCGTTAATTTTGCATCATTTCGGAAGAGATAAGAAAGGGAAAGAATCAGCATGAAAATATCACAAGCCATGATCGTGAAGAACGAAGAAAGAATATTTGTACAAGCGCTTCTGTGGGAAAGCTATGTGTCGGGAACAAATTGTGGTGATACGGCAGTACCGATCGAACCGTGGAGATAGTTGACAAGTAAAGTCCATTTTTCCCGTGGAGGATGACTTTCCACAGTGAAGGAATTTGCAATCAGTAAATGCAAACATCCCTGGATTGCCAGCGTTGACATATCATTTTGAAGAGGATGCGAAGAAAACTGCTATTATATCGGCCTTGATTGATGATAATCCAGTACACGGCATTTTTAACAGTTATTGTCAATCTCGGAGAGAATGACAGTAACCGTAGACAATACCATCCGGCCTTTCCGAAATCGTAGTTGATATTTTTTATCGCCGAGCTCATTCATGAACAGTTGACCCTTGGTAGGGGAGAGGATTTTTCCGCAAATTGCAACAAAGACCTATAGTGATGCATACCGCTATCAATCCGGTTGTTTCACGGGAAAAGATAGAGTCCAATCGAAATCTGAATATTTTAAAGAAGGAATTGGAGAAAATCCGACGACTTGAAATGCATATTTACACGGAATAGAATATTCTTCGAAAATGGAAAGAAGTCAGCGCATTATCGAAAAAGCTTATCCGAATATGCCTAAAGATTATGAAAACTATAAGATTATCTTTGTCCATGGGCGGCGGAGCATTGAATGCCCATACCAGTGGAGTGTAGAGGATGCGCAAGATGGAGGAGTCGACCAAAGAAGGGAAGAGCTTGTAGACTTTGGGAAGAAAATCATTCCGGAAGATGGATTATCTTCATCAACTCAGCGGCTATGCATACTTTTCTGGAATCATCGATACGACAAGGTGATTCTGCTTCTTTTAAAGCCCAAGAAACGGAGGATGCTTGAGGCTGCATGCTCGCAAAAGATTTCTGGTTGGTATTATCTCCGCTTACGGATGCCTGTGATTCCTATATGAATACGGGAAACTATAGGAAGGGTACATTATATGACGGTTGTCTTAAAGGAAAAGCCATGGTGGAGGTGAGATTAAGGATTTGTTTCACTTATCTGTCCATACCCCGTGGGAAGAGGGTAAGATACCCCTTACAGTGCCGGGATGGTCGGAGGCGATGTCCTCCGTGGAGGTTTTGCCCAAAAATTAAAAGTAACGGCAATTTTCAAAGGGAATCTTGATAGAGGAAAAAGGATGATTTGAGAGGAAATATAGGTGAAGATGAGATTAAAAAGAATTTTTCAGATGAAATAAGAGACGGCTTATATCGTACCGATTAAAGAGCCTTGGGAGCACAGCTCAGTGTTTTATCCGAAATTGATAGAATGGTAAAAAATATGACATTGCGTATTTTGTCTGCGGATAAACCTTACTGGGGCCAGCCGACGGGATGGCATCCTTGGGATGATGACCTGGATATTTGTATGCTGCGAGAAGATTTTTTGCAATTTGCCTGTGGTTAAGAAAAAAAAAAAAAGCCGCTGAGGAGTTGACGTTTAATTCACTGGTTAACAAATCAGGATTTGCGAACTGGTTGCGGCTGTAGGATGGCGCTTGTAGAGATTCTCGTCCGAAATTGGAAAAATACTATGAATTTCCTGTATCTGGTTTCCTGTGATATTTTTCCGTTGGACGATCAAAATAATTCGAGGATGAGGAATACGAAAAGATGTCCTTCGTTCGTTTTTGCCATGCTGATTTTATTACAAAAAAGAAAATACAGCGAGCGAAGAAATTAAGGAGCTGGAAAGCTTCTGTAAATTAATTTGACAGGACGAAGTTCCAAAATCACAAATCAGTTCTTTTGATAAAAATCAGCCAGGAATTTAACGGAGAAGGCGGAATTGCGAGCTATCTTCCGGATCAATTCGAAGGATGAGAAGAATTATTACTTAAAACAATCATGCAGCTGGGAAGACGCTTTCTGCGACGAGGTGTCTGTTCCGAAAGATCATGCTGTTCCCCTGCAGGCGATGTACGGAGACTACCATAAGAAGGTAAAGGCTGAGGTGTAATTACGGCTATCCGTACTTGCTAAAAAAAAATGAGAAGCTTTAAAAAGAGACCTTAGAAGAGAACTGGCTTAAGGATTAGCGCTTTTCAGAAAAGGATCTGGAAAGACCGAGGCAAGAAGTTCAGAGATATCGTTTTAAAACGGCGGAGTATTTTATTGCCTGCAAAAAGAAGAAGTTTCTTAGTCTTTGTTCGAGGAGGAGTGATTTTTTCCTTGGTTTCTGAGATTCTTTTCAAAGCACAGGAAGAGGCAATCACTTTGGGGAATACAATAGAATGTGAAGAAGGGCGGAACAGAGTCGGTTTCCTATAGAAGAGTATTGTAGTCTTTATCATGCATACCAATCGATAAGTTAATTACTGGCACCGAAGAAAACTGATGGAGAACTTATCCTCCGCTCTCTTCGCAGATTTGGAAGGAAACTCAAGAAACCGCTACTATCTTCGAAAATTATATCTGCTTTGGAAAAGACTTAAACGACAGGTGGTTTTTTTACGCACAGTACAAACATTTGATAGCTTAAGACCGCTGATAGACAGTTTACTGAAGGTGAAGATGTGGAATGTACGATTATTCCAATTCCTTTATTTTTGGACTGTTTGGGTCTTGAGGAATTTTCCGACATGCACCACGTGAAGGAGAAAGTCTCAAAGGGTCATAGTACGACGGATTACAGGAGCTTGGTGATTTTATAAAAGAGCTCTGACTGCATCGTCATATCAACTCTCCCATGATGAATTTAACTACTGGAGTGTGGATCCTTCTTTTACAGTAGAGAAATGAAGAACTACATGAAAAGGTTGGTTTATATTCCCGGTTCATTACGGATGAGATTAACCTGGCGGATCAAGAGGATGAAAGCTTGGCAATATGGAGTATTATGTGACAGTACCCGTATCTTTCATGCTGATTTGACGATCAGCAGTCGGAACAAATGAAGAAAGCTTATCTGGAAAGATAGCACGGTTTGCCAAGAGGAATCAGTAGAAGATAAGCAAAAAAATTTCCAGCAGGTTCTTGTCTTATGGACGAAAAAAGAGGGACAGGGCAATGAAAAGAACTTGGTGGCACAATTTAGGTGATTTTTGTTTAAAAGGAAGAAATAAAATGAACTTACTTCCGGAGAATTTTTTAAGAGGAAGTTCGATGATTTTATTCCGGATGGTTAAGAGAGTATGGGGAAAGTTTTCGCGTACACATCCTTTCCGAAATAGACTGAATCTGTAAAGCATGGAATTCAGTATCATATCAGCGCAGGAACCCTACCAGCTGTTCATGAAGGAGAGTCTCATTCCCTGGGATGATGATTTGGATATTATTGTTAGGATGAATTTAAGTTTGAGCATTACAAGTCGGAACTTCCTGAGAATTAACGTTCACCTTGATGCAGGACATAGGGAACGGTGATTATCTCTATGGTAGCGGAATTTCTGAAATGCATTTCAACCTGAGATTCTTAGGTAGGCGGCCAGAATATCCTTATCCTGCAGCACCGCTGTCTTCATTTTGGATGATTGGCAAAGAACCAAGATGAAGAGTTTAGGAAAGATGTTTTTACGTATGCTCTATACGATGATTGAACTTGTTGAGGGGAAAAAGACAAATCCCGAAGCTTTTTAAAAGAACTGGAGAAGGTAGAAGAACTTTTGATTCAATTTGACCGAAATAGTCCTCTGGTACCACAGCTCTATGATGTTGCAGCTTGCCAGGAGTTTAATCTAGCGAGGGAGATACGGTGTCTTCTTTGGCCTACCAGATGGTCATGAGAAGACCAAATTTCCCCAAAGCGGCATTTTAGAACGAAGGAAGATTTCATTTTGCAATCGGGAATTTCCGGGTTTGACAGATTATGATACTGTTCTGAGAGTGATTTACGGAGATTAGAAAAGCCTGTAAAAGCAGTGGGAGGAATTCACATCCTTATTTCAGACAGTATGAAGAGAGGCTCCAAAGCTTTTGGAGAAAAGGGTCTGTACATTTGTTTACAGGATTTAGAGCGTCCGAAGGTAGAAAACTTTAGAGCAATCCTTCAAACGGTCGACCTTTTCCTGAAAGGCAGAAAAGACTTGGTACATATAAGAAGAAGGATTTTCTTTTGTATATGAGCCCTACTTGGTCAGAAGAGGCGATTGTTCTGGGAAAATGCCATTGAAGCAAAGAAGGAGAGGGATGAATCGTTTCGTTTTGAGCACACTGTGAGTCCCTTTTACTACGCCTACTTCAAGCTTCTTGGAAGAAGTATTGAACAGGGAAGGAAAAGGAAGGAGCAGGTCTGAATCCGGGAAAGCAAGTGAAAGAATACAAAAGGGTTTTATCTAGAAAGTTACGGCACGTTTTGAAGAGAGTTTAAGACAAGTTGTCTTTTGCCATAGTGTCAATCACTTCAAAGCCTTCGTCCCTTAATTGATGCTTACGTGCGGGAAGAAGATGTGGAGGGTGATTGTTCTATTCCGTACTTTGACAGACTGGGAGACGGAAACTTTTCGAATGTAACAGAAGGAAAGGAATTTCGCTATGAGATTACGGATTACAGAACTTATGATTTTATGGAACTTCCGGATTGTATCGTTTGAATTTCCTTAAGATGAAGTAAACTGGTTTATGTGGATTCCATTTTGTAGCAGAAAATAAAAATCATACGAGTAAGTTGGTCTATATTCCTCCTTTGTTATTGATTTAGATTAATCCAAAGGCAGAGTGAAGATGAAAGGCCTCGAAATATGAATATTATGTGACGGTTCCAAGTCATGCCGGTCTCACCATCGTGCAGTCGGAAGAGATGAATAGACGTATCTGGCAAAGATTGCCCGTTTTGCAAAAGGTGTAAGAAGAAGATGCGGAAAAAGATTTCGAGCGGGTCTTTTCTTAGGAGAAAAAGAAGGCAGAATTCAGAAGGAGTTCAGCTTTTGCCAAAAAGTAGTGAAATCTGAGGAAATTAGGGATGCGAAAAAGAAGAACAGATTGTCTCTCACTGCAGTGCTATATGTTTACTACGATTCGAAAAGGAATAGAAATAGTGAGGAGTATAAGCCACCTCCTTTGGCGCTTACAGAAGGCATGGAAAGATAGAATGTGATATGAAAAGAACTGACGGAAATATGGAAAGAGAGAAGGTTGTTTGTTTTTACCAAGAGGCACTTTATTTCAAATATCTTTCTGATTAAGAAGGAAGAGGAAAGAAGAGAGGAGAACTATTATAAGGAATCTTATCAAAACTGAAGAGGAAATTGTTTCATCTCATCAAAGACTCCTACATTTGTTTTTCCCATAAGGCATCCATGTGGATAGTATGGAGTCAGTATCTTTGCAGCGTTACAGGATCCTTTCCTAGTTAATTGGTGATGCTGATAACGTAATACAGGAGAAAGGACAAAATTGGAAAGCGAATAAATGAGAGGGCAGAGTTTCCAATGGAGACGAAACAATAGACGAGAGGGCTTTTCTTTGAGGCTGGTTGGTGCCGGAGGTCATTTATATCCACAATCCCTATGATGACAAAAACATTTTGACGTGTCGATCCTCACATACCGCATTTAAAAGACTATACGGAAAATTTGGTCTATATCTCTTTACTATACAATTATGGGAAGGGGCCGGCTTCGCTCTTGTTTATGCTTCATCTACCGCTATGTACCACACAGGTGCAGAGGAGCACAAAAAAGACTTCCGGAAAGAGGCCGAGAAAGGCAGATACTGGCAGTCCGAAACTGACAGAGCTTTTAGCCTATAGTCAGAATCCGCCGGAGATGTTGCGAAGATTGGAAGAGAATTGCTGAGGAATAAAGATTGACATTACAACACCGTTATAGAAGAGATGCTCCGTAATCCTGAGTCTTTCTTACAGAAGATGGAAGAAGTTTTAGATTGTCAAAGAGAACTAAACATTGTCTTTTATGTTCTTAACTTTATTGGAAAACAGTTTTTTTTAGTGGGAACAGCATACAGGAAGTGCTTGGAACTGGTTAAAATATCTCACAGAGGAATCGGAATCTATGATTCTTCTGCAGAACTGCAGAGTTGTTGCGGGGTTCTCTCCGTTTATTTGGGAGATGAGACGTTTCCATGGCAGCCCTCTTCCTTGCGGGGAAAACCGCTCTTTATACTGGACAGTACGATACGATGAAAGAGAGCAGGAGAGTGGAATCGAAAGGTCTAGCGTATTTTCCGGTCGATAGGATGAGGCAATCGTTTGCCTTCTGTCCGGGAAAAAAGGAGCTTTGAGGAAGTTTGTTTACGAAGGAAGATTTTGTCAGGGACAGTTGGAAGGGAGACAGATTCCGTTCGAAAGATTGCCTTTATCGGAGTGCTGTCGTTATAGCAAGATGCTGGTTTCATCAAAAGGAATACAGGCTTGTTCCGGCAGATGAATACGGAGAGGTCGGCTTGTATGAGGACAGGTGGATCCTGACCTCGAGAGCAGGCAGTCAGCTTTCTGATTCTGGAAAGGGAAGAGCCGAGGAAGCCCTCTTCCCGAAGGAGGGTGTAAACCCGATGCCTGCAGCGAGAGCTATCGAGGCGGGAATATCTCTCTCTGTAAGGCGGAAAATTATCCCTTCGACATCTCGATTTCTCAAAACCTATGGGATTAAGGAACCAAAGGAAGGTGCTTATCACGACGAGGGAGATTGCGAACTTTTCCTGGAAAAGAAAGAGAAGAGATAGAGCGTGTAGAATTTGCCCGTTTCAAGTGAAGAACTGATTTTCCGGGCTTCGCCTGGCGCGGAGTTTCTTTTCCTACGGGTTGCAAGAAAGTCCGCATTGCACAGTCTTCGGATTACTTTGAAGAAAGTGACCGCTTCTCTATACTTTTGATGAGGATCTCTCTAAGAGAAAATTGGAGGAGCTTGCGCACGTCGGTTCTTCCGGGAAGACTATCTCATGCATTTTTCCAAAGACAGGCTTAACGGTAAAAAGGCTAGCTGATTTGTTTTGGAAAGAGGACTGAAAGAAGAATGATGGAGTTTAAAAGAGAGTTTTTACAGAGGAAGTGAAAGACGGTTTCTATATCTCTCCATAATGAAAAGAGCCTGGGAGTGTCACCCATTCCCGTCCGAAAATCGACAGAATTTTGCAGAAAATATGAAATTCTTATTATGCCGGCTACGGGACCTTTCACTGCCGTGCGCTCTTTCTTCCTTTATTCCTCGACGATGATATCGATCTGGCGATGTTGCGCTCTGACCATAATCGCTTTTCCGTGCGGAAAAGGAACTTCCTGAAGAAGCTGGTGCTGGATCTCTTTTAGAAACGAATCCGTGCTTTTGGGGGATGAATCCGTGTTCAGCTCCGCGCTAGCCTCTGTTCTGCATCTCGAACTGCTTTTCCAAGCATCAGGAATTTCCTACCATGCCTTTTGCAGATATTTTTCCCTCGATGAACTGGGCCGAGGATCCGGAAGAAGAAAGATGAGAGAGACACAGCGTATCTGCTCAAACGATGAGTAGGTGCAGGGGAGAGAAGGGAACCGGACGGGAAAGAGGACTGAAAGCAGATAGAGAAATTCTTTTCGGTACGGCTTTGATCGGAGCTGATCTCATCCCGCACCTAGCCAAGCGGAGCCATGCACTCGCCCACTCAGGAGTTCAACGGGCTGGAGCAGTTACACTGACTTTTATGCCTTTATATATGATGCGGATGACCGACATCCATGCGAGAAGTTTTGAGAAGAGAGACTGGATTCTCTGCATAATATCTCTTTACTGATCTCTGTGGGTTATGACAGACTTTTTGCAGTGTACATACGATTACCATAAGAAGGTTAAGGCAGGCGGAGAGCACGATTTATCCTTATTTTAGCGAAAGGAGCAGGAGTCGATGGAGATGCTCGGAAAAGAGCGTTTCTTTAGCTATGCGCTTTAGCAGGAAGACTTGGAAAGACTGAAGGTGCAAAGCTTGACTCCAACTTCTTCTTACGGCGTGACCACCTTTCTAAAGAGAAGTAAATCTTTTAGCGGAACAGATCTCGAAACAGGCAATGTCTCTGCAGCACTTTCCTGAACTCTCGCTTTTTGCAGGAGACGGCACTTTCTCCTCGGACATGCTACAGAGCAGAAGTAGGAAGGAAAAAGAATCGGTTTCTATTTTGGAAATGTATCAGGAGGCCTCGTACGAGGTTTAATCTTACTTTGCAGGAAGGACTTTCGGGAACAGTTCCGAAATCAGAGGATACATGGATTCAAACTGGGGAACTGCCTTATGACTCTAAAGGGTCAGGCACTGGAGCGTGATGGCAAGAAACAGCTTGTATTTTCCGCACAGGTAGCACTGCCAGTCTTCGTCCGCTTTATCAATCTGTTAAGGGAGAGAGAAGAGATGAAGTGAAGCTGATACCGATTCTACTTTGACCGTTTGGGAGACGGCAGCCTTGGTGAAATGTGCACTATGAAGGAGAGATTTTCCTGAAAGAATACCGATTGCGTGATTATAGAACTTATACCTGCGGCGGGCTCCGGGATTGCATCATCATAAATTCTCCTTTACGATGCCTTTAATCCGCTGAGTATAGATCCTTTTTCTATAGTGAAAAATTAAAAACAATATACTGAGCAAATTAATCTATATTCCTACTTTGTAACGGATGAAATCGACCCGCAGGTAGTAGTAATAGAATATCGGGAAAAGCTTTTTACAATATGAAATATTATGTGACTGTCGGAGTTTGTCCATGCCGATTTAAGCATTGGTACAGTCGGAAGCAATGCGGAAAAGCCTATCTCGAAAAAGATTTCGATTTTTGGAAGAAGACTTCTGAAAGAGAAAAGCAGAAAATGCGGATAGGATACAAAAGAAGAAGCTGCACTTACCAGGAGAAGTCTTGGAGCGGATGGAGAAGAAAATGATAGGTGCCGGCTCGCCTTTTGGAGAAAAAGAGGGACAGGGAAACGAAGAAGATATAGGAGCATTGAAAGATATTGGAAGTGCTGTGAGATAGCTCACTGGTGAAGAGTGGAAATGCAGTGAGGAGGAGAACTACGATGCAATGGAAAAGGATTTCTTTTATGATGAAGTGCGGATGGACTCTATATTCTCGCATGATGAAGAGTAGCATGGGCGCAGAACTTAGTGTTTTAAAAGAGAATCGATAAAATTTGGCACATCGGATTCCCTATTTCTAAGCTCCGGAACCTTCTTGCATAAGTACTCCGAGGAGGACAGTTCGTCTCATGGGATGATGATGTGGATATTGAGATGCTCGGAAGGACCAATCTGAAATTTTACACATTGCGAAAGAGGAGCTTCCTGGAAGAGCTTCTCTATTAGGCAATAGAAGTGAATGAGGTAGAAACGGCTCAGCCGTGAAATGCCGAAGGTGGGACCTAGGGAGAGGATGTGAGGTCTCTGCATCGCTCGAGCACTGTCTTATATGTGGAGATTGATATTTTTACTGATGAACTCCGACAATGAAGAGGAGGAACAATACAGGAAGAAGTTCTGACTATGCTTTACAGTTTGAATAATACTGGTATTCGAGCGACAAGCAGGGAGGACGTAAATAGTGCCAGCTTTTTGGAGAAGCTGAAGAGGCTACTTTCTACTCTCATTTTGACAGAAACAAAATTCCTTTGAACCTTCGAACATAGCTTGATTAACTGGTTTTTCCAGGAGTTTATTTGGAACGATAGGAAGAATATAGCGATTTTCCCTTATTATCATCTATTAGGAATCTGTCGTTTTCGCTGAAAGCTCTCCATGAAAACACGCTATTAAGCTTTCCTCATGGTGGAATGCACTGTAGCAGAAGGGTATGAAACGATACTTTGTTCCGAATATGGAGACTGGCATAAAAAGAGTAAGCTCAGGAGAGGATCATACCACTCAAAATGTGCCAGAGAGTCGGAGGAACATGTTTCCGTATCTTGCCCATCATGGCTTCTTCCGAGACATTCTTTTCAGAAAGAGAGTATTAGAACGAAAACCCGTCCGGAGCCGAAAACAGTACTTGGATATTCTTGACGCTTTTCTTTGAGAGGAGAGGGGGACAGGAACTATTTCGAAATGGAATACGCCTCTTATCAACCCCTCCCTTGCAACGTTAAGCAAGAAACGGCTATTGCTTTTGGGGAACTGCTCGAGGATAGGGAAGGATGCAGGAATCCATTTCTTTATTGAATCGTATTGCGAAAATGCTATGTATCAAAGGTATCAGAACGTCGTCATCCGAAGAGAAGAAAAAGAGATGATGCAGGAGGAACAGACCACCCCTTTCTTAAGGCATTAGAAGATAGAGTCAAGAAAGAGCTGAAAATACAGGCAGTCTTTTCTCCTTCTTACAGGGCAAAAGACTGCTGGTCTCTGCCCTTTTAGTCGATGCAGTATTGCAGAAGGAAAATGTGGATTGCAAGATTATTCCGATTCTATTATGATAAAGCGTAAATGGAGCATCCACGACATACATTGGCGAGGGGCACTGGAATTTGAAGGAATACCCGATTACGGATTATAGAAATTATACTTTTGTGGCGGAATCTTCCCGGATTGCATCATCATGAATTCCTCCTTATGATGCCTTTAATCCGGGTTTGAGTATAGGATCCTTTTTCTCATAGTGAAAAATTAAAACAATATACGGAGCAAATTAATCTTATATTCCCCACGGTGACGTGA